>Ga0210386_10002248_pt1 | contig 16783 bp, 19 predicted proteins | sample IncBWH32OmetaG_FD_160091 | JGI IMG/M metagenome (GOLD analysis project Ga0210386, IMG submission 160091) | Forest soil microbial communities from Barre Woods Harvard Forest LTER site, Petersham, Massachusetts, United States - Inc-BW-H-32-O ... | reverse complement strand
ACCTTCTTCTCCTGAGCCTCGAAGCGTTCTCCTGGTTCTGGCTGCGAGCTTGCCTCCCGGCAGGGTGAGCGGCACTCACCCGGTCGAGGTGATTCCGGGGCCCGGGCCTTGCTTGCAGCGCGGTGCCGGTGCACGAGCTGGTCAGGAACGCGCCGGACCGATCCCGGCTGCGTAGCAGCCGCATCGGCAGCAGCGCGTACCTGCTGCGGGTCTCGATTACCACGAACGCCGCCAGCAACGCCCCTTGGTAGGCGGCGTTGGACAGGCCGCGTCCGACCAGTGATGCGCTCACCCTGGCCAGGCCGAAGCGTCTGCGCCAGCATCCGATCCCGGGCCCGGGCCGCGCAACCGGATAATTCCACGATCACCAGGTGAGAGCACACGGGGCTGATGGGATGATCGAAGCTGTGGGATCTCCGGCGGGATTGCACCCAGCAGACGACGGCAGGGGCCGTGATATGGGCGGGGTGGTGCCTCGTCCGTCGCTGTTCGGGCGGCTCGGGTCGTCGGCCCGGGTGACAGTGGTGTCGGCGCCGGCGGGCAGCGGAAAGACGGTTTTGCTGCGGTCGTGGATCGCCGAGGCCGGGCTGGCGGGCCGGGCGGCATGGGTGGCGGCGGGGCGCGAGGAACATGACCCGCAGCGGTTCTGGCTGTCGGTGTTCGGCGCGCTGCGCCAGACGGGCCCGGGGGCGGGGCTGGTGCGGGCGGTGACCGGGGCGCCGGACCTGGACGGGTGGGCGCTGGCGGAGGGGCTGCTGAGTGACCTGGCGCCGCTGGACGAGCGGCTGTGGCTGGTGATCGATGACGTGCACGAGCTGGACCCGGACGCGCTGCGGCAGCTGCAGCTGCTGATCATGCGGGCACCGCCGGAGCTGCGGTTCGTAATGACGGCCCGGCATGATGTGCGGCTGGGCCTGCACCGGCTGCGGCTAGAAGGCGGGCTGACCGAGATCCGCGCCGGTGACCTTAAGTTCACCCTGGCCGAGGCCGGGGAGCTGTTCGCAGCGGCCGGGGTGGAGCTGGATGAGCCGACCCTGGCGGCGCTGCACGAGCGGACCGAGGGCTGGGCGGCGGGGCTGCGGCTGGCCGCGCTGTCGCTGGCCGGGCACCCCGATCCGGCGCGGTTCGCGGCCGGGTTTTCCGGCACCAACCGGACGGTGGCCGAATACCTGCTGGCCGAGGTGCTGGACCGGCAGTCGGCGGCCGTGCGGCTGCTGCTGCTGCGCACCTCCATCCTCGAGCGAGTCAACGGGAAGCTGGCGGACCTGCTGACCGGTGACCAGGGCGCCGAGCGGGTGCTGCAGGACCTGGAGGCGGCAGGCGCGTTCGTGGTGTCGCTGGACGCGGCGCGGTCCTGGTTCCGTTACCACCAGCTGTTCGCCGGGCTGCTTCGGCTGGAACTACGCCGCGCCGAGCCGGGTGCGGTTACCGGGCTGCACGCCGCCTCCGCTGGCTGGCTCGCCGCCCAGGGGTTCGCGGTGGAGGCGGTCCGGCATGCCCAGGCGGCGGAAGACTGGGAGCTGGCCGCCCGGCTGCTGGCCGGTCACTGGCCGGCCCTGCACCTGAACGGGCAGGCCGCCACCGTGCATGAGCTGCTGGCCGGGTTCCCGGCCGGCCTGCCCGCGGCCGATGCCGGGCTGGCGGTGGTGGCCGCGGCGGATGAGCTCGCGCAGGGATCGCTGGAGGCCGCGGACCGGTACCTGACCCTCGCGGAACGGCAGTCAGCATCGGCGCCGGCCGGCCGGGGAGAATACGGGCGGCTCCTACTCGGGGTGGTCCGGCTGCTGCTGGACCGCCAGCGCGGGAACCTGCCGGCCGTCGCCACCGACGTGCGGGAACTGCAGGCCATGACCGAGGTCGCGGACGCCTCGCGGCCCGGCCTTGGCGCGGACCTGCGCGCGCTGGCGCTGATCAGCCTCGGCGGCACGGAATACTGGGCAGCCGCACCCGACGAGGCAGCGCGGCACCTGGAAAGCGGCGTCGTGCTGGCCCGCCGGATCGGGCGGCCTTACCTGGAGTTCACCGGCCTGGCGCAGTGGGCGGCGGTCGTGGTCTTCCAGTCGTTCACGCGGGCAGCCGAGCTCGGTACGGAGGCGGCCGAGCTGGCCGAGCAGCACGGCTGGACCGACGACCCGGCCTTCGGCTTCGTCGCTTCGATCCTCGCAGGCATGCTGACCTGGCAGGCCAGGCTGGAGGAGGCCGAGCCGTGGCTCCAGGTCGCTGAACGCGCTCTAGGCGACGAAGCTGCCCAGCCCGCTTCGGCGGCCTCGATCCGCTTCGTCCGCGGGGCTCTTGAGCTGATGCGAAATCGCGACTCTGAGGCACTGGCCGCATTCCAGGCCGCCGATCTGCTGGCCCGTCGGCTCGCCTCTCCGCACTACCTCATCCCCTGGATACGGGCATTGCTGCTGCTGGCTATGGTGCGTCTCGGCCAGGCCGGGCCCGCCGGGCAGTTCCTGGCCGGGCTGAGCGACACCGACCGCGAGCGGGGCGAGATCCGTATCGCCGAGGCGGCACTGCGGCTCGCCCAAGACGACCCGGGTGCCGCGACCGCCGCGATCGCCCCTGTCCTGGACGGCTCGGCTCCGTTTGTCTGGCAAAACGGGCAGGCGCAGGCGTACGTGCTGGAGGCGATCGCCCGGGATACGCTTGGCGACCAGGACGCCGCCGACCGTGCTCTGGAGCGCGCGCTGGGCCTGGCCGAGCCCGACGGTTTTCTGTTGCCTTTCCTGCTGCATCCCACGAAGGGTCTGCTCGAGCGCCGGGCCCGGCACCGCACCGCCCACGCCGCCCTGGTCGCCGAGATCCGTGGCATGCTCGCCGGACCAGAGGGGCATGGGGGGACAGCCGGGGATATGGGGGCCCGGAGTCCGCATGCCGGAGCATCTCTTCCCCCCATGAGCAGGGAGGGTCTGGGAGGGATCGTCCCCACGAGGCTGCCAGAGCCGCTGCTTGAGTCGCTGAGCGAAAGCGAGGTCCGCGTGCTGCGCTACCTACCCACCAACCTGACCACGCCGGAGATCGCCCGCGAGTTGTCGGTCTCCCCGAACACCGTCAAGACCCACGTCCGGCACCTGTACGCCAAGTTCGGCACGCACCACCGCGCCGAGGCCGTCGACCTCGCCCGTACCCTCGGCCTGCTCGCCCCCTCCAGAACTGGTCGCTCGACCCCCTAGGCCCCGAAAATCTGACAGGCGCGCGCCGGCCGGCTTGCTCAGCGGGAGTCACCACGGCCCGTTCGGAAAAAATCATACGACCGGCCGTGACGTGTCTTTCGGGCGCACCGCCGGGGTACATGCTGCGGCCCGGGTCTGGCCGGTTCCGCAGGGTCCGTCCTGGAGGGCGCCATCGTGCCTGACCGGATCGGCCGTCTTAGGGCCGTCCAATCGCGCCAACAAGGTGACGCCCGCTCACCCTGGCAAATCCGAGGCTGGCATCACCAAGGACCGAAGGAACGGGAACACCCGCCAGACATTCATTAGTGAAAGGACAGTCACGTGAAACTGATCGCTCTAGAAGAAGCCTTCTGGTACGACAAGCTGGCGACGGACAGCTCTCCGCTCAGCCACCTGCCGGCGAAGCCCGACGTGATCGCCGGCTGGCGGCGGTTGCTGCCCGACTTCACCGAGTTCAGGCTCCCGGAGATGGACAAATACGGCGTCGACATGCAGAAGACGGCGCGAAGCAGCCCTGGTTGCGTCGTGTGAGCCTGACTGATCAATGGTGACCTGTATCGTGCAGGCCCGGCGCGCGTCGGCCAGGCCCCCAAGGTCAGAGGCTGACGCTGGTGCCGGGCCTGCGGCGCCGCGGGCGCCGCCTTGATCTCATGTACGGCCGGATTATGCATGGTGGCTTAGAGCCTTTGGGGGCCGACGCCGCACTGGTTACGGACGATAGCTACCGCCTCTCGCTGGCTAAGCGCGGAGCCGGCGGAGAACGCCTGATCGAATCGCTCCGCGCCCAGCGTCTGGCGAGCTTGGGTGATCAGCTCGGCCTCGCCCTGGCGCAGCGTCGGCCACACCCGCAGGCCGATCCGCCCTCGCAGGCCTTCAGCCGCGCCCTGGAGCCGCGCGGCCCGCTCCGGGGCGTGATGATGCCCTGGCAGAGCCAGTGCCGGACCTGCGGCAACCAGGTCGCGCCGCTGCTGAACAACATCAAGAAAGGGCAGCGCGGCTGCAAGTGGTGCGCCGGCCGGGCGATTGACCCCGCTGAGGCTGCCGCGGTCATGCGTGCCGCGGGCCTGGAACCCCTGACCACCTACCCGGGCGCCCACGCGCCGTGGCCGTGCCGCTGCCAGCGCTGCCACGAGACGGTCACTCCGCGGTACCGGGCCGTGCAGGCGGGGTCAGGCTGCCGCTATTGCAACGACACCGCGATCAACCCCGAGGCGGCGGTATCGCTCATGCGCGAGGCCGGGCTGGAGCCCCTGGAGCAGTACCCGGGCTCGCTGCGCCCGTGGACATGCCAGTGCAACAAGTGCGGGCGGACCGTGCAGCCGTGCTACAGCACCATCCAGCGCGGCAGCGGCGGATGCCGCTGGTGCCGCAACTCGGGGTTCAAGTCCGCCGAGAACGCGATCGTTTACCTCATCACGCACCCCGGCCACAGCGCGGCAAAGATCGGCATTACCGACGCCGACGGCAGCCGCCTGAAAAAGCACAGCCAGCAGGGCTGGCAAATCCTGGCCACCGTCCAGGTACCCGGAGAGCTGGCGCTGTCCGTCGAGAAGGAGATCCTCGACTGGTGGCGCGGCGAGCTTGCCCTTCCCGTTCACCTCGGCAAGCCGGAGATGCCCCACGGCGGATGGACCGAGACGGTCGACTCCACCGAGATCGACCTGGCAGCCACGATCCAGCGGATCAAGGATCTCGCCGCCGCGTCACACAGACCGGGGTCGGGCCCTCGGGCTTCGCGCGCGGTTCGGTCTGCTATGGGTTATGCGGTGCTGTCAGGCGCTGGAGGACCTTTTCCATGCCGGTCAGGCCGGCGTCGAGGGCGACCTGGATCAGCCACCGCCTGACCTGTTCACTGCGGTCCTGGTCGTCGGCCAGGTCGAGGGTGGGGTCCGCGAGCAGGTAGGCTGCCCGGGAGTCGCCCGCGTCCGGGATCGCCCTCAGTCCCGTGGTGTCGAGGACGTCCGGGATCGGCCGTTCGGTCACAATGTGCATGACCCGCGGCTGCGGGATGGCGAGGATGTCGGTTCCGGCCAGGTCGGCCAGCGCGGCGGTGACTTCCTTCCCGGTCAGCGTGGCGAGCATCGCGTCGATGAGCGCGCCGAGTTGCTGGGGCGGCACGCTCCAGTGGGGAGGCAGCGGGTGAGGGCCGTTCGCTGCTTGCTGCTGCCGGGCGATAGCGATGGCAGCGCTGCGCCGCACCACCACGTCGGCCTCGATCCGCATGTGTGTCGCGGTATGGCCGTACCGTCCAGGTACCTCGAGCCGCACCGATGCCTCGGCCGGCCCGGGCCTGTCCTCTGGCCAGCCGGCTGGCGAGCCCGACCAGGCAAGCCGGACAAGCCGGGACCTGTTCAGTCCCTGGCGGTGGAAGGGATTCATCCCGCCCGCAGGCGCGCCGCCGACAGCGAGCTGCATGAGTGCCGCATTCAGGGGTGAACGGTTCAGCGCATCGGTGAACGCCGTCACCGTGTGCTCGGCGAGCGGGCGCCATTGAGCGTCCCGCGTGACGGTGACGTTCAGGCCTGACCGCACGACGAAGTCCACTGTGCCGTCGGAGGCGCCGTCAGAGCCGCGCGGCAGGTCCGGGGCGTCAAGATCCCACAGGTCATCCTGTCGGGCGGCGGACTCGGCGAACAGGTCACGCAGGCGCTGCCAGTCCGCGGGATGAGTGGTGTTCTGGTGCCGTATGTACGCGACCCCGTCGACCAGCAGGGGCCTGGGGGGATGGCCCGGTACTACCCGCAGGACCAGCACGTACAGGTCCGAGCCCCGACCGAGCGGCACCGCGATAATCTCGGGAACCCAGGGCGGCTCGATCTTCGCGGCGCAGTGATCGGCTACCGACTCGATCGTCTTCTCCTTGACGCCCCTGACGATCCGGCCGTCGGTGACGCCGACCAGCAGCAGCCCTCCGTAGGTGTTGCCCAGTGCAGCCACTCCGCGCGCGATGGTGTCACACATCTGCTCCTTGTACTCGATCGTCGGCGACTCCGCGCCCACCTGCCGTACCAGGGCACGGACTCGTTCGATCGTGACGTCAGACGCGGCGGCATACAGCAGAGACTGAGCAGATGTCACGCGCCCATCATCCTCCGCGATCCGTGCCGTGGTGCGCGGGTTCGCGGAGCGGCCGCCGTGCCCGGCCGGCGCGGAACGGGAGGGCTGGTGCCTTTGTTAGCCAATAGGCATATTGGGCTGGTTAATGCCGGGTCGTGTAATTTCTGCCGAAGTCTTCGTATTCCGGTTGATCGGAGGACGGGCCGCATGAATTGCGCGATCCTGAAAGAGGAAAGCGTTCTTCCGTGCCAGGAGGGAATGCGATGGCCGTAGCACCAGCGGCCGGCGGGCTGGCGGGATGGGCGGAGCGATCGGCTGTGCGCCGTGTCGGCCGCCTGACGGCCGGCGGCCTGGTGCCGGGGCGGTTGCGGTTCGTGTTCTACGGGCGGGTCTCGACCGAGGACTGGCAGGATCCGGTGACGTCGCGGGCACGGCAGCGGGAGCAGGCCGAGGCTCTGGTCTGCGGCCACGGGGTCATCGTGGCGGAGTTCTTCGATGTGGGGGAATCCCGGACGGTGGCGTGGGCGCGGCGCCCGCAGTCCGCCGCACTGGTCGCCCAGCTCGCGGATCCGGACCGGGGTGGGACGCGGTCGTGGTCGGGGAGTACGAGCGGGCGTTTTACGGCAGCCAGTACGCGGCGATGGCGCCGCTGTTCGAGCACTACGGCGTGCAGCTGTGGATGCCCGAGGTGGGTGGCCGGGTCGACTACCAGTCTGAGCATGATGAGAAGACGATGACCGGGCTGGGCCTGTCGTCCAAGCGGGAGATCATCAGGACCAGGATCCGGGTCCGTACCGCGATGGCCGTCCAGACCCGGGAGCAGGGCCGCTACCTGGGCGGCCGTCCGCCGTACGGGTACCGGCTCGCTGATGCCGGGCCGCACCCGAACAAGGCGCACGCCGCGTGGGGGCGCCGCGCGCACCGCCTGGACCCCGATCCGGCGACCGCGCCGACCGTCCGGTGGATCTTCGCGCAGCGGCTGGCCGGGCACTCGGTCGCGCGGATCGCGCGGGCACTGAACGAGGCCGGGGTGCCGTGCCCGTCCGCGGCCGACCCCGGCCGCAACACGCACCGGACCGGCGCGGGTTGGACACTCGGCACGGTCACCACGATCCTGGAGAATCCCCGGTACACGGGCCGACAGGTGTGGAACCGGCAGCGCACCGACACAGAGCTGGCCGACCCCGCCAACGTGACCCTCGGGCACAAGTCCGTCCAGCGGTGGAACCTGCCCGACGGATGGGTCATCTCCCACCGGCCCGCGCACCCGGCCCTGGTCAGCGAGGACGACTTCGTCGCCGCGCAGGACATCAACGCCTCGCGTGGTCCGGTACCGCACGATGAGCCCGTGCTCCGCCGGTACCTGCTGGCCGGGCTGCTGGCCTGCGGGCTGTGCGGGCGGCGGATGGAATCTGCCTGGTCCAACGGCAAAGCCGCGTACCGGTGTCGGCACGGCCGCACCAGCGCCATGGCGCCCGACCCGTCCCGGCCGAAGAACACCTATATCCGCGAGGGCAAGCTACTTCCGCACCTGCCCGCCCTGCATCTGTTTCTCACCACCCCCGCCATGCGGGCCCGGCGCCGGACCCGAGCCGGAGCCGACGTAACGGGCATGGTAAGCCCGGGCGAGGTGATCGGGTACCTGCGCGAGCACAAGATCACCCTCACCTGGAACCCGGCCGCCGATGCATTGCAGGCGCGCATCCCCGAGACTGCCAAGACCGTCACCGTAAAGGCAAGCTAACTCTGGCTGCAAAGCCCTGACCAGGAAGGATAAGAAAGCACGGAACGCCGATCGCCCGGCGCTGGCGGGAGCCTGCACGCGGGTGACGATCCGCCATGCCCGAAAACGCGCAAATATGGGGAATTTATGTGTCCGAGGGGGGACTTGAACTCATGCCATCCCCAGGACATCGAGAGTCTTCTTAGCGCCTCTGACCTCCGGTTTGGCCTGCCGTACCGCGCTGGCGCACAGCCGCCGGAGCGCCTGAATACGCCTCGATACACCGGCGGCAGCATCATCGGAAACATCACCGGGCGGTTGACCCGTCCGGCCTTCGCCATGCCCGCACAACCGAAAGCGGGCCGCCGCATGCGCGCGAACGCAGCGGCGGCCCTCGGTAACCGACCCCTTGGAGGTCAGAACCATGTGCACCATCCTGCCCGACTCGCACCCGCTCGCTGACAAGACACTCGGCGACATGGCGGAGCTGAACGCCAGGCGCACCGCCGCGGCCGCCGTGCTGGCCGACTACAGGACCGCGCTCGCCTCGGCGCCGCTGGGCAGCCCGCCCGGCCGCGAGTGGATGCTCCGGCTCGCCGACGTGCTCGAGGCCCTGCTGGCCGCGCTCGGCCCGGACGACGAGGACGACGAGGACGACCGGGACCAGGACGACGAGGACGACTTTGAGCCGTACTGCTCGACGTGCGGCGCCACGGTCGGCATCTTCATCGGCCACGGCGACGCCTGGCTGCACTACACGGGCGAAGGCACGGTGGCGAACCCGGTGGAACTATTCGACGCGGGCCACGCGCCCGTGGTCGCCTGGCGCCCGGCGGGTGCGCTGTGAGCTACGTCTACATCCGCTCGGAGCCCCAGCTGTGGACCGTGGGCTTCTACGCCCCGGATAGCAAGTGGCACCCGGAGAGCGACCACGACAGCAGCGAGGAAGCCGCCGAGCGCGTGATCCGGCTGAACGGCGGCGAGGTCGAGGACACGCGCCGCCTGGACAGGATCCGCGTCGTGCTGGCCAAGTTCGACTGGGAGCATGACGACCGCCAGCTCGCGCTCGAGGCGATCGACCGGATCGCGGACGGCGGCCAGGCATGACCGCGTGGCTCAGGACCTACTGGTCCAAGATCGTTTCCGGCGTGGCCCTCGCGGCGGTGGCTGGCGTGGCCGGGGTGATCTCCTATACGCACATCTACCGGCTGACGCTGGCCTTGCACCAGCCCGTCATGGTGGCCCGCCTCATGCCGATCGCCGTTGACGGCCTGGTCGTGGTCGGCTCGGTGGTGCTGCTGCAGTCGGCCCCCGGTCAGCGCTGGCTCGGCTGGGTGGGAGTCGGCCCGGGTGTGAGCATCAGCCTGTTCGCCAACGTCGAGTCCGGTATCGGGTACGGGCCGCTGGCCGCGGCGTGGGCTGGTATCCCGGCCGTAGCGTTCGCGCTCAGCACCTTCATGTTCGAGCGCTGGCTGAAAGCTCAGGTCGCACCCGAGGTCGTACCCGCTGTACCCGCCGGGCTGAACGGCCATGCGCACGCCGCGGCCGAGTTGTTCGCCGCCGACATCGAGGCCGGGCGCGTGCCCGGCATCCGCGCTATCCGCTCCGGGCTGCACCTCGGCCAGGACAAGGCCAGCGAGGTACAGGCGTACCTGCGCGGGCTCACCAGTACCCCGTAAGCACCCGGCGCCGGGTGCACCGGCAAAGCGTTCCCGGCGCCGGGCCCATCTCCCGAAGGAGTGAAGGTCATCATGTCATCCGAACCGACCGACCGGCCCGCCAGCGGCGCAAACGTCGTACCCTTGCGCGCGGTCGACGCGCAGACCGAGGTACGCCTCGACGAGGACAAGCCGCCCGGGCCCGCGTACGTCGACCTGACCGGCGGCGAGGCGCAGCGGCGCCCGCTGGTCCCGGCCCACTGGCGGACATGGGAGAACGCCAAGCGGCACCTCGCGCTGATGGCCGCCCGGCACGGCCACCGCGCCGCGTACCACGGGCTGCGCTCGCCCGCGTACTTCGCCAAGGCCCTCGGGTTCGCCGTGTGGGGCATCATCGTCACGATCAAGCGCCTGATCTCGTGGTGGCACATCCCCGGGACGACCAAGCTGGAATGGGAAGCCGCTGCGAACGGGCTGCTGAACGAGCACCTGCGGCTGAACAAGCAGGGCCGCGAGGTCCGCAAGGCGCGCGGCACGATCCTGGCGCTGTGCCTGGCCGGCCTGGCCGCCATCGTGGCCGTCATGTGGCTGTGGGCGCCGTGGTGGGCGTGGGCGCTCGCCGCCGTCGTCCTGTTCGTGGCGTTCGCGCTGGCGGGCAGGCCGCAGGGCAAGACCATCACGACGCGCGCCGAGCTGCCCGCGCAGGTGCAGCCGCCGGACAAGGACGTGATCATCCGGGCGCTCGGCTCGCTCGGCATCGCGCAGATCAACCAGGCGATCAGCTCGGGTGCCTTCCCGCCGCTGCCGTCACCGGTCCGCGAGGACGGCCCTGGCTGGCGCGCGGAGATCGACCTGCCGTACGGCGTCACCGCCGCCATGGTCATCGACAGGCGCCCGCAGCTGGCTTCCGGGCTGCGCCGCCCGCTCGGCGCCGTGTGGCCCGAGCCGGTCACCAGCGAGCACGCCGGACGCCTCGAGCTGTGGGTCGGCCGCGCCGATGTCTCCAAGGCCCGGCCGCCGGTGTGGCCGCTGCTGCGCGGCGGCCAGGCCGACGTCTTCCAGCCGCAGCCGTTCGCCGTGGACGTCCGCGGGCGCAGCATCAAGGCGCCGATGGCATACCTGAACATGCTGATCGGCTCCATCCCGCGGCAAGGCAAGACGGCAGCCGTCCGCCTCCGGGCCTGCACATACGCCCTCGACCCGATCACCGAGCTGTGGATCCACGAGCTGAAGGGCTCCGGCGACCTCGACCCGCTCGAGCAGTGCTCGCACCGGTTCGTGTCCGGCATCGACGACGCCTCCATCGCGTACGCGGCCGAGTCGCTGAAGCTGCTCCGCGCCGAGATCGGACGGCGCACCGAGCGGCTCCGGGCGCTGCCCCGCGAGGTATGCCCGGACAAGCGGGTCACCCGCGAGATCGGGACCAAGCGCAGCCTGAAGCTATGGCCGCTCGCCTGCATCATCGACGAGGCGCAGAACCTGTTCAGCCACGAGAAGTACGGCAAGCAGGCCGGCGAGGACGCCGTGTTCATCATCAAGATCGGCCCGGCGTTCGGCGTGATGCTGGACCTGGCCACCCAGCGGCCCGACAGCAAGTCCCTCCCGACCGGCGTCAGCAGCAACGTCGGCCTGCGGTTCTGCCTCAAGGTCATGGACCAGCTGGCCAACGACATGGTGCTCGGCACGTCGGCGTACAAGAACGGGATCCGGGCCACCACGTTCCGGGCCGAGGTCGACGCCGGGCTCGGCTACCTCGTCGGCGCGTCCTCCTCAGCGCAGGTCGCCCGCACGTACTACCTGAACCTCCCCGACACCGAGCGCGCAGCCAAGCGCGCCCGGCAGCTGCGCGAGGCCGCGGGCACGCTCTCCGGTGTCGCCCTCGGCCAGGACGACACCGCGCCGCAGCGCGACGTGCTGGCCGACGCCGCCGAGGTCCTCGCCGGGGCCACCGGCATGCACTGGCAGCCGCTCGCCGACCGGCTCGCCGAGCGATTCCCCGAGCGGTGGGCCGAGGCGACCGGCGACGCCGTGCGAGCCGAGCTCGGCGCCCGCGGCGTGCCCAGCGTCGTCGTCGTGATGGAGGGCACGAGGGCCCGCGGCTGCCGCGCCGCCGACGTCGACAAGGCGGCGAGCGGCACATGAACCCCGCCCGCGATGCACACAACTGTGAACGCGCTGACCTGCGCAGCAGCCCCGGCGCTGTGCATGCCGTTACCGCCGCGCCGGTCCTGGCCTGCGGTAACGGCAGTAACGGGACCCGACCCGAGATGACGGAGGCAGTCACCCCATGGGGTTCACCGCGGGCGCGGAGGCCGAGCACCGTTACCAGACCTGCAGCGACGAGTGGTGCGACCGGTTCCCGTGCCGCGTCTACCGCGAGGGCTTCCGCGATGGGTACGGCGCGGGCTATGCCTCGGGCTTCTCGGCCGGGCGCGCTGAAGGCTACGCGGAGGGATACGCCGAGGGCCAGGCCGACGCGGCGGAGTGAGGTCCGGCCATGACCGCGTTCCTGATCATCTTCGCGCTCGCCGTCGCCTGGCTGGCCTCGCTGCTGCTCAAGCCGTTCGGGAAGTGCCTGCTGTGCCGCGGCAAGGGCAACATCCGCCGCAAGGGTAAGCGCCGCGCGCCGAAGTGCCCACTCTGCAGGGGCGCCAGGCGCCGCCAGCGGCTCGGCTCGCGCACGGTCCACCGGATCCGCCGCCAGGTGGCCGCCCACTGGCGGGGTGTCCGGTGAGAGGCACCTGGCAGGGCTCGGGCACGTGGCAGAGCAGCGGCCCGGACCTGCGCGGCCTGGGCGCCCCGGTCGCGCTGGTGGTGGTCGTCTACGTCGTGGCGGAGATCGTCCTGCAGATCATCTGGTACATCGCCGCCTTCCTGGGCGCCGTGCTCGTCGGCGTCGTCGTGGGCGCTGTCCTGCTGCGGCGCAGCACCCGGCGGCACGCGGCCGAGCTGGAGGCCACCCGCCAGGCCCGGCTCGCGGCGGCGGCCACGCGACAGATCGCGCAGGCGGCCCCGGCCGCGATCGAACTGCACTATCACAACCACTACCACGCGGCGCCGGACAGCCCGGCCCGCATCGTGATCCCCGGAACGGCCGGGGACGCCATCACCGAAAGGAACACGCAATGAGCAACGACAGCAAGATCGTCGGCGGAGGCAGCATCCGAAAGGGCATCGTGCCTGGATGGGCCAGCAGCACCGGCAAGGACCGCCCGGGTAATCAGCCACCGCCTGACAACGGCAAGGGCAAGTAGCCAGTTAAGCCCAGCAACGGGCCGCCCGGAGACGCCGGGCGGCCCGGCCGGGCTACCATCATCCGCACCGCGATCGAGAGGGACGAACCATGATCTGGATCTTCGCCGTCTGCCTCATCATCGGCGCCGTCGCGCACCTGGCAGGCGGGGCGACCCGGCACCGGCAGCACTACCGGCGCAGCGGCGGCATGCACCCGAACCTGTACTACACCTACGGCCGCGGCTGGTGGGGCAGCGTCAGGCTCCCCGGCGGCTTCCGCGTGGGACACCGCTTGTGACCGCCGTGCTCCGGCCGCGGCCGACCGATGGTCCCTGGCATACCCGCGAGCAGGCCAGCATCCGCTACGCCGGTTACGTCGACACAGCCAGCGGCGGCACCTTCGGCCCGGCCAGCCATTTCCGCCTCTGCATGCTGATCGACACCTGCGAGCTCGCCGGTGAGCTCGGCGCCTATGACGTCGAGGTCCTCCGGCAGCTCGCCGAACTGGACACGCTCACCTGCGCCGTGCTCTGCTCGCTCATGCAGCGCGCAGCAGGCGACCATTACGACCAGGCCGTCTACATCGCCGTCCCGCGGCCGCGGCACCCATCCACCACCAGGAAGGACACTGATCACTGATGACGACAGGGCGGGGACTCATGTCGGCCAGCTTGCTCGACGCGCCACGGCCACTCCGGCTCCGGCGCGGAGGCGCAATCCGCGTGCTCCTGCGGCCGCGTGCCGCAGCGCAGCTGCTCGCCGAGCTGGCCGGCCAGGCCGACGTCAACCGTGCCGCCGCGGGCGTGGCGATCAAGGCCTGCGCCCAGGTGCACTACAGCCCGAGCTGGCGCCGCTGACCGCACACGACGAACGGGCCCGCCAGCTGCTCCGTCGCTGGCGGGCCTGGTCATGCCCGGTCACGCTAGCTGCCGCCGCCCTGGGTTTCCCTGGTCCGGTAGCTGGCCTGGAGGCTGGCAAGAACGCTGTCGATGTAGGCGTCGGGGTCCTGGCCGATGCTGGCCGCGAGGTCCTGGTCCCCGGCGCCCTCGGCGAACTGGCGGGCGATGTCGGCAAGCATCAGCAGCATCCCGTGTACGGCGCCCACGCACGTCAGGGCGACCGCCCGCAGATCGCAGTTGTCCAGGATCGCCGAGACTTCCGCGGTTAGCTGGCCGTCGCCGGGGCCGCGGATGAACTCGCGCAGCAGCGCGGCCATGTCGCGCTCGGCGTCATCGACCTCGGCGCGGGTATACCGGCGCTCACCGTCTGCCCGGCCGCTCACTTGAACAGCACCTTCTTCGTCACGATGTTCGGATCGCCGCCCTTGACGCGCACGCCGTTCTGGAACTGCTTCCAGAAGTCCGCGCCGAGCTGCCCGGCGTTGCTGACGTGGAACTCGATGGTGATCCCGCCGCCCGCTCCGGCACCGGCCGCGCCGGGCGTCGCGGCCGCGGCCCCGGCGATCCGGCTGGCCGCCGACGTGACACCGCCGAGGCCCGAGGTCATGCCGCGGGCGAAATCAGCGGTGAAGTGCGCGCCGCGGATCTCTGGCGCGCCTGCGCCCGACAGCGGACCCTCTTTCGCCGGGGACAGGCCGAAGAACCCGGCGATCTTACTGGCCATGTGAAGGCCCATGCTGCCCAGGTCCCCCAGCATCGACCCCATGCCGTCGATCAGCGACTGCACCGCGTGCTGCCCGGCCCTGAACAGCATCCCCGGAAGGGCCGCCAGCGCCGACAAGATCCTGCCCGGCAGCTGCTGAAACCATTTCACGACGTTGTCCGCGTCCCGCTGGACGTCGGCCGCCCACCGGGCGACGTTGGCGCTCGCCTCGGCGAAGTAGGAGGCCAGGTCGTGACCCCAGTTCGCGATGTCGCCCCGCAGCGCATCGAAGCTGACGGCGACCTCATGGGCGTCCCGCTTCGCGGTCGACGACATCGCGTCCCAGTTGGTCATGAGGCGCTTGACCACAGAGGCCACGCCATCCAGGATCCCGGCGACGACATTGAACGCGATACCGATCGTCTGCGCCACGTCCTTACCGTTCATCGTGGTCAGCAGCTTCCCGAACGCGATGACGACCTTGCCGATCCCGTCGCCGATCGCGGTCAGCGCCGGGCCCTCCAGCCCGTGGAACTGCTGCAGGAATTCCGTGAACCCCTTGCTCGAGGCGAACTTGCCTGGCCTGGCCGAGCAGCTGGCTCACCACGTCGGCGAACGTCTTAGCGAACGGCACGATATCGGGCAGCAGCTTGTCGACCAGCTGCAGGCCCGAGCTGAACACCTTGAAGGCCTCCGGCTCGAATGCCCTGGACAGCTTCCCGAACTCGGCGACGAGCTTCTGGACGCCGGTGATCGCGCCCTGTTCCTGCGGCGACATCTCCGACAGGAGTTTCTGCTGCGCCTTCAGGCTGTCCAGCGCGCTCGCCGCGGCCGTCGCGTTGGTCTTCGTCGGGTCGGCCGCGTACTTCGCCTGCGCCGTTTGGTAGGCCGCCTGTGCCGCGTTCAGGTTCGTGTACGCCGTCTCGACCTTCTTCACCGCCGGGATGGCCAGTAGCGCGAACGATCCCGCACCGGCACCCGCCGCCGCGAGGCCGGACACCAGGCCGGTCACCTCGACCAGCGCCGCGCCGATCGCCGGGACGATCGCCAGGCCCATAGGACCCAACAGGGAGCCGATGACCGGAAGACCCTGGATCTTCGAGATCAGGTCCTCGCCGTCGCCCGCGCCGTCCTCGCCGCCGCCGAACAGGATCTTGCCGATCAGGCCGGTCTTCCCCGACGACTGCGCCCGGTTGTCCAGCTTGTCCAGCACGTCCTTGGCCGTGCTGTTGAGCTTGCTCAGGTCACCCCCGGCCGTCGCCGACTTGCCGGACAGCTTGTCGAGCTCGTGCTCGATCGCGAGGATGTCCGCCTCGGCCCGGGCCGCGCCGGCCACCTTGATCCGGGGGTTGGCGACCTGCTCGTTCACCTTCGCGAGCCGCGCGTTGAGGCGTAGCAGCTTCTCCGACGCGTCCTCGTCGTCGACGTCGACCTTTGCCGTGTCGACCTTGGCGCCGAGCTCGTCGAGCTTGGCCTTCAGGTCGGTCAGGTCCGGCTTTGCAGTGTCATCTGCCTTAATGCGTATGGTGACGTAGTTCTCGGCGACCGGACTCACCTTCTCCTGGGTATCCCGGCGCGGGCACGGGCCCCGCGGCACTGGCGTGCCGCGGGGCCCCTGCTGCCCGGCCGGAGGTTTAGGAGGCGGCTAGCAGCCCCTCCGGCGGGACGTCCGGTCATGGCCGGAACACCGCGGCGACGAACGGGCTTATCCGGCCCTGCTTGCGTCCCGTCTGAGCCGACCACCGGTTATAGACCTGCGCCCGCAGCGCGGGATTACCCGGCCGCCCCGGGCCGCCCGAGGCCGTCAGCGACGCCGCGAACGCCTCCCATGAGCCCGGCTCCGGAGCCGGGCCGCGGCCGGGCAGCATGGCGTCCGCCAGGCCCGCGTCCACAGCCTCCTGGCCGATGTACCACGTTTCGGCCTGCATCGCCTCGCGCATGCTGGCTGCCGGGCGCCCCGCCCGCTGCGCGTACACGTCGGCGATGTTGGCGGACTGGGCGCCGAGCACGTCGGCGCCGTCCCGGTGATCCTGCTCGTTGCCGATCGTCGCACCCCACGCGTCGTGGATCATCATGGTCGAGTTCGGCGCCATGAACAGCCGCCCGGGCGAGGCGGCCTGAGCGATCACCGACGCGGCCGAGGCGGCCAGGCCGTCGACGACCACCGTCACTTGCCCGGCCAGCTGCCTGAGCATGTTCATGATGGCCAGGCCGTCAAAAACGTCGCCCCCGGGCGAGGACACATGCATGTCCAGGTCCATGCCCGCGGGCAGCTCGGCGAGCGCCGCGGCGAAGTCGGCCGCGGTCACGCCCACGGCCCGATCTCGTCTAGC
>Ga0210386_10002247_pt1 | contig 16786 bp, 10 predicted proteins | sample IncBWH32OmetaG_FD_160091 | JGI IMG/M metagenome (GOLD analysis project Ga0210386, IMG submission 160091) | Forest soil microbial communities from Barre Woods Harvard Forest LTER site, Petersham, Massachusetts, United States - Inc-BW-H-32-O ... | reverse complement strand
CGCGTGACTTCCTGCGCCGGCTGCGTATAGCGGACCTGCGCCAGCCACCTCATGTAACGCTCTGTCCACGCCTTCAGTCCCAGAGGTGGACGTTGACCCGTGCGCAGCAGAAACTTGGTTAAACGATACCGCGCACGCAACTGATCCTGCTTGGCTGCCTCCCGTTGCCGGACAAGGTCGCGCAACGCCTCTGAATCTTCATCGGGAACCCACGCTGCCGTCAGATCTCCGCAGCGATGACTGCGCGCCAGCTTCAACGCGTCCCGCCGGTCCGTCTTCACCCGATCTCCCGGCTTCTTCGGTACCAGCGTCGGTGCTATCACCGCGCAGTCCACACCCAACTGGGTCAGCTGCCAGTACAGTACGAATCCTGTTGGCCCCGCTTCGTAGCAGGCGCGCACTTGCTCAGCCGTACCAAGCTTCCTGATGAACTTGCGGATCGAATCTTCGCGGTTGGCAATCGTCCCCAGGCTGCGTACCTCCCCATCCGGTTCCGCTATGGCAACTGCGATCGTCTCAGCATGGACATCCATGCCCAAAAATCGTAACTTCTCTCTCATGACCGGCTCCTCCGCTTGTGGCTCTGGACTAGAGTTCGTCAAACAAACTCAGCCTAACCCACGACTAGCGCAGCGGGCCGGTCACTACATAATGACTAATCCGGTTTTTGGGCAACTTCCGGGTAGCCGGTGATACGCCCGCAATCTCAAACATCCCGCTAGAACAAACAGATCCTCCGGTCGCTGGTCGAACTTTCTCCTTGCAGATCGTCGAGAACTCGAACAGCAAGCCCCCTGTACTGTGCCTCGACGCGCTGGAAGTTGCTTTTCCAGGAAGTCCGGCAAAATTGCTGGTCCCGAACAAACCATGGAACAACACATCACCCGCATTCGTACACCGCAACTATGGCCAACGATCTTCGCTTCGCGTTGCGCATGATCCTCACCCATCGCTGGTTTTCGGCCGCCGTCGTCGTGACCCTCGCGCTTGGCATCGGCGCCAACACCATGGTCTTCACGCTGGTCAATGCTGTGCTGATCCGGCCCCCGGCCGTTCCCGGAGGCGAGCGGCTGGTCGCCATCAGCTACAGCAACCCCGCGCACGGCGACCGCGGTATTCGCCTGTCGTACCCGGATTTCCGCGCTTACCAAGAGGGGGCTTCCTCGCTCGAATCGATCCAAACCGGCACCGGCGATCCTGGCGTCCTGACCGATCGCGGCCAGGCCCCTGAGACTTATATCCTGGAAACCACCACTCCGGGCATCTTTACTATGCTGCACATCACTCCCGTACTGGGCCGCGGCTTCGTGGCCAGCGACGGCGCCGCCGGCGCGGCGCCGGTGGTCGTGCTCGGGTACGGCGTCTGGAAGCAACGCTACAACAGTTCGGCCGGCGTCATCGGCCAGACGGTGCGCGTCAATGGAAAGCCCGCCACCATCATCGGTGTCATGCCTGCAGGCTTCAAATTTCCTGTCCACACCGATCTATGGATGCCCATCGTGCCCTCAGCGGACCTCGAGAATCGCGACGACCATGGGTACGAAACCTGGGCCATGCTCAAGCCCGGCGTGGGCATGGCGCGGGCGTCCACCGAATTGAAGGGCATTGCCGGACGAATCGCCACCCAGTATCCCCACACCAACAAAGACCTCACGCTGAACGTAGAAACCTTTAACCAGCGTTACAACGGCGGACCGGTCCGCGTCCTTTTCCTGCTCATGCTCGCTTCAGTCGGCTTTGTGCTGCTCATCGCCTGCGCTGACGTGGCCAACATGATGCTCAGCCGCGCCCTCGTCCGCCAGCGCGAGATGTCCATCCGCGCCGCCCTCGGCGCCAGCCGGTGGCGCGTCATCCGCCAGTTGCTCATTGAATGTGTTCTGCTCAGCGCCCTCGGCGGCATCCTCGGCCTGGGCCTGGCTGCCCTCGCCGTGCATGGCTTCGATCTCGGTACACGGGACGTGGGCAAGCCCTACTGGATCGACTTCCGGATGGACTACTCCGTCTTCGGCTACTTCGCCGTTCTCTGCATCGCCAGCGGCATGCTGTTCGGCATCGTGCCCGCCCTGCGCTCGTCCAAATTCGATCTCAATGAAGTCCTCAAGGAAGGCGCGCGCAGCGTTGGCAGGCATCGCGGGGGCCGTTTGTCTGCCGTCCTTGTCGTGATGCAGTTCGCGCTCACCCTGGTCCTCCTCACAGGCGCCGGGGTCTTCGTCCATCAGATGCTGCAGTCCCTCGCCGCCAACCGGTTTGTACCCGGAGACAAGCTGCTGACCGCGTGGGTGGAACTGCCCGATGCCCGTTACAAGGACATCGCAGCCCGGCAGCGCTTCTGGGATCAGCTTTTCCTCCGTCTTCAGGCGATCCCCGGCGTCTCTCACGCAGTCATCGCCTCCAACCTTCCCGGCCTCGGTGCAGCCCATCGCGACATCGAGATCGAGCACGCATCCAGCAACCCCGGGTCAGTCCATCCCCAAGTCTCCATGGTCGTCCAGTCTCCTGGCTATCTCGATGCCATTCATCTGCCCCTCCTGCTGGGTCGCGACTTCGATACAACGGACGGTACCGCGGGGCATACGGCAGCGATCGTCACACTCCAGTGCGCCCGGCACTTCTGGCCTGGCCAATCGGCCATCGGCAGGCGATTCCGGTTCTTTGACGACAAGAACGTGCCCGGCGACTGGATCACCGTGGTCGGCGTTGCCGGGGATATGACCCAGGAACTCAACGAAAAGAAGCCCAACCCGTTGCTCTTCGTGCCTTTTCAGCAGGAAGGCTGGGGCTCGATGTCATTGCTCGTCGAATCCAGCATCAACGTGAATGGAGCCCTGCGCCCGACCGTCGCCAGCCTGGACCCGGACCTCCCCTTGCGCAACGTTTCCGATCTCGGCGAAGCCGTCGCCCATCAGCAGTGGTTCATCGCGCTGCTGACCATCGTTTTCCTCAGCTTTGCGCTCATCGCCCTCATCATGGCATCGGTGGGACTCTACGCCGTCATCGCCCACGCCACCGCCAGTCGCACCCAGGAGATCGGCGTCCGGATCGCCCTGGGCGCAAACACTCGCAATATCCTGCTCCTGGTCATGCGACGCGGGCTCTGGCAGATCGCCACCGGGCTGGTCCTTGGCATCGCTGCGGCCTTCCCCGTCACGCGCATCATGTCCAGCCTGCCCATTGGCGTTTCGCCCTCTGACCCGAATGTCTTCCTCGTCGTCGGAGCTCTGCTCGCTTGCGTCGGCCTGTTCGCCTGCTGGCTACCCGCACGCCGCGCCGCCGCTCTGGACCCCGTAAAGGCTATCCGTTACGAATAACTCAGCGGCTCGTGGGAAAAACGGTGCAGTGTATCCAGACGAGTTCATTCGCGCCGATTTCTGTCGCATTGTCGGCAAGAACGAAGCCGCAGGCGCCGCGGACGCTCGACTGTGCCATATTCGGGGTGTATGGGCTTGCAAAGATCGCTTCAAGTCGGCATCTCGGACACTTGAATGACAACTGTCCGAAAAGCCCGTTTCTTTTGGTTTACTTCCCACGAGCCGTCTTCGCGATACTAATCCTTGGGCGCCGCCCTCATCGCGCGGTGCCCTTTCGCCGTCGCTGCTCGCTGGCCTGAATTATTTCGCTCATATCGCCGGCTGGACGTATCTCCCACAACGTCCCATACTTCAGGGCCGGATGCTGCGACATGAGCTGAATGGCATGATTCATGTCCCGCGCCTCAAGCACGCCAATGCCGCCTAGCTGTTCCTTGGTTTCCGCATAGGGACCGTCGGTCGTCGCGACTTTGCCGTTCTTCCAATACAAGGTCAACGCGGTTTCAGCAGGCTGAAGAGCTTCTCCAACACCAAACTGCCCGTTGGCGCGCAAATGGTCGTCGTACTCAAAGCATTCGTCGAACATTGCGTTTCGCTCGTCCTCGGTCATAGCCGTGACTTTTGCAGGATCGTAGTATCCCAAGCAGATGTATTTCATTGTTCTTCTCCTCTTGTTGGTGGCCAGCAGCGGGTAGTGCTGGTTCGTTCACCCTATAGTCGCCGGGCGCAGGGAAAATCGACAGCAAAGGCAGTTTTTTATCTCAGTTCCCGCAGCCGCCCGGCGAGGAAACGGCGCTCCGGCTCCTGCCGGGCCAGGGCCAGCGCTTTCTCATACGAAGTACGGGCCTCCGGAAGTCGTCCCAGCCTGCGGCACAAATCCGCAGGGGGCGGAGTGCGCGAGGTGATAATTGGCGAGTTCCTCGCGCGCCAGCAAGCCATCGATGAGACGAAGACCCCGCTCTGGACCTTCGCACATGGCGACGGCAACTGCGCGGTTGAGTTCCACGACCGGAGATGGCGAAACACGAAGCAGCCGGTCGTAGAGAGGAGTGATCTGGCGCCAGTCCGTGGATGCTGCCGAAGAAGCCTCGGCGTGAACTGCCGCAACGGCCGCCTGCAGGGTGTAGGCGCCGAAACGGCGCGATCGAAGAGCGCTCTCGGTGAGCGAGATGCCTTCGGCGATCTGATCCCTGTTCCGCAGCGAGCGATCCTGCTGCTCCAGCAGGATCAGCTCTCCCTCCGCAGAGATTCGAGCGGCGCGGCGCGATTCCTGCAGCAGCAGGAGCGCCAGCAGGCCCAACACCTCGGGTTCCGGAAGAAGGTCGAGAAGCAGCCTGCCCAGACGGATTCCGGCTGGGTTCAGCTCAATCAAATGGGGAGTTCCACCACGCTGCGAATCGTTAGTCAGCAACTCGAGCGACGATCTTGCAATTCTTTCTAAGTTTGGTGGCGACTGCGATCCGAGAATAGTTGTCGAGGAGGCAGGCCAGAGGGTCAAGCAAAGGGGGAACTGGCGGACGCTACACCGAGCCGTCGGTCGGGCATTGGATTAGTCGTGAAGGCCCGCTCGTCTGCAGACCAAATATTAAATTTGAGTAACATCTACGATCTGAAACCCGCCGATTAGATCGTGTCCTTGATGGTTCGAGATCCAACAACTCGAGCAATTGTTTGGTCCAATAGGCTGAAGTTCACGATCTCAGAGCCGGACAAGACCTCCGAAAATATACACGACTAACGCACAGGCCAAATAGGAGCTTACTTTCGCCACTTGCCCGCCCGCCATATCGGACAGTTGCCAAGGAGTGGCGGCTCGGCTTTCATCTGTCCGGTTTGCCCGTTACTCGTCCAGTTGCCGATTCGTTCGACACAACGGTGCTGCATAAAATTAAGCCAGCCAATAGCATGCCCCCACCAAGGTCGAGCTAGTCTACAGCGCAAATCCGTCGGGTTATCTTCCCGAGTCGCTGGATAAAGCGCAGGGATTTATTGAGGAATCGGATTGATGGCATGGGGCATAGAATATCGCCATGGAGTTGCCCGGCTTCAAGCAAACCGCGAAGGCCTATCTGTGGTCGATCGGTATTTGGTCCGCTCTTTCTTCGCTAACAGGATGGCAGTACTTTATTTTCGACAAGTCGATGAGTCTTTACTCGACCCACGGACAAATGCTGATTCTCGCGGAGGCAAGAGGCTTGGCTTTCGCACTTCTCGCTCCGCCTGTCTTCTACCTCGTGGGGCGCCGCAACGTCGGGGGCCGGCATGGAGTGCGGCATCTGCTTATTTACTGTCTCTGGGCGATCCCTTATCTGTTCAGCTACGCCTGTATTCGCTGGCTGATTTTTCCGCTGTGGGACGAGGCCTCGCAGAGGTTTCTCGCTCGCGCCGTCACTAGCCCGCTGCTGCTCGTTCATGATGGGTTTGCGGACATTATCACAATCTATGTGGCGACCCTCTTGGCGGCGCATGCCTATGATTACTTGCAACGGAACCGGCGCCAGGAGCTGGAGCGGGCCGAATACCAACAGGCCCTGGCGGCCAGCGAGCTCGACGCGCTCAAGATGCAGTTGCATCCCCACTTCCTCTTCAATACTTTGCATAGTATTTCAACATTGATCGAAAGCGACGGCGAAACCGCCAAAGTGATGATCGTCAAGCTCTCACGCCTCTTGCGCACCGCGCTTAAAGGCAGCGGATCAGACTTGATTCCCCTGCGCGAGGAGCTAGATTTCATTCGCGAATATCTCGACCTCGAAACGATGCGGTTTGGTACCAGACTTCGGGTCGATTGGTCGATCGACCCATCGACTGGAGCCATGCTCGTCCCGCAGTTGATCCTGCAACCGCTGGTCGAGAACGCGGTCCGGCATGGCATTGCCAGTTCGCGCGAGAATGGCTGGGTGGAAGTTGCATCGCGAGGACGAAAGAGCGCGCTCGAGTTGCAAATCCGCAATAGCGTCGGCCCCGGCAAGTTCAAAGGGACGGGGCTGGGTCTGCGCAATACCAAGGCCCGGCTAAAGCATCTCTATTCCGAGGAAGGGACTCTTTCTTTCGCGGTGTCGGAAGGCGGGACCGCGACTGCGACTCTTGTTCTGCCGTGTTTGGGGAGCAGCGACACCAAAGGGCCCGGATTGCCTGATGCTTGAGGACCAGCATCGCAGTCAACGTCAGTGTCGGCGAGGTTTCTTTTGGTCCGGTCAGGGACCTACGCGAACTGAGCGAGGTGCTTAGCTTTCACTTGACCGATAAGTCGCCAACTCGTACAAGTGAATTCGGACCGACCCGACTGCACCTTCAACCTTTGAAGGGGACGTGGTAGGTCACCTATACAACAGCTTGCATTCCTCCAGCATTGATCGTTTCACTCCATCTAGCTTTTGTGAAACGTGTTCAGAGATGCTCAGAGTGTTCTCGCCCCTTTCCTTGCTGTTGGCCCTCAAATTGACGGCATAGTTGTCATTCGCTTCCTTCACACAGGAGTTGAATTCAGCATCCCGTTCAGCACGTGGGCTGGCGATTATTGTTCGGTCGTGTTGAAGTTGAGTGACCTTCACCTCTAAATCAGAGACGCGTTTTTCGAGCGCAGGCACCCTGCTCCACCTCGGCTGCCCTCTGGTTGGGGTGTTGCCGGGCTGCCCGGTCCAGTTCTGCCAGGCCCTTCAGCCCATACTGCTGGTAGCGGCGAAGCCATACATAGCCGGTGTCACGGCATATGCCCAACCGCCCACACCACTCGGTCATGGTCTGCTCATCGCGCTCATACTCAAAGATAAAGCGAAGCTTCTCGTCCATCGCACTGCTCGTTTTCCAGGGCATGAGGACGTTGTACGTCCTCACCCCCTAAGTCGCAGTGTCGGAGATGAGCCCGGTCTATTTCATCGGACATCCGCCCGGTTTATACCCACCCTATCCCCTACAACCTACCCCTAAAGAGAATCGCCCGCGTCTCCGCGCTTCTCTCCAGATCCGCCAACCAAGACCCCTCTAACGTCCTTGGTCGGTCGCCGAATACACCTTCGGAGACGCCATTCGCCGCCACGAGGCCCAGTACGCCGCCCGCGCCGCCGCCGCTCTCGCCGTGGGCATCGAGCCGCCCCCGTACCAAGCCCTATCACACGGGACTCCTGCGTCCCGGCATCCCGGAACGCGCCGAGGACAAGCAGATGCAGCAGCACAGCGACGAATACTGGTCCACCCACTTCCGCGCCCAGATCGCCGAACGGCCCGACCTGCAGCGCGCCCTCGCCAAAGAGGAGGCATCGAACGATAAGGGCTGATGGGCTAACGACTGAACCAGGGAACCGTTTGCTTGCTGTCTACGTATCCTTACGTACGCGGAATGAGAGGGAAGATCTGCGCGAGGTCCGCCGTCTCTATTGGTCACAAACGCGTCGTGGGTCGCTGTGTGCGCTGCTACAGCATTTCTCCGATAGGTGTATACCGGAGCCGATGGCCTCAAGTGGACTTCTCCTTAAGAAAAGGCCACCTGGCACAAAGAAAAGGCCACCTGGCACACCGAATTACTGGCTACACAATTGGAGAAATGCCTTAAACTTGTGGCACGCCTGCCCCCGGGATTAGTTTATGGAACTCAAAGAAGCGTTTAGAATCGCGCTCCAGTCCCTCTGGGCCAACAAACTCCGCTCCGTGCTCACGCTCATCGGCGTGGTCATCGGAGTCTCCTCGGTAATCGCCGTCATCACCCTCACCAACGGCGTCAACATCTATGTCGCCACCAAGGTCTACGGATACGGCGCAGACGTCTTCACCCTCTCCAAGCAGTCGCCCGTCATCTTCAGCTACGAGCAGTGGCAGAAATTCCAGAAGCGCAAGAACCTCAAGATAGAGGATTACTACGCGATCCAACAGCTCTGCAAGAGTTGCCAATCTGTCGGCGCTCTGCTCAATACCAGCGGCAAGGTTTCCGCCACTAACCACTCCAGCAATAACACCGACATCCGCGGCTGGAGCGCGAACATGCCCGCCATCTCCAACCTGAACGTGGTTCTCGGCCGGAGCTTCATACCCAACGACGATCAGTACGCCTCTCGCGTGGCCATCGTCGGCTATGACATTGTCGATAAGCTGCTTCCGAATGTCGATCCTCTCGGTCAGGAGATACGCGTCGACGGCGAGCCCTACACCGTCATCGGCGTCGGTGAGCGCCAGGGCTCGACCCTTGGCCAGAGCCAGGACAACTATGTCGCCGTGCCCATTACCGCCTATCAGCACACCTACGGCACCAACGACAGCGTCACCATCTACGTGAAGGCCGGCTCCGTCGGACCCGCGCTCGACCGCGCCTCCGACGAGGCCCGGGTGATCCTCCGCTCACGCCGCCACGATCCGACCGGTGGGGAAGACTCCTTTGAGCTCTCCACCAATGAAACTTTCGTTGGCCTCTGGAAGAGCATCAGCTCTACCTTCCTCTACGTTGTCATCGGCATTGCCTCCATTTCGCTGCTCGTCGGCGGCATCGTCATCATGAACATCATGCTGGTTTCCGTCACCGAGCGCACCCGCGAAATCGGAGTTCGTAAAGCCCTCGGCGCCCGCTATCAGGACATCCTGCTGCAATTCCTCTTCGAGGCCGGATTCATGTCGCTGGTCGGCGGCTTCATAGGGATTCTCGCTGGCGCTGGAGTCGCCAAGCTGGTGACCCTCATCATCGGTTTCCCCTCTGAGATCGCTCTCTGGTCCGTGCTGGTGGCGCTCTTCGTCTCCGCAGGCATTGGCATCTTCTTCGGCGTTTACCCGGCCCGGCAGGCCGCCATGCTCGACCCCATCGTCGCCCTGCGATCAGAGTTATAGGAGGTTCGCAATGCAATTCGGCAGCTCCGGCGAATCCATCAAAATGGCCTTGGAGACCGTGCGCGCCAACAAGCTGCGCTCCGGTCTCACCATCCTCGGCATCGTGATCGGTGTCACCACCGTCATCACCATCTCGTCCATAATCAGCGGCCTCAACAACAACGTCCAGACCTGGGTCAATTCGCTTGGCTCCAATGTTCTCTGGATCTTCCACATGCCCGTCATCGGCGTGCGTCCCACCACCGAAATGCTCGCCCGCAAACGGATGACCCTCGATGACGCCATCGCCATGCGCAGCCTGCCGCACGTCCTTGCCGCCGATGCCTCGCTCCGTCACGTGAACCCCATCTTTCAGGTCGGCATCATCGGCGTGAAGTACGGCAGCAAGAAGGCCCAGGGCACGATGGAAGAGGGCAATACTACCGCCGTCCAGAATATCTACGACCTCAACCTCATCCAGGGGCGCCTCTTCACCGAAGACGAGGATCAGCGCCGCGCCAATGTCGTCATCCTCGGGCATGACACTGCCGAAAAGCTCTTCGGCAATGGAAGCGCCGTCAATAAGGAGGTCAATATCGAAGGCGACCTCTTCACCGTGATCGGTGTCTTCGACAAGCGCAAGCAGGTCTTCGGCGGCGGCACCAACCCCGAAGACAACAAGGCCGTCTTCCCGCTCCACACCTTCCTCAAGCTCCATCCCGAGGAAAAGGATTATTGGCTCAGCGTCAAGTACGACGATCCTCGCAACCGCAGCCTCGTCGAGGACGAAATCCGCGAGCTCCTGCGCCGCCGCCGCAAGGTCGCAACCTGGAAAGCGGATGACTTCGAGATCTTCGCCCCCGATACCATCGCCCGCCTGTGGAACCAGCTCACCGGCGGCTTGGCCATCTTCATGGTCGCCGTCTCCAGCGTCGGCCTCATGGTGGGCGGCGTCGGCGTCATGAACATCATGCTCGTCTCGGTCACCGAGCGCACCCGCGAAATCGGCGTCCGCAAGGCCATCGGAGCCACCAAGCGCAATATCCTCATCCAGTTCACCATGGAGGCCACCACCCTCTGCGCCATTGGAGGCCTCATCGGCATTGCTGTCGGCGGAATCCTCACCCTGCTTATCCGCCTCATCATCGCCGCGCTGCCCGCAACCATGTCGCCCATGTGGGCTATCATTGGATTCACGGTTTCCTGCGCCATCGGTCTGATCTTTGGCATCTACCCGGCATGGAAAGCCGCCAACCTCGACCCCATCGAAGCTTTGCGCTATGAGTAGCTAGCTGTCTTAACGTCGCGTTCTCGTTTACCATTCCTGAGAGTTCCATGAGGTTACGGTGCCAGAGACGGATGATGAGGCTACGCCTGCAACTGAAAGCACCTGGTGCACGATCGTTGTTCCCTGTTACAACGAAGCCCATCGTCTGCCCTCGGAGAAGTTTGTCGAGTTCGTTCACACTCGGCCGGAAATCGGAGTTCTCGTTGTCAACGACGGCAGCACGGACAACACGCTGGAGGTATTGGAAAGACTGCAACGCGTCTGCGGCCCCAGCGTAGAGGTGCTCAACAAGCCGGTGAATGGGGGAAAGAGCGAAGCCGTCCGCGATGGAATGCTGCGCGCGATCGAACAGCGCAGAAGTGGCTTCGTTGGATTCTGGGATGCCGATCTCGCCACTCCCCTCGAGACCATCCCGCAGATGGTACAGAAGCTCGTCGACCATCCCGAGTTTCAGATGGTCTTCGGTTCGCGCGTCAGGCTGCTGGGCAGGCACGTGCACCGCAAGGCCTCCCGGCACTACCTGGGCCGCGTCTTCGCAACCGTCGTGTCCATCATGCTGCGCCTTCCCATCTACGACACACAGTGCGGCGCAAAAATCTTTCGCGTCACCCCTGAGCTGCCGCTCGTCCTGAGCGAGCCATTCATCTCCCGCTGGGTCTTCGACGTGGAGATTCTCGCCCGCTTCATCGCCCTCAACCACCTCAACGTGCAGCCGCTGCACGACTCCATCTACGAGTTCACTCTCGACACATGGGAAGACATCGCGGGATCGAAGGTCATGCCCGGCGATTTCCTGCTGGCCCTTGCCGATACCTTCAGGATCTATCGGAAATATCTCCACTGAAACCCACTCAAAGATTCTTCAGGAAGAACTCCGTGATGCTCCGATAGAGCACCAGCTTTGCCTCGCGATCCTCGAAGACGTGACCGTGATCGGGAAGAAAGATCACTGAGGGATACTTCGCCGTCTCAAGGAATTCGTTCAGCAGGGTCAGTGAGTTCTCGACATGCACCTGCTCGTCCATCATGCCCTGCACGACCAGCAACTGACCCTTCAGGTTCTTGCCATTCTCCGTGGGACTTGAGGCAAGGTAACCGTCCTGGTTGCGGACCGGATCCTCAAGGTAGCGCTCGGCGAACACTGCATCGTAGAGCTGCCAGTCGGTGATCGGAGCTCCCGCAATGCCGGCCTTGTACGCGATGGGAAGGTCGAGCATGCCGTGCAGCGCGAGGAATCCGCCATAACCCCATCCGTAAATGCCTACGCGCGCCGGGTCGACATACGGTAGTGAGCGCAGGTAGTGCACGCCATCGCGCTGATCGGCCATCTCCTGCGAGGAGAAGCGCAGATGCAGCGGCTCCTCGAACAGGTGCCCGCGACCCGCCGACCCGTGGCTATCCTGCGCATAGACAACATAGCCCTTCTGCGCCATCATGCGCAGCCACAGAAAGGTGTCGCCGCCCCATACGTCGCGCACCACCTGCTCGCCCGGTCCGCCGGCGACGTAGACGATCAGCGGATACTTCCGTGTCTCGTCGAACTCTGGCGGACGGATCATCAGCGCGTTGAGATCGGCTCCCATGTGTGTCTTCACGGTGAGGAACTCAACTGGAGGCAGCTTGTATGTTGCGAGCTCCGGGACTGGATCGTCGTTGATCCTGGCGACCTTTGTGCCGTCGCCGCGCAGCACATCCTGCCGAGGGGGAACATATGCGTTGGAGTAGGTATCGACGAACAGATGCGCATCGGGTGAGAAGAGAGCCTCGTGTGTTCCCTTCTCCTGCGTGGTGGCGGTGAGACCGGATCCATCGATCCCAACCCGGTAGACCTGCCGCTGGAGCGGGCTCTCCTGCGTCGCGGTGAAGTAGATCTGTCCGACTCCCTCATCGATACCGTCGAGCGAAGTCACCTCCCAGTCCCCGTGGGTGAGCTGGGCGAGCTGATGGCCATCGACGTTGTAGAGATACAGATGACGATACCCGCTGCGCTCGCTCGACCAGACGAACCGCCGCGAATCCCGCAGGAAGCGGGCGTCGCCGCTAAGATTTATCCAGTAGCTGTCCTTGTCCGATAGCACGACGCGCGCCTGGCCAGTCGCCGCGTCGACGAGGAGCAGGTCGAGAGCCTTCTGGCTGCGGGCGAGATGCTGCACGGCCAGATGGCGCGAATCGGGTGTCCAGCACAGGCGGGGCACATAACCAGCCTTGGCGCTGGCGAGGTCCACGGCGCGGCGCGGGCCGCCCTTCACCGCCTGAACGAATACGCGGACAACCGGCAGCCGGCTGCCGGGTAATGGATACGCGATGGTGCTCTCATGGCCATCCGCGGAGCGAAGGGTGTACTTACCCGTGGCGCGGTCGTCTGTCTCCAGGTAGGCGATCTGGGAGGAGTCGGGCGACCACCAGTACGCGGTCCGTAGACCGAGTTCGTTGTGGTAGGGCCAGTCGGCTTCGGCTTCGCGAAAGTCTTCGAACCCGGCGGGGGTAACTCGATGCGTTGCTCCTGTAGCCGTGCTGGTCAACCACAGTGCGTGATCGCGAATGAAGGTGACATAGCGTCCATCAGGAGAAAGCTTCGCGTCGCTCAAGTCGTCCCCACCGGCAACCAGCGATCGCGCACGGCCGATGTTGAGGTCGATCCATGCTAGAGATATGGGTGTAATAAGGAGAAGCGCACGATCTCCGGGTGCCCACGCGAAGTCACTGAGTTGTGGCGGTCCGCTCGGATGATCGTCATCGTCGCCGGATCGCTGGACCGGCTTGATTGCCTTCAGGACCGTTTCTAATTGCGAACTGGAAACGAGCGCGGCGCGGTGACCTGTAGCTGGGTCTATAGACCAGATCTCCGTGGACAGTTGACGCGAATCCTTCGATGGGGACACCGAGGGAGACGGAAAGGATCGAAGGAATCCGAGGCGCGCGCTGTCGTTGCTCCAATGCAATTGCCGAAGAAGTTCACCGTTCAGACTGGGTTGGCCGATCATGCGTTCCGGGGTGAGTAACTGAATGTGGGACGATGAAAGTTCTTGGGCAAAGAGAGAAGCAAATAAAGAGAGAGCTGCAAAGTTCAAAACAAGATGTTGTAAGAGGTGTTTAATCGGATTCATCTATTTCTCCATCTGCTGGTTGCCGATATAAAAAGCATCGTGGGAACTAGAACAAAGTTGTTACTTTGGTTCGAGTGACATGGTTACGACCCAAAAGATGTACATGCAGAAGTGACATGGCTCGAGATAATATGAAGTTGGCTCCGGAAGACCCCCCCCTTTAGTTGACTCTTATCAATTTATCTTTGCTGGCGAGTGAACTCACCCGGTCGATGACGCCCGGGCGGATTTGGCAAATGATTGGTTTGAAGGCCTACGAAGGTGGAAGCCCGATCGCTGATTCGTTCATGCGAGAGTAACAGCTGCAGCATAGAGCATGGACAAGCAAGATGCTCCTGGGACGCTCCGAGAGCAGAAAGAAGGATCGCTTTGACGAGATTCGCAACGGCCATACGAAATGCGCTCCCGCTTTCGGCAGTTCGCGCCCAGAGGTGCAACGTCCGCTTTTTGACTTCATCGCTCGTTATTCTGTGCGGTCTAAGTGTCTTCACTTGCCGTGCACAGACCAATGTCACGACCTGGCACAACGATATTGGGCGCACGGGGCAGAATCTGAACGAAACCATCCTGACGACCTCAAACGTCAATGCCACGCAGTTCGGCAAGCTGTTCTCGCAGCCGGTCGACGGAGCAATCTATGCTCAACCTCTTTATCTTTCTAACGTCACGATCGCCGGCCAGCAGCACAACGTAGTCTTCGTGGCGACAGAGAATGACAGCGTATACGCGTTCGACGCGGACAGCAACGGCGGCGCGAACATAAAACCGCTATGGCAGGCCTCGCTGCTCACAGCCGCGCATGGCGCAGCAGCGGGAGCGACGGCATTTCCGTCGTCCGAGCTTTGCGCAGACATCGTGCCGGTTGTTGGAATCACCGGTAGTCCGGTGATCGATCCCACCACCAACACGCTTTACGTCGTGAGCAAGAGTCAGGAAAACGGGAATGCGGTGCAGCGGCTGCATGCGTTGGACGTGACTACAGGCAACGAAAAATTCAATGGTCCCGTGGTGATTACCGCTACGGTCGCCGGCACCGGGAACGGGAGCGCGGGTGGCCAGCTCACATTCGACCCCATGTGGGAGAACCAGAGGCCCGGGCTCCTACTTCTGAACGGAGTCGTGTATATCGGCTTCGCGGCTCATGGCGACAACGGTCCGTGGCATGGCTGGATTTTCGGGTATAAGGCCAGCACGCTGGCGCAGACCGGAGTATTCAACGCCTCACCGAACGGCGTGGGCTCCGGATTCTGGATGTCGGGTGCCGGTCTGGCCGCCGATCAGTTGAATCCATCGACTCTGCCCTACGGCCGCATGTTTGTCCCGACGGGCAACGGCGACTATACCGCGACCTCCCCTTATAACAATACGATGGACTATGGCGACAGTATTCTGCGCCTGGACCTAACCAACGGAGTGCCGACGATCCAGGATGAGTTCACGCCGTCGAATCAGGCGACTCTCGATGGCTCAGATGATGACGTGGGTTCGGGCGGTCTTATGGTGGTGCCCACTCAGACTACGGGCAGCTATCCGAACCTGCTGGTCCAGACAGGCAAGGCTGGAACTACCGTTCTGCTGAACCGGGAGAATCTGGGCGGCTACAACTCCACGGACAATGTGGTGCAGGAAACCTCCGCAATTGCGCGCTTCGGAAACTACACCACGCCGGCCTACTGGGACGGAAACCTCTACTATGCGGGGCAGAACAACCCGCTCGGCGCTTTTCCTCTGACGAATGGTCAGTTGGCCACAACAGGGACATCGTCTTCTTCGGAAACGTATGCCTGGCCAGGTCCAAGCCCCTCGATTTCGGCGAACGGCACGACGCAGGGCATCGTATGGACCATCGATGCGTCCGAATACTCGACCAGTGGGCCAGCCGTTCTGGCGGCGCACAATGCCAGCAACGTAGCCACGACCCTCTATTCCAGCAACACAAACCTGTCGCGAGACAACCCGGGTCCGGCCGTCAAGTTCGCCGTGCCTACGATCGTGAATGGAAAAGTATATATCGGCACGGCAAACCAGCTCAGCGTCTATGGATTGCTGGCCGGAACGCAACAGGCCGCGACGCCGGTCCTGACACCTGGGACAGAGTCCTTCAATGGCAGCGTCTCAATATCGATTACCGATAGCACCTCTGGTGGGGAGATCTACTACACCACGAACGGCAGTACGCCGACCGCCTCTTCCACGCAATACACCGGCCCCATCGCCTTGAGCGCGACTACGACCATCAATGCGGTTGCCAGCGCCAGCGGCTACCTTGTCAGTCCCATGGCTTCGGCGACCTATACAGACATTACCCAAGCGAGTCCTCCGACCTTCAGCGTGGCGGCGGGGACGTACACGACGGCACAATCGGTGACGATCAGCGACAGCTCGTCGGGCGCGACGATTTACTACACGACGAATGGCACGACGCCGACCACATCCTCGACGAAGTACAGCGGAACGGCGATTTCCGTCATCACGACGGAGACTCTGGAGGCGATGGCGGTGGCTCCGGGCTATACCAACAGCGCAGTAGCCACGGCGGCCTACACGATTCAACCGGCGGGCAGTGGAATCAGCTTCCCCCAGGGCTTTGCCGCCTCCCAGGGGTTGATGATCCTGAACGGCAGCACGGATTTAGACGATTCCCGCTTGCAGTTGACCGATGGAGGTACAGCTGAGGCGGGGACGGCCTGGTATGTAACGCCAGTGAATGTTCAATCGTTTACCACGACCTTCACTTTCCAGTTGTCGAATCCATCAGCGAATGGGATAACCTTTGCAATCCAAGGACAGGGCACAGCCGCGCTGGGGATGTATGGGACAGGACTCGGGTACCAGTACATCCCCACCAGCGTTGCCCTAAAGTTTGATCTGTTCAATGCGGGGGGCGAGGGACCAGATTCGACGGGCCTGTACACCGATGGCGCCATACCCACCGTTCCTGCGATCGATTTGAGCTCCACGGGCATCAACCTGCACAGCGACGACACGATGTCCATTCAGCTGGTGTACAACGGCACGACTCTGACAATGACCATCACCGACACGGTGACGCTGGCGACATTTACGACGAGTTGGACCATAAACATACCGGCCACTGTGGGAGGCAATACGGCGTACGTCGGCTTCACGGGCGGAACTGGCGGCCTGACTGCGTCGCAAAAGATACTTACCTGGACTTATACGCCCGGTGCAGTGCTGCCCACGCCGACGTTCAGCGTGGCGGCAGGGACCTACACGACGGCGCAGTCGGTGACGATCAGCGACAGCTCATCAGGCGCGACGATCTACTACAC
>Ga0210386_10002245_pt1 | contig 16812 bp, 11 predicted proteins | sample IncBWH32OmetaG_FD_160091 | JGI IMG/M metagenome (GOLD analysis project Ga0210386, IMG submission 160091) | Forest soil microbial communities from Barre Woods Harvard Forest LTER site, Petersham, Massachusetts, United States - Inc-BW-H-32-O ... | reverse complement strand
AGCCTCAGGCCTGGTAAGTTTTACAAGTACTTCTACAGGTGTTTCGGGTGGAACAACATATACTTGGTACCTGGGTGATGGGAGCCCTCCTGTTACTGGTGTCAGTTCTCTGTCATATACGTACAAATATAACGGGACCTATTATGTTTTCCTGAACCTTAATAACTCTTCTACAGGATGCAGCAGTTGGAAAATAGATAGTGTTAAAATAACTAACGCCACTACATGTAGCCTGACCGCCGCATTTAACTACAATATGGGAAATAACGGTACTGCATCCTTTATGAATAATACCTCCGGAGCGGACGCCGGAGTAACCTATACATGGGATCCTGGTGATGGCAGTTCTAGTGTAAACGGAAGCTCGTTTACTCATACCTATGCGTATAATGGGTATTATCTGGTAACTTTAAGTGCTCAGAATTCTGGATATGGATGCACTTCGCAACAAGCCCAATATGTTTTAGTTAATACTGCCCCTCCATGCAATATTGTTCCAAGCTTTAAGTATACAAGTGGCCCTGGTGGTATTATTAATTTTACCAGTACATCTACAGGTGCGAACCCCGGTGCAATTTACTATTGGGATCCGGGCGATGGCAGCCCCATGGTACCTGGTAAGAACACTTTCTCTTATAAATATGATTATAACAATACCTATTATGCTGAAATGTATGTTGAAGACAGCGGATATAATGGCTGCCTGGCGTATTATGTTGATAGTATAAAGGTGAGCAATGGTACATCATGTAAATTAAAAGCAAAGTTTAATTATGTGGCAGGGGCAAGCGGAAAAGTGAATTTCAATAGTACTTCTACCGGAGTAACCCCGGGCGCCGAATATTATTGGTACTTTGGTGATAATACTCAGGCCGAAACAACATTGAATACATTTACGCATTCCTACACATACGATGGTACTTATTATGCTGAGTTGGGTATAATGGACACAGGCTATGGTTGTTATTCGTATTACGATACTTCCGTAACTATATCCAATGCCTGGGTATGTAATGTAAGGCCTAAAATAACCGCCGTAACGGGTGCCAATGGGCAGGTTAATTTTAGTAGCAGTAGTTCTTCCGGGGTATACCCGGGTGCTTCGTACTACTGGTATTTTTATGATGGAACTTCTGGCACCGGTAGTACATGTAGTCATACATTTACATATAATGGAAATTATTATGTTGACCTCTCGATATCTGATACTGGCGGTTATTGCAGTGGCCAGGCAGATACGGACATAAATATTAGTAATGCTTTACCATGTAATCTTGTTGTAAGTTTCAATGCTGCTTACGGTGCTAATGGGCAGGTAGTGTTTACCAATACATCATCAGGCGTATATCCGGGTGCTACTATTAACTGGAGTTTTGGAGACGGCACATATGGAACAGGAAACACTTGTACGCATACCTATACTTATAATGGTAATTATTATGTTTACCTGAGTATTGCGGATAGTGGCTATGGTTGCACTTCTAGTTTTAATGAGATGATTACAATTACAAATGGCAGAGAGTGTAATTTGCATGCCAGCTTTAATAGTATTCTGGGTTCAAACGGACTTGTGAATTTTAATAACACGTCTACCGGACTATATCCTGGTGCCAGTAATTCATGGTATTTTGGTGATGGCAACGTTGCGAATACTGCTAACTGTACCCATGTGTATACGGCCAATGGAAACTATTATGTTTCATTGTATGTATCGGATAGTGGTTATGGTTGTTACAGCAGTTGGGACACATTGCTTAGCATCACAAATGCGAACCCTACCAATGGTTGTAATTTGAATGTCAGTTTTTCCTATGGAAGAAATTACGGAAGGCAAATCTCCTTTGCCAATAGTACTCAGGGTGTAACGGCAGGCAGTACTTATGACTGGTATTTTGGTGATGGTAGTTATGGAGCAGGAAGTCACTGCATTCATAATTACTCTAAAGATGGACGTTACCTTGTTCAATTAGAGATAAATAGTAATGGATGTTATAGTATAGGGCGAGATTCGATAACGGTATATAATGATACAATAGTTCAGTTCCAGTCAAATACATTGTATACATACCCAAATCCTAATAATGGTAGCTTTACTTTATACCTGCAGAATATTCCTCTTAACAGTTATGCCGATATTTCAGTTGACAATGTTATAGGACAGGAAATGTATAGATGGGGAGTGACTATTAATAATACAGGTAATATGTATATACCAATGGATATTCCCGGATTACAGGCAGGTATATACTTTATACGAGTAACCGTAATGGGGCAGGTATACACCACCAAAATGTGTGTTTACAGGTAATCCGAGGCCATACCTATGGTGTTTTTCGCAATTAGCTTTTTACTTGCTTAACTATTGGCATGTATTGTACTATTCATTGCATGCGAATAAGGAATAAAAAAAATAAATACATTTGAAGCGTATTTATAAAACTAAATAAAGCAACCCAAACAATTAAACCGTATAACAATGAAAAGAATAAATACTTTATTAGTGGCCATTTCAGCAATTGTAGTTACTATGTTTTTAGCGTCTTGCGGCTCTATGAATCAAAGCGCTTTCAACAAGGCTAAGTATTATAATTTCGGACATAATGATCCTGTTGTTTCATTCAATAAAACCAGTCATGATGTTAAGAAGGAAGTAAAAACGGATATCGTTGTTCCTGGTAAGGTTTCTGACATAAGCAGCAATACAAATATAGGTACAGCTATTACTAACATTTCTAAGGCTCAACCATCCAAAGAAATAATGACTTCTCAGAAGAAGACAACAAAACAAGTATCTCATAAAAATGAAGCTACTACCATAACTACCTATTCGACGACAAAAGCTGAGAATAAGATTAAGGCAATAGAAACTGTGTCTCCTGATGAGATTCAAAACAGTAATTCTACTGAAGGCACTCATGATATACCATTAATAGTTCTTATTATTCTGGCCATAATTATTCCTCCACTTGCTGTTTACTTGCACGATGACATGATCAAGACTCATTTTTGGTGGATACTTATTTTGTGGTTATTGGGCGGCTCATTTTTATTTGGCTTAACCGGTGCCATAGGGTTATGTTGGTTAGCTGCTATAATTTGGGCTATAGTAATAGTTACCGGTTCAGCGGGCTCAATTTAATTGACAGATAATAAATAAAAAAGGCCGGAAACATTGTTTCTGGCCTTTTTTATTTATAGAAATCTAAGCTTATTTATTCTTCCTGGCTACTATGGTAAGGATTGTAGCTAAAGCAACAGTTTCACCCGTTTCGTCGTAGGCATCAACCTGCCATTTAACAATACCCTGCGGTATTTCACCTTCGCGGTTTTCTTTAGCTATCTTTTCTTTTACGGTAAGCCTTACACCTATGGTAGCACCTACGTAAACCGGTTTAATAAAACGGCACTCATCAAGTCCGTAGTTAGCAAGTACAGGGCCTTTTTTAGGATCAACAAATAAACCTGCCGACATAGAAAGAATGAAATAACCATGCGCTACGCGGCTGGTAAACAATGTTCCTTCCAGGGAAGTAACATCCATGTGTGCATAGAAGTTGTCTCCGCTAATGTTAGCAAAGTTCACAATATCAGCTTCAGTAACGGTACGCTTATGTGTAGTTAATGTTTCGCCGATCTTCAGATCTTCAAAGTGCTTGCGGAACGGGTGAATAACATCTTCCCATTGTTCTCCTTTAGGTTGGTAAACTTCTGTGATCTTGGTTATAGTTGTAGGGTGCGATTGTATGGCAGTACGCTGCATATAATGAAATATACCTCTCATACCACCCATTTCTTCTCCTCCTCCTGCTCTTCCGGGTCCGCCATGTACAAGGTGAGGCAGGGGAGAACCATGCCCTGTATTTTCGCCAGCGCAACGTGAATTAATAATAACCATACGACCATGGTAGGCAGCAGTGCCTAATACTATTTCGCGGGCATAGTCATCGTTCTCAGTAAATACCGAACCCACTAAGCTTCCCTTGCCCATACGAGCAAGTAATGCAGCGTCAGCAATATTCTTATATGGCATAATTGTACTTATCGGCCCGAATGCTTCTATTTCATGCGGCGCTTTAGTATGAATAGGGTCAGCGCAATACAGTAACATGGATGGGAAGAATGCGCCTTTCTTTTTATCAGCAGCCATTACTTCAAAATCATCATAATTACCATAAACCGTCTGACAAGACTTCTGCAACTCTTTTACTTTTTCAAGTACTTCTTTTGCCTGTTCTTTTCCTGCCAGCGGACCCATACGCACACCTTCAGCCTGCGGGTCACCCAGGGCAATGCTTGCAAGTCTTTTCTTTAGCGCTTCCATTGCCGGTTCCGCTAAATGGTCAGGTATAATAGTGCGACGTATGGCAGTACATTTCTGTCCTGCTTTTACGGTCATTTCTTTTGCTACTTCCTTTATAAACAGATCAAATATCGGGGTGCCGGGTTGGGCGTCTGGTCCTAAAATGCAGCAGTTCAGTGAATCTGCCTCCATATTAAAACGTATGGAGTTGTTTATAATGTTTGGTGCCGATTTTAGTTTTCTGCCCGTTGATGCGCTACCGGTAAAGGTTACCACATCCTGGCAATCTAACATGTCAAGCAAATTTCCAGTGCTTCCGCATAGTAATTGTAATGCGCCCTCAGGTAATATGCCTGAAGCAACAATTTCTTTTACCATTACCTGTGTAAGGAATGATGTTACCGTTGCCGGTTTTACAATTGATGGCATGCCAGCTAACAGGTTAACGGCTATTTTTTCAAGCATACCCCAGCAAGGGAAGTTGAATGCATTAATATGCACAGCAGCACCTTCTAAGGGTACACAAATATGGTGACCTAAAAATGTTCCGTTCTTCGATATCATTTCCGGTTTCCCATCCACAAAAAAAGGAGTGTTAGGTAATTCACGCCTGCCTTTACTTGCATATACGAACAGGTTTCCAATGCCGCCTTCAATATCTATCCATGAATCTACTTTGGTTGCCCCTGTAGCGTACGATACCTTATAGAAAATATCTTTTTTATCGGTCAGGTAAAGTGCAAGCTTTTTCAGCATCAACGCCCTTTCGTGGAAAGTCATTTTGCGAAGTGTTGGCCCGCCGACGGTTCTTGCATATTCAAGCATCGATTTAAAATCAATTCCGCTCGTTGTAGCTTCTGCTACCTGTGCACCTGTAACCGCGTTAAATAATGGAACTCCGTCTCCGGTTCCTTCTATCCATTTCCCTTGTACGTAATTGGCAAGTTTCATAAGTGTAAATGTTTGAGTCAAAGGTACAGGTTTTTACTCAATCTCAGTTAGGGAAGGCGTATCACTCTCAATAGCTTTTCGCTAATTAAATTTAGGGCGTTCCCCTGCGGATCGGGCTATACGCTGCAAGTCCTCGCCTCCTAAGGTCGGCTGCGGGCTTTACGCTACTATCCCTAACGCAAAATACACTAACGACTGTCGACTAACAACTGCAGTAAAGGTGGGCGCGGGTTAGCTGCAAATGATGCGAGTATAGCAAACACAGGCAAGCAGGGAGCAAGAGCCGCCCCGAGAAAAGGTTGAAAATAAACCTAACACAGAGTCCACAAAGTGCACAGAGTTTCACAGAGAAACTACTTTTCCATCATAAAAACCTTATATTTGCTCAAAGAAAATCAAAACATAGAAAAATGAATTTAAGCGAAATTATAGCAGTAGCAGGACAACCTGGTTTGTTTAAAACCATAGCACAATCAAAGAACAGTGTTATTGTAGAGTCATTAGTAGATAAGAAACGCATGCCCGTTTATGCAACGCAACGTGTGCATACCCTTGAGGCAATCAGCGTATATTGTACTGATAAGGATATGCCTTTGGCAGAAGTGTTCACCAAGATAAGCGAAAAAGAAAAGAAGGGCCCTGCAATTGAACACAAGGCAGATGAGCCTGAATTGATGAAGTATTTTGGCGAGATATTACCTGACTATGATAGGGAACGTGTACATATTTCAGATGTACGTAAGCTTATTCAGTGGTATAACATATTACAGAAAGCAGATATGCTGAACTTTGAAGAAACAAAGACCGAAGAAGGTGATGAAGCCAAATTAGCAGTGCCTGCTGATAATATAAAGGCTAAGCCTATACATCAAAAAACGCCTAAGTCGGCAGGTAAGCCTCGTACTCAATCGGCTTCTGTTCAAAAGCAGACTGTTAGAAAGACAGGTGCAGCTTGATAAATTAAAAATAGTGTTATTGATAATACCTCCTTTTAGGGGGTATTATTGTTTAATAAACTTACTACTGCTTATGTAGTTATCGCCCGAAATTTGAAGGATGTACATACCCGGTGGAAACGATTGTGTGTTAACCACATATTTTTCATTGTTGACTAATTCGCTGAGGGTATTCGTATACACGCATTCCCCCTTAAGGTTAAGAACCTTAACATTAGCATCGGGTTCACGCTCGCTTACTATAAAATGCAGATCAGTTTTAACCGGATTTGGCCACAAGGTCGCCTGAATATTACTGTTTATAGTAGCACCGGTTGTAGTGCGGGTGTAAATATCTTCCTTGGGCCCATATACAACTGACTGTTCAGGCGGATGTTCAACCCTGAAATGGGCATATATTACATCGTAGTTATCCGTAAAGGAACCATATCCCTTTTCTTGAAATGGAGTATTGGCTGTTTTATGCTGAAGAGGTTGGTAACTGGTTAAAGTGTTGTTTGTGCTATCGATGGTGGCATAGGCATAAATGGTATCATTATGAGAAATATAAATGCCTGCATTATTAGAACTATCTGCAATTATTTCAACGGCTAGGGTATCATTAAGGGTATATTCTCCTGCTAAATGACTGTTGTATTGGGCGAATGATTCATTTTCCGCAACAAACAAAATGATGATTGTGAAATAAACCCTTGGTTCCATACGTGCAGAGTATTACGAAAATAAAGAGCCGGAACCTTTATTAACGGATAAATAACTCTTTTATTGTAAAGCTCCCTCCAATGAAGAGAAAAAGAGGCTATGCCTCTACTTCAGGAACTCCAATACTGCAGCTACAATATAGCTTTGTGTTTCTTCACTTAATTCGGTGTGGATAGGCAGTGATATAACTGATCTGCACAGATGCTCAGTAACCGGGAAATCGCCTTCTTTATAGCGTGGGTCTCTGTATGCTTTTTGCAAATGTAATGGTACCGGGTAATATATCATTGCAGGTATATCTTTAGAGGCTAAATGCTCCCTTAATTTATCTCTGTCTGCACCTTCAAGCACTAGTGTATATTGATGGAATACATGGGTAGAGTGTTTACTTCGTACCGGTATTTTTATCTTAGGATGATTGCCAAGCGCCTTGTCATAAAATGCGGCTGCTTTTTGACGTGCCACAGCATATTCATCTAAGTGGCGCAGCTTTATCCGCAGTATTGCAGCCTGAATGCTATCAAGGCGGGAATTTACACCCACCACATCGTGGTAATACTGTACCGATTGCCCATGATTAGCTATCATGCGGATTTTCTTAGCCACTTCATCATCATTGGTGAAAATTGCACCACCATCGCCATAGCAACCTAAATTCTTTGAAGGGAAGAACGAAGTACAACCTATATGCCCTATTGTTCCTGCTTTTACTTTTTTGCCATCTGGGTAGGTATAATCAGCGCCAATAGCTTGTGCCACATCTTCAAATACATAAAAACTGTGCTCTTTAGCAAGTTTCATAAGTTCATCCATTTCAGCGCATTGGCCGAATAGGTGCACGGGTACTATAGCCTTGGTTTTAGGTGTAATTGCTTTTTTCACAGCTTCTATATTCAGGGTAAAAGTGCCTGGGTAAACATCAACCAAAACAGGTTTTAATCCCAGTAATGCAATAACCTCGGCAGTAGCAACATAGGTAAAGTCAGCGGTAATAACCTCGTCACCCGGTTTCAGGTCCATTGCCATCATAGCTATTTGTAATGCATCGGTACCATTGGCACAGGGTATAACATGCTTAATGCCCAGGTATTTTTCCATTTCTGCCTGGAATGATTTCACCTCGGGGCCATTAATATATGCTGATGAACGCACCACATTCAATATGGCTGCATCAATCTCTGTCTGTATCTTTTCATACTGGCTGATAAGGTCAACCATTTGTATCTTTTTTGCAGCTGTTTGCATAGCTAAATAAATTTGTGCGAAGGTAAGCAATTTTAGATTTTTATAAAGAATACTGGTCAATATAACAACGGACTTTTGCTATCCGAAAAAAGCGTTACTTTGGTGTTCTAAACTCATCACCATGAACGGAAATATTGTAGTTGGTATTGTAGCACTGTTGGTTATTATGGTACTTTTTTCAGGATTTATAACCCTGCAGCAAGGTTACATAGCTGTAATAACAGTATTCGGAAAATACAAACGTATATTGCGCCCGGGGCTTAACTTTAAAATTCCACTTATTGAAAGCGTGTACCGCAGAATATCTATACAGAACCGTTCGGTTGAATTGGAGTTTCAGGCTATTACGCAAGACCAGGCCAATGTAAACTTTAAAGCCATGCTTTTGTTTGCCGTTATGGACCAAACGGAACAAACCATTATGAATGTGGCTTTTAAATTCATTGATGAAAAGAACCTGATGCAGGCTTTGATACGTACCATTGAAGGAGCTATAAGGAGTTATGTGGCTAACCTGAAACAATCTGATATTTTAGGCTTAAGAAGCGAAATAGTTGTTCATGTTAAGGAGCAATTAGATCCTACACTTGCAGGATGGGGTTATCACCTGATAGATATGCAGATAAATGATATTTCATTTGACGAAGCCATTATGAAATCGATGGCTAAGGTTGTTGCGGCTAATAACTTAAAGTCAGCGGCTGAAAACGAAGGGCAGGCACTGCTTATTACAAAAACCAAAGCTGCTGAAGCAGAGGGGAACTATATAAAGATAACTGCTGAAGCTGAGCGTTTGGCGGCGCAATTACGTGGCCAGGGTGTGGCATTGTTCCGCCAGGAAGTAGCAAAAGGTATACTACAGGCGGCTAAGGAAATGCAAACAATAAATGCGGATATGTCCGTTATTATGTTCTCTATGTGGACAGAAGCTATCAAGAACTTTGCTGAATCGGGCAAGGGCAATGTAATATTTCTCGATGGTTCATCAGACGGAATGCAGCGTACCATGCAACAATTAATGGCATTTTCAAATAAGAGCCTTTTCCAACATGGAGAAGAAGATGCGAAAAGTTAATGCGTAAAAGCCTTACCATACTAACTGTGATATTATTTTCGGGCTGGAGTAATCTGGCCTGGGCGCAGTATAATGTTAAAGATTCGGTAGTCAGAGGTTTTTTAATAGGCGCATCATATGCCGCAGAGTTGCCGGGCGGTGACCTTGCAAAGGTTTTCGGCTGGAACTCAAATGTGCAGATAGATGTTGAATATAAGACCAAAACTAATTGGGAGTTCGGTGCACAGGGAGCATTTTTATTTGGTAACATACTTAAGCAAGGCATATTAGATAGTATTGCAACAAGCGATGGGAATCTTATTTCTAATGATGGCACATATCCTTCTATAACTTACTTTGAAAGAGGGTATGATATACAACTGTCGGTAGGTAAGCTGTTTGCATTTAAAAAGCCCAATCCGAATTCCGGTATACTTGTAAGGGTTAGTGCGGGTTACTTACGCCATCACATACGCATACAAGATAATAACTGGACCCCGCAAATAGACAGCAACTATACACAAGGTTATGAGCAGCTATCTGAAGGTTTTTGTGTGACCGAATTTATTGGCTACCAGTACTTGGGTAATCATCGTATGACTAATTTCTTTGCCGGGTTTGAGTTTACACAAGGATTTACTAAGAACCTGCAGTATAATTTCGAACTGATGAAAATGGATAATAGCACTAAGTACGATCTGTTAAGCGGGTTCAGGGTAGGATGGATATTGCCGATCTACCAGCAAGAGTCAACAAGATATTATACCTACTAACTATTTTCCGGGCTCTGACTGTTCCCTTTCTCTCTTTTCAGCAGGCTTAATGATGAATTTTATTTTCTGGCTCACACCTTTTTCGGTCACTACTTCTGCCACATATTTTCCGGGCTTTAAATAATACTTTTTGTTGTCTGCTATATCGAGTTTCTTTGTGTCTGCATCTAAATCTTTATCATCATTTAATTTGGCTTGGTATTGTGCTTTCAGGGTTGAATCAATACTCAGGTCATATGTAAAATAGTTCAAGCCTTTTGCGCCGGTATCTTTCAGTGTGTTTAATAAAATACTATTCTCACCGGCAGTTTTAATGCGAATGGTAGTAACTCCTTTTTCTTTTATGTAGAAAGCAAATGTTGTTTTAGCTTCAACAGTATCGCTCCAGGTTGTGGCTATCTTACCCCAATTTTCCCTGTATTTAACAGGTTTTGCCTGGAAGGTATAAATATCTTTTGCAAGAATGCTATCATTCAGTTGCTGTAATTCACCAACATGCGCAATGTATATAGAACGGCCATGAGTGCCAACAATCAGGTCATTGTCCCTTGGCTGAACAATAAGGTCGTGAACAGAAACGGCTGGCAGGCCGCCAGTCATGTGCATGAATGATCTGCCTCTGTTCAATGAAACATACAGCCCATTATCAGTACCAACATACACCACGTTTTTGTTTTTAGGATCTTCTTTTACCACGTTCACAATTTCTCCCATTGGCAGGTCAGCGCCTATCTTTTCCCATGTCTTTCCATAATTCTTTGACATATAAACATAGGGTGTAAAGTCATCGTAAAAATATCCGCTTAATGAAGCATATATGGTTGCAGTATCAAAGTTCGAGGCATAGACTCTTGTTACTTTCAGGTTCTGTGGCAGGTTGTCCGATATTTTTTTCCAGTTGTATCCATCATCCTGCGATACATAAATCAAGCCATCATCAGTGCCTATATATAATAATCCGAATTTCAATGCGGATTCATTCATTGTTGTAATAGTACCATACGGAATATTGCCTTTTTTACCTCCCTTTGTAAGGTCAGGCGACAGGGTTTCAAAATCGTCTCCTTTGTTCATAGCACGGTGGAACCGGTCGGAGCCCATGTATAAAATATCCTGGTTGTGCCTTGATAACCAGATTGGTGTTTCCCAGTTAAAACGTAAAGGCCGTTCACCAAGTTTATGTGTGGGTTGAATGAATTTTGAATCGCCTGATGTTTTATTTACACGGTAATAATTACCAAATTGGTAACCGGTATAGCAAGTTGCATTGTCGCGCGTGTCGACCATTACCTGCATACCATCGCCACCCATAATACGTTTGAAAGGATACTGCCCTTCCTGGTACCATTCCATATTATCCTTATTTGTCGATGGGCCATACCAAACGCCATTGTCCTGCAAGCCACCATATACATTATAAGGCTTTTCCATATCGTAGTTTACAGAATAGAACTGTCCAACATCAGGGCTGTTACACTTAACGTATGTTTTTCCATCGTCGTATGAAATGTGTATGCCACCATCAGAACCAACTATCATATGGCCATCATAGTTAGGGTCTAGCCACAGTGCGTGAAAATCGCCATGTGTGTTATCACCATCTATCGAACGAAATGTTTTACCAGCATCAACCGATTTTAAAACAGGCACACCAAATATGTAAATCTTATCAGGATTCATTGGAGATACACGTATCTGCCCGAAATAGTAACCATACGTATTCACCACCTCATCAAGGTAACCCTGGTGCGTTCGTTTCCATGTTTTACCCGCATCATCAGATCGATATACTTCAATACCCTTTACATTGGTTTCACTTAATGCAACATCAGCATCTTCTAAATATTCCACCAATGCAATTGGCTTAATGCTATCTGCCTGTACCATTTTCTTTACGCGCTCACCGGTATACTCATCAGCAAAATTATTATCGCGCAAAAATTTTTCTATAACTGAATCGCTCAAGGTCATAAAAGCTGCCTTGGTCATAGTACGCAAGGTATCTTTTGTCAGGCCTGTTTTCTTTTTCTTGTTGTCACGGTCATCCTGGTTATCTATAGATGCATATATAATATTCGGATTTTTCGGGTAAACAGCTAATCCAATTCTTCCCGCACCATCACCTGTAGGGAAGCCGCTTTCTTTTGTTGTAAGTAATGCCCATGTGTCTCCACCATCAATGCTTTTATAAATGCCGCTTGTTTTGCCACTGCCATCAAAGTTCCACGCCCTGCGCTCACGGTGCCACATAGCAGCATATAGTATTTTAGAATTAGTGGGGTCCATTGCAAGGTCAATAGCGCCGGTATTATTATCAATGAACAGTGTTTTCTTCCAGGTCTTGCCACCATCAGTAGTTTTATACATACCACGTTCTTCATTGGGTGTATATAAATGCCCCAATACTGCCACATCAACTGTATTCGGGTCGCTCGGATCAATGACTATTCTGCCAATGTGTTGCGATTCTCCCAAGCCCTTGTATTCCCATGTTTTGCCTTTATCAGTGCTTTTGAACATGCCCACACCTGCATACGATGAACGGCTTGAGTTGTTCTCTCCTGTTCCTACCCAAATGGTTTCTCCATGTGTCCAGTCAACTGCAATATCGCCAATTGTCATTACAACCTGGTTATCGAATAAGGGAGTAAATGTTTGCCCGTTATTGTATGTAACCCACAAACCACCTGAAGCATATGCCACATAAAAGTGTGTTGGGTCGGTCGGGCACACATCAACATCTACAACACGTCCGCTCATTACCGATGGTCCTACATTGCGGAACTTAACATTCGAAACCAATGAAGCCTCATTGAGTTTTTTACACTGGTCCATACCTGCAATGCGTTGTGCCGATGGAGTGGGGGTTGGTGATACTTCTTTCTGAGCCAATATTGAAAGAGGCAGAAATAATAATATTGCCTTTATGTAATGCAGGTAGGTTTTAGACATGAGCTTATAGGATTTGTATTGCCGAAAGTAGCATTTTTCCCTTACAGGATAATATGCAGATAGAGTTATAATTATTCAAAACTATGTTTATTTTTACCTCAATAATTATTGATGATATATGATAAAGAAGATTGCGAAATATAGTGTTATAAGCTTTTATGCAGGATTTATGTTATTACTTACAGCCTACGAAGTTCCGGCCGATGGTATTAAGGGAGATTACCAGCAGGGATTGCGCGGTTATCAATACCTGTTGAAGATTCGCAAAGATCCTAATTCGTATACAGAACGCCTTCGTGTAAGCCTTAAAGATATACCTGCAGGCCCTGCAATCCGCTATAATGATACACTTGCTATGGTGGCTGAACAAAAGGCTGAGGATATGGCTGCAAATGATTACTACGGTAAGGTCGATAAAAAGGGATATGGCATAAACTACTATATAAATAAAGCAGGGTTCAGGCTCGATACTGCCTATTTGAAACATAAGAACGCTGATGATTTTGAAGTTATGATAGCTGGTGGATGGCAGTCTGGTGAGGATGCAATTGGTGCATTGGTTACCGATAAGGAATCATCGAGCGGCGAGAACAGGAAGTTTTTACTTGCACAGACTGATTTCAGCCGCAGCCTTACTGAAATTGGTATTGGTTTTGTGCATGGTACAAAGGATACCAAGTACAGGTATTATATGGTTGTAATAATGGCTAAGCGAAGGGGCAGTAAGTAGTTTATTAAATCTTTCTGTGATGAGTTCCTATTGGGGCGGATATCGCTCCTTGCTTGCTCCCGAGCACTCGGGACTAACCCGCGCTCATCTTTTACCTATTTCATAAATAACAAGTAGCACCGCGTTAAGGATTGCAGTGGAAACCCCGCAATCCCGAGTACTCGAGAGGAGTTGAAAAGGAAAGCCCGACCCGAATGGGAACGCCCAAATAATAATGAATAGATTAATCCCTTCTTCTTCTCCAGGCAGAAATACCTTTTTCAGTACTTGCAGTTGTAACAGACGTTGCTGGTTTAATTGCTTTGTTTGATGAGAACAAACTAGCCGCAATGGCCGCAATCATATCAGCTTCTTCGCTTTCCGATGCATCATTAAGCATCTCGGGCTTAAAATGGTTGTTTACAAAGTGTGTGTCGAATTTACCTGAAACGAAAGCAGGATGGCGCATCACAAACTTGCAAAACTCCAATGTGGTTTGCACTCCTGCAATTTTATATTCATCAATAGCACGTATCATGCGCTCAATAGCCTCGGTACGGTTACGCCCATGCACAATTAACTTGGCGATCATGGGGTCGTAATAAATAGGTATATCCATACCTTCTTCCATAGAATCATCTACACGTACACCCGGCCCTTTTGGCGGAGCATATGTAGTCAGTTTACCAATATCGGGAAGGAAGTTATTGGATGGATCTTCTGCACAAACACGTATTTCAATAGAGTGGCCGTGTATCTTAAGATCGTCTTGTGTAAAGCTGAGCTTGTTGCCTCTAGCAACATTTATCTGTTCACGCACAAGGTCAATGCCAGTTATTAATTCCGTTACCGGGTGTTCAACCTGTAAGCGTGTATTCATTTCGAGGAAGAAAAAATCTTTGTTCTCATCGAGCAAAAACTCTATGGTTCCTGCACCTGAGTATTTACATGCCTTGGCAATATCAACAGCACATTGGCCCATTTTTTTACGTATCTCCTCAGTCAGCACCGATGAAGGCGCTTCTTCCACCACCTTTTGGTGACGGCGCTGTATAGAACATTCGCGCTCGAACAAATAAACTACGTTACCATGGTTATCGGCCATTATCTGTATCTCTATATGGCGAGGGCCTTTTACATATCGTTCAATAAATACCGATCCATCTCCGAAAGCTGATTTAGCTTCGCTGGTAGCCAGTTTTATCTGCTCTTCAAGCAGTTCAGCTTTTTCTACCACACGCATACCCTTTCCGCCGCCGCCTGCGCTGGCTTTAATAAGTACGGGTAAACCAACCTTCTTGGCTACTTCCTGTGCTTCTTTAATATCGGTAATGGCTCCATCGCTACCCGGAACCATAGGTATGTTATATTTTTTTGCGGTATGCTTGGCAGATAATTTATCGCCCATCATCCTCATCGCTTCTGCCGAAGGACCAATAAATATAAGTCCTGCTTCTTTCACCTTTTGTGCAAATGCAGCATTCTCTGAAAGGAATCCATAGCCAGGATGTATGCCGTCTACTTTTAATTTTTTAGCTACTTCAATTATTTTATCACCCAGTAAATACGATTTGCCTGATTCTGGCGGGCCTATGCAAACTGCTTCGTCGGCATAGCGCACAAACAATGCTTTGCGGTCAGCTTCAGAAAATACAGCAACGGTCTTTATGCCCATGTCTTTACAGGTACGCATAACCCTGAGGGCTATTTCACCACGATTTGCAATGAGGATCTTTTTCATCAGTATAACCTGTGATTAGTATTTTGAAACAGCAAGCGCCTTAAGCGGTCTTTAACACTTTAGTTACCATGTCAGCGGCTTCCTGTAATAAAATTACAGAGAACACCTTAAGGCCTGAATCTTCAATAAGTTTTTTAGCCTCTGCTGCATTGGTACCTTGCAAACGAACAATAATAGGCACTTTTATTTCGCCAATATTCTTGTACGCATCTACAATACCTTGTGCAACCCTGTCGCAACGAACAATACCGCCAAATATATTTACCAATATTGCTTTTACGCCTGGCTCTCTTAGTATTATGCGGAATGCTTTTTCAACACGCTCTGCATTTGCGGTTCCACCAACATCTAGGAAGTTAGCCGGGTTACCGCCGGCCAGTTTAATAATATCCATGGTTGCCATAGCAAGGCCTGCGCCGTTTACCATGCAACCTACATTACCATCTAATTTTACAAAGTTCAGTTTGTTGTCAGATGCTTCTACTTCAATAGGATCTTCTTCCTGTATATCGCGCATAGCTGCATAGTCCGGGTGACGATATAGAGCGTTGCCATCCAGAATCATTTTACAATCAACGGCAATGATCTTTTCGTCAGTTGCTTTTAATACAGGGTTAATTTCTATCATAGATGCATCGGCTGCTTCGTAGGCTTTATAAACGCCTGTTACAAATTTTACCATGTTCTTAAACGCCTCGCCTGATAAGCCAAAGTTGAAAGCGATCTTCCTAGCCTGGAAAGCCTGGAAACCTACTTTAGGGTCAATTTCTTCTTTAAATATAAGTTCAGGTGTCTTTTCTGCTACTTCTTCAATTTCCATACCACCGGCAGGAGAGTAAACTATCATGTTCCTTCCCTTTTGACGGTTTAGCATAACGCTCAGGTAGAACTCTGCTGTCTTTGTAGGGCCCGGATAGTATACATCCTGAGCTATCAATATTTTGTGAACGATCTTTCCTTGCGGGCCTGTTTGGCGCGATATAAGGTTCATACCCAATATAGCAGTAGCTTTTTCTTTTACTGCATCAAGCGATGTAGCAACTTTTACGCCACCTGCTTTTCCACGTCCACCGGCATGCACCTGTGCCTTTACAACCCATACCTGTGTATTGGTTTGTTTTTGTAATTCTTTTGCTGCAGCTACTGCCTCATCAACAGTGTTGGCTACTATTCCTTCCTGAATGGGTACACCAAACTGCTTAAGTATGGTCTTGCCTTGGTATTCGTGTAGATTCATATAATCGGATATTGACGTTTATGCGGTGAAAGTAATAAAAAAATAAACCCAACTACGTACTAGTTATTCACCTTGGTTAATAAGAATAAGGAATGCGAAAAAACGAGATCTAAAAACGCAATGCTTTGGCCTGTTTTTTGCCCATTTCGTAGTTCGTTTGGTTCAACACAATACCCGTTCTATCATATACTT
>Ga0210386_10002239_pt1 | contig 16846 bp, 12 predicted proteins | sample IncBWH32OmetaG_FD_160091 | JGI IMG/M metagenome (GOLD analysis project Ga0210386, IMG submission 160091) | Forest soil microbial communities from Barre Woods Harvard Forest LTER site, Petersham, Massachusetts, United States - Inc-BW-H-32-O ... | reverse complement strand
GGATTCGTATGCCAACCTGAAGAGTTTCGCCGCCATGGGCGAGATCTAAAGGCATGATCAAGAAGCCAAAGAACGCGCCCGACCACCATCCTTCGCTGGAAGAGCGACGCTGGGAATCCGAGACCCTTCTCCCGGCACTCGAAAAGTCCCCCGAGCGGCCAATAGGCGCGGCAACGGGAGTCAATCTCGACGAGAACGGCCAGGCTCGCTTCACGACCATCTCGGAAACCGAAATCCGCCGGCTATATACCGGAGCTGGCCTGCCTGAGAATCCCGACCTGCCGCTGCCCGGCGAGCCGCCGTATACGCGCGGCATCCATGCCAGCGGCTATCGCGGAAAGCTCTGGACGATGCGCCAGTTTTCGGGATTCGCAAGTCCGGAAGAGACGAATCTCCGCTACAAATATCTGCTGGCCAACGGAGGCAGCGGCCTTTCGGTCGCATTTGATCTGCCCACACTGATGGGCTGCGACTCGGACGATGCGGAGAGCGAGGGCGAGGTGGGCAAGTGCGGGGTAGCCATCGACTCGCTGGAGGACATGGAGACACTATTTGCCGGGATCGATCTCGAGCAGACTTCGGTCTCGATGACCATCAATTCCCCGGCGAGCACCTTGTGGGCGATGTATCTGGCGGTTGCCGAGAAGCAGGGCGCAGACTGGGCGCGCATCTCGGGCACATTGCAGAACGACATTCTCAAGGAGTACATCGCACAGAAGGAATACATCTATCCTCCTGCGCCATCGATGCGTCTGGTCATAGACACGCTGGAGTTCGGCGCGCGCTTTACGCCGCGATTCAATCCGATTTCGATCTCGGGTTATCACATCCGCGAGGCCGGCTCGACGGCGTTGCAGGAGCTGGCGTTCACGCTTTATGACGGCGTCGAGTACGTGGAGTGGGCGCTGCGGCGCGGCCTGAAGGTCGACGACTTCGCGCCGCGGCTGAGCTTCTTTTTCAACTCGCATAACGACTTCTTCGAGGAGATCGCCAAGTTCCGCGCCGCTCGCAACATCTGGTACAGGCTGATGACCGAGCGCTTTGGCGCGCAGAATCCGCGGTCGCACTGGATGCGTTTTCACACGCAGACGGCCGGCGTGTCGCTCACCGCGCAGCAGCCGAAGAACAACATCGCGCGTGTCGCCCTTCAGGCGCTGGCCGCGGTGCTGGGCGGAACGCAGTCACTGCACACCGACGGATTCGATGAGGCGCTCGCCCTGCCGACCGAGGAAGCAGCGCGGATTGCATTGCGCACACAGCAGATCCTGGCGTATGAGTCGGGCGTAGCAGACGTGGCCGATCCGCTGGGGGGGTCATATTTCGTTGAACGCATGACGCTCGACATGGAGAGCGGCGCGTTCGAGTATTTCGAAAAACTCGATGCTCTCGGCGGTATGGTCAAGGCTATCGAGCAGGGCTTTCCCCAGAAGGAGATCGCAGAGGCCAGTTACGCCTATCAGCGCGCCGTCGAGGCCAAAGAAAAGATCATCGTCGGCGTGAATGATTATGTCGTCGACGAGCAGCCGCAGAAGATTCTCTACATCGACGAATCCGTCCGCGACGCACAGACGAAGAAGCTCGGCAGGCTGCGCGCCGAGCGCTCGAATGATGCCGTCGAGCGCTCGTTGGCCAACCTGTGCCGCGCCGCAGAACGTGAGCCGGATGCAGCGGCCGACAGCATTTCTGCCGCCAACACGATGCCCTACCTGCTTGACTGCGTGCGCGCCTATGCCACGGTCGGCGAGATCGCAGGGGCACTGAAGAAGGTCTTTGGGGTGTACAAGGAAGTCAGCATCGCCTGACCATAATGAAGGGACGGCGAGTACCGACCCTCCCCGTCCGTCCCGAGATTTAGTCGTTATTGCAACTACCTCATTATGTAACTATTACAGTCACGATTATTCGGTCCTACCGGTGCACTGTAATTGTCACCCTCTGATCGTGGCTGGGCAAGATACTATTGCTTGCCATCAACGTCAGGCTGTAAGTACCCGGATCCAGCCTGCGGTCGGCAATCGTGATGATTCCCGCTTCGCGGTCGAGGCCGAAGATGTAGGCTCCGTTGCCACCCTTGATTTGCCAGTTCCGCAGCGGCCCACCACATTAAACTTCTGTCCGGCAGTTCTGCTTTTGTTTGCGACAAGTACAATACTTGCAAAAAAGAAACTCCCGTCAAGAGAAAAGGGAAATATTTCTTTCTCTCCAACTATCCAAAAGGCCATAAATCTCGGCGGCAGCTCTGCTTTTTGGTGGAGGGCTACCATTTTCTTCGCGTCATGAACTATCCACCTGGAGGTCGGCTCTTACAACAAATTGCGATTGCCGAACGGATGAAGATTCTGATTCCAGGCAAACCTCCGCACGAATTTCTTCGTATCAAACTTCGCAACGTGCTACAAATTCGCCATGGGTAAGGAAAAACCCGAGCCGCAAGCGGAAAGCGGCCCCACTAATCTAAAGCGCCTGTCGGAGATTTTGCGGCTCTCGCAGACAACGATTTCTCTGGTACTGAATGATTCACCTGCCGCCCGCTCGATTCCCACGAGGACGCGCGAAAGAGTGTTTGAAGCGGCGCGTAAGTTTCAATACCGCCCTAATTATTTCGCCCGCTCACTACGCCGCAGTCGCAGCATGTCCGTCGGCGTGATTGCACCCGACCTGAGCGAAGGCTACTTTACGTTGGTGATGCAGGGCGTCGAGGAATGCCTGCTGCGCGCGCACTACTTCTACTTTGCCGCCAGCCACTACTGGAAGCCTGAGCTGATGGAGCAGTATCCCCGCATGCTGACCGAGCGCGCGGTGGACGGCTTTCTGCTGCTCAATACGCCGGCCGAGGTGCATAATCCCCTGCCCACGGTAGCCATCTCGGCTCATAACAACGCGCCCGGCGTCACGAACATTGTGCTCGATCATAAGAAGGCCGCATCGCTGGCCCTCAGTCACCTGCACCAGCTAGGGCATCGCCGCATCGCCTTCATGAAAGGACCGGAGATTATTCCGGATACCGAATACCGCTGGCGGGGCATTCTGCAAATGGCGCGCAAGCTTGGGATCGAGGTTCATCCTGAGCTGTGCATTCAGCTTGCCGCGGACAGTTGGTCGCCGCAGGTCGGTTACGAGCCGATGAGTGAACTGCTGGCGAGGACACGCGATTTCACGGCGATCTTCTGCTTCAACGACATCTCCGCCATTGGCGTGATTCGCGCCATCCACGACGCGGGATTGCGGGTTCCCGAAGACGTCTCGGTGGTGGGGTTCGACGACATCATCAGCGCCGCGTATCAGAAGCCGAGCATCACCACGGTGCGTCAGCCGCTGCGCGAGATGGGCAGCGAGGGCGCGCAGGTGCTGCTGAACCTGATTGCGAATCCCCAGAAAGATGCACCGGCGGAAATCCTGATGCAGCCCGAGCTGATCGTGCGCGAGTCGACGGGAACGGCGGCGAGGAAGATCCGCAGAGCTTGATGGTGATTGGATCTATTTTGGGCCGGCGGCCAGTCCCCGGCCCACGCTTTCGAGCACCGTAGCAGCGGCTGCTAAGGCGCGGCGGCTCTCCACCGAAGACATGCGCCGAAAGAGCGCGAAGAGCGACGGCGGGTCCTCCTCCGGCGGTGCAGCCAATGCGTCGGGCACATCGGAAAAGGCCCGGTGCAGCACATCGGGATTGAGGCTGCCCAGCACCTTGCTCAACACCAGAAGATTGCGCAGCCCGTTGACTGCCTCAGGCTGTATGGCGAGCGCAACGGCGTGCCTGACCACCTGATCTCCCGCGCCAAGCAGCCCGCGCAGCACATCAAGCGTGCCGCTCTCGTGCAGTTCCTGCAGCAGTTCGTACCCGGAGAGCACCGCCTCGGCATGCTCGACCGGAGCCGCGTCAAGACGGCGCTGCAACTCCTCACGCGCTCCCTGCCCGGTGGGCTTCGGCATCAGTTCGATTGGCTTGGCCATGGCTTACCCTTTCCGATGCCCGGTTTGAATCTGTACCAGCCCATTGTCGCCGCCGGGAATGCGATAATCTGCGCGCTGCCACTTGCGTTCCACCTCGACACCGCGCTGCGGCGTGGGATGCCCATGCCGGAAGTTCAGCGGCGGCAAGGGGTCGGGCCCCTTCCACGGAAGCGTCTTCATCTTCACCGCGGTCTCTTTATATGCAGGCGTGTGTGTGGCGCGATCGGTTTTATTGCCGGTAAGCAGGTTCACTGGGTGCTGGGGCCGGTTCAGCGGCATATATGCCTGCTTTTCGTGCACGCGGTCAGTCACCACGACCTGGGTTCGAAGCTCTCCGTTGCGCGATGTCACATCCACCCACTGCCCGGTCACCAACTGCAGATCGTTGGCCAGAGCTGGCGAAATCTCGACGAAGCCATGCGGAGTCTCGGCATGGATGCCCGGCACGCGATAGGTCATATTGCCTTCGTGGAAATGTTCGAGCATGCGGCCATTGTTTAAGTGGACGTCAAACTCATCATCGGTCGTTTCACACGGCTCGATCCATTCCAGCGGATACAGTTTTGCCTTTCCATCTGGGAAGTTGAACTTTTCCGTATAGAGCAGCGGCTGATCCGTGCCGTCCACGGCGACCGGCCACTGCAGGGTCTGGTATCCCGCAAGCCGATCGTAGGTCACACCCGAAAACATGGGCGCCAGCGAGGCCGCCTCGTGCATGATGTCGGCCGGATGCGTGTAATTCCACCGCGCGCCCATGCGGTTGGCGACCTCTTGCATGATCCGCCAGTCAGGGCGGCTCTCACCGAGCGGCTCCATTGCCTGGTACAGGCGTTGAATTCGCCGTTCTGTGCTGGTGAACGTGCCTTCCTTTTCGAGGCTGGGGGAAGCAGGCAGGACGACGTCGGCATAGCGGCAGGTCAGCGTGAAGAAGCAGTCCTCCACGACAAAGAAATCGAGCTTCGAAAACGCGTCGCCGACGAAGTTAGCGTTAGAGTCGGCGCTGTACATGTCTTCGCCGCACAGGTACATGGCCTTCAGCTTGCCGGCGTGGATCGCCTCCACCATCTCGTGGTTATCGAGGCCCTTGTTCTTCGGGAGCTTTACTCCCCAGCCCTGCTCGTAGCGCGCAAAGGCCTCTTCGTCCGCGACCTTTTCGTAGCCCGGGAAATACGCGGGCATGGAACCGAAGTCGCTGGCTCCCTGTACGTTGTTGTGACCGCGTAACGGATATGCTCCGGTGCCCGGCCGCATGTAGTTGCCTGTCACCAACAGCAGGTTCGAGATCGCCGTCGACGTATCCGACCCGCCGCAGTGTTGCGTGACGCCCATCGCCCAGAGAACGCAGGCAGATTCGGCAGCCCCAAATTCCTTCGCCACGCGAGTCAGAGTTTCTATCGGGACACCGCAGACCCTCGAAGCAAATTCCATCGTGAAGGGCGCGAGACTTTCGCGATATTTGTCGACGTCGTTTACCCATTGGCTCAGAAATTCAGTTTTGGCCAGTCCGTTGTCGAACATATAGCGGCTGAGAGCGGAGAGCCAGACGATGTCAGTTCCGGGATTCGGCCGGAAGAAGATATCGGCGCGCCGTGCCATCTCGTGCTCCCGCAGATCGGCGACGATCAGCTTCTGTCCGTGAAGCTTGTGTGCGCGCTTAACGCGCGTGGCAAGCACGGGATGGGCTTCCGCCGTATTGCTGCCGACAATCATCACGAGCTTCGATTGCGCGATGTCGGAGATGGAGCCGGAGTCGCCGCCATAACCTACGGTGCGGAAGAGGCCCTGCGTGGCGGGGCTCTGGCAATAACGGGAGCAGTTGTCGATGTTGTTGGTGCCGCCCACGGCGCGTGCCAGCTTCTGCATCAGGTAGCTCTCTTCGTTCGTGCACTTCGACGACGAGATATAGCCGATCGCGTCCGGACCATGTTGGGCTTTGATCTCATTCAGGCGACTGGCCACCAGGTTTAGGGCTTCGTCCCAGCTGGCTTCGCGGAAAGTCTCGCCTTCGCGAATCATGGGCTTCGTCAGGCGATCGTGGCTGTTGACGTAGTCCCAGCCGAACTTGCCTTTGACGCAGGTGGAGATGTTATTAGCCGCTCCGTCGGACGGCTCAACTTTGAGGATGTGGCGGTCCTTCGTCCAGATATCAAAGCTGCAGCCGACGCCACAGTAGGTGCAGACGGTCTTGGTCTTCTTCACCCGCGCCTCGCGCATCGCCGCTTCAGTCTCGGAAAACTGCAGGATTGGACCGTAACCGATCTCCGGCTCGACGGCCTTGACGATATCGATCATGCCCCACAGGGTGTCGCTCGGCAGTTTGGTGAAGTAGCCCGCGTGACCGAGCATGGATTTTTCCATCAGCGCATTGCAGGGGCACACGGTGATGCAGTGGCCGCATGACACGCAGCTTGATCCGCCTATGGTTTCGCCGCCGTCCCACAACACACGGGGATGCTCGTCCTCCCAGCGGATGGACAGGGTCTCGTTAACCTGTACATTCTGGCAAGCCTCCACGCAGCGCCCGCACAAAATACACTGGTCGGGATCGTACCGGTAGAACGGATTTGACATGTCCTTTTCGTACGGCTTGGGCCTGTACGGATATGTCTGATGCTCCACCTTCAGCATCGCTGCCGTGTTGTGCACGGTGCAGTTGCCGTTGTTGTTATCGCAAACTGTGCAATACAGCACATGGTTCGCAAGAATGCGATCGTAGGCTTCACGCTGCGCCGCATTCGCGGCACTCGTCTCGGTCACTACCGTCATGCCGCTCATAACCTTCGTCGCGCATGCGCGGACCAGCTTCCCGTCAACCTCGACCATGCAGGTATCGCAGGTTTGAATGGGCCCCAATCGCGTGTGATAACAGACGTGAGGAACTTGTATCCCGCTGCGGTTGATCGCTTCGATCAGGTACTCGCCATCGACTGCGTCGATCCGAAAGCCGTTTACATCAATCCTGCAGGAGTCCTGCGTGCCGGCCGACGGGAAACTCGCCAGGCTGGTTGCATGAGGGGCAGCCGCTGTATGGTCCATTCATCACCTTGGATGCGCTGTCCCGAAGACCGGTCGCCAAACCTGAATGCCAACGGTTCAGCGCGATTCTGACATTATCGAAAATGCCAGACAGAGCGCAAGGAGAGGCGGTCATAGGATCAAAAGCAGCAGCTGTGATTGTGAAGGTCTGGGCTGTGACGGGATTGCTGAACGACCGGCCTACTTTATCCTCATGTCGAAATATTCACTGGCTACCCTGATCAAGTCGGAGTCGCTCATTAGTCCGTACTCCACTCGCGGCTTTTTGCCGGGGCTTACCAAGTAATACCCGATGCCAATCTTCTTCGTCTGAAATGTGGTGGTTTTCATTCCCTCCCGCACCTGAAACGAGCGCGCGTACACATCATGGACCTCAATGCCGGCTTGCCCGAGAGGGGCACTTGCTTTCCTCAGATAGACCTGGAAATCGCTCAACGTATCGTTGGCCCGGCTGCCGGACTCATCGGCATGAGAGGTGGGTCTGAAGAAAGCGAGAACGGTGGGCTGGTGGATATCAAAGAGCGGAGTCTCGATGGAGGCCCGCAGCGAAAGGCTGCCGGCCGGCAACAGCAGAATGAAACTCGTCGCCAGCAGACACAGCCGTCGCATGCAAAAACTCTACCTTGGCACCCGCGAGCGCGTCACCCAAATAATGTAGACGGCTTGCCCAGAATCCGGCTCTGAAGCCCTTTCGCATCTCGCCGCATCCAAAGCTCACACAACACTCGAAGGAGTAACGAATGCAATACGGCAATCTTGGCTCGACCGGCCTGAAAGTTTCGCGCATCTGCCTCGGCACCATGACTTACGGGTCGAGGAAGTGGCGCGAATGGGTGCTCGAGGAGGCGGAGAGTCGGCCATTCATCCAGCGCGCGCTCGAAGCCGGCATCAACTTCTTCGACACGGCCGACATGTACTCAGTGGGCGCGAGCGAAGAGATTCTTGGCCGAGCGCTCAAGGACTTCGCGCCGTCACGGGACAAGGTGGTCATCGCGACCAAGGTTTTCAATCCCATGGGCGACGACCCCAACCAGCGCGGTCTCTCCCGCAAACACATCATGCATGCCATCGACGACAGCCTCCGCCGTCTGGGCACAGATTATGTCGATCTCTATCAGATTCATCGCTTCGACTACCACACGTCGATCGAAGAGACGCTCGAGGCCCTGAACGATCTGGTTCGGGCGGGTAAGGTCCTCTACATCGGAGCCTCGTCCATGTATGCCTGGCAGTTCCAGCGCATGCTGCATGTCTCGGATGAGCGCGGACTCGCGCGCTTTGTGACCATGCAAAACCATTACAACCTCGTTTACCGTGAAGAAGAGCGCGAGATGATTCCGCTGTGCCGCGCGGAAGGCATTGGGCTGATTCCGTGGAGTCCGCTGGCGCGGGGATTTCTCGCCGGCAACCGCTCGAAGCAGGACTTCGGCGAGACTGTCCGCGCCAAGACCGACGATTACGCCAAGGGCCTGTACTACCGCGATTCCGACTTCACCGTTGTCGAGCGCGTAACGGAGATCGCGAAAAAGCGCGGGGTCTCGAACGCCCAGGTTGCGCTGGCGTGGATGCTCACGAAGCCGGAGGCCTCTGCTCCGATTGTCGGGGCGAGCAAGATGCACCATCTGGATGACGCACTCAATGCGCTGGAACTGCATCTCGACGCCGAAGAGATCAAGGCGCTCGAAGAGCCGTACGAGCCGCACCCCATCCTTGGACACAACTAAGAAGCTGGGATCGGCTTTCGGCGACCAAAGTCTGGTGCTGAGAGCCGATCGCGTATCCGTTCAGGCGTCTTCCGGCTCCTACGCTTCTTCAGGTTCAAGGATCTGCAGATCGAGCGGCTTCTCCAGCAGACAGCTCATCTTGCCGATTCGCGCCAGCGCCCGCTGCAGGGCAGACGCGGCACACGGTTCTACCGTAACAACGAACGGCAGGTTGTCCTTTCCGTAGCCCGGCTTCTGGAAGATGGCGTGAATGTTGATATCCTGCTCAGCCAGAGCAAGCGCGATTTCCGCGATGATGCCCGGCTGATCGCTGACCACAAACCGGATCGAGTGACGCAGCAGGAATTCGCCTCCGATTGCCGTCTTCCTGCTCGGCAGATCGACCGCTCGTGAGCCGTGCGCGATGCCGACGACATCGGAGACAACTGCCACCGCCGTTGGATGGCCTCCCGCGCCGTGCCCGGAAAAGACTACGTCGCCGCCGTAGCGGCCACCGACGAGCACGGTGTTTTCGGTGCCGCGGGACCAGGCCAGCGGCGACGCTTTCGGCACCAGCATCGGACCAACGCTGGCCAGCACATCGCCGTCGCGCAGTTCGGCGCGGGCAATCTGGCGAATCGTGCAGCCCAGCTCGCGAGCGTACGCGAAGTCGATCGCGCCCACTTCGCGGATCGACCGGCAGGGGATCTCTTCGGGATCGAGGTCGGCGCGCAGAGCGAGACGCGAAAGAATCACCAGCTTGGCCCGAGCGTCAAATCCGTCGACGTCTTCTGTCGGATCGGCCTCGGCGTATCCGAGTGTCTGTGCTTCTTTCAATACGTCCGCGAACTCCGCGCCCTCCTCCATCTTGCTCAGGATGAAGTTGCAGGTGCCATTCAGGATGCCCTCGATGCGCGTCACGTAGTCGCCGGCGAGCCCATGCTGCAAACCAGGAATGACAGGGATACCGCCTGCGACGGCCGCTCCGTAGCGCAGGTGAACGCCTTTGGACCGCGCCAGCTTTTCCAGCTCGATCCCATGGTAGGCAATCAGCTTTTTGTTGGCCGTCACTACCGATTTACGAGCTTCGAGAGAGCGTCGAACCCACTTTCTGGCCGGATCAAGACCGCCCGCCAGCTCGAGCACAACGTCGGCATCGGACTCGAGGATCGTCTCAAAGTCTTCGGTCCAGGCGACCCGGGATGGAACCCATTCAGCGATCTTGCGACCGACGTTGCGATTGTAGATGTGGGTGAGCTCGATGCCCTGCGGCTTGAGGTCGCAGATGATGCGCGCGACTGAACTGCCGACGGTTCCGAAACCGAGAATGGCCACCTTCAAATTCGACACAGTTGCAGACACGATCTTCGAACCCCGCCTGATGCGGCATTGCCGCGCTGAAAAGATGAATGTCCCTATGGTACCGGACGCGTCCAGGCAAAATTACGCGCCTCCTCACCGCACGGCAGTATGTTCGCCTTCCTCTTCCATGCGATGCGCCAGCGGAATCCGCAACTCCGCCTCACAGCCGTGCGCATCGCCGCGATTCCTCAATTCGAGCGTACCGCCGTGCGCTTCTGCGATCTGACGAGCCAGCACCAGACCCACGCCGGATCCGGCCTTCTTCGTGGTGTAAAAGGGCACGAACAGATTCGTCGGATTCGTCAGCCCCGGCCCGTTGTCCTCGATTGCCACGGAGAGAAAATCGCCCTCGATTCTGCTGCGGATTATGACGGCCGGCTCTTCATGCGGCAACCCGGCTGCGATCGCGTCTTCGCGGGCGCTGCATGCGGCTTCCACGCCGTTCCTCACTAGGTTGATCAGAAGCTGCTCCATCTGATCCGTGTCGGCAAAGACCTCGACCTGAGGAGCGGCTTCCAGTGTGACTTCGATGCGTGTCTCCAGACTCACGACGCGCTCGAGCAGAGGCCGCACGGACACGCGGCGCATTGCCGGAGCCGGCAATTGCGCGAGCTGGCGATAGGCCTGCACGAAGCGATTCAGAGATTCGGCCCGGCTTTCAATCACGCCCAGGCCGCGATCGAAATCCGGCAGCATTCCATTGTTCTGCGGCAGTCGCGACCGCAGGGTGCCGGCGATCGACTTGATCGGCGCCAGCGAGTTGCTGATCTCGTGGCCGAGCACGCGGATGAGCCTTCGCCAGGCAATTCTCTCCTCTTCACGCAGTGCCGCGCTCACGTCAGAGAGCAGAAGCAGCGTGTGCGGCACGCCACCCTGGCGAAAATGGCTGCGCCTGACCATCCAGCGAGAGGGCGCGCGCGCAGGCAGGCGCGAAACCACCCGCGGCTGCTGGCTGGGAGCATCGAGCACAATGACTCCCTCGTCCGGCTGCTCAAGGAGCATTTCGAGTCTGAGCTCCTTTGCCGTGCGGCCCAGATCGCGTGCGGCGGCCACGCCGAAAACCCGTTCACCGGCAGGATTCACCAACCGCAGCACCTCGCCCTGATCGAATGCAAATACGGGGGCGTCAAGCTCCGTGATGACGCGGCGGAAGAGCGCTGCCGCTTCGAGAGCGCCCATCCGCTGCGACTGGTGCATATCGGCCAGGGCATTGATTTCGAGGGCGAGATCGCCGAAGGGGTCATCGCGCCGGGCGCCGCGTGCTCGGAATGAGTAGTCTTCTTCGCGCAACGCGGCCACAACATTAGCGAGGGTCTGCAGAGGGCGGACTACCTGGTCCATGAAGGCGGCGATGGCCAGCAGGAGCACGAGGACAGCGATTGTGAGGATGCTGAGAATGGCAGCCGTAGAGTAGCGCGCCATGACGAGGATGCCCGCGAGCAGTCCGATGGCGGGAAGAAAAAGAAGCGCGGCAAAAGCGCGAAGTTTCGCCTCAAAGGTAAACCGTTCAGGCCGAGGCCGGGATTTTTTGTGTAATCGGCTGTTGGGCCTAGATGCCATACTTTTCCATCCGCCGGTAGAGTGCGCCGCGGCTCAGGCCGAGGGCTTCTGCCGCCTGGCTGACGTTCCCATTGGAACGCGACAGGGCTTTGCGGATGAGAATACTCTCAACGGCCTCTAGGCTCATCTCCTCGAGCCCCTGGCCGGACTGGCCGGAGACGCGCGAGGCGCCAAGACCGAGATCGGCTGCTTCAATCTGACTGCTACGTGCCATCAGCACGGCGCGCTCGATAGTGTGGTCAAGCTCGCGCACATTGCCAGGCCACGCGTGCTGCAGCATTGCCTGGACCGCCCCGGAATCAAGGCCCTCCACCTGCTTGCGATAACGCTGGACGTATCGGGCGAGGAAATACGCGGCCAACGGCGGGATGTCTTCGCGTCGCTCCCGAAGCGGCGGCAAATGAATCTCGACGGTATTGAGGCGGAAGAGCAGGTCGCCGCGGAATCTGCCTGCCTCGACTTCGGCGCGCAGATCGGCGTTGGTGGCTGAGATGAGGCGCGCATCGACGCGGCGGGTTTTCGACGAGCCTACGCGCTCCATCTCGCCGGTCTCGAGCACGCGCAGCAGCTTGGCCTGCTGGCGCATGGGAACGTTGGCGATTTCGTCGAGGAAGAGCGTACCGCCATCGGCCAGCTCAAAGCGTCCGATTCGTTCGTTACGGGCGTCGGTAAACGCGCCTTTTACGTGACCAAAAAGCTCGCTTTCGAAGGTGCCTTCGGGGAGGGCCCCGGTATTCACCGCGACCAGTGAGCGCGAGGCTCTCGCAGAGAGCGCATGCAGCATCTGCGCGACGACTTCTTTTCCCGTTCCATGCTCGCCGGTAATGAGCACGTTGGCGTCAGACGGGCCGATGCGTGCGATCGTGGCCAGCACCGGCTGCATGGCAGGAGCCGTAGCGATCAGCTCCGGAAGATTCTGCGCACGGAGCAGGCGGTTCTCGGCTTCCAACCGCTGAGCGCGACGGACAGCATGGTGCAGATCGATCTGTGTGCGCAAGATGGAGAGCAGGCGGGCATTGTCCCAGGGCTTCTGGATGAAGTCCTGCGCGCCGCGCCGCATCGCCTCGACGGCGACCTCGACGTTGGCCCACGCGGTCATCACAATAACCGGCATCTGGCTGTCGTGGGACTTGATCTGGGTGAGCAGGTCCAGGCCTTCCTGGCCGGAGGTTGTGTCGCGGGTGTAGTTCAGGTCGATTAGCAGCGCGTCGTACGATCCCGACTTGAGCGCCTCGAGCACCATGAAAGGCGACCGCGCTTTCTCCATGCGAAAGCCTTCCGGTTCCAGCAGCAACTCGAGCGCGTCGAGAATATGCGGCTGGTCGTCGGCCACGAGGATCGACGGCTTCCTGCGAGGAACCGGCGTCCTGGTCTCCGTGTCTCCGTGATGTGCTGCTGTCGCCATGGTTCGTCCTTAAGATTGCACGATTATTGCATGTGCGCGACTACGCCCGACTTGGCATCGTCAAGGGAGACGCTCATGCGGTCGAGCGTGGTGCCGGTGGCGCGGTCGATATCGACCTTGGCCCTCTCAAAGGCGTCCTGCGCGACAACAAGCGCAGATTCGGAGACGGCAAGCGCCTGTTCCGCGGTGAGCGTGTCATAGGTGGACATGGCTCCAAGTTTTTGTTCCTGTTTGGCAATATCGAAGGTTTTCTGCGCGAGATCGCGGGCCTTCTGAGCTGCGGTGACGCGAGCCTGGGCCTGCTGGAGCGCGTACGCCGAGTTCCGGACATCGAGCAGGATGCTCTTTTTCGACTGCTCGTAGCTCAACTCTTTCTGGCGATAGTCGAGCACGGCGCGAAACTGGTCGGCCTTGGCCTGTCGGTTGCGAAGGGTGACACTGAGCTGAAAACCGACCTGATATTCTGGCGAGGAGTAATTGAAGGTGTCCTCAAAGGCTCCGGGGAAACCGGGGGGGAGGGTAGTCGAGCATTCGGCCGTGCCAAGCGCACAGACGGGGTTGGGCTGGCCGCCATAGCCAGCTCCAATGAACTGTCCATACAGCGACAGCCTGGGCAGCAGCTCGTTCTTTATGGTCTTGAGGTTGTTCTGCGCGATCTGCATGGCTATTTGATCTTCAGAGACGTCGGGGCGGTTTTTTTCGGCTTCAGCGATAAGCTGGTCGATAGGCTGAGCCGCGTTGGGGTCGGGTGCACCCATGAGATCGAGCGGAATGACCGGCATCTCGGCCAGCGCCGGGTCATCGATGGTCTTGGTCAGCGCGTTTTTGATGAGAAGTTCGTTGAGCCTGAGTGTCGCTTTGGACACCGTGAGATCACCCTCAGAAGAGGCCACTGCGGACTCGTCCTTCATGACCTGCATTGCAGGAATGTTCTTAAGCTCGAGTTGCTTCTGATCGTCGGAAAGAGTTTCGTTGGCGTAGGCCAGTGAATGTTCCTTGATCTGGGCGTCCTGGTAGGCGTTGACGAGATCCCAATAAATGTTTTCGACCTGGCTAATGGTAGCGATCACCTGAGCCTTGAAGGCGAGATCGGTGATCACCAGATTCTTCTTTGCAATGTGAATATAACGCTGGTTGGTGGCGAGTCCGAAGCCCTGCAGCAGCGGCTGGTTGACCGTAAAGTTAAAACCCGTGGTGATTTGCGGGCTCAGGACGTTGAAGATGCTGTTCGTGGTCTGCCGGAAGCCAAAAGACGAGACGGTGAAATTAGTACCAGTGGAAAAAGCCTGCGAGTATCCGGATTCGAATTCGATAGTGTTGTTTTTGAGGATGGGCACGCCGCTCTGAATGGGGTTGATCTGGGTCAGGGTGGTGTGGTCGACGAACCCCTGGATGAAGAGCGAGGGATCGAAGGACGGGACGGGTGCGCCGTTGCCCAGGGTATTGGTCACGAGGCCCCCGGCGCCGGCTGCGGTGACTCCACTGCTTGCACCGCCACCGCCTACTCCGGATGAGCTGAAGCCACCCTGCGTTCCCTGGACGATATTGGTGTTGACGCCGCCCACGGAGGCTCCGGCCTTGGTACGCAGAAGGTCAGCCTCGGCAGTCGGGAAATTATAACGAAAGTATGCGATATCGAGATTATTTTCAAGGGCGAGAGCAATGCAGTCGCGGAGCGAGAGGTAGAGCTTGCCGTCGCGCTCAAGATTCTGGAGGCGCGGCGAATTCGTGAGATTGACGGGGGGCACAGTGCTGGCCTTATACGCCGACAGCGGATTGCGCGAGTGGGGCAGCTCCACGTGAAACGGTGCCTGCGGGGCAACTGGCTGCACCTTCTGAGCTTGTTGCGCCTGCTGGGCGATCGTCGGCGAGTTTGCCGGCTGCTGCTGCGTGTCTGCAGGTGCCGGCGCCTCGGGAGCAGGAGAGGCTTGCTGAGAGGTAGCTTGCTGCGGCGCCGCCTGGGCAACGCCGTAAGGCCCAAGCGCGACGGACAAGAGAGCCGCGCAAAATTTTTCATGAATTCGAAAACTGCTCAAGATACCCCCACCCCCGCGTTCAGCTCCGGATTCGCCGTGTCATGGGTCATCCATCCATCTCGAACTTCGATAATCCGACTGCCGAAGGCTGCGTTGGCCTCGGAGTGCGTGACCTGCACGATCGTTGTTCCCTGCTCATTCAACTGCTTGAAGAGCTCCATGATTTCTTTCGCCTGGCTAGAGTGCAGATTGCCCGTGGGCTCATCTGCCAGCAGCAGCGCTGGCTTGTGGATGACCGCGCGCGCAATGCCGACGAGTTGTTGCTGGCCGCCGGAAAGCTGTGACGGATACAGGTCTTTTTTGCCTACGATCTGGAAGCGGTCGAGCGTATCGGCCACCAATCCCTGCCGCTCAGCGCGCGGCATGTTCTTGTATGAAAGCGGCAGGTCGATATTTTCCTGCACGGTGAGATCGTCTAGAAGGTGATAGCTCTGGAAGACCATGCCGACATTTCGCTTGGCGAGCTCTGCCCGCTGCTTGCGATTCATGGAATGCACGGGCTCGTCCTTCAGCCAGTACTCGCCAAGCCACTGGTCATCGAGGAGAGCCAGCACATTCAGAAGCGAAGACTTCCCTGCCCCGGAGGGCCCCATGATGGTCAGGAACTCGCCTTCGCGGATGTCCAGCGTGATGCGCCGCAACACCCAAGTTTGCCCCGCACCCGTCTTGTAGCTGCGTTCGACGTTCCTTAGTTGAATCATGCCAATCCTTCTTTGGCCCGGCGTGGCGCGGCATCGCCTGAAGGCGCGACCGCGCTTCCGGGTAAATGCACTTTCCCGGTTCGTGGCGGGCGGATCCCGCAATTGCCTGGACGGCCTACCGCGCTTCCAGTACCGGCTCGATGGCGTCTCCCTCTGCGACCACTTTGCCGTCGAAGAGATGGATATTGCGCTCGGCGTGCCGCGCAAAACGAGGATCGTGCGTCACCATGCAGATCGTCGCGCCGTCGCGGTGCAGGTTCTGGAGCAGCTCCATGACTGCCTCGCCATTGCGCGAGTCGAGGTTTCCGGTAGGTTCGTCGGCCAGCAGGATGGAGGGCGATCCAGCAAGAGCCCGGGCCACAGCCACACGCTGCTGCTGACCGCCGGAGAGCTGCGAAGGATAGTGCTTCATGCGGTGCGCCATACTGACGCGCTCCAGCGATTCCTGTACCCGCCGCTTGCGCTCGGTCGACGACATGCCGGTCCGGTAGGTGAGGGGCAGCTCGACGTTCTCGTAGACCGTGAGGTCGCCGATGAGGTTGAAGCTCTGGAAGATGAAGCCTATCTCCTGGTTTCGAATGCGTGACCGCTGCGCGAAATTCAGGTTCTCAACGGCGTGACCGTTGAGCAGATATTTGCCGTTCGTTGGCGTGTCGAGCAGACCAATGATCGAGAGCAGCGTGGATTTGCCGCAGCCTGAAGGGCCCGACATCGCGACGTATTCGCCCTTGGAAATCGTTAGATGAATGCCGGAAAGCGCATGCGTCTCGATTTCATCCGTGTAAAAGACCTTCGTGAGACCTTCGATCTCAATCAACGCCTGTCTGGTTTCCATTGCTTCGCGCTCCTTGAATTTTCTTCTGCTCGAGCCTACTCGAGGCGAACCTTGTCTGTGTTGTCGTATCTCGACATGTCGGAGAGGATGACGCGGTCGCCCTCTTTCAAACCGTCGAGCACCTGAATCTGCGTAACCGATGCCCTGCCGACCTTCACCTGTACCCGGGTCGCGGTCTTGCCGGCCGGATCAATCTTGAACAGGGTGATGGTGCTGTTTTCGTTGCCGAACGCCGGACGGCCGACATAGAGGACATCCGA
>Ga0210386_10002238_pt1 | contig 16848 bp, 16 predicted proteins | sample IncBWH32OmetaG_FD_160091 | JGI IMG/M metagenome (GOLD analysis project Ga0210386, IMG submission 160091) | Forest soil microbial communities from Barre Woods Harvard Forest LTER site, Petersham, Massachusetts, United States - Inc-BW-H-32-O ... | reverse complement strand
CGCGAAACCGGCCAAGTCCAAGCTGCGCATCAAGGTGCTGCCCGACCTGCCCCACACAGACACGCCTCCGGCGCCCAGCCTGTCGGCCACCGTGCTGGACCGTCTGTGGACAGTCGTGCTCGGCCGCCGCAGTGCCGATCCCGCCGTCAGCCATTCAGCGCGGCTGTTGTCGCGCGGCACTGCGAAGGTGGCACAGAAGTTCGGCGAGGAAGCGGTCGAGTGCCTCATCGAAGCTGTCGCCGGCAACCACGACCTGGTGGTGGCTGAGAGCGCCGACGTGCTCTACCACCTGATCGTGCTCTGGGTATCCAGCGGCGTCAGCCCCGAGGAAGTCTGGACCGAGCTGAAACGCCGCGAAGGTGTCAGCGGCGTCGCCGAGCGCGCCGCCCGCTCCTCGCAGCTCGCGGTTGCCTTCGGCCTAGAGACGACGAAAATCCCCTGATCTGCTCCTGGAGGATCCGCGATGCCGATCAGTGGCCTGCCGCCCTACGACGACAGCAACATCTTCGCCCGTATCCTGCGCGGTGAGATCCCCTGCAAGAAGGTCTACGAGGACGCCTGGGCACTGGCGTTTCACGACATCGCACCACAGGCCCCGACGCATGTGCTGGTGATCCCAAAGGGGAAATACTGCTCGTTCGCGGATTTTGCGGCCGGCGCGGGCGAAGCGGAGATCGCCGGTTTCGTGCGCGCCGTCGGCAAGATCGCGCTCGACCTTGGCCTGGAAGCGCGCGGCTACCGCTTGCTCGCGAACATGGGCACCGACTCGGGCCAGGAGGTGCCGCATTTCCACGTGCACCTGTTCGCCGGCCGTCCGCTGGGACCGATGCTATCGACGGGGTAGCCGTGCACCGCTCCCGCCAGCGGGAGAGGTGGACTATAGCGGTATCGCCAGGAGCGTATCGAAGCGCGGGCTGTCGCAGACGACGAGTCGCTCAGCGAAACGAAGCTGACCCCCGACATCCTCCACCCGATCCAGGTACCGCCCCGCCGCGAACAGGTCCATACGCCCATCACGCATGGTGCGGATCACCAGGAACGGCGTCTCCGCCGCACCCCCCTCCCCCAGCCGCGGCATCCCCACGATATGCCGATACGCCTGTCGCTCGTAAATGTTCGCCTCCCGCAACGCCGCGACCCGATCCAGGAGCATCGCCTTGGAGTCCGCATAGATCACCCCAGCCTCGTATCCACGTTTGTGGTTATCCGCCGTGGTGATCTTGTAGAGGCAGCGATCGACAAAAAACCCCGGCCAATCCTCCAGCCGATCCGCATCCAAACACGCGGCGTAGTCGCTGTTCAGCGCGGCAACGCGGAACAAAAGCTCGGCGCTCATCAGATCCCCATATGCGCGCGATAGGTCTGCCAGAAGCCGCGCACTGCCGCCTCGGTCAGCCGCGTCGGCTGCGATTCCGCCGTCTCGCCTCCCATCTGCACGACCGACATCGCGTCCCCCGCGGTCCCCGCCGCACGCTGCACGAACCCACCGATGCAGCCATCCTCCATCGAGATATACCCCGCCGGCCCGACCAGATTGGACTGTTTCAACCGCCGTCGGCGCATCTCTTTCGTGTCATCATCGAAACCAATATACGTCCAGTGCAAATCCATTGTGTCCGCCCCGCGCGGCACGATCTGGCGCACCGCCAGGCAGTTGTGGATCTGCTGCAGCACCAGCGACGGGAACACGGTCAGGATCTGCACCTGAATGCCGTCGCCGAACTCATCCACCGCATTCAGCAGCGAGGGGTCATGCAGCCGGAAATCGCTGTCGGACCGGATCGCCTCGTCCTTGTAGCCGTCCTGCGCCTCGGTCCGGCCGATCGTCGTGCTGGCGTGATGCGCGCCACTCGGGCTGACCGTCACGCCGCCGGCCAGGCCAAACCGTGTGATGTTGAACGTGGTGAAGAACAGATGCAGCAGGCTGGCGTGATACGTGTCCTTCACGTTCTCGGCGTACAGCTTCCAGTTGTTCGGCAACGGCTGGGTGAAACGGCCGATCACCGCCACGGGCTTGCGCAGCACCCGGCGGATGCGCTGGGAAATTTCGCTGCCGATATAATCGTCCAGTGCCGGCGCGTCCGCCGCCAGTGACCCGAACACCAGGCCGGCGATCGTGGCAACGCGCAGCTTCCGCGGACCGTTCTGCTCCATGCAGAATTCGGCCGACATGCCGCCCTTGCCGCCGACCCCGCGCTGAAACGCGACCGAGCGCAGGTTGCCCTCCAGGTCATAGCGCCAGGCGTGATAGACGCAGGTGAATTCCTTCACGGTGCCGGCATCCTCGAACGCGATCAGCGCGCCGCGATGCGCGCAGCGGTTCTCGAACGCATGGATCGCGCCCTCGGCACCCCGCACGACGATCACCGACATTGCGCCGACAAAGGTGGTCCGATAATCGCCCTGTGCCGGGATATCGGCTTCCAGGCACAGGTAGTTCCACACCGGCCCTTCGAAGATGCGCTGCTGTTCCGAGCGCAACACCGCCGGGTCCTGATACAGCCAGTACGGCACGCGCGAGATACCGGCGGGCCAGGCCGTGTGCGCGGCTGGAGCGCTCTCTTGGTGAACGGCGGCGTCGGCCATCGCGTCCTCCTCCCGTCCTAAAGACGATTGTTGCCCTGATTGCAGCGCCGACGCAGCCGGCTGGTCAACCCCGGGCGCCGCGCCGAGGCAGGACACCAGGGCGGGATGTCTTCCGGTCGGTGACGTCATCCCATCGGTGCGCGGCCTGCCGCGAACGTCATCCAGACAACGCGCACCGAGGCACCATAAGAGGTAGGCTCAGCCATCGCCGACCTCGGCTTCAGTGCGATTTGTCGAGAAAGGCGCGCACGATCGCAACCGTGGCGGCCGGTTGCTCCGCCATGAGCCAATGCCCCGAGCCGGCAATGACCGCTTCCGTCACGTCCGTCGCGGCGGCGCGCATGACGACGGCCATGGTCGGTCCGAAGGACGTCGCGCCGCCCACCGCCAGCACTGGCATGGTCAGCTTGCCTTTGGCCAGGAAGACGCGGTTGTCGATTGCGTCCTGATCGAACGCGGCGAACTGGCTGAAGCCGGCGTGCATCGCGCCAGGTTGCGCATAGAGCTTGGCGTAGTGTTCGCGCGCGGCCTCGCCAAAGGACGTCGGGTCCGCGGCAAACTCGTTCCAGAAGCGGTCGAGATAGATGCGCTCGCGTCCGGCGACCAGCCGCTCCATATCCGGGCCACCGAAGCGGAAATGCCACAGGAGCGGGCTCTTCAGGATTTCCTCCCACGGTCCGATCCCGGGCAGCGGTGCGTCCATCAAGGCGAACCGGGTTACCCGGCCCGGGTACTGGGCGGCGAACGCGTATCCGACCATATTGCCGATGTCGTGGGTGACGAGGTCGGCCCGTTCAATCCCGAGCGCGTCGAGAACGCCAGCGACATCCTGACCCTGTGTCTTCTTGTCATACCCACTGGCGGGACGAACGGAGCGCCCCATGCCGCGCAGGTCGGGGGCGACAATCGTGTGGTCCCGGGCAAGGTCCGCCGCCAGGGGTGCCCACATGTCGCCGGTCTCGCCATAGCCGTGCAGCAAGACGGCGGCCGGTCCCTGCCCGCCGACCCGCACAGACAGGGTCGTGCCATTGGTCTGAATGTCCTCGGTCCGGAACCCGGCGGGAAACGGTTGCACGTCGGTCGCGGCTGACATGGGGATCCCTTCGTGAGGTCACGGACTGGCGGTCATCCTGTTGGCGCCGCAACCGACATATGCCACGCCGTCGGGTTGGGTCATCGCATTTCTTCGGCCGTTCGGACGCCACGCACCTTGCGCGAACCATCCTGGGTATCATCCGTCTGGTGTTGACCATTGGCCATTTGCTTTGCCGCGTGAGCCGCGCGCGCGGCAGGCGACAGCGGCGCGGTGCACTGGCCGCCGGCCTTGCGTTTAAGAACCGCGAACATACGATAAAGAAGAGTGGGTTTGCGCGCAGCTATACGATCGCGACACGCACCGGGCGAGGATATGCGTTTACAGTACTATCTATGGCGGTACGACGCGGCGTGGCCCATCCAGCCATGGCCGCTCCCTCGCCACGAGGCGGTGCGCATCACCGCAAGCCACGCCGCTGGAAACCAGCCGTGCGGCCAAGGTGGCGGCAGCCACACACAAACGGAATACGGCGCCAGGGTCCGCGCCCTCGCGTCCCACGCGCGAAGCGCTGGCATCCGGCCAGGCCAACCACATGTGGGGACTCGCGCCACCAAACTCTGACCGCGCGACCCGGCGGCCCGCGACCTGTTCGCCGCTGTCACCAACCACCACGATGCGCGGGAGGCCTGGCTTGGTGGCGGACGCGTTCACCCGCGATCAGCCGGCGGATCGCTGCTTGCTGGTGTGCTTCACGCCACGATCCGGCAGCGCCTGGCCGACCCGGATTGTCTGCGCCACAAGGCCGCGCGGCTTCCTCGTGGCGTATATCAATCCGGCATTCACGCGTGATGTCGCCGCACAGATGCACACAACGGATCAGGCCACGCTGCTGGCACTGCTGCGACGCTGCGCGCACGGACAATTTGGTGTTCTCGATGGAGCTGCGCGCGATCGACGTCGCGCCGTTCGGGGATGGCGAATTCTTTGCGGCGTTTGACGCCGATCCCGTGGCATTCACCCTCTGGCGCGACAACATCGTCGCACAGCGGATTTCGCTGTACCGCGCCGTGGCGACGCAACGCCATCATTCGACCGACGCCCTCAGGCCACCGCCCGCCTACGACGCCGCGCAGATCACCGAGTGGATGCGCCACATCGTGGAGAGCGAAACGCCAACGTGACCCTGTTGGGGGAGCGCGGCATTGCCGCGAGACGTTTGTGTTATGCGGAGATCGTATGCAATCGGGTGGCAACGCTCACGACCATCGCCGGCGCCCTGGGCATCGCGCGCGCGGCGGATCAGTTCGCATGCGATGGCGACCACGCTCTGGAGAAAATTGCCGACGCCTGGAAGCGCGAGGCGGAAGATCGCTTTCGCACGGAATGCGCAGACGTCGTCTGCGATCCGAAGGCAACCCGTTTGATCCGCGATACCCGCTACTCAAGCCGGATGCGTGGCCACCCAATGGCGCGCGATATCGACCCGCCGCGTGATCCACACGCCGGCGAATCGCATCATGTGATCCAGCAGGCGTTGCAAGCCAACTGCGCGACCGGGATGACCGATGATCCGATTGTGTAAGCCGATCGATAACATCTTCGGCTGCGTGCGGCCCTCGGCATAAAGCATGTCGAACGCATCCCGGCAGTAGGTGTAAAAATCCTCAGCCGTGCCGAAACTGCCACGTCCGAATTTCACATCGTTCGTCGACAGGCTGTACGGCACCACCAGATGCGGTCTTCCATGCTCACGTGTCCAATACGGCAGCTCGTCGTCGTACGCATCGGAATCGTAGACAAAGCCGCCCTCCTCGATCAGCAACCGACGCGTATTCAAGCTGGGCCCGTAACGACAATACCACCCCAGCGGCCGCGCGCCGATCGTCTGCGCGACCGACGCCACCGCCTTGGCGATCTGCGACCGCTCGTCGGCCTCGCTCAGCTCATAGTGCTTCACCCAGCGCCAGCCGTGGCAGCACACATCATGGCCGGCGTCGCGGATCGCCGCGGCCACCGCCGGATTGCGCTCCAGCGCCAAGGCGCAGCCGAACACCGTCAACGGCAACGACCGTTCGGCGAACAGCCGCAGGATGCGCCACACGCCGACGCGGCTGCCGTACGCGAACATACCCTCGGCCGCGAGATCGCGACCCGGCACATTGGGGTTCACCGGTGCGACCTCGGTGAGCCCCCATTCCGAGATATTGTCGCCGTCGGGATAGGACGGTTCCGAGCCCTCCTCATGGTTCAGCACGAAGTTCACCGCGATGCGCGCGCCATTCGGCCAACGCGGATGTGGTGGGGTCGGGCCGTAGCCGATGAAGTCGCGTGTCATGCGAAGACCGTGACACGGATGGCCGCAAATGGCGAACGAGTCCCGGCTTGCGGCACGGCAACGAACCCGGGAATTCTGCCTTGGGTGTTGGCAGGGGAATCAGGATGAACCCGGGCTCAGGGCAGGCTGGCACGCGACGCGTATCCCTGTTGCACACGGCCATTGCCGCTAATATCGGCATGGTCTTCGAGTGGTTCGACCTGCTGATCTACGCCCTCTTCGCCGTCACTCTCTCGAAGCAGTTCTTTCCCACCAACGATCCGAACGGTGCAGTGCTGCTCAGCCTCGGCACCTTTGCCATCGCCTGGCTGGTGCGCCCGATTGGCGCGGTGGTGTTGGGCACCTATGCGGATCGCGTGGGGCGCAAGCCGGCATTGGTGTTGTCGGTCAGCCTGATGATGCTGGGCACCGGCATCACGACGGTGTTGCCGAACTACGCGACGATCGGGGTGGCAGCACCGTTGCTGCTGGTGTTCGCGCGGCTGGTGCAGGGCTTCTCCGCCGGCGGTGAGTTCGGCAGCGCCACCGCGTTGATGGCCGAGCAGGACCCCAACCGCCGCGGCTTCCTGGCCAGCCTGCAATGGGCCAGCTCCGGCTTCGCGGTGTTCCTGGCTTCGCTGTTCGCCTACGTGATTAACCGCGCCCTGTCGCCGGCCGATGTCGCGCGTTGGGGCTGGCGCATCCCGTTCTGCTTTGGACTGCTGATCGGTCCGGTTGGTTGGTACATCCGGCGCGAGCTCGAGGAATCACCAGAATTCGCCGCAAGCGAAACCAGTCATCAGCCCCTGCGTGAGGTCCTGGTGCACGACTGGACCCGCGTGCTGGCCGGCGCGGGCGCCGTGGCGGCGGGCGCGGCAGGAAGCTTCACCAATGCCTACATGCCGACCTTCGCGATCACCAAACTGGGGCTGGGGGCCTCGGTTTCCCTGATCGGAACGATCGTTGCCGGCGTGATCAATTCGACGTTGCCGATGTGGTTCGGCCATCTGTCGGATCGGCTGGGTCGGCTGCGGGTGATGTGGACGTTCGCGCTGCTCGGCCTGGTAATGATTTATCCGATGTTCCTGTGGCTGATCGCCAGCCCCAGCGTCTTCACCCTGATCGCCTGCCAGGCTATGCTCGCGCTGGTGATGTATAGTGGATATTACGCAACCGTTCCCGCCTTGCTGGCTGATCTGTTCCACACCCGGCGCCGCACCACCGGTGTATCGCTCGCCTATGTGCTCGGGCAGTTGCTGTTCGGCGGCGTGACCCCGCTGGTGGTGGGCTGGATCGTCGCCACGACCGGCGATCCCACCAGTCCAGGATGGTACCTGACAGCAATCGTCGTCGTCAGCCTGATCAGTCTGGTGGCTTGCCGCCGGTTGGGGGTGCGATAGCGCAGCGCCCCACCCCCGTCATTGCTGCGAGAGCAGGAATCTGTAACCGGCACCACGCTGGGATCCAGGATTCCTGCTGTCGCAGCAATGACCGGGGGACGCGCTTCCGCGGGTATGATGGGGGACGTGGTCTACGGCCAGGATGACGCCGCGCTAGATCCCGTTGCGGAGCTGCCGTCGCACTTCATTGGCAAGCGGGTGCAGCTCCTTGTTCGTTGCGGGCCCGACAAGGCTGTAGCCGATCCCCTCGGTCGCCCAAGCGTAGCCGCCGACATGGCCCACCTGGTGCTCGGTCATGTTGGCATTGGCGTCGGGCGCCATCGGGTGGACTAGCAAGACCAAGCGCGTGCCATGGGTGTCGTCGTACATCAGCAAACCGGCGGGACCGTTGGAGGTGGCGACAAGCCGCCCGCCCATGAACTGATAGCCCGAGGCTGAAAGGTCGGGGATGACGACGGAATGGTTCAGCCGGCGTGACAACCAGCGCACCAGCAACGCGCGATCAGTCGCCGCGAGTTCGACCGGGCGACCGGGATCGGGTGCATAGACCTCGTAGCTGTCAGCCGCTTCCTGCGCCAATGCGGGAATACCGCTCAGCGTGACCGGCCCGCGCGCCAGCCAACCCGTGGTGCCACCCGCCGCGAACAGCACCACCGCCGCGGCAACGGCCCGCCAGCCGTAGCGGGCCGGACGCCCGTGACGCGCTATCAGCGCGGCGAGGTTCAGCCCCGCCGGCACCGGCTCCTCGGCGATCGGCGCCAATGCCGCGCGCAGGGCCGCACGCTGGGCGATGAAGGTTTCCACCCGCGCAGCCACGTCGGGGTGGGCTTGCAGGTAATCAGCGACCTCGGCATGCCGCGCGGCGCTCAGGGCGGCGTCGACATAGGCCTGCAGGTCCTCCTCGGTAATCGGGCGGGGTGCGCTCATTTCACCCTCCGCAGACGCGACGGCGCTGCGTTTATTCCGGCGCCGGCCGCCAGGACCTGCGCCAATTTTTCCCGCGCCCGCGACACGCGCGACATCACGGTGCCGATTGGGATGCCCAGGACGCGCGCGGCCTCGGCGTAGGACAGGTCCTCGACCGTCACCAGCAACAGCACGCTGCGCTGTTCGTCCGGCAGGGTGGCGAGGGCGTCGAGGATGACCTGGTGGCGCAAACCGTCTTCCTGGGTCGGCGCGCGGGCGAGAACGGTGTCGTCGATGCCATCGATCGGCAGGTGCTCGCCGCGTCGATGGAGCTGCCGCAGCCGGTTGAACGCCAGGTTGTGCAGGATGGTGAAGACCCAGGCGCGGGTATCACCGTCGGGGCGGCGTTGGTGCCAGCGGGTGATGGTGCGTTCCAGGCAGTCCTGCACCAGGTCGTCGGCGGCGACCCGGTCACGCAACAGCGAGCGGGCGTAGCGGCGCAGCGCCGGGATCAGCGGCTCGACCAGGCGCATCATGTCCTGCACGTGACTGCCCCAGCCGTCACGGGCTCGTTCGGGTGGGTCAGAACCACGGTCGCTCCGGGCGCTCATTGTGCGGGCTCATGGGATGACAGCCGGCCGCCCGCGATATTCCAATGATGTGCCTTCGGGATCAACCAGGCGTCAGGGCGCAAGAGTGCCGCGAGGCCTGGAACCCGAACATGTTATCCGGCGAGGCACCGTCGGCGGCATCGATCAAGCCATGCTGTCCGATCCCCGCCCGCGTGGCACGCCGCGGGCGCGCCATCAGCGCCCGCTTCCTCGGACCGCGGACCAACCGGCGGGGAAAAGGGCACTAGCTGACGAACAGGTCCCTCGCCCATGCGGGCGGCGGGCGGCGCACGAAGATGTGGATCCCGGCCGACGCGGTCGCGAAACTGAACCGGTGCTGCTCAGCCAGCACAGCGAGGCTTCGGTTGGAGAACAGATTGACGTGTCCGTTCCGCGGCGCGGCATACCACCACAGCAGGCGCTGGTTCGGTCGAATCGAGCCATCCGAGACCACGGTCCGGAACAGCAGCACCCCCGGCTCACGCATCAGCGGCAGAATGGCCTTCAGGCTGGCCCGCACATCGGGGACATGCTCGAACACCTCGAACGCGGAGATCAGGTCGAAGCGCCCCAGGGTATTCGGGTCGACATCGCGATCGACGAGTGGATCATAGCTGGTCGAGTCCCATCCTCGCTGCCGCAGGATGCGCGCGAGCAGGCCGTTGCCGCCGCCGTAGTCAAGATGGCGACGACCCCTCGGAAAATTCGGCAACAGCCAGGACACAAGATCCGCGTTGCGTCGCGGGCGATCGTCGGTGTAGTCCGGATCGACCGTTACATAATCGTCATTGTAGACCTTCTCGGCGAACATTTCGGGAGACCAATGATACATGGATGGGGCGAAGCAGAAACCGCAGCCATGGCACAGATTGTAGTAGATCGGTTCGCCGGATAGCGGGAGAAATTTCCCCCGGACCTCTTCACAGGACTTGTTGAAATCAACCACGTCGTGCGGCACCGCCCGACCCCGGCAGATCGGGCATTCCATTGCGCGAATCACGGCACGTCCCTCATGTCCGAGGTGTTCTGTTCACCTCATCCATGCGCTGAGAATATTGGGATCCGACGGCAGGTATATTAAACTTTAGCCCAATAAAGCGGAATTTAGTATCGCTGCTCTATTGCCCGGCAGGATGCCGCACACGGCGAACAAAACGAATCCGGAACGTCACGGTTCCGATCGATATTGTGCCTGATCGCGGCATCAACATTCCCCCTCTTGCGGGCTTGAGCCGCAAGGCGGGCCAAGGCCGAAGGCGGAAGCCGCGGGAAGGATGTCAACCAGGCGGGGGCGGTATCATCCTCCTACCGCGCCCTAAAAGCCGAACATGTGATCCAGTGAAAAGCCGCCCGCGTCATCCATCAGGCCGTGGTAGCCGAATAGCCGGCAGGTTAGATCGCGCACCAGCACATAACCCAACGGCCCCGCCTCGCGCAGCATCGCCGTGGAGAACACCTCATCCGGCAGCACCATTGTCGAGCCGGAACAGGCGATGCGCAACGGCGCCTCCGCGATCTGCTTGCCGTCGCCGTTGTGCAGCAGCAGCGCGGTGGTAGACCGCGCGTGGAACGGGGCCGATGCCGGGTAGATCAGCACCGCGAAGCTGCGGCGCCGCCCCTCACCCAGTTTCAGGAACAGCCGCGTGCTGAGACCAGGCGGCGGGCCGCTGTAGGATTGCGGCTCGTCTCGGTAGGTCATCAGCGTGTTGAACACATGCGCGCCGAAGCTCGACTCCGCGGCGTGGCCGGACACGCGATCCTCGTAGCGGAACAACGCGTGCAGCCAGCCATCGGCGCTCCCGCCGTCCCGGAAGTCGTAGGCCAGCTCGGCATGCCCGGTCGCCGCGCCGTCCAGCTCGTCCAGGTCGAGCACCAGGTCGTGGTTGCGCGGCAGACACCCCAGGAAGCGCTCGGCCACCTTGCGGCCTTCGGTATCGAATAGGTCCAGACGGATCGGCAGGTCGATCTGCGTCTCGGCCATCGGCGTCGGCTGCACGATGGTGCGGAAGCGATCGCGCGGCAGTACCGGGAAGGGCAGCAGGTAGCCGCGGCCGAGCTCGGCCGGCAGTGCCGCAATACCGGGATCGGGCTGCAGGTCGGCGCGCTCGACATTCACGTGCGCGATACGCGTACGGTTGGTGCGGGTGACTTCGTAGCGCGGGCGCACCACGTGGCGGCCCACGCGCAGTTCGATCTGCGCCGGCCAGTGCACACCGGGCAGCAGGGCGGCGGCGTCGATCGCCACGGTCGCGAACGGGCCGACCGCGTCCGGCAATGGCACCGGCTGCTCGGCACCCATGCGGTCGAGCGTGACGGCGCCGGCCGGGATCGGCGTGGCGTGGCTGTTCTGCAACCACAACACCACGCGTTCGTCCGCCCGTGGCGCGGGCAGGCCGGCGTAGCGGTCGGACGGCCAGGCGTTGGCGTCATGGGTGCAGGACAGGCTGGCGCCATTGTCGGTGGCAAAGGTGTCGAGCGCGTATTTCACCACGTCGTGCCCGGCGGCACCGATCGCGTGCACCAGCAACTGGCCGGTGAAAGGCGGCAGGTTAAAGCGCGCCCGCACCTCGCGGCTGTCGATCGCAAAGCCGCCCGGACCGCGCGGCAGTGCCTGCTCCCAGGTCGCCAGCACGCCGCCGTCGACATCGAACAGGCGTAGCCACAACCGGATGTCGCCCGCGCCGTAGCCGGCCCAGTAGTTCGCCGACACCAGGCGCGTCGACAGCCCATCCTGGTCGCGGAAAAAGACGAAATTGGTCGCGAAGTTCAGCCGCTCCAGGTAGCGCGCACGGTTGGTCAGCAGCTCTTGCGGCAGCCGCGCCTCGTCCAAGCTGAGCACCACCGCGCCCCGCGGCAACAACGGCCGGATGCGGTCGATCATCTTGCCGGCGTCGAAGGCGGCAACCAACACCGCACCTGCGCCGGACGCGGGCAAATCCACCAGCCGGCTCGCGGTCAGGCCGGCCCGAACGCGCCCCACCTGCTGCACATCGTGGACATACAGGCCGGCAAGGCCCGGCAGATCGGGATACAGCGCCAGCAGCGGCTCCGCGATGCCGTCGGGGTCGTGTAAGGCCACCGGTCCGGCCGCGCCGAGCTTCGCATACAGCCGTCCAACCCCCTCGGCGGCAAGCGGATGCGCCAACGCCTTATACAGAACGTTGCCACCGGCGCGCTGGTCGAAGGTATGGATCTGCAGCATGCGGGAACCCTAGAGGCGAAGCCGGCGGCGCAATTCCGCCGCGGCCATCGGTGTATCGTTCAGCGGCGCAGTCGGCCAGACCTCCAGACGACCGCCGAAGCGGTGGACACGGCCCTCGGCCAGCAGCGCCGCGTGGAAGACATCGATCCGGCGCGAACTGCCCGGCAGTTGCGCCAGCAGGACCGGCACATTGGTGGCCACCGCCTCGGATACCATCGAGACGCTGTCCGCCGTGACCACGACCGCATCGGCCAGGGCCAGCATGCCAAAATACGGATTCTCGCCCTGGAAGTCCCAGATCCAGGCGCCACGCGGCTCCAGCCGGTCGCACAACGCCTGGACGACGGCGGGATCGGTGCGGCGGGATGGGGTGAGCATCAACCCCACACGGTCCCGCTCCATCATCTCCGCAAGCTGACCAGCAAGAGCCTCACCGATCGGACGGTCGAACCGGTGGCGGCCGTTGGCCCCGCCGACCAGCACCGCGACGAGCGGGCGCGGAAGCGCGGCGATCCGGTCGCGCCAGGCGTCGGCCGCGACGGCGAGCCGCGCGGGCGTCACGCGATGCAGGGCGGTGCGGGTGACCACGACATTCGGGCCGGTCAGATTGTCATGGCGCGTGACAACGATCAGGTCGAAGCGGCGCGGGTCCATGCGCGGATGCTGCACTTGCACCACCGACACCCCGCGCGGCCGCAACGCCGCAATCACCGCGGCCGCCTTCCCCCCAGCGCCAATTGCGACCTGGGGCAACTTGCCCTGAACCGCATCCGGCACCACGGACAGCGGCGCAGGCCATAGTTTTGCAGCGATCCAACGCCACGGTGCCCGCGGTGCGAGAGGGCGCAACTCGGGTGTCAGCCCAGCCGCTTCAGCCAAACCGAGCGCCTGGGCTTGCAAGCCGGCATAAGCGTCGCTCAGAATCCAGGTGCGGGCGTCCGATGTCTCGGTCATGAGGCGGGCGCTTTTCGGCGCCGGGCGTGTCGGCGTCAATCCGGCGCCCAGATCTTGCGCCTGGACCAGGGAGGACGTCATGCGGTTCGGACTATTCGGCAGTGCCCAGGCGCGACGCGGCGGCCCCGATGTGGACAGCGGCGCGGGGTTCCGCGACTTCATCGACTACAACGTCGAAGCCGAGGCGTTGGGTTTCCACAGCACTTTCCTGGTCGAGCATCATTTCACCGGTTTCGGCCAGATCTCCGCCAGCCTGAACCTGCTGACCTGGCTGGGCGCCCGCACTCGCACGCTGCGGCTGGGCACCGCGGTGATTGTGCTGCCCTGGCACAACCCCGTGCTGCTGGCAGAGCAGGCCGCGACGCTGGACCTGCTGTCCGGCGGGCGGCTGGATTTCGGCGTCGGCCGCGGCTACCGCCACAACGAATTCGCCGGCTTCCGCATTCCCATGGAAGAAGCCGACGGGCGCTACGAGGAAGCGTTGGCGGTGATCACCAAGGCGTGGACCTCGGATCAGCCATTCAGCCATCACGGCAAGTACTGGCGGTTCGATGAGATCGTCGTGGAACCACCGACCGCGCAGAAGCCGCATCCGCCGTTCTGGGTGGGCGCCGGCAGCGAAGGCTCGATCGCGAAAGTCGCTGAGCGGGGCTACAATCTTCTGCTGGATCAGTTCGCGCCATTCGCCGCGACCGGGCAGCGACTGGCGTGGTTCAAGCGGGAAGTGGAAGCGCGCGGGCGCGTGTTCGATCCCATGGAAGTTGGCGTCGCGCGCGCCTTCTATGTGGCGAAGGACGCGGCGGACAAGCAGGCGGCGCTGGAGCGTCGGCTGGCCGCGCAGCAGCGGCAGCATGCGCTGGCGCAGACGCCGGGCGGCAACAACAAGGCCAGCATCATGTCATTCGCGGACACCACCGGAGCGAATGAGGACAGCGCGCTATACGGCACGCCCGATGAGATCTGCCGGAAGGTCGAGGCACTGGAGAAGCTCGGCGTGCAGTACGTGCTGCTGACTGGCGGCGGGGCAGGGCGCGACAACCTGCGCCGCTTCGCATGCGAGGTGATGCCGGCATTCGCTGGCGGCGTGAAAGAGGCGGCTGACTGACCGGCGCCGGCCACGGCGCATGTCGCAGCGACAGAACCGTTGCCAACCGTCGGCGCCAGGGCATATGCCGATACCGCCCCGCCGTGATCCTGGCCCCAACCAAGCCAGACGGTGGGGATTCCGGGTCGCCACGCCGGGCGGCCGGTGGCCGCAACCGCAAGGAACCCTTCGTGCTGGTCGATCCGACGGACCGTGACATTGCCGAGATTCGCGAAATCGCCCGTGGGGCCGAGCGGATCGTCTTCGTCTCGGGCAACTTCAACATCCTCCACCCCGGCCACCTGCGTCTGCTGAAATTCGCCGCTGAGGTGGGGGACTTTCTGGTCGTCGGCGTGCTGGCGGACGACAGCCCCAACGTCACCGTTCCCGCCGAGATGCGGCTAGAAGCGTTGCGCGCCATCTCGTTCGTCAACGCCGCCATCCGCCTGCACTGCGCGCCCGAGGATTTCATCGCCCGGCTGCAGCCGCACTTCGCGGTGATGGGCAAGGAACACGCGCTGCACGACAACCCCGAGCAGGCAGCGCTGGCGGCCTATGGCGGGCAGCTGCTGTTCAGCTCCGGCGAGGCCCGGTTTTCATCCGTCGACCTGCTGCACAACGAATACTCGCGGATCGCGCATTCAACCGTGCTCAAACCGGTCGACTATGCACTGCGGCACGGGTTCGGCTTCCCCGATCTCACCGCGCTGGTGGGGCAGCTCGCCGGGCTGCGCGTACTGGTGATCGGCGATCTGATCCTGGACGAATACATCTCTTGCGATCCGCTCGGCATGTCGCAGGAAGACCCGACGATCGTGGTCACCCCGATCGAGAGCAAAACCTTCATCGGCGGCGCCGGCATCGTCGCGGGCCATGCCGCGGGTCTCGGCGCCGAGGTCGGGTTTGTCACCCTGGTGGGTCAGGACGACCGGGCGGCGTTCGCGCAAGACCGGCTGGCCGGTATGGGCGTGAAGATGCAGGCGGTGGCGGATGAAACGCGGCCAACACCGCTGAAGCAACGGTTCCGCGCCTCCGGCCAGACGTTGCTGCGGGTCAACCACCTGCGCCAGCACGCCGCCGCCCCACCGCTGGTCGAACGACTTGTGGGGCTCGTCGAACAACAGCTCGACAGGCGCGACCTGCTGCTGTTCGCGGACTTCAACTATGGCTGCCTGCCGCAGGCGGCGGTCGACCACATTGCCGCGGCGGCCAGCGCCCACGGCGTGATGATGGCCGCCGACAGCCAGGCATCCTCTCAGCTCGCGGACGTCTCGCGGTTCCGCGGCATGCGTCTGCTGACGCCCACCGAGCGTGAGGCACGGCTGGCCTTGCAGGACACCGATTCCGGCCTGGTGATCCTGGCGGAGAAGCTGCAACAGAAGACGGGCGCGGAGAACGTCATCGTGACCCTGGGCGCCGAGGGCATCCTGTTGCACGGGCGCGAGGGTACCACGCACCGCACCGACCGCCTGCCGGCGCTGAACACCGCGCCGAAGGACGTGGCCGGTGCCGGTGACAGCCTGTTTGCCTGCACCGCGCTGGCGGTGTGCGCCGGCGCGGATATCTGGCGCAGCGCCTATCTCGGCTCGCTGGCCGCGGCCTGCCAGGTCGCGCGCGTCGGCAACACGCCGCTGACGGCACGCGAGCTGATCGAGGAACTGTCGGCGGGTGCCCCCGACCGGGGGGCGTGATGCGCGCCTTGCTGCTGGCCGCCGGCGCAGGCACGCGGCTGCGGCCCCTGACCGAGACCATCCCGAAATGCCTGGTGCCGATCGGCGGCCGTGCGCTGCTGGATTACTGGTTCGACCTGGTGTTCGCGGCCGGCATCGAGCGGGCGCTGGTGAACACATCGTATCGCTCGGCGCAGGCTCACGCACATATGTCAGCGTCACCTTGGCGTGAGCGCGTGGACGTGGTGCACGAGCCCGCGCTGCTGGGCACCGGCGGGACGGTGCTGGCGAACCGCGCCTGGCTTGGCCGCGCGCCTTTTCTGGTGGCACACGCCGACAATCTGACCGATTTCGATGTCGCCGGCCTGTTCGCCAGGCACCGCGAACGCCCGGCTGGCTGCGCCCTCACCATGTTGGCCTTCCACACCGATCGGCCGCAGCAATGTGGCATTCTTGCGTTGGATTCCCGCAACGTGGTGCAGGGATTTTTCGAGAAAGTCGCCACCCCGCCGGGCACGCTGGCCAATGCCGCCGTCTATATCTTCGAGCCCGAAGTGGTGGATTTCATCGTGCGTCTGGGCCGGCCGGTCCTCGACCTGTCGACCGAGGTGATCCCTGCCTTCCTGGGCCGGATCCTCGCGGTGACCCATACCGGCTATCACCGCGATATCGGCACGCCAGACAGCCTGGCACAGGCGCAGGCGGACGTTGCCGCCGGCCTTGTGGGCCGCACGGGCGGCCCAGCATTGATTGCCACCTCACGGGCCCGCTGATAGAACCCGCGGCGCCTACGGGGAAAGGCGGCAGGGCCTCGGCAGACTGTCCTGACGCCGGCGGCCAGAGCCAATCAGTAGAGCGAACCCTGCAATGAACCTCCTCGTGACCGGCGCCTGCGGCTACAAGGGAAGCGTCTTGGTGCCCAAGCTGCTGGCGCGCGGGCATCATGTGACCGCGTTCGACATCCAATGGTTCGGCAACCATCTGCCGGAGCAGCCGAACCTGACCATCGTGCAGGGCGATGTCCGCGACGTCGAGACGGTGCCGCTGGATGGCATCGACGCGATCATCCACCTGGCCAGCGTGGC
>Ga0210386_10002237_pt1 | contig 16858 bp, 17 predicted proteins | sample IncBWH32OmetaG_FD_160091 | JGI IMG/M metagenome (GOLD analysis project Ga0210386, IMG submission 160091) | Forest soil microbial communities from Barre Woods Harvard Forest LTER site, Petersham, Massachusetts, United States - Inc-BW-H-32-O ... | reverse complement strand
CGATTCCAACGCACTCGACCGCGCCATCCATCAGGCCGTCGATACATTGAACTGCGAACGCAGGCCGCTTCCGTTGGCCAAGCGGCGAATCTCTGCTTAGCACTTTGTTTTGCCGCGTGATTCACGCTTCACGGCGGCCATGGACGACGGCTTCTTTGTCAGCGCGAGCGCACGCACAGACAATCGCCAACGAGGTTTGCCCGAGGATGACGAAACGCCAAATCTGTTCGCTCGAGTACCTGAACGAGAGGTCCGCCTCTTTCGGACCCGGGCCTCAAGCGCCGATGTTTGTGATCTTTGAAAATCCGGATACGGTCCCATCGGGCTACCATTCAGGAGTGTCGCAATGGCGCATACCGTTCTGATCGTTGACGATTCTGGCCTCATGCGGAACACGATACGCCAGATCATCGCGGTCGATCCGGAACTGGAAGTCGTCGGTGAAGCCGCGGATGGCATGGTTGCACTCGAGAAGATGCGTGCGCTCAAGCCGAACGTCGTGCTGCTCGATATTGAGATGCCGAAGCTCGATGGCCTCGCCGTACTGAAGCGTGCGCGCCTGACCAGCTCGGCGAAGGTGATCATTCTTTCCTCGCTGGCACAGCTCGGCTCACCCCAGGCGCTGGAGGCGCGCCGCATCGGGGCCGCTGAGGTCATCGCCAAACCATCCGGTACGATCAGCCTGGACCTCAAGGCCAAGCGAGGCAGCGATATCCTGCGCGCGGTTCGAACGGTGCTCAATCTGCCGCCACTCGATGCCAACGTGGCCGCGGCCCATCGCGCCCGCGTCCACAAGCACGACGAATGACGGAAGATAGCGACACGCTGGCGGCGGCGCTCGCCGACCGGACGCTGCAACTCGCCGTATTGTTTGATGCGCTGCGCGAACGTGACCGTATGGACGCGGCGCAGGGCGAGTGGGACTTCGCTCTGCGTCTGCAGACGGGTGGTTTGCCAAACGAATTCCCACCGTTTCCCGACCAGAAGGAATTCGACATCCGCGGCGGGATGGTAACCGCGTTTGAGGTTGGCGGCGACGTCTACGACTTCTTTTTCATTGACGATCGCCACCTTGGTTTCGTCGTCGCTGACGCGGCGGGCAAGGGCCTACCAGCGGCGCGATTCATCACCAACATGCGATCGATCCTGAGCTCGGCTTCCCGCCGTGTGGCCGATCCCGGCGAGTGCCTGACGGTGGTCAATCAACTGCTATGCTTCGACAACCCGGAACGGCTTTTCGCGACAGCGTTTTACGGCATTCTCGATACCGAGACCGGCGACGTGTCGTTTGCCAATGCCGGCCATAATCCGCCGGTACATCTCACGCGTGACGGTGTCACGACGCCGCTCGCGCATGTGCGGGCGCCCATCCTCGGGATGTTCGAGGCGGCCCGTTACACGACCGGCACGCTGGCACTCGCTCCCGGCGACACTTTGTGTTGCTTCAGCGATGGCGTCACGGAGGCGCACAGTCCGGCTAAGGAGTTGTTTGGTGATGCGCGTCTGTCCGAAACCCTGGGGACTAACGCCAGCGCCGATCTCGCCACGCTGGAAGCGCGCGTGGTGGGCGCGGTCGATCAGTTTATCGGTTCGGCGGCGATCGCCGACGATCTAACTCTGCTATTGGTACGTTGGAATGGACGAGCCGCAACCTGAACGCGTGCGCGCCATACAGCGGCCGAGCCGTGACACGGTCAAGATCCTCTCCGGCGGCCGCGCTGATCATTTCAGGCAGCGGAACCAGGTCCTCGTCCGCGAGATCCACGAGACCCTGCGCCTCATCGACACCGAGATGGCGCACGCGCGCACCGTCCGTGCAAGCGATCGCCAAGGACGCCGTTTCGCCGCCAAGCGCGCGGCTCAAATCGACGGTCGTCTCATCAATTTCCGTCAGGTCCTTGATGCCATCGATCAGCGTGGCGTCGATCAGCAGATAATACGAAGCCGCTCGCACGAGCAGATATCGGGGCATCATGAAGCTGACCGCGTCCGGCAAAGTTCAAGCAAATCCTCCAGATCGAGGATCAATACCGCGTTGCCGTCGCTGAGTAGCGTGGCGCCGGCGACGACGGGCATGCCGGCCAGGATCGGGTGCAATTCCTTCAGGAACACCTCCCGCCTTTCCGGCAACTGCTGGACGGCGAGCGCGACGAATTTCTCGCCATCGCCGACCAGAACCGCGGCTTCCGGCGGGCGGTCGGATGTGGCGAATCCCAACAGGTCCGCCAGATCGTGCAGTGGCACGGGCTCGCCACGATACCAGACGACCCGGTTAGATCCGATCTGCTCCACCGTTTCCAGTGCGATCACGGCGGCGATTCGCCGCTCCGGCAGTGCGACCAGTTCACCTGCGCGCATCAACATCACGTCCTGCAGCGAGGCCGACGCGGGCACGCGCATCGTGAAGCAAGTTCCCTTGCCCGGAATCGTTTCTATATCGATCACACCGCCGATGCGCCCGACGGTCGTCGCGACGACGTCAAGACCGACGCCTCGCCCGGATATTTCGGTGACCTCCGCGGCCGTCGAGAAACCGCCGCGGAACAGCAGATTATAAATCTCGCGATCCGACAGCACCGCGTCAGGTTTCGCGAGGCCGCGCTCGATCGCGCGTTGGTTGATCGCGATTCGATCGAGGCCGCGGCCGTCATCGCGGACCGAAATGTGGATCCCGTCGGGATGCTGCGCCGCCCCAAGCATCAATCGCGCCCGCCGCGGCTTTCCCGCCGCTACGCGTTCGGCGGGCGGCTCAATGCCGTGGTCAAGGGCGTTGCGCACCAGGTGCATCAACGGATCGATCAGCAAATCCGCCATGCTTTTATCCAGGCGAACGTCCTGGCCACTGACCTCGAATTCGACCTCGCGTTGCAGGCGTTGCGCGAGATCGCGAACCACGCGCGGAAAGCGCGCAAATACCGTATCGACTGGCACCACCCGCAACTCGATGCAGGCCGCGCGGACCTGACGGTGCATCGCGTCGACCTGTTGCCCGATGTCCTTCGCCGCGGTCAGCCTTTCCTCGATCGCCCGCGTCCCAGACCCGCGCAGCGCGCGCAGAGCCACCAGTTCGCTGTCCAGTGCTGCGAACGCGTCGGTGAGGCTGCCAAGCATGACGCGCATTTCGTCGAGCCCGTCCATCAACGCCTCGACCGCGTCCACGCGGACGCGAATGACGGCTGCCGCAGCGCGCAGCGGCGCATCGCCCTCCGCCGCGCCGGTGTCCGCCGCCGTGATTTCCCGCAATCCACGCAAACAGCGCTGGTCTGGATCGAGCGCCGACGCCGCATCGCGGACCTGATCGAGACTAAGACGTGTCGCGAACAAAAACTCGAACCAGCTGATGCCGCTGGCGTTGACGGTACGCGTGGTGATCACTTCGGTATTGGCGGACAGCCACGCGGCGAGGTCGCTCGCGATGTCCGGGTCGTTTTCCGTATCAAGCAGCAGATCGTAGACGTGCCAGCCCTCCGCGACCCGGTGATCGAGGCTGGCGAGCTGCCCACTGGTCAACGCGGCGCGAAGTTCCGCCGGCAATGCCAGACCAAGGCGCCCTCCCGATGGCGCGACCGGGACGTCACCACGCATCCGCGCCTGCCAATCGGCATGCAGCGCGGCCGCGTGCGATGGTTCAAGATCGGTGTCGGACTCTTCTACGTTCCGCACCACGTCCCGCGCCAGCGAGCCCATCGCCGGCGTCCACGCAATCTCTTCCTGGGCTGCCCGCGAAATCTGTTCTTCCACCAACAATACCGTCGCCGCCGACAGAGGCATCCCACCCGCCTCCAGCGCCAGCCGCGCAGCGGCGGCGACCCCGATCAGCGCGCTCAACTGGGTTCGATCCGCGCGATCCGCGGTGCCCAACGCAGTGCGCAGCGCCACGACGCGCGCGATCGCGTCGTGCTTCGCATGGGTTTCAAGCGCCTCTGCCAACGCCTCCGCGCCGGCGGGCGCACCGGAAAACTCCTCGAGCAGCGCTAGTTGCTGGCGCAACCTGGTCAGCGCGAGCAGCAGCGCGGGTTTTGCCCCCTCACCATCAAGTCCACGCGCATGTTCAGCGATTTCGTGCAGATCGCTGGCGAGTTGGTCTAGGCCAATCAATTCCGCCCCGTGGACGAGTTCGTCAGCGCCCTCGGCGGTCGCCACTCCGTCTCCCGTCGCAATCGTGTCGATGAATGTCGGCACGCGTTCCGCGAGCAACTCGCAGTAAATCGCGAGCATGTCGCCGTCTTCGGTCAACGGCGCCGCCTCGGCGGTCTCGGTGACCCTGGTCATCGCCTCGGTTTCCGAAAGCTGCTGTGTCAGCCGGGCGATTCGTGTGACGAGGTCGGGTTCCGCCGGCGCATCGGCACGATGCGTCTCAACCCATTCGCGCATCCCACGCAATTGATCGACCACATCGAGCAGCAACGCGGTCTTCGGTTCGTCAAGGGCGACGCGGCCATCGCGGACCACGCTCAGCAGATCCTCGGCGTTGTGCGCGACCGCTTGCATGTTCGCTAGGTCCATCGCCTGGCTCAGGCCCTTCAGCGAATGCACGGCACGAAACAATGTCGCGATATCGTCGCGCGAAAACGTTCCGCCACCGCGGCTGAGCAGCGAGTCGGCGATCTCCAGATGCTCTTCGGTTTCGGTCAGAAAGTCGCGCCAGATCGCGTCAATCTCGTCCGTCATCGCGCCACCTCGGTTCCCACCGCCGCGACAATCCACGTACCGAGATCAACCAGAGGCAGGACGGCGTCAGCCAGGCCTGCCTCGATCGCGGCGGACGGGATTCCGGCGACCACGCACTCGAGGGGTTCTTGCACGAGAACGGTCGCGCCACGCCGGTGCAGCGCCAACGCGCCGTCGCAGCCGTCCCGGCCCATGCCTGTCAACAGCACCGCGAGCGGCGACGTTGCGCGCGACGCGGCCGAGGTGAACAAACGGTCGATCGACGGCGACGCGCCTTCCGTTGCCTCCGACAGATTGAGGCGAAAGCCAGCGATACCGCGCTCGATTGTGCCATGCTGGCCGCCGGCGATGACGGTGACCGACCCCGGTGCCAGCGGTTCGCGCGACACCGCCTCACGCACGTTGAGACCCGTATCCGTGGCCAGCATCGTTGCAAGACTGGCCGTGAAAAACTTCGGCATATGCTGGGCGATCACGATCGGCACCTGGATCTTACCGACCGCCCGCAACAACACGGCCAATGCCTGCGGCCCGCCTGTTGAGGCGCCGACGACGATCAGATCGGCGGCCCGGGGCGGCGCGGGCGGCGGCGGTCGACGCGAAATCACCGGCGCGGGCGTACGCGCGCGCCCGGCCCAGGCCCGAAGAATTGGGCGGAGTTCGTTTTCGATGTAGGCGAGGTCGGTGTTGGCGAAAACGGATGACTTCGACACAAAGTCGACCGCACCACGGCGCAGCGCCTCCACGGTGTCGGATGCGCCGAGTTGCGTGGTCGCGCTGACCATCACGATCGCGGGCGGCGGCGACACGCTTTCCAGGATCGCGGTCGTGGCGTCCAGCCCGTTTATGTCGGGCATTTCGATATCCATGGTGACGACATCGGGCGACAATTCGCGCGCGAGTGCGATGGCTTCGGCGCCATTACGCGCCTCGCCAACGACTTTCATGTCGTTGTCTGCCTCGATTATCCGGCGGATCGCGATCCGCATGAAGGCAAGGTCATCGACCACCAGAACGCGGATCATCCGGCAACCTGTCTGGTCGGCGCGAGCGCGGCCGGTACCAACGTCCACGCCAACCGCTCGCCGAGCCGTACAACGCCGTCTATGATCGTCCGGCCACCGGTTGAGCGGACCATCTCGGGCCGCAGCCGCACGATCCCGTCAATCTGCTGCGCGGCGAGGATGAAATGCGGCGCGTCCCGCGGCGCCACCACGATGTCGACGGTGGATGGTTCATTCGCGGACAGGCCCAGCGCATGACGCTGGTCCACGACCGGCAGGATACGCCCTCCGATCGCGCGCGCGCCGATCAACGCCCGCGGCGCTCCGGCCGGGAGAGCCGCGAGGCGCGATCCCGCCGCGACCGACTGAACCATGTGCAGCGGCAGCAGGCACGGTTGTTGTTCCAAGACAAATGAGAGCCAGGCATCCTCAGGGGTCCGGGCGGTCCTCAGGAAGCGCCCCGCCGTTTCCAATTGGCCGCCCGGCAGCGGTTCAAGCAAACCCGCCAGCGGCAAGACCCGCGTCGTGCCGCCGATGGTAATTCCGGAAACTTCATCAATCTGAAACACAATCAGTCGGTTCTGTGTCTGCGCCACGACAAGCGGCCCACCGGGAGCCGCTTCAAGTCCGAGCAAAAGGTCGACCCGAACCAGCGGCAGCATGCCAGTCCCATGCGGCAGGATCGCCGGGATCAACGGGTCAGCCCATGGCACGTCGATGATCGACCCCGCCTCAAGAACTTCCACCACCTCGGCGGCCGGCAGCCAATACGCCTGCCCGCCGATCGTCATCGCCAGTCCGCGCTCCTCCGGCGCGGACACCGTTTCGGTCCGTGCGACCGCACTCGCCTCGGACGCGGCATGGCGCGCGGCCAGCGGGGGCAGATCGATTTTGTCGAGGTCCAGTATCTCCATCTCCGCCCCAGGCTCCGCGGCGGACCGGACCCCTTCGACTTCCGCGACCCGAAGTCCGACGATCTGGCCGCTTAGGATCACCAGAACAACCAGTGCTGCATTGGGTTCTTCAGTTCCGTACAAGTTGGCGAGGTCGAGCACAGGCACCACCCGGCCACGCCATGAGGTCACCCCGCACCAGACCTTTGGTGCGCGCGGCAACTGGGTGAGCCGGTCCACCGCGCTGGCCTGGATCACGCGCGACAGCGGCACGGCCAACCAGCGTTCGCCGCTTCGCACGACCAGCATCCGATCCGGGGAGGGGTTTGCATCGTCGGGCACGGAAATAACCATAGCCGACTTTGGCTCAGCGCTGATGTATTCGGGTCACTACGGCGACGCAAGAACCGTCTCCGGCGGTCATATTCCGTTCTGTCACTTGGTCTCCACCCGTATTGGCTACTGACTGAGCGCGGTTCAGGTTATCCACAGGTCCGTCACGGCACCACATCGAAGCTATTGACGCCAGCGGCACAGTGCCGCCTTATCGACGCAACTTTTCGGATGAGGTCAAGGTGCTGTCAACTTACAGCAAGGTTGCCCCGCGCATCGTCGCCGTCGTTGTGTTGCTATCACTCGTTGCCGCAGTGCTTGCCTATGTCGGGATACGCGGGCTCGAGGAATACAACAGAAGAGTGCAACAAATTGATCGAGCTTCGGACCGCGCCATTATTGGCGAGCGCATCAACGGCCTAATTTACCAGGTCGTGATGGACAGCCGGGGCGTTTATATGTCGGCCGAGCATAACGAGTCGGAGAAGTTCGCACCGCTCATACTTAAAGGGCTCGCGCGGATCCATGAGGAGGCAGTGAAGTGGGCGGCGCTGACCCCACCAAGCCAGGCCGCGGTCATGGCACGCGCCCAGGCGCGGCTAGCTGAATTCATCACGTTCCGGACGGAACTGGTGAGGCTGTCCCGAGAGGTCAGCCTGCCGGACGCGCGTGCGTATGGCGACAACGATGCGAATCGCAATAACCGGTCCGCGCTCAATACAGAAATCGTCGCTCTCGCGGTTGATAACGACAACAGCATTCAGGAGCTTACAGGCGAGATCAGGTCATTCTATCGGCAACGTTTGTTTCTGATGATTACGATCGCCGCGGTTGGCATCATCGGCAGTCTGGTGCTGTCGATCCTGGTGGTCGTGCTGACGGTCACGCGTCCGATCAGAAAGCTGACCGACGCGATGCGCACTCTCGCGGGCGGACGGACGGACCTCACCATACCCGGCGTCGAGCGGCATGACGAGATTGGTGAGATGGCGGGTGCCGCGGATGTGTTTCTGCAGCGGGCCATCGCGGTGACTCAGCTCACCGCCCGCATCATCGAGAACATTCGTCAGGTGGCGGTCGCGGCGACTCAGGCCAGCCAGGCGGTCAGCCACGTCTCCGATGGCTCGAACGCCCAGCTCAGTGCGCTGCGCCAGTCGGCGGCGGCGCTGGGGCAGAGCGCGCAGGCGATCACCCATGTCGCGCAAAGCACGCAGCTTGCCAGCGATGGCGCGAAGCAGACCATGTCGTTGAGCGAGAAGGGGATCGCCGGCATGGAGCGGCTGGTCGCCGTGGTCACCGTGATCTCGGAAAACAGCACGCAGGTGGCGCGCATTACCGACAGTATCTCGCGCATCGCGAATCAGACGAACATGCTCTCGCTCAATGCCGCGATCGAGGCGGCGCGCGCCGGCGAACACGGGCGCGGCTTCTCGGTGGTTGCCGAGGAAGTCGGCAAGCTGGCGCAGAACACGCGCAGCCTGACCGAGGATATCACGTTGCAGGTGCGCCGCTCCACCGACGAAGCCGAGCGCGGCGTCGCGATGGCGCGTGAGGTCGCAGCGGATATGTTGAGTATCGGACGCAGTGTTTCGGATGGCGATCGATTGATGGGCGCGATCGCGACAGCGATGGAGGAACAGCAGGTCGCGGTCGCCGATGTGAATAAGAACATCGGGGAACTGACCCGGATTGGTCAGTCCAACGCGACCGCGGCGGAGGAGATCACCGCGACGATGCTGGATCTGTCTCGGCTGGCCGACGCGACCCGTGTTTCGGTGGATGAGTTCCATCGCCAGGCGGCGTGATCGACCCGTCACCCTCGGCCACACCATCGCCTCCGGAAAGCATGATCGCGCGCCTGCTGGACGCGATCGAACGACAGACCGGTTTGTCACGGGACGCCGGTCTGCGGGCGCGGTTGCAAAGGGCATTGCGTACGCGAGAACTGCATGACCTGCACGCGCTCGCGCCGAGGCTGGAGACATTGCCATGGTATCATCCGGAGTGGCAGCCGCTGATCACGCGCCTGCTGGTGCACGAAACGTATCTCTTTCGCGACTGGCCGCAGCTGGAGCATCTCGCGCAGTGCGGGCTACCGGACCGCTTTGAGGACGCGCTCGCGGCCGGGCGCCGGTCGTTGTGTCTCTGGTCGGCCGGTTGCGCGTCGGGTGAGGAGGCTTACACGCTCGCCGCGATCACATTGCAGTCGATGGTGCTGGCCGGGGTGGCGAATGAACATGGCGAGAGCATGCGGCCTCGCGCCGGTTGGTCTTTGGAGGTGGTTGGCTCTGATCTGTCCGATGACATGATCGCCCGTGCCGGCCGCGGCATCTATACGACCGCCGGCCTTTCCCCGTTTCGCGCGATGCGCGAGGGCTACGGACGGCTGTTTCCGGCGGGCCCTGCAGGCACGCGGTCGGTGCGAGCGGACTTGCGCGCGCGGGTGCGCTTCGTCCAGGACAATCTGTTAGATGGACCGCCGCCGGTAGCTGACGCGGATGTTGTCGCCTGTCGGAACGTTCTGGTCTATTTTGCGGAATCAGCCCGCCTTGCCGCGCTGACGAAGTTGACCAGCGCGCTGGCACCGGGCGGCTATCTACTGCTCAGTCCAACGGATCCGCGGCCGCCGGCAGATCAATTCGATGCGATATGGAGCGCCGGGCCGGTTATTTATCGCCGGCGACGAGTTTAGCCATCGCGTCGACGTCGAAACCCATCGTCAGTTCATTCGTTTTGTCGGCGCGTTGATAGGCGAGCGCCGAGCAATAGCTTCGCATGAGCTTTAGACCGAGTCCGCCGATCAATGCGTCCTCAACCGGCTTTGGTTCGGATGGAGCCTCACTCTGTAGCAGTGGATTGAATGGTTTGCCGGAGTCTCGCAGAATCGCCACGACACGCGCCGGTGTGGCGGCGATTTCCAGGCTCACGTCGCCGGAGCAGTCGGGGTCGTAGCCGTGCAACACGGCGTTGGTCACGGCCTCTTCCAGCACCACATGAATGCGAAAAGCCGCGCTCGCCGGCAGCCCGAGCTGCCCTGAGATTGCGTCAAACCACGGATAGAGCGCGTCGAGATCTTCGCCGCCGGAGCGCAGCACCAGCCGTTCGCGAACCTCCGGTATCGGTTTGGTCAGGCCGGGCATTTGCTCAGGCGGGCGACACGGCGCGAACGGCATCATCGAGGTCATCGTGGATGGGGATCATTGTGTCGATTCCGGCGGATACCAATACACCGCGGACGTCGTCGTTCGGACCGAACATCACACAGGCGCCGCGCTTGCTGGCGATGGATTTCGCGACGATGACGATATGTCGAATGCCCATTGAAGCCAGGAATTCGACGCCGCTCAAATCGAGGACCACGCGCCGTCTCGACCCCGCGACGATATTCATCGGCATGTCTATTTCGTGCGCGCCGGCGATGTCGATGCGGCCAAAAAGTTGCACTATTGTGACATCGTTGCTTTCGTCTCCGATCGTGATCGGCATTGTCATTCTCCATCAGCAAGAGGTGAATATCCACTGGTCAGGATAGCACATCGCTCGGGCACTTGCGACCTGACCCAAGGATATGGTCTTGCCCGGTCAGCGAGGGTTGCCACGGGGCCACCGTCGGTTGGCGGTGCCACGTGAGCAACAGACCGGTGCTGATCTCATGCCGTTGCCATCCCTCTTCCGCCAACCATCCCCTTTTGCCCAACCTAGCCTCGTGCTCGTACCCGCGCCGGGGAAGGTGCAGTTCAGCTCACGCACTTTTCATGTACTTCTCACTGCCGTCACGTCCTGGACTGGGATGCCAGGGCAAAAACAGGCGACGATAATCGTGCCGATCTTGAACAATCTGCGAATGTATCGCGCAGGGGTTCTGAACGCACGAGCTCGCGCGAACGCGCCGCAGCCCTCCCGACAGGCAGTCGAAGCACCCGTAGCAGCGATACGTACTCCTGAGGCGGCGCGCTGCGACAACACAAACACATACTTGTGCCTGTGCCGTGGTTCGAACGCAAAGATCTTGAAGATCTTTGCGTTCATAGGCGGCATTTCGCCGCGCCGGATGTCTCTGCCGCGTCGTCGAGGCGTGCTCTGTGTGTCTGACTCGAATCGCCGCCCGAATTCTTTGCAAGCTTACTTGACCGGGAATCCTGTTTCCTTATGTCGGCTCAAGCGGCGCCTGGCAGCGGCTTGAGCCGTGGCGATCGGCAGATCTCACAATCAATTCAATGCGCTAAACGTTAAGAAATGATCCGAGTCAGACTCCGAGATAGCGCGATACAGTTGCCTCGGAAATGTTGAAACCAAGTATTGGATGTTTAGTCCCGGCATTTGATGGAGCGGGTTAAGTGTGAATCGTTCCGGCTCATTTGTCCAGGTTTTGCAGATGAACTCGTATGGTGTGAGGCCGCGGAGCGTCTTCAGACGCTTTCCGTAGTTGTAGGCATTGATGAAGTCCGTCAGGTGGGTCTCGAGCTGCTGGTGGCTGGCGTAGTGGTAGCGCTTGACGGTGGCTTCTTTGATGGTCCTGTTCATGCGTTCGACCTGACCGTTGGTCCAAGGGTGCTTGATTTTGGTGAGCCGGTGCTCGATGCCGTTCTCGCGGCAGCGCATGTCGAACATGTGGGTCATGTATCGCGCTGTCGGACCGTCGGCGTAGCGAGGCGGAAAGGTGAACTGGATGCCGTTGTCAGTGAGCACGGTGTGGATCTTGTAGGGGATTGTTTTAATGACGTGCACCAGGAACGCCGATGCTGACGTTCTGCCGGTCCTCGTGACCAACTGCACCACGGCAAACTTGCTGGTGCGATCGATAGCGACATAGATGTAGAGCTTGCCTTCGGCAGTCTGGATTTCGGCAATATCGATGTGGACATAGCCGATCGGATAGGCCTTGAACTTGCGTTTGCCCGGCTTGTCGCCCGTGACATCGGGCAGGCGGGAGATGTGGTTCCGCTGCAGGCATCGATGCAATGACGAGCGTGTCAGGTGAGGGATGGTGGCCTGCAGGGCATAGAGGCAATCGTCGAGCGCCAGGAGGGTGTGGCGACGGAAGGCGACTATGATCGCCTCGTCCTCAATGGAGAGGACTGTCGACTTCGGCTCTCTCGGACCCGTTGGCAGATCGGCAGCGGTGGTTCGCCGCCGCCACTTCGCGACGGTCTTCTGGTTGATGCCGTGGCGCTTGGCCAGCGTCCTTAAGCTCTCTTGACTATGCTGTATCGCTCGACCGACCGCCTCAGTCGTCGTGGCGCTCCAGTGGAGAACCTGGCCCATAGTGCCCCCTTCCACTCCTGTGAGAAGACTGCACCATCAAAACCTGGCATCAAACATCTAGGGACCCGGTAGTCAGCTGCCGTCGTTGCGTGCCTTCGCGGCCTAGAACAAAATGGTGCAGCGGCGGGACGCAACCCGCCGACCCTGTCGAGAGGTGTTCTGACGTGGCGAGACGAATCGTAGCCTTGGTCGTAGTCCTTTGTTTCCTGACCATTGCCCCCTGGCGGGCCTACGCCGCAAGCACGGGCGGCAGCGCCAACCAGATATCCGGAATGAGCATCAGCAAGCCGGAGGCAATCGGCGCCGGGGCAGTCATCGGCTACGGTCTGATGATGAGCGCGGTGGGGACGGCAATCATGGGCGCCGCGATGGGGGCTATGCTGGCAGTCGCCGTGTATAACGCCTACTCCGCACCAACAACGCCCGTGCAGTCCACGAAGTAATCTCCGTCAGGTGATCGCGCCGCTCCCTCTGCGTGATTGCCGTCACCAGCTAATCGCCCACACGGCACCATCATAGGTCTGGCACTGCCCGTTGCCGTGCCCCATTCCGTCCCGCACGGGACGATAACGCGTTTGCCGTATCGTTGCCGTATGGCCGGTCTGCCGTTCGCGAAACGGCGCATAAGTTATTGAAAACACTGGCGTCCCGTACGGGATTCGAACCCGTGTTACCGCCGTGAAAGAGGTGCAACGGCGCACAATGGCGGACGGTGGCGAACAGCAGAATGTCCGCTATAATCAATGGAAATGGATTGTGCGTGCGGCCTTGAACGGCAGCGAACGAGTGTGTATCCTTGGTAAGGATCTTGGTAAATTCGGACACGCGCCATGCCCCGCACCGTCAACGACGCTCCCCTGACAACCCGCGCTGCCCGCGAACGCCTGGATGTCCGGCATCAACCATACTGGCGCGCGATCGAAGCCGGTGCCGCCATTGGATACCGGAAGGGTGCCATGGGCGGTGTCTGGTTGGTGCGCGTTGGTGATCCGACCGCAGGCGGTGGATATCGGCAGGCTGCTCTTGGCCGCGCCGATGACGCGCTGAAGGCAGCCGGAACGGAAGTGCTGGAATACCGGCAGGCCGAAGCGAAGGCGCGCGACTGGATTGCCCGGCATCATCGGGTTGCGGCTGGCTTGGAACCCGAACCGGCCGCAACGCCCGCCGCGCCCTACACTGTCGCCAACGCGATCGCCGATTACATCGCCGATTATACTGCGCGCGGTGGCAAGGCGCTTGGCACCACCCGGCGGGCGGCCGAGGCGCATATCTTGCCGACGCTGGGCGGACTGCCGGTCGGCAAGCTGACACGCGACAGGTTGAAGACTTGGCACCGATCGCTTGCGGCATCCCCCGCTCGGGTTCGCGCAAAGCGGGGACAGGTGCAGTATCGCGACGTTGCGGGCGATCCCGAGGCTCCCAGGCGGCGACGTTCATCCGCCAACCGCGTGCTGACGATCCTCAAGGCAGCGCTGAACCATGCGCGCTGCGAGGGCAAGGTGACGTGCCCCGCCGATCCCTGGGTTGCCGTCAAGGCGTTCCGCGAGGTCGACAAGCCAAAGATACGGTATCTGCTGGACGACGAAATCACGCGGTTGGTGAACGCCTGTCCGCCGGACGCCCGCGCGCTGGTGAGCGGCGCGTTGCTGACCGGCTGCCGGTATGGCGAACTGGCCGCAATGAGGGCTGGCGACTTCGATCCGCAGGCCGGCACTGTAACGATCGGGTGCAGCAAGGGCGGGAAGCCCCGTCATATCGCCCTGACCGATGAGGGCCGGACGTTCTTTGAGCAGATGGTCGCCGGCAAGACGGGCGTGGCTCGGTTGTTCGAGCGCGACGGCGTGGTGCGGCAGGCGACGCGCGAGGCGCCGGCCGAGACGGCGCGCGTGATGTGGGGCAAGTCCGATCAGTCCCGGTTCATGCGCGAGGCCTGCGCTGTGGCGAAGATCATGCCCGCCGTTTCGTTCCATGATCTGCGGCACTCATACGCCTCGCGACTCGCCACGCGCGGGGTGCCCATGGGCGTGATCGCAGCGCAATTGGGCCACAGCGATACGCGCATGACCGAAAAGCACTACGCCCACCTGTCTCCGTCGTACGTAGCCGAAACGGTGCGCCAGTCGTTCGGAAGGCTAGGCATCGTGTCCGAGATGGCGGTAACGGCGCTGCGGCGTGGCGCGGCGGCATGATGCCGACGAAGGGCAACCGTTCCACTCGCGACGGCGGGCGGGAAATGCATCCATCGCCCGGCGACATAACCATTCGTACACGTGCCCTATGACCGTCGAACGCCTTGGTGTCAGGCCGGTACCGCCGGAAGCTGAAGAACTCACGATGGCACTGCGCGCGCTTGGATTGACGGGAAGCCGACTTGCGCAAACGAAACGACAACTCACTCGACTTCCCCCGCAGTGGCGGAAGTCACGGCCGGGACACCCCGTGTTTCCCGTGGTGCGCGGAATACGAATTGGCGCGAGCGCCTATGCCGACGAATGCTTCGACGGGGAAGCTGCTGCATCGTTGTTGCTTTGGCATGAGGGCAGACTGACCGACAAGTCGGATTGGTCGAACCTGACGCCAGCGGAGAAGAAGAGGGCACGGCGGTTGTGGCGCGGATTCTTCCAGCCGTTCGATCTGAACGATGTGCCGATATTCAAGGGCCGACCGGCCCTCGTTGATCAAGCGTTGGTACTCCGCACCATGCTGGTGCTGGAGGCGGCTTGCGGCCGACCATTCGTGTACTCCCGCCGCACCGACACGCACCGCACTGCGCCTCCTCAACTCTATGGTCCGATGTGGCGCGCGATGATCGCAGCCTTGCGGCATGCCAACGGTGACACCTACCTGCATCCAGAAGCCGTCGCGCAGGCAGTGCGAAAGCTGCGCAGAAGGGCATATCGGACGGCGTGCCAGCGTTTTGGTCTGGTGCTGGATGTGCGCACGGTCGATGACTGTCCGGACGATTTCCGACTCATTGCGGTATCCATTCGACTCCCAGATTAATTCAATTATTCTGTGACTGCCCGCGTCTGCCACGCTCCGGACGATCACACACGGACTGCCTGGAGGCGATATGCGCGATTTCAATCAGATTGACCTGCCGTCGAACCTGGACGGCGCGAGGTCAGTAAGTCTGCCGAACCGGTTGGCGTATTCCGTCGAGAATACCGCCAAGCGGCTCGACGTAGGTCGAACCACCATCTTCGAACTGATCCGCACCGGCCGATTGCGGGCGGTGAAGTTGGGCAAGCGAACGATCATCACGGATGACGCGGTGCGCGAACTGCTCGACGTGCTGCCACCCGCCGCCTGAAATAAAACCGCCGGCCCCGATTGGCGGGAACCGGCGGCGCGTGTCTTGAAACCTGCGGCGTTGCACCTGCATGTTACAGACATCGCGCGGCGAACGCCAGCGGGATACGGCGGGGGAGATACCCCTGCATGTCAAATCGCAAACAAAACCCTCGTAGGGTGCGCGACGCCGCGCTGCCGATCTTGTCATCATCCGCGCCCCTCGACAGCGCGCGCGAGATGATCCGCCGTCGATACATGAAGCCAGAGGCTAAGACGATCCACCATCAACATGGATCGTTCTACGTATGGTCAGGTACTCGTTACCTGGAGACAGCGGCTGAGGAGATGCGGGCGCACGTCTGGGGCTTTCTGGACGAGGCGCTGCGCAGGACGGAGGGGGGGGATGCCGAAGACCCAACCAGGCTGGTGCCATTCAATCCGAACAAGACCAAGGTCGCGAACGTGCTGGAGGCGCTGGCGGCAGCGTCGCAGCTTTCCGGCACGATACGCACGCCGGCATGGCTTGACGATGCCGAACGCCCTACCGCGGCCGATATCCTGGCATGCACGAACGGCCTTCTGCACCTGCCGTCGCGCAAGCTGCACCCGCACAACCCCATGTTCTTTGGATTGAACGCGGTTGATTATGCCTATGACGAAACGGTCAAGGCGCCCGACACCTGGCTTGGTTTCCTTGATTCTCTGTGGGGTACTGATCAGGAGTCAATCGAAACGTTGCAGGAGCTATTCGGGTTGCTGCTGACCGCCGACACGTCGCGCCAGAAGGTGTTCCTCATGTTGGGGCCACCGCGCAGTGGTAGGGGGACGATCGCCCGCGTGCTCACTGCGTTGCTTGGCACGGAGAATGTGGTTGGCCCGACCCTGGGCAGCCTGTCACAGAATTTCGGTCTCGCGCCGCTGATCGGCAAACGGCTGGCAATCATTTCGGATGCAAGGCTTGGCGGCAGGGCGGACGTGTACACCATCGCCGAGCGCATCCTGGCCATCAGCGGCGAAGATTCGCTGACCATTGATCGCAAATTTCGCGACGGCTGGACTGGCCGGCTGCCTACCCGGTTTGTGATCTTGACCAATGAACTGCCCGAGCTACAGGACGTGAGCGGCGCCCTGGTTTCGCGGTTCATCGTGCTGCGGCTGACCAAGTCATTCCTCGGCAGGGAAGACACAGGCTTGACCGGCAAACTGCTGGCGGAGTTGCCGTCAATCCTGCACTGGGCGATGGATGGCCGGGATCGACTGGTGCAGCGCAAGCATTTCCTGCAACCCGAGTCTGCGAAGCAGGCCGTGGCGGAGCTGGAGGACCTCGCAAGCCCAATCCGTGCTTTTTTGCGCGATCGGTGTGTCGTCGGCGCGGGGCACTCGGTCGAGTGTGACAAG
>Ga0210386_10002235_pt1 | contig 16861 bp, 14 predicted proteins | sample IncBWH32OmetaG_FD_160091 | JGI IMG/M metagenome (GOLD analysis project Ga0210386, IMG submission 160091) | Forest soil microbial communities from Barre Woods Harvard Forest LTER site, Petersham, Massachusetts, United States - Inc-BW-H-32-O ... | reverse complement strand
CTTGATCCGGGTTGTACGGTAGAATTCGTGTCATGCCTCTTTACTGCATTATTCTATTTTAAAATTCAAGAGAGTTCTCACGCACACTCGTAGGGGCGGCACATTGATTCGGGCCTGTGCGCCGCCCCTACAGGGCTTTTTGCAGATTCAATTGCTCGACCCACCGTTGAAAACGGTGGGCTACGATGTGACGTCCCTCCAGGGCTTGGGATTATTATTTGAGGAGAGGAAACGACAATGATTACTACTGATCGATTGCTTCTACGCCCCTGGAAGGACGAAGATTTTCAGCCCTTTGCGGAAATGAATGCCGATCCGAGAGTGCGCGAATTCTTTCCTTCTGTTCTCACCCATGAGAAAAGCGATGCCGAAATTCGCCATATCCAGTCCGCGCACGATAGAGATGGATTCACCTTTTTTGCGACTGAATTGATTTCGACAGGCGAATTCATCGGTTTTATTGGCATGGTGACGATGACCTTTGCCGTCCCCTCTTTGGCTCAACCCGCAGTGGAGATTGGGTGGCGCCTCGCCCAGAAGTATTGGGGGAAAGGCCTGGCAACTGAGGGCGCGAGCGCGGTGCTTCGCTACGGATTTGAAACGGTTAAGTTAAAAGAAATCGTGGCGATTACGGTACCCACCAATGTTCGTTCCCGCCGCGTGATGCAAAAAATCGGAATGAAACATATTCCGGAACTCGACTTCGATCACCCGCGCGTTCCGGAGGGGCATGTTTTCAGGAGGCATGTGCTCTATGCAATCCGCAACGACAATCCTTCGTGAACAAAAAATCTAAATTCATTATTCCAATCTTCACATTTCGAGGGGCGCTCAACGCCCCTTTCGTTTCTTCTCGCTTTTTCCCGTTCCCTTGGTGAGATGCCATGCCTCGCAGTAGGTGCAAACATAGGCACGAAGGTCATTTGGTGCGGCATTGGTCGCGATCTGGTGCGCGGCTGTCGACAGCGCTTCGCCTTCCGTGTCGTACTTTCGTTTGCCCGTTACCGGACATTTTGATTCGTAGTCCATGGAACCCAGCATAATTCAAATGTGTTCGATCCCGGCTAGTATGCACCAAGACTCGCGCGAGGAGGTCTAGTCGAACGGATTTTATCTGACCCGTCACCAAACCGGGTCGCCGTCTTCATTCCGGAGAGCGCAGAAGGAAGACGCCTCTACGAAACCGGTTTCGTAGCGCCCTCTCGTTTTAGGCGCGGGCAGCTTTTGCTGCTTTAAGAGCATCGGGAATCGAACAATTTGAGTTCAATTATCCTTGTATTTATCAATAACATAGAAGGTCAAAAAATGCGGAAAATGGGTAGTGTCCTAATTTGGATTCTTTTCTCAATTGGCGTAATCGTATTGGCCGTCACAAGCAGAAAGTACCTGTCCATTAGGCCGAAACTGCGAGCAAAATCTAGTTTCGTGATGCCCTTTGAAAACATCGTCATACGAAATCCATGCAAAAAAATAAAGGAGTTTTCTACCAGTTTTGACGCTCTGTATCCCCAATTCATCGGTCGTACTTGTAGGAGCAATCAAGTGGTTGGTTTGGTTGGGAAACAGAGTAGAGACAGTCGATTCTCCTTTTGGCATCGCAAGAATGGACTTAGAAGTTTTCTCAATATCTATAATGCTATCAGATACATAGAGATAGTAACGCACTTTCATTTTGAGAGCTGGAGTCTTGCCAGAATTGACAATGGTAATATCTATGTTTATTGGATCAGGGGCATGCATCTCTTTGATGATCATCATTTCGGGTCCAACCCAAGCTCTTTGATCCAAATGGAATTGTTCGATAGTGGCAGAAAAAGAATTTTGATTTTGTTGCCTACTACGACGGGCTTCGTGAACAGCGTCGATAGTGGCTCCCGTAGCCGCAATCATCTCTTGCCATTGCTCATACGCCAGCCACGCATAGATAACAACGGCCAGCAAAGTCAACGATGCCACCACGAGCGTACGCTTCTGATACCTCTTATCATCGGTTGCATCATCGGGGGCCTTGCGAGTTACTACGGTCTCTGGTATGTGAATTTCCGCAACAGTTGGCTTTGGGGAATTTTGTGTTGCCTGAGCGGTTTCTATTGCTTCGGATATTGTTTTGGTCTGATTCTGAATGACTTTCTCAATCCTCGTCATCTTAACCAAGAGACGCCGTGCAAAAGCGATAAATCTACGAGGTCCGGCTGGCATGTCGATACTGTAACACAAAAACTCTTGACAACGCCATATTATTGTAATACACTAACTGCCATAGGGAGATCGCATATGGCAAATACTCTAAGCCTCGACAAACAAGTTCAAATCATCAGCGCCTTGGCAGAGGGTTCGGGCATTCGCCAGATTGAACGTATGACAGGTGTTCACCGCGACACAATCATGCGGCTTGGCGTTCGCGTCGGTAAGGGCTGCGCGGAATTGCTCGATGCCAAGATGCGGAATCTCTCTTGCGAGCATTTGCAATTTGATGAGCTGTGGGGATTTATCGGAAAGAAACAGAAGCACGTTCAACCCGAGGATAGCCGCGAATTGGGGGATGTTTGGACCTTCTGCGCGATTGATGCGGACACGAAACTGGTTCCCTCGTTCAAGGTAGGCAAGCGCGATATGGTCACAGCAAATGCCTTTGTGAGCGATGTAGCCTCACGAATGATGAATCGCATTCAGGTGTCCACTGATGGCCTTCCCGGTTACGTAGAAGCGGTAGAGCGGGCCTTTGGGAAGGATGTAGATTACGCGCAAGTTATCAAGGTGTATGAGAGCGAAGCCCTTGATGCGGAAGTGATTCGTGTGGACAAGAGAACCTTTGCTGGCCGTCCTGACATGGACCTCGTTACCACCAGCCACGTTGAGCGGCTGAATGGAACGACTCGCCTTCATATGCGCCGTTTGACTCGCCTGACCTACGCTTTCAGCAAGAAATTTGAAAACTTTGAAGCTGCGGTTGCCCTTCACTTCGCGTACTACAATTTCGTAAAACGTCACAATGCTTTGCGTGCGACTCCCGCAATGGCGGCAGGAATTGAGCGAGACTTTTGGACAGTTGGAAACCTAGTCGAGGCTACCGTGTGAACCACTTAGACGAACTGAAGGCCGTGATAAAGAGATTGCACGGCGTCGAGGCCACTTATCTTCAGAGTGTGCCCGTGAAAGAGACGTTTCAGGGCAAAACCATTTGGGAGGGCATAGTTGAAGTATTCGAGATTAAAGGCCACCCCAAAACCGATAGAGTTTATGCGTGGTCACACGATACGGACAATCCAAAGAAGCCGAAGCGACACGTAACTGTGCTTCATATCGCGCCGATCTTATCGGCTGAGGCGGCAGTCAAAGCGGCAATCGTACAGGAGTTTAGAAACCTTGAGCCAAGCGAAGAAATCTAAAAAAGTTGGTCGTCCTTATCTCCCAAAGGGACAGGCTAAAAGTCATATTGTGCCTGTGCGTTTCACCACGGACGACCTTAAGGCGATGGAATCGGCGGCAAAGGCAAACGATCAGAGTGTGTCTGAGTGGATTCGTAGCACGTTGAATGCCGCAATCCCTAAATGAGATTTTTAAATTAGGACACTACCGGAAAATGTGGTACTAAATTTCCTCAGGTACATACGTACTACTAGTTTGTTACTCCTGAACCATTGGCTAACCGCCATCCTCTTGGCACACTTAATAGGTCATAATTTATGCATTCCGCAGACGACGTCGACGCACTTCTCAAAGCACGAGCTGAGATCGATGAACAGCTCCGCAGGCACAAGAATGCCTTGACGGTGCTTTTTACCGACGTGGTGGGCTCAACCAGCTATTTTGACCGCAATGGCGATACGGCAGGACTCGTGATGATCCATCGTCATGACGAGTTGGCCGCGCAGGCGATTGAGAAACATGGCGGCAAAGTGGTCAAGACCATTGGCGACTCCGCCATGGCCGAATTCCCGGACGCCGCATCCGCAGTACGCGCCGCCGTGGAGATCGAGCGCGAATTCCTGAAATTCAATTCATCGCAGCCTGAAAATCAGCGGGTGGACATCCGCATCGGTATTCATACTGGCGTCGGTTTCCGCAAAGGGAATGACCTTTTTGGCGACGTGGTCAACGTAACGGCCCGCATCGTCAAGCACACGGCCCCCGCGCAAATTTTAATTTCACGCGCCACCTACGAATCGATCTCCAAAGAAGTTGACCTGCGTTGCCGCTGGCTAAATAAGCTCACTATCGATGGCCGCACGGAAAAAGAAGACATCTTCGAAGTGGTCTGGAGTAACACCGAAGCCTACCGTGTGCAGGAACGCGTAACATCGACGTCGCACATTCCACCGCGTTACGAAGTCATATCCCAGATCGGCTCGGGCGGCACGGGGATTGTGTATAAAGTTCGTGACCAGGAAACCAGCGAAATTGTCGCGTTGAAAATTCTTAAGCCAGAAATTGCTTCCGACCCGGAAGCTCAGGAAAATTTCAAGCGGGAACTCTGCCTGGCCCGCAAAATTACGCACAAGAATGTATGCCGCATCCATGAGTTTACGCGCCTCAATGGAATGGCTTACACGTCCATGGAATTGATCGAGGGCGAAAGTTTGTCGTCCAAGTTATATCGCGCAGGAGCCATGCCTGTGACGGAAGCGCTGGACATCGCGCGCCAGATTTGCGCGGGTCTGCGCGAGGCGCATGCGCAGGGAATCGTGCATCGCGATCTGAAGCCGGCGAACATCATGCTCGATCGCAAGGGCACCGTAAAAATCATGGACTTCGGGATTGCCCGTATGGTTCATCGCGAAGGGCCGATGACCGGCACGATCGTAGGCACGCCGGCGTACATGGCTCCGGAACAAGCCGATTTGAAACCGGTAAATTCCTGCACCGATATTTATGCAGTGGGACTGCTGCTTTATGAAATGGTGACCGGTGTTCCCGCTTTCAGCGGTGATACGCCCGTCGCGGTGGCCATCAAACAAATTCGGGATTATCCGAAGCGCCCTCGTGAAATTGTGCCGCAACTTTCCCGAGCCATCGAAGTCGTGATCATGAAGTGCCTGCAGAAGGATCCCGCCAGACGCTTTCAGTCCGCCGACGCACTTGAAAATGCCCTGGTAAAAGCAGCAAAGGCGCGCCCTCTCAGTCCCTGGGAAGCTGCGCTCAACCGCTGGGGAGCATTGGCGGAAGCCGAGGTTCGCAGACAAGTTCGCGAAGGCATGGAAGCTGCGGAAAAACTTTTTGACCAGAAAGATGTCAGCGCTCCAGTTGGGATTCAACACGAGCCCAAGGCCATTCTTGGCATGGCCGGAATGGTCGGCGCGCTAACCGTATTTCTATTTTTGGGTGGCTGGAAAACGAACACAATCAGCGCACAAACCGTTCCGGGTACCGGGCAGACCTCCCATTCACTGACTCCCGCTGCCGGAGGATTCGCGGCGGCGTCGACAACTCCTTCTGCCGAAATTCCAGTCAGCCCGATTACATCGCGCAATGTAAGCCTGTATGAGGACGCCAAGCCGGAAAGCTTGCAGTTGTCGCCTTCGACTGCAGATGCATCTACGCAAAATTTGAATGACACGCATGTTGCGGCGACGGAAGCCACAGTGAAGCCGGTGCCCAAACCAAAACAGGCGAAATTGTCTGTTCCGGCGGACAAACCGAAGTCGCAAAAGAACTTCCCAGGTTCCACGAACGCTCAGGCTTTGGCAAGTTCCGCACCGGCGGAGAGCCTTGTTGCGTCGAACTCCCCAGCTCCCGTAACTCTGGCTCCTGTTGCAACTCCCACGGAATCGATTAAAGCGCCTGAACCGGTCGTCGATGCGGGCAGCGCGGCGGCTCAGCCTAAAGCGATCGATAGTGATGCCAAAATTCAAAAACTTTATGTGGAAGTGGGCACGTTTAAGGATGAGACCTGGGCAAGCAGCGCCGTGGACAAGTTGACGGAACTAGGGTTTCACGCCGTGCTGGTGCATAAAAATCTTTTGTGGGTGAATTCCTACCATGTGCAGGTAGGCCCCTATGCGAATCAGAAAGACCTGGCAGAAGCGCAGAAAGACCTCGCCACGCATGGGTTTAAAGCTCATCCCGTAAGTTAATTTTTCAAGCCTCATCTCGAATAGAATGTTTTGTAGCGCCCGCATTCACGCGGGCATCTCCTCGTGCTCGTGCATGCCCGCCTGAAGGCGGGCGCTACACAAGGCAAGGACCGCTTTCTTTTTGGTGTCTAACCATTTCACGGAACACTGGCTCGTCCGCCATGCTCTCATCCGTCTAATGACTCTGCCGGATTGTCAACGAGCAGGTTCTCGCGCAATAATTGCAGGTATGACAACCACAACAGAAAACAAAACGCAATCCACGACCACGACCGAATTTGAAAAAAATCTCGATCGCCTGGCGTCGGTGGCGGTGCACGCCGGATTGGGTCTCGCGCCCGGACAAGAGCTTGTGATGACCGCGACGCTCGACGCGGTGCCGCTCGCGCGGCGCATCACGGAACACGCGTACAAGGCGGGCGCAACGCTCGTCACCACGATCTTGACGGATGAGGAAGCCACGCTGCTTCGTTACCGCAATGGGCGAGACGCCAGCTACGATGTCGCCGCCTCTTGGCTGTACGAAGGCATGGCGCAGGCGTTCCGCAAAGGAGCGGCGCGACTGGCCATCACCGGCAGCGATCCGTCCCTGCTTTCCAAGGAAGACCCCGAAAAAGTGAGCCGCGCGAATCGCGCCATGTCCAAAGCCTATCGCCCTGCGCTCGAACTGATTACGCGCCATGAGATTAACTGGACCATCGTGGCGAGCGCGACACCCGCCTGGGCCGCAGCCGTTTTCCCCGATCTCCCAAAGGATGAAGCAGTGGCTCGCTTATGGAGAGCCATCTTCGCGGCTTCGCGCGCGGATCAGCCCGACCCCGTGGCCGCCTGGAAAAAACACGACGCAAACCTGCACGCGCGCTGTGATCTGCTGAACGAAAAGAGTTACGCGGCGGTGCACTTCCGCGGCCCCGGCACTGATTTACGCGTTGGCCTCTCCGACGGCCACCTGTGGCTCGGCGGCGGCACCACGGCAGGCAACGGCCAATACTGCATTGCCAACATGCCCACGGAAGAAGTTTTCACTACGCCGCATAAAGATCGCGTCGAAGGAAAAGTGACCAGCACCAAGCCTCTGTCACATCAAGGCACGATGATCGAAGGAATTTCCGTCGAGTTTAAGGGCGGAAAAATCGTAAAAGCCCATGCCGACCGGGGCGAGCAAGTCCTGCTGCGGATGATCGAAACGGACGAAGGCGCGCGGCGGCTCGGCGAAGTTTCGCTAGTGCCGAACTCCTCGCCTATTTCCGCTAGCGGCATGCTCTTCATGAACACACTGTTCGACGAAAATGCCGCCTGCCACATCGCCCTCGGTCAGGCGTATAGCTCATGCCTGCGAGATGGCGACACGCTTACTCCCGAGCAGTTGACCGCTCGCGGAGCGAACAGCAGCCTGATTCACGTGGACTGGATGATCGGCTCAGGCAAAATTGACGTGGACGGCATAACGGCAACAGGGAATGCCGAGCCCGTGATGCGCGCAGGAGAGTGGGTTTAAGGGTCGATTTTTCCGCAGAAGATTAGCTTGTATTTCTCACGGAATTGTATGTTTCCTGGGAACGCCAATCTCCTGATTGGCGTTCCCAGGTTTGCCCCAATGCAACTCACGCTCACTGTCTTTTGAGATTTTTAGGCCACACAGGTTAAGTCACCCCGCATTGGCGGGCTGGTTGAGCACTGGGGCTACGCAGTCTCGTTCGTGTGGTGAGATGGTCAGGCTGTTCAGGGCGCAAAAAAATCCCCATCGCTATCATTTCGTGCGAATTCCGAAATGACACTGATGGGGATTTTTTATGCCAGTAGCTTCTGAGCAATGGCGGAACTAGAGTGCTGAGGTTCCAACCGTCTCTTCCGACTCCTTGCGTTCCTGGGCCGGCGCTTGCGCGCGTTCGATTTCGATGTGGCCCTTGAAGTAGGCGCCTTCTTCGACGCTGATTCGCGAGGTCGTAATATCGCCGATTACCTGGCCGTCTTTCTTGATTTCGACACGGTCGCGCGCGCGAAGATTGCCGGAGGCGCTTCCGTAAACGATAATTTCGCGGGCATTAATTTCGGAGTTCAGTTCCGCGGAGCGCCCGACGGTCAGCCGGTTGCCGCGCAGGGAAATGTTTCCGATCACTTTGCCATCGATCTGCAGATCTTCTTCGCTGGAAATCTCACCTTTTACCACGATGGATGGGCCGAGGCACGCCAGGTTGCGCGCAACGGGAGCGGCGACCGGGGCAGTGCGATTGGCCGGGGGTGCGTTCAAAGGAGTGCCGGGAACTCGCGTATCTCGTGACGCGGAATTGCCGGGCACTTCGGGCTGGCTATCCTTATTCCACATGTTTCCTCCACCTTCCACTCAAAATTGGATTTGGCCGTGCAGGACCAATCTAGGTTTTACTGTAGGAGCAAGCCTCGCATACGGCTACTGAAAAATGCCGCGCCGATGCCTATATCTAAACCTGACCTTTAGGATAGGTCGGATTAGCTTTACCGGATCGCAATGGATCTGCAGGGACGAGATGGGAATCTCAGAGCGGACGTGGCAACCCGGTTTTGTGCGTTTTTGTAGCGCCCGCCTTCAGGCGGGCACAGAAGAGTCGAGCACATGCCCGCGTCAAGGCGGGCGCTACATGGACCAAATTCGAGTAGTCACGAAAATTGTATTCCCATCGATCAGGAAATAACACATCTCTCACCTCTAGTCGTAATAGGCGGGCGCATGCTTCAGCTTGTCAGTTTGCGTTTTTTCGTGATTGATCCAGAGTTGTGCATGGTAGAAGGAAATCAGATCAGCCATGCGTTGCATGGAAAGCTGCGTCTGAATCTTCTGCTCGGGCGGCATCGTCGCGAAATAAGGAACGCGGCGATTGTCCCAATTTTCCTGCAGGTGAACAGCGTCGCCGCTCAGCAGGATGTAACCCGTCTTCGTCAAATGGACGAGCAGGGATTGATGACCGGGTGTGTGGCCCGGCGTAAAAACGATCATCACCGAGCCATCGCCGAATACGTCCAGGTCTTCCTGAACCAGGGTGACTGGATGCTCTTTCAAAAATGTGGGACGCGTGTCAGATGGGGGCTTGGCGATTCCGTTTCTCCCTGGAGCAAAATAAGTGTCGTACTCCGCCTTCTGAATCAGAAACGGCACGGCAGGGAACAGCTCCGCGTTTCCGATATGGTCAGGATGAGTATGGGAAATTCCCACATATTTAATGTCGGAGGGTTTCACGCCAACACCTGCCAGTTGCGATTCCAGAGTTTTCGCGCGCGTCCAATGAATATCTGTCGCAGGATTGTTGCTGGGATACCAGCCGTCGGGCATGGCCGCTACCGCATCGGAGATCCCCGTGTCCCACAGGAAATAATCGTTTCCGTGATGGATCAGATAGCAGCTGACCGTAATATCGATTGGCTTCCCAACGTTCACGCCAACCGTCCAGCGCGACTCGTCGAGGGAATGGCCCAAACCGCAATCAAGAACGTAGAGGCGGTCAGCAGTTTTGCCGCCAGATTGCGCGGAGGACATTTTAGGCAGAAACAATACGGCCGCAGCGAACAGAATCAGGCTGATACATTTCAGCTTCATAGGAAAACCTCTCGATAGCGATTTAAAAAAATTGTTCGGCGAATCATTACGCAAATATGCCCTATCTGCTGTAGCCCGCCTCTTAAGAGGCGGTGGTTCAAATTTCACACATCGACCCTGCCGCCGGGAATCTAAACCCCCGCCTCTAAAGAGGCGGGCTACAGCAGTTGCGCCGTGTGCAATGTAAACCCGCAGTCTGGTTCAGAATGGAAACTGTTTCAGAAAGCTTCTACTTATCCGCTCCGCCGGGACATACCGCATTGTTTCCGTTGCAATCGCCGCCGTCGTGCTCGGCCATTCCTTTTCCTGCGACTTCCGTGCGCATGCCTGCTGGATCAGTAATCGACCACCCATATCTTCCATCCGGCGTGGGCTTATAGCCGAGCTTCTCGAGTTTCGCTTTTACCGCGGCTTGATCGTAATTCTCCACGATCAACGCGAAATGAGAGACGTACGGTTTATTTTCCGGATGCTGGCTCTTGCGCAAATAAAGATAATTATCTCCAAATTTCATAAAACAAATCGGCCCGCCCTTGGCGTCGACTCCGAACACATCGCCCGGCCTGTAATAAACAATCTTCATTCCAAATTGTTCGGTGTAAAAATCGCGGCACTTGTCCACGTCCGGAACGTACAACATCAAGTGGCTCACGGCGACCGCTTTGAATCCGCTGCCGTCCGGCCCTGGGATGGAGCTGAGATTTTTGGTGCCGTCCGATTCTTTTGCGGTGGGTGCGGCTGCTCCGGGATAAACGCCGCGGGTCGCGCAAATTTGTAGCACCACTCCCGCGGGATCCTTAATCGTCCACGCATAGTCGCCGTCCGGTTTTGGATCGAGCCCCCGCCGCGCAAGTTCCGCGCGCACTGCTTCCAGCTGAAAATTTTCAACGGACAGAGCGAAATGGTCGACGTTGCCCGTGCCCATTTGCTCGGCCCACTTCGCATTTTCGCCCGTGCCTGCGGGTCGATCGAGCGGCCTGTTGAGAGGGCGAATGTAAATCGCGTTCGGCGGATCGCCGCATTCGACCGAACACTGCTTGCCGTCGTCGTACACCACTTTCATGCCGAACATGTTGACGTAGAAGTCGCGCACTTTTGCATAATCGTGCACGGTGTAATTAAGGTGATTATAGGCGACGGCTTTCAGGGCCGTGCTTCCCGCCATGTTCATTTGCGCGGCGCCGCCGGCAAATGCGGTAGCTTCCGGAAATGCGCCAGCCGCGAAGGCCGCTGTCGCAGTCAATCCTAGCGCCTGCATCAGCTGGCGGCGATCAATCTTCCCGCTCTCAAACGCTTTGCGCAGTTCTGCAATATTTTTATGCATTGCCGGTCCTCCAGAAATTAGCCGCTTTCTAACGTTGCTCGGTGACGGGATTGTATGCCTGTTCTGAATTATTTGGGAAATATTTTAGATTTAAGTAGCACAGACTTCAGCCTGTGGGGTTTAGTCCTTGCAAAAACTAACCCCACAGGCTGAAGCCTGTGCTACAAAAAAAACAAAACCTACTTCAAAAGCTGCGCCGCTTTTTCCTTTGAGGGAGCAGGACGCGATTGTAAATACGCGTAAATGTCCGTGAGTTCCTGATCGGAGATAACTTTGGCCGTATATGGCGGCATCTCTCCACTCGGCTTGCGCACGTAACCCAGAATCACTTCCAGCGGCGGGGGATTGGGAGCAATGCGAGGTCCGCTCATGTTCGAGCCCTGACCTTCGCGGCCGTGGCACTGGTAGCAGCCATCTTTCATGAAGACGCGCTTCCCGTTTTCGGCATTGCCAGTGGACGCACTTGTAGACTTGGGCTCCTGCGCGCGCGCATGTGCGAAGCTGAGGAGCAATATCACCGCGAGGCCCACGATGCCAAGAGTTCTGTGCTCACGAAAATAGTTCACGTTCGCTCCTTGGTTCACCAGTAGCACAGGCTTCAGCCTGTGGGGGTTAGTCTTTGCAAAGACTGCCCCCTCGTGATTTTTTATGGTGGATGCCAACTTCTTGAAATCAGCTCCTATAACTTTCAACTTTGCTTGCACTAAATTCCACAGGCTGAAGCCTGTGCTACTGAAAAGCTAAACCTCAAGCCACTACCTCGGCTGCGTTACTACATCCACCAGCGCCGGTTCGCCGCGCTTTACTACGGCGATGGCGCGTTTCAAGGCCGGCGCAATTTCGTTTGGATCCGTGATGGGCCCTTCGGCGTAGACACCCAAACCTTGCGCGAGCTTGGCAAAATCGACCGCGGGATCTTCAAAAGTTGTGCCGATATGCGCGCGGTCAATCCCGCGATTGTGGCGGTTGGCCATGCGCTGCACGTGCATCAACTCTTCGTGATACGCGCGATTGTTGTGCATCACGCTGAGCAGCGGAATGTGATGGTGCGCCGCAGTCCACAGGACGGTCGGGCCAAAAAGCAAATCGCCGTCGTCCTGAATGCTGATTGACAGGCGGCCGTATTTTTTATTCGCGAGCGCAGCGCCGACGGATGCCGGAGCGTTATAGCCCACTCCGCCTCCGCCCTGAATGCCAATGTACTGGTAATGTTTGTCAAATGGCCACAGGCGCAGCGGCCACCAGCTGAAATGCCTCAGCAGCGACACGAGCGACCAATCTTCGTCCTTAATCTGCGCCCAAATTTCCGCGCAAAGGCGGCCAGTGCTGACGGGACTCGCGTCCCATGCGTAGGATGCATCCGTTCGCGCCAAATCCAGCGCTTGATCGTGCGCCGCAGCAAGTTTCTTGCCGCGATCCGCCAAAATTTGTTTGCGACCGGAGGGAATCTGGCGTTTCACTTCCTCGATTAGTGACGGCAGCGTCGCTTCCGGATCGGCGGCCATCGCCAGATCCACCGGCGTGTAACGGAAAAAATCCTGGTAATTCGCCTTCGTATAAAGGTCTCCGGTGGTGATGCTGATGAGCTTCACATCGCTCTTGGCGATCGAACGCGTTGTGCGGTTCACCTGATCGTGCATGGTGTTCATCGCGCTCCAGAAGTCAGTGGCTTCGAGGCCCATGATCACGTCGGCATTTGCGACGACCGCGCCGCGTCGCGAGGATTGGTTGAGAGGGTGGCGCGTCGGGAAATTCATGCGCGCGGCTTGATCGATCACCGGAACTTGCAGCGTCTCCGCCAGTTGGACAAGTAAATCAATGCCTGCCTGCGTTCGCGCGTAGCGGTCCACGACGATCAGCGGATTTTCCGCCTGCACCAGCATCCGCGCCGCTTCGGCCACCGAGCCGGAATCGCCCTGCGGGGGAGAGGCCAATGTCAGCTTCGGAATGTGCGGCGTCATTCCGTCTTCAATCGGATGTTCCTGGAGTTCGCTATCGGCGACAATCAGCACAGGACCCATCGGCGGCGTCATCGCTACTTTGTAGGCGCGCACTGCGGATTCGCCAAAATGTTGCAGCGAAATTGGCAGATCGTCCCACTTGGTGTAATCACGGACCATCGCCGCGGCATCCTGCACGCTGTGCGGCCACTCGCCGTAGGCGGCGTCGCGCTTCGTAGCGTCCAGATTGTTGCCGATCACGATGTAAACAGGCACGCGGTCGCAGTAGGCGTTGTAGATCGCCATCGACGCATGCTGCAATCCAACCGTTCCGTGAGCGAAAATGGCGATTGGCTTGCCTTCGATCTTGGCGTAACCGTGCGCAATAGCCACCGATGACTCTTCATGGCAGCAGGATATGAACTCGGGACTTTTGTTGCCGCCATAGTTGATCACCGATTCATGCAGCGCGCGGAAACTGGAACCCGCGACGGAGCAGACATATTCGATGCCCAGCGACTTCAGGACATCCACCATGTAGTCCGAACCGGAGCGGTCAATATTGAGCACTTCGGGTTCGGCCGGCGGATCGGCGTCAGCCATCGGCGGCAGGATCGGCATGGCATTTGAGGGCACCTCAGCATGAGGCTGCGCGGCAGCTGGCAAAGCTTCGGCAGTTGTGGCCAGCGTCGCAGCACCGGCGACTACGCTCTTAAGAAAATCGCGTCGGCCAGACGGTTTTGGGGGAGTTTTTGCCATGAGAATTGCCTCCGTCAGTATTACAAGGAATTTAGCTTACCCATTAAGAAAGGCCCCGCCTTTAAAGAGGCGGGCTACAGCAAATTGCTGCAGCCCACGCGATTGCTGTAGCCCCGGTCTCTTGCCCTGAGAGAACGCGAAGGGTCAGACCCGGGCCTTTTCTTCGCCGTCAAGCAATGTCGTGTCTACCAAGGCGCGCTGAAACGCACGATACGACTTGCCGCAATCGTTTGCAATCCACTACACCTTTACCGAACTTCCGGCCGCCTCGCCACCATGATGCAGATCAACGCAATTATAGCCAAACCCGTAGCCGTATAAAACGCGACGCCGTAATTTCTATACTTGTCGAACAGCACGCCGCCGATTGTCGGTCCGAGAATTCCCGCAAATCCCCACGCCGTAAAAATCGCGCCATAATTCGATCCGGCATATTTCGTGCCCCAAAAATCGGAGACCGTGGATGGCACGACCGAAGCCTGGGCCCCGTAGCAGAAATAAACAAAATAGATCAGCACGTAGAGCGCGGCCAGATGCGCGCCCACCCAATACAACATGGGCATGGCGACACTGGAAACGGCGAGCACCACGCGCAGCGTATTCAGCCGGCCAAGCCAGTCCGATAGCCATCCGGAAAGCACGCGTCCCGAAACATTTCCGAAAGCTCCTACGACGAGCCCCATGGTGGCAATCGTGGCGCTCGAGATCCCCTGATTGCGCGCAAAGGGAATGAGCTGGCTGATCACCATAAGTCCCGCTGTTGAGCCGAGGCCGAAGCCCAGCCACAGAAGGTAGAACGCAGGCGTGTGCACCACTTCGCCGGGAGTGAATTGATGCCGATTGCGAATCAGCTGCTCTGGAATATCTTTTGTTTCATTACCCGCTGCAGGCTGCACAGCGAGCGGATTTTTCATGAGGAACGCGCCCGTCATAGTCATCACGAAAAAAATCCCGCTGAGAATGACGCACGAAGTGCGCCAGCCGAAGTGCGGAAACAACACCAGATTGGCAATCGTTCCGAAAATAGCCGAGCCGCCGCCGTATCCCGCCAGCGCCAGGCCAATCGCTAATCCCATTCTATCCGGAAACCATTTGGCCATCACTGGAACGACGGTGCCGTAGCCGAATCCGTTTCCGATGCCGCCGAGTACTCCGTAGAAAAAATAGAGAAAGTAGAGGCTTGATGTGTAGGAGAAGAGGAAGAAGCTGAGCGTGATTAAAATGCTTCCAGCGAAAGATATCCAAAAAGGGCCGAAGCTGTCCTGCAGCCTTCCCCCAATCAGCAGGGACGCTGCAAACATGACTGCCGCGAATGTGAACACGGTGGAAGTTTGCGCGCGGCTCCAGCCGAATTCCTTTTCGAGCGGCGCAACGAAAACGCTCCAGGCATACAGCGTGCCCAGCGCCAGATTCATCGAAAGCCCGCCCACGAGGCGCCACCAGCGGCTGATCTGCGCTCGCTCGCCCTCCACATGGGCAGCGGAAGCGCGTGGCCGCGCTAAGGATTCGCCGGGAAGAGAAGTTGCCTTCATGGGCTTTGTTCGGAAAAATTATGCGCTCTTCGGCGCGATATTCGGGCCTTTTACTGTTTCGGGAACTTGCCCTCGCTTATAAATCATAATTGTGCGTTTGAATTCGATCACCACGGTTCCCTCCTGCGTGTAGCCGGTGGTCTTGAAGCGAACAATGCCCACGTTGGGCCTGGATTTCGATTCGCGTTTTTCGAGCACTTCGCTCTGCGAATAAACCGTGTCGCCCTCGAAGAGGGGATTCGGGAGGCGCACTTCATCCCAGCCAAGATTGGCCATCGCATTTTGAGAAATGTCGGCTACCGATTGTCCAGTAACAAGTGCGAGCGTGAACGTGGAATCGACCAGTGGCTTCTTGAATTCCGTTTTCGCCGCATAGGCGCGGTCAAAATGGATGGGATTCGTATTCTGCGTCAGCAGCGTGAACCAGATGTTGTCCGTCGCCAGAACCGTGCGGCCGAGCGGATGGCGGTAAACATCGCCTACCTCAAAGTCTTCAAATACACGCCCAGTCCAGCCCTCTTTGATCGCCATGATGACACTCCTTTTTCAGCAGCCCGCTTCTTACGAATATAATTTGAAAATTAAATTACGCCCGCTGTGCGCCAGGCTGCGATTTCTCTAGAATCGAAACCCAGTTCACCCAGAATCGCATCCGTTTGCTGACCAAGAGCCGGAATTTCATTCATCACCGGCTCCACGTTTTCCATCGTCACCGGCGGAAACAGCGCCTTGAGCCTGCCCACCGGCGACTCCACGGTGCCCCAGCGATTTCGCGCATCGTGCTGCGGATGCTCGGAAAATTCCTGCACCGTGTTCATTCGCGCGTTGGCGATCTGCGCCGTTTCTAGCCGTGCAATAATCTCCGCTGCGGTCATTTTCTGAAAAACTTCTTCCATGGCCTTGTCCAGTTGCGGACGATTGCGAACGCGATTGGAGTTGGAATCGAAGCGCGAATCACTCGCGAGCTCCGGATTTTGCAGCACCACGTCGCAAAACTTTTTCCATTCGCGCTCGTTCTGCAATCCCAGATAAACCACTTTGTCGTCGCCCGCTCGAACCGGTCCGTAAGGAGCGATGGTTGCGTGGCTCGCGCCCGTGCGCGGCGGAGGCGTTCCTCCATACGTCGTAAAATACGTGGCGTAACTCATCCATTCGCCGAGCGAATCGAACAGGGAAGTCTCCAGAGCGACGCCTTCTCCGGTTTTCGCCCTCACGAGCAGAGCAGTAAGAATTCCGGAATAGGCATACATGCCGCAGGAAATATCGGCAATCGAAATGCCGACTTTTGACGGCGTTTCTTCTGTCCCCGTAATGGAAACCAATCCCGTTTCCGCCTGAATTAATAAATCGTACGCTTTCTTGTCTCTGTACGGTCCGGAAGATCCGTAGCCCGAAAGATTGCAGACAATGAGATGCGGATAATTTTTCCGCAATTCCTGTGTGCTGAAACCCAGCCGGTCGACGGCTCCCGGCGCGAGATTTTGAACAAATACATCGGCCTTCGCGAGCAGCCGGTTCAGCACCAACTTCGCTTCTTCGCGCTTTAAATCCAGCGTGAGTGATTCCTTGGACCGGTTCAGCCAGACGAAATGGCTGGACATCCCCTGCACGGTTGCATCGTAACCACGGGCGAAATCTCCAGCGCCGGGGCGCAATCTTGA
>Ga0210386_10002233_pt1 | contig 16881 bp, 15 predicted proteins | sample IncBWH32OmetaG_FD_160091 | JGI IMG/M metagenome (GOLD analysis project Ga0210386, IMG submission 160091) | Forest soil microbial communities from Barre Woods Harvard Forest LTER site, Petersham, Massachusetts, United States - Inc-BW-H-32-O ... | reverse complement strand
GTACTTGGCTTCGCTGCAACCGTAGCCGCAGTCGTGTTCATTCCAGGGGCGTGCGAATTCGACTAGTCAATCCTTGACGCTTAACGCGGTGCGTCGGTTTTGTGCGCCGGCGTGACGTCGGCGCCACGAAAACCATGTTCTCTATGGAAATGAATGCGCATCTGGTAAGCGGATTGAACGTTGTTATGAATCGCAGAGAGTTCGTTCAGCTGAGTGGCGGCTTAGCAGTCGCAGTCATGGTCGGCGCAACCATCGGCCTTTCTCCAGCCTGGGCTCAAACCGCGCCGAATGCGGCCCTTCGAACGACCAAAACTCCCACACTTACAATCGCTTACGAAGAAAGTGGCCTCGCCACCGGGTTCCCGGTCATTCTGCTGCACGGTTTTCCTGATGACGTCCGCGCTTGGGACGAAATATCGTCACCTCTGGCGAAGGCGGGCTACAGAGTTCTCGTCCCTTATCTGCGCGGTTATGGCCCAACGCGGTTCCGCGAGGCGGCTGCTCCTCGGATGGCGGAGCAAGCGGCAATTGGACAGGACCTCATCGATTTTGCGGATGCGCTTCAAATTACAAGGTTTGCGGTTGCAGGATACGACTGGGGTGGCCGCGCGGCCAGTGTCGCGGCAGCTTTGCACCCGGGCCGGGTGCGTGCCGCCGTCCTAATCGGCGGCAACACCATACAGAACACCGTGATACCACCTCCACCTGGCGATCCGATAGCGGAGCGAGCACTTTGGTATCAGTGGTATTTCAATACGGAGCGGGGACGCGCTGGACTGACGTCTAATCGTCGCGGCATCTGCCGCCTGTTGTGGGAAACGTGGTCGCCTGGTTGGCACTTCAGCGACGACACTTTTAATCGCACGGCAATTTCGTTCGACAATCCCGATTTTGTGGATCTGGTCATTCATTCCTACCGGCATCGATTGGGAAATGCGCCCGGAGATCCGCAGTTTCTTAAGATGGAGCAGCGACTGGCTCAGAATCCAAAGATAGAAGTTCCTTCAATCGTCCTGTACGGCGCGGATGATGGAGTGCGCAAGCCGCCGAACGAGTCCGTCCAGAAGGCGTTGTTTACCAATCTCGTGTCCCGCGAAGTGGTTTCCGGCGCGGGACATTTTCTGCCACGTGAAAAACCGGACGTTGTGTCTTCCGCGATGTTGAAACTTCTCTCGACTACACGCTAGCTGACACGTAACTGAGGTTTATCCTGTCTGCGCGAAATCTCTGAAATGGATACGATGCAGAGATGCTCATAAAAGACACGACCATCTTGGCGGAGGATATTTGAATGTGGAAAAGAATTGTGTTCGTGGTCGCGCTTGTAGCTGTGCTTTTCCTGCCAAACGTATTTTTGGCCGACCAGGTCAGTGTGCGCTACACAGAAGGACTGCTGCATGGGTTTCTCGCGCTGCGAACGCTTGAGGGAAAGTCGCTCGCCGTCGGTGACTTGACTCAAACCGCAGACGGGGATCGCGTAACGAGCAAGCTGGCATTCAAATTCAAGGATGGATCTGTGCACGAGGAGACCACCGTCTTTTCACAGCGCAACAAATTTCAAGTCATTGAATATCACCTCCTGCAAAAAGGGCCTGCGTTCAAACGTCAGCTCGAAACTTCAATTCATGCTTCCTCAGGCCAGGTAACGGTTCATTACGCGGAAGAAGGGAAGGAGGAGAAAGTCCTGAATGAACGATTGGAGCTGGGGCCGGACTTCGCCAACGGGATTGTGCCGATTTTAGTAAAGAATTTGTTGGCGTACTCGTCGCCAGTCACTGTGTCAATGATAGTAACCACGCCGAAGCCAAAGCTGGTCAAGGTCGCAATCGTTCGGCAAGGCGAGGAACCGTTCTCGATTGGCGGCGTCAATCGGAAAGCTGCGCACTTTGTGGCAAAAGTGGAATTAGGTCCCGTCGCCGGAGTTGTAGCGCCGCTCGTCGGCAAAGAGCCGACAGACTTTCAGCTTTGGATTTCGAGCGGCGATGCGCCCGTTTTTCTAAGGTCGGAAGGGCAACTGTTTGAGGGCGGCCCAATTTGGAGGATCGAACAAATCACAGCAGCCTGGCCGCGCAAACTCCCCGCAGATAATGGCAAGAACCCATAATTTTTCGCCACTTCCCAACGTCAATCCAGTCGTGCTTTCAAGTCAAAGTTGCCACTTAAATTTCCGGATACGCAGTGATTTCTATAGTCCAGGCAATGAACCTTCATTTGGAATGAGGGACGCTTTCGAGCAGCAAACTCAAGGGGCGGCTTCGATACATCACGTGAACAGATCTTTTGCTACCTGCGCTTGGGTCGGTTAAAATGACGCGTTTGTTATGAGCATACAACCTATTTTGAACGGCGAAAACACGACGACCAAAGCAGTGGTTCGATTTCACAATACTATGAGCGGGGAGACGGAGCCGTTTGTTCCACTCGTGCCGGGAGTAGTGCGGACGTATACCTGCGGGCCAACAGTTTATGATTTTGCGCACATCGGGAATTTCCGCACGTTTGTGTTTCAGGATGTTTTGCGGCGGTATTTGAAATCGAAGGGCTATCGCGTCATTCAGGTGATGAACCTTACAGACGTGGATGACCGCATCATTCAAAAAGCAGCGGCGGCGGGCGTCAGCATTCGCGAATACACAGACAAATATATTCAAGCATTTTTGGACGATCGCGCCGCTTTGAACCTGGAACTGCCCGAGCATCTGGCACGCGCCACGGAACACATCGATGAAATGGTGAAGCTGATTCAGGAACTCACCGAAAAAGGATATACCTATACGAGCGAGGGCTCGACGTATTACCGCATCGCGAAATTTCCGGAGTACGGAAAGCTTTCCAAGATTGACGTGGCGGGTATGCAGGACGGCGCGCGCGTGGACAACGATCGCTACGACAAAGATAGCGCGCGCGACTTTGCGCTGTGGAAAGCTCCCAAGCCGGGAGAGCATTTCTGGGAGACGCCGATCGGGCCGGGGCGGCCGGGCTGGCACATCGAGTGCGCGGCCATGGCGCTGAAATTTTTGGGCGATACGCTGGACATTCACAGCGGCGGCGTCGATCTGACATTTCCGCACCACGAAAATGAAATTGCGGAGTCCGAAGCGGCCACCGGAAAAACGTTCGCACGCTACTGGCTGCATGCGGAATTTCTGTTGGTGGACCACGAAAAAATGTCCAAGTCGATGGGGAATTTCGCCACGCTGCGCGAACTGTTTTCCCACGGGCACAAGCCGTCTTCGATTCGATTTTTGCTGGCCTCCGTGCCGTACCGTCGCCAGCTGAACTTCACGCCGGATAGTTTGACGAGCGCGGCGAGTTCGGTGGAGCGGCTGAGAAATTTCGTATCGCGCCTGCGCACGGAAAAATTTCCGGAAGGATCTTCCGCAGGAATCGTGGAGCGCGTCGAGAAGGCGATGCAGGAATTCGACAGCGGGCTGGCGGATGATTTGAATACGGCGCAAGCGCTGGCTGCGATTTTCGATTTGGTTCGGGAAGTGAATATTGCGATGGATCGCGGGGAATTCCGGCAAGGCGATGTGGCGCCTGTGATTGGGGCAATGGAAAAGTTCGATCAGATTTTTGCCGTGCTGCAGGATGATGACGCGGAAAAATTACGCGCGCTGGGCATTGGCGGGGATTCCGTTGTGCCCAGCGATGCGGAAGTGGAAGCGCTTGTGGCGGAGCGGCAGGCGGCGAGGAAACGGCGGGATTTTGCGGCGTCGGATCGGCTGCGCGACGAACTGGCTGCGCGGGGAGTGTTGATTGAGGACTCGCGCGACGGTTCGGTGCGGTGGAAACGGAAGTAGACAGGCTTCAGACAGGCTGCGGGAAAAAGGACTTGTTCTGTCATTCTGAGCGAAGCGTAGAATTTCTCTTCGATTTAAGGATAGGAAAAGAAACAAGGAGAGATTCTTCGCTTCGCACAGAATGACAGAGTATTGGTTTTTTCGCAGCCTGTTCAGAGCCTGTGTGAGAACTGGAAAACCGGAACGTCAGCGGCTAAAGCCGCACTTTTTTTTGCAGGACTCATGTCGTGGCTAAAGCCACGGCCCACAATGATTCTACGGGCTCTCGTACATACTTTTCAGCCTATCTTCTTTTGATCTGGTTTTGATCTGGGTAAGGCGGAAATTTAAACCGGACAGGCTGAACAGGATGCGGAAAAAGTAATATATTCTGTCATTCCAAGCGAAGCGAGGAATCTCTCTTCGATTTAACTATAGGAAAGCAAAGAAAAGCAGATTCCTCGCTTTGCTCGGAATGACAGCGATTGTGAGTTTTTCCGCATCCTGTTGAGCCTGTTCTACTCAAGTCCGTTTTCCAAAGCACTAGCTCATCCTCGATATTCCCAAGTGTATACAACGCTTTTTTCCTTTTCTCGACTGGGTGCATGGATGGGCGTAAATTAGGTGTAGGCCCTTCTGCCATGGCAACGGTGCCATGCCCCTTGGAGGTTGTTCGTGGAGAAATCTATGGGCACGCTTATGATCGATGCAAAATTGCCACTCCTGCGGACTCCCCTTCCCGGTCCCAATGCGAAAGACGTGATTGCGCGAGACTCGCAATTTGTTTCGCCCTCTTACACGCGCGGCTACCCCCTTGTTGCGAAACGCGGCCGCGGAGCGATGATTGAGGATGTGGACGGGAATTTATTTCTGGATTTTGCCGCGGGAATTGCCGTGGTTTCCACGGGACACTGCCATCCGCGCGTTGTGGAAGCGATTCAGAAGCAGGCAGCGGAACTGATACATATTTCCTGCACTGATTTTTACTACCAGGGAATCGCGGAACTGGCGCAGCGGCTTTCCGATGTTGCGCCCGGCAAGGAAGCGAAGAAAGTCTACTTCGGCAATTCTGGCACGGAAGCGATTGAAGCTGCCATCAAGCTCGCGCGTTACCACACGCGGCGCGACAAGATCATCGCGTTTCACGGATGCTTTCATGGGCGGACCATGGGCGCGCTTTCGCTTACGGCTTCCAAGGCCGTGCAGCGCAAAGGGTTTGGCGCGCTACTGGCCGGGGTGTTTCACATCCCTTATCCAAATTCCTACCGCTGCCCTTACGGAAATCCGTCGCCATGCACTTGCGTGGAATCGGCTGCGTATCTGGAACAGGAAATTTTCAAACGCATGGTCGATCCCGAGGAAGTGGCTGCGGTATTCATCGAGCCGATTCAGGGCGAGGGCGGATATCTTCCCGCGTCCAAAGAATTTTTAATGGAATTGCAGCGCATTTGCCGCAAGCAGGGAATTCTGTTGGTGTGCGACGAAGTGCAGAGCGGCATGGGGCGCACGGGGAAGTGGTGGGCCAGCGACCATGCGGGAATCGAGCCGGACATTTTGTGCGTGGCCAAGGGCATCGCATCGGGCATGCCGCTTTCCGCGACAATTGCGCGCGCGAGCTTGATGGACTGGAAACCGGGAGCACATGCTTCGACGTTTGGCGGGAATCCGGTGAGCGTCGCGGCGGCGCTCGCGACGATGGATTTGCTGGAGTCGCAATATATTGAGAACGCCCGGCGTGTTGGGGAATTCATGATGGGGCGAATGGTGGATTGGACGGCGCGGCATCGCATCGTGGGAGATGTCCGGGGAAAAGGATTGATGATCGGCGTGGAAATTGTGCGCGACCAGAAGACCAAGGAGCGGGCCGGAGATTTGCGTGAAGCGATCGTGGACCTGGCATTTGAGAAAGGGTTGCTGCTGCTGGGAGCGGGAGAAAATACTATTCGCATCGCGCCGCCGCTGGTGATCGATGAGGAGCAAGCTGCATTCGCTGTGCAAACGCTGGGAGACTGCATTGGGGAGATAGAGAAATCCGCTTAATGGATGCCGCATAGAGAGCAAAGATTTAACACAGAGGACACAGAGAAAAGCTGGAGTTACACAGAGAGACACTTGAAATTGCAAGAAGGGAATGGCTGCTGTGCCAATTTTAGGGCGCGCGATATTCGGGATGGTGGATTGGGTTGCACGCAAGGGGCTCGCGGAGTCGTCTGCTCCTGAAACGAAAGCGGCGGCGGGGCATAAGGCTCGGCGCACCGGGGTGCGTGGCGAGACGTATGCGTATTGGTATCTGCGAAAAAACGGGTATGTGATGATCGCGCGAAATTTTAGTCAGCGCGGCATTAAGGGAGAGATTGATCTCGTTGGGTACGATGGAAAGACGCTGGCGTTTGTCGAAGTGAAGACCCGGACCTCGCCGCGCGACGAATTTGGGACGCCCGAGGATGCAGTGACTTCCGGAAAGAAGAGGAACCTTTCGCACATGGCGCGGCAATTTGTGCGGGAATATCGCGCGGCTGGCGTGCCGTACCGGTTTGATGTTCTGGCGATTGAAGCGCCGCCGGGGCAGCACCCCATCGTCCGCCTGCACAAGGGTGCTTTTGCGCCGCTATAAATAATTGGCTGATCCGCAAGACTTATGGACCGCTCAGGCCTTAAAATAATCGTTTTTACACAGCGTCCGATATTACAAAGTAGGGTCTCACAGGCCAGGAGGAATCGTTGCCAGAATTAAGGAAGGATCCGATCACAGGACGCTGGGTGATCATTTCGACGGACCGAGCTAAAAGGCCGTCGGATTTTTTGCGCGAGAGCGTCGAGATAAAAGGTATTGGGGTTTGTCCGTTTTGTTACGGACACGAATCGAAAACGCCGCCGGAAGTCCTGCAATATGGACGCAACGGGAGCGGGCCGAATTCGCCGGGCTGGCAGGTGCGCGTGGTTCCCAACAAGTTTCCCGCGCTAGGGATTGAAGGAGATTTGGACCGGGAGGGCGAAGGGCTGTTCGACCGGATGAATGGAGTGGGAGCGCACGAGGTCATCATTGAAACGCCCGACCATCGCAGCACGCTGGCGACGATGTCCGAAAAGCAGATTGAAGATGTGCTGTGGGCGTTTCGCGATCGCATGCTGGATCTGAAGAATGACAAACGCTTTCGCTATATTTTGGTTTTCAAGAATCACGGCGAAGCGGCAGGCGCGTCGCTGGAGCATCCTCATTCGCAACTGATCGCGCTGCCAATTATTCCCAAGCAGGTGCGGGAGGAAGTGGATAGTTCGCGGCATTATTATTACGAGAAAGAACGCTGCATTTTTTGCGACATGATACGGCAGGAACAGGAATCGGGAGTGCGCGTGATCAGCGAAACCGATTCTTTTATTACGATTTCTCCTTACGCGCCTCGGTTTCCATTTGAAATGTGGATTCTGCCAAAGCAGCATTCCTCGGCTTTTGAAAATCATCAGAGCCTCATCTATGCGGGGCTGGCCAAGGTGCTGAAGGATGTTTTGATGCGGCTTGATCTGGTGCTGGATCGCCCGGCATATAACCTGATGATTCACACGGCTCCCATTGGCGAGGAATCGAACGAGCATTACCACTGGCATATTGAGATTATTCCCAAGCTGACCAAGGTGGCGGGCTTTGAGTGGGGGACGGGATTTTATATTTGTCCGACGCCGCCAGAGGAGTCTGCGCGATTTATTCGGGAGGCGCAGGTTGTGCCCGCTTTGCGGTAGGGTGCGGTGGGATTTAACCTGCGTGAAAAATCTTCCTGGCGTTATGGAAAACTGCCGGCGGGACGCCGGCGCTACAGTGCGGTCCTGACAAGTCGATACCAGTTTCGCTATACTCGTTAGCTTCGGCGCGGTACCCAAGAGGCCTAAGGGAGAGGTCTGCAAAACCTCCATTCGTCGGTTCAAATCCGACCCGCGCCTCCAAATTTTTCCTCCGCATGTATTCTTCACTGCCAAATACAAAATAAATTTCTTACAGGGATTGCGACGGTTCCCCTCCGATCTTCAGGCATAGCGAATTTTTAGAACTAAAATGGTCAGGGAGAATGCCAGGGTTACGAGATTCGCGCAGAAGACCGGCCGATTATTCAGAAGCAATCCGTAAACGGCCCAAAGGGCGGTGCCCAAAGTAAAAACGCTTTGAGTAATAAGTGAAATGCCTTCCGTTCTTTTTTCGCGAATAATTTTTATCGATTGCGGCAACCAGCAAAGAGTGGTGCAAACGGCGGCCACACTCCCCACACTTTCAAACCAAGCAGTCATTATTTATCTCCAATTCAGCGTGCAACAGATTCGATAGACAGGAAGAGTCGGTTGTCCCGCGGACGCGCATAAATCTTAACGTAGAGGGGCATCGGAGCTTGTGAACGACTCAATTAAAGTTCCAGAAGTCGAACAAGAAGCTCGGTGTTTCAAATGGGTACATTGCTACGCATTGAAGCGATTTGGCGTGAGGAGATTGCTTTGCACCAAATTGAGCCAAAACCCACTTTTCAAGTCCAATTCGAAACAGGCGTGGGAAAAGCGGCATAAGGTGAGCGCGCACTAATCTTGCAACTCATTGAATTAAAGCGGCCTAAACGTTGGCCGATGATTGCGGTATGGCAGGCGCAATGCAAGTGCATATGACTGACGCTCCAGGAGTTCTCTATTCGCTTGAGCTAAACAAGCCAGCCCCTTAACGGCGGCACAAGAATTATGAATTTTTCGTTCCCAATAAAATGGAGTGACGACCGCCGGGCGGGCAAACGAGCGTCGGTGGAGCATGAAGTTGGCGCGCGCCGGAAATTTTTGCAGTGCGTGGTCGCCGCGCTCATGGTTATTTCGTTTTTTCTTTTGCATTTCGGAAATTGTGGGGCGCAATCTGCGACGGAATATCAGGTCAAGGCGGCTTATCTATTCAACTTTATTAAATTTGTGGAATGGCCGGAAGCGATTCCGGCGGAAGCGCAATCCAAGTGGACGATTGGAGTGGTCGGAAATAGTCCGATCGCGGATGAGTTATCCAAGCTGGTGGAGGGCAAGAATATTCTGGGCAGGGAATTACAGGTTAAAACCTTCCAGGCCACGGACAATCTGCGTGCCTGCAACATTTTATTTATCAGCGAATCGGAAAAGAAGCACTTGCCCGCCATTCTGGTGGGATTGCGCGGGTCCAGCGTAATGACCGTGGCGGACATGGAACATTTCATCGATGCGGGGGGGATGGTGCAATTCGTGGTGGAAGACGCTCGGGTGCGCATTGCGATTGATGTAGGAGCAACGGGGCGGGCGCGCTTGAAGGTCAGTTCAAAATTATTGGCGCTGGCGCGTACTGTGACCGATGACGGGAGCGCGAAAAACTAAAATGCAATGGTCGCGCAAACTTTCGCTACGCCGGAAGCTGACACTGGTGATCATGGTCAACACGTTTATCGCGCTGTGTGTGGCCGCGGTGGGTTTTGCGGAATACGGGGTGTACCAGCTGAAGCAGGCGCGTCTTGAAGATTTGAACGCGCTGGCCAACATGATGGGCACGAATAGCACCGCGCCTTTGACGTTTAAAGATGCCCAGGCGGCGGAGGATATCCTCAGCGCCTTGACGGCAAAACCACACATCATATCGGCGGCGATTTACGATCGAGAGGGTTCCACATTTGCGGTGTATGTCAGGAGTGGAGAAAAGGATCAATACTCCGCGCCTGTCCTCAACGGCGATTCCAGCCGGTTTACGTCTGACCGCGTTCTGATCTTCCAAAGCATAATTTTTGAAGGCGAAAAAGTAGGAACCATTTTCCTGGAAGGGGACACGGTTGAATACAACCAGCTTCTGAGGAAATACCTGCGCCTGTTCGGAATCATAATCGCGATGGTTTCGCTTGGCGCGTATTTGATGGCCGGAAGGCTGCAGCGCCCCATTTCAAATCCGATATTGCAGTTGGCGTGGACCACGAAGATGGTTACGAGTTCGCGGGATTATTCGATACGCGCGATGAAGTATTCGGAGGATGAAGTCGGAGTCCTGATCGATGGCTTCAACGAAATGCTGCAACAGATTCAAACGCGCGATGGCGAGTTGATGCATGCGCGCGAGGATCTGGAAAAGCGGGTGGACGAACGGACGAGCGAACTTGAGCTGGAGATGTCCGACCGGCAACGTGCCCAGGAAGCTCTGCACGAAAGTGAAGCGCAAATTCGCCTGCTGATGGATTCCACGGCGGAAGCGATTTTCGGGATCGACCTTGATGGAATTATTACGTTCGCCAACTCCGCGGCGCTTCGGTTATTGAGGTACGAACAGATAGACAGCATTCTGGGAAAATCGGCGCATCACCTGATGCACCATTCCTACTCCGACGGGACGCCCTATCCGATACAGGAATGCCAAATTGTTCATTCTAGGCTTCAAGGCATCGACGTCCACCTGGATAGCGAGGTTTTCTGGCGCGCGGATGGGACGAGTTTTCCGGTGGAGTATTGGGCCTATCCCATTCGCAAGGAAGACGAACTCGTGGGGGCGGTGATCACATTTCTTGATATTACGGAACGCAAGCGGGCGCAGGCGGCGCTCGTGGAAGCGAAACAGGCGGCCGAAGCGGCGAGCCAGGCTAAGAGCGAATTTCTGGCCAACATGAGCCACGAAATTCGCACGCCGATGAACGGCATCATTGGAATGACGGACTTGGCTCTGGAAACTTATCTGACGGCCGAGCAGCGGGAATATCTCAACCTGGTGAAATCTTCCGCCGATAGTTTGCTGCATGTGATCAACGACATACTGGATTTTTCAAAGATCGAGGCGGGCAAACTGGAACTGGAAAGCACCGATTTTGCAATTAGGGATTTATTCAGGGACACGTTAAAAGCGCTTGCCCAGCGGACCGAAAACAAACCTCTGGAAATATGCGAGCGCGTTTCTCCGAAAGTGCCCGTGAACCTGGTGGGAGATCCGACACGCCTGCGCCAATTGGTGGTGAATCTGGTGGGGAATTCCATCAAGTTCACGGAGCAAGGGAGCATCGTGCTGAATGCGGACCTGGAATCAGCGAAAGACGATGAAGTGGTGCTGCACATTTCGGTGTCGGACACGGGGATGGGCATCCCCAAAGAAAAACAGGGGATTATTTTCGATTCATTCGCACAAGCCGACGGATCCACAACCCGGCGCTTCGGAGGGACGGGATTAGGGTTGACGATTTCGCGGCAGCTTGTGGAACTCATGGGCGGCAAGATTTGGGTGGAAAGCGAAATGGGGAAGGGCAGCACATTTCATTTCACCTGTCATTTAATGAAAGGGAAAGAATCCGCATCCGATGATGACCGGATTGCAGCGAAGACATTGCCGGGAATTAATGTTCTGGTCGCGGAAAGTAATGAAGTTAATCGAGAAATATTTTCAGAGATGCTGAAGAACTGGGGAATGAACTCGTCACTTGCGAACAACGGGCGCGCAGCGCTCGATTTACTGGAAAGCGCCAGGAAAGATGGACATCCATTTCGGCTGGCAATTCTGGACACGGAAATCTCTGATATGGACGGATTCGAAATCGTGCAGCAGATGCAATCGAATCCGGAATTGAATTGTGAGGTGATCATGCTGGTGAATTTGAAGCGTCATTTTGCGGATATGGAGCAGTGCCGCGCGCTTGGCGTGAAACATTTCCTTACGAAGCCCATCGGGCAATCCGAACTTCTTGACTCCATCCTTTCAGCGGTCACGGAGAAGGTTGCCGTGGAACAAATTGTCAAAGTTTCAGTTTCAGATCTGGCAAAACCAGCGTCCCGCCAGCTCAATATCCTGCTTTCCGAAGATAACGCCGTAAACCAGAAACTGGCGATACGTCTTTTGGAGAAGGCCGGCCACCATGTGACCCTTGCGCGAACGGGCCGCGAAGCAGTCACAGCCTGGGAAAATTCCGGCGAGCCGGGCTTTGATGTTTTGCTGATGGATATTCAGATGCCGGAGATGGATGGAATGGAAGCGACGGCGGAGATACGAAGCCGCGAAAAAAAATCCGGGAAACACGTGCCCATACTGGCGATGACCGCGCACGCCATGCGTGGAGACCGTGAAAGGTGCCTGGAGAATGGGATGGATGGGTATATTTCAAAGCCAATTCATCCGGTTGATTTGTTCGCGGAAATTGAACGATGTCTCGGACTGCAAAAGGGGAACAATCCCATGCCGGAAAATTCGCAAAAGATGCAAGAGTTGATTGACCGGGCTTCGTTACTGGAACGAGTGGAAGGGGACCATGAGCTACTTGGCGAAATGATTCAGATATTTATGGAAGAGGCCCCTGCATTGATGGATGCCATGCGCGAATCACTGCGGATCGGGGATATGGCAGTGCTGGAGCGATCGGCGCACTCGTTGAAGGGGGCGGTCAGTAATTTGTCGTCCAAGGCTACGGCGGCTGCCGCATTGAAACTGGAACATGATGCCAAAGAAAATAACGCGCAATCCGCGAAAGAAAGTCTCGCGGCGGTCGAAGAGATCATGAAATTGCTACTTCCAGCGCTTTCCGAACTGATCCAAGGAGTATCGAAATGAAAATACTCATTGCGGATGATGAGTCTATGTCTCGGCGCATGCTTCAGGGCATGCTTGAGAAGTGGGGGTACGACGTCATCCTGGCGCAGGATGGGGATGAAGCTTGGGGGCAATTAAAATTGGAGGGCGCTCCTCGCCTCGCGCTCCTTGACTGGATGATGCCAGGACAGAATGGCGTCGAGGTTTGTCGCGCTTTAAGAAAGCAGCGGCCGGAGCCCTATACCTACATACTCCTGCTGACGGCCAAAGACGCAAAGGAAAGCGTGGTTGAGGGGCTGGAATCCGGCGCCGACGATTATTTGACCAAGCCATTTAATCCGCAAGAATTAAAAGCTCGCATTCGAGTCGGCTTGCGCCTGCTGGAATTGGAAGACAATCTTGTGCAAGCGCGTGAGATGATGCGTTTTAAAGCGATGCACGATGCGCTGACCGGCGTGTGGAATCGCGGAGCAATATTGGAAACCATGGAAAGGGAAGTCTGGCGGTCCAGGCGGGAGGGAATTTCCCTTGGAGTTCTGATCCTGGACCTGGATCACTTCAAATCCGTGAATGACAATTACGGGCATCTCACCGGGGACGCGGTGCTTAGGGAAGTCACAAAGAGGATGCAAACCGATGTCCGGCCATATGATGCTGTCGGTCGTTACGGGGGCGAAGAATTTCTTGTGCTATTGCCGGGATGCAACCGTGACGTAACGCGGGTTACCGCGGAGAGAATCCGGAAAATTGTTTCTATTTCGCCTGTGGAGACCGCCACGGGTTCTCTGAAGATAACGACGAGCATTGGCGCGGTGGCCACCGGAGATTGGCCGCAGAATTCTCCAAGCCAGATCCTGCAAATGGCGGACTCGGCCTTGTACCGGGCAAAACAGGAAGGCCGCGATCGCACGGTAATGGCAGGGGACTCTGAAAACGAAGAGGCGCATCGCATTGCGCGTGAGCTTTCGGTTCAAGGTACGAACAAAGAATAGAAACGGAATAAAAAGGGGAAAAACCGCTCTGGACAGAACTGCCTCAGGTATTTGAAGGCGTCGCGAGATTTTGCGGCACTTCACTTCCGACAACTTCCACACGTTGCACGCCGCCCCATCGAATGTGCTCCTGCTCGAAACGATTTTGTATTCGCCGGCGCAATTCACGCGCCGCGTCATCCTGACGCCCGGGAACAGTGCGAAGTTGCAGACGCAGCGTCACACCTGCAGGGCCGAAGGAATCAACTCCCAACGCGCGCGGCCCATCCACTAAAACCGGAGACCAGGAGATATCGGCGCGCAACTCGGAGCAGACGCGTTCGAGCGCGGTGAGAGCGGCGTCGGACGATGCCTCCAGCGGAATTGAAATATCCACAAAAACCTGGCCCCAATCGCGGCTGAGGTTCGCGACCTGCGAAATCTCGCCGTTGGGAATGCTGACGACAGCTCCCTGAATATCCCGCACCACGGTGCGCCGCAGCGTCAGGTGCTCGACGCGACCGACCACGGTGCCGATCTTCACGGATTCTCCGACCGCGAATTGATCTTCAATAATAATAAAAAAGCCGTTGATCAGATCGCGAACCAGATGCTGCGCGCCAAAACCCACCGCGAGGCTCGCGAGGCCTGCAGCCGCCGCTATGGGCGTGACGTTGAAGCCAAACTCCGGCAATGTTGTGAGAATCGCGCCGACGAAAATGGCGGCGGTTCCGGCGCTATACAAAAGACCGGCCATCGTTTTTACGTGCTGCTCGCGCATTCGAGCGATGCGTCCGCTGCTCTCGGATCCCGCGGGGGGAATGAGGCGGCGAGTTACGACACGCAAAAGCCGATTGAGGATCAGAGCGATGACCAGAATCGTGGCGATGCGAATTCCTCTGGCTACCGCAAAATCCGTCCATTTAAAGAAGTTTGGGCTCATAATACCAGCATAAGATTACAGTACTGCAGGTTCGGTCACAAGACGAGGGACGGCCAATTGTTTTTGAGCTGGAGGTATATCCATTGGAGACTGGACGCAGGTTTTTCTTGTCAAGCATCGCTGCAACGTTGGCCGGAGCAGACGGCTTGCTGACGGCGGACCAACGCCGTGGAGCTCAGGAGCCGCCGCTGACTCAGATTCCCGATGCCAGCCAATCGGGAAGGGGCGATGAAACAATTCAGCCTCCGCGCGCAGATCCAAAAGTGCAGCTCAAGGAAGATCAAAAAGCAATAAGGCATGATGTGGATCGTTTGATGCAAATGGTCAAGGAATTGAAAGAAGAATCGGACAAGACACCTGAGACGGATGTGCTTTCGCTTTCCCTGGTCAAGAAGACAGAGGAAATTGAAAAGCTGGCGCGCCAGATCAGGGATCGCATCCGTGCCAGCTGATTCCACATCCTTTATCTTTATTCTCCCCTAAGGCTAGTTGTTTGTTCTCATTACCGCGGTGATTGCCATCACAGTTCCCTGTGACATGAAGCCTAGCCTGATTCATTGCACTCTCTTAATTTAAAACTCGGATGAAATCGGCAAGGCTATGGCTCCGCAGACGGGTGTCTCCGTTGAATTCTTAACAAGGCCGTCTGGCTTAGCTTGCCCTGGGGTGATTTAATGAGCAGTCAACATACCCTGATTATCGACAGTGTGGAAACAGCGGTAAATGCTAGGCATGTCGTATTGCAGCCGAGTGAAATAGATTTGGGCCATGACGTTTTCGCTCAAGCGATGCTGGAAGATAATTCCACGCACCAGCGGCGCAGTCCTCTGGATTGGGTCGCCTCGATTGGAGTACACTTCGCGACCCTCGCTGTGCTCTTGATACTTCCACTTTATTTCACGGCTGGCCTAGATCCACAGAGGCTCAACGTGATGTTTCTTGCTCCTCCACCCATGCCCTCTGCGGCTGCGCGGCCGCTGATGATTTCATCCGCTGTTCCGCGGTCTTCTCGCCCCGTGTCGGTGCGACCGTTTGATTCCACGCTGATGATTGCGCCTTCCTTTATTCCGAAACCTGTGGCGATTCCAGCGCCCGACGCGAGCGTGCTACCCGAAGAAGCGCTTATGGGCGTGACAGGAGGAATCCCCGGAGGCCAAATCGGCGGCGTCATAGGAGGAGTGCTGGGAGGAGTTGCGAAGGGCGTTCCCCCGCCGTCCGCGCCGGCAATTGAGCAAGGGCCGAAAGTTCCAGTCCGCGTAGGCGGCATTGTCAAACCGCCGCGATTGCTTTTTGGTCCCGAGCCCGCCTATCCGATACTAGCCATGCAAGAGAAATTGTCAGGACTTGTGATCATCGAGGCGATCATCGACGAACACGGCGATGTGAAAGGCATGCAAGTCGTCAGCGGGCATCCGTTGCTCGTCCCCGCCGCATTAATTGCGGTCTCGAAAAGAAAATACGAACCGACAATCCTGGATGGCGAGCCGACGGCAATCGATTTAAGGGTCGAGATCAGATTCAGTGTTTCGTAGCGAAAAATGAATGCGTAAGAGAGTTGGCAAAAAGGGGCCAAGCCTCCGAGTGCTGCCATTTCTACTCGGAACGTGGGAATCAATTGAATCGCGTTAATTAGTACTTCGGTGCTCCCAGTATTGAACCTTGCGTAATATGAATTGCAATGCCAATGTTCCATTACACATTACATTCGGTTCAAGAGTCCCCCAGGAGAAAACTGATGAGTAGGAATCCCAGGCCCCTAATGATTTTCTCTGCCTTATTCGCTTTCCTGTGGATCGCTCCCGGGATTGCTCGTGCGAATACTGTCATGGTGAATTGCTCTGGGAAAGGTAAAATACAGACAATCACTGATGCATTAGCCGCGCTTCCTGCGAAAGAACCAAATACAATATTGGTTCAAGGGACCTGCAATGAGAATGTCAATATCACGACGATCGATCACCTCACCATAACGGGCGATTCAACGACGGTTTTAAATGCGCTTGATCCCAATACAGCGACGATTACCGTCCTGGATTCGCAAGACTTGACCCTGAACAATCTTCTCATTAACGGCTCAACAAACGTTGATGGGGTGGATTGCTGGCAAGGGACAGTCTGCCGTCTGAACAACGTAACAATTCAGCACGCCGGTGTCGATGGCCTGGAGACAGGATCGGGATCTACTTTGTTTGTGACCGATTGCCAAATCCAAAACAACGGTGGCCTGGGAATTTGGGTCGGCGAAAGTTCACACCTGCTCGTGTTGGGAACTACGATACAGGGCAACGCTCTGGATGGAATTTCCATTGGCGTGGGGGCTGTAGTGCATTTGGATGCTGATTTGGCCAACCTTGGAAATACGATCCGGAATAATTTGGGAACGGCATTTCCAGTTTTCGCGGATCTGTCCAGATTGCTGGATCGGCGAATTCAATGATTTCCGGAAACAGCGGTGATGGAGTGCAGTTAGAGGGAGCGTCGGCGGGGAACATCGTCGGTGTAACAATAACCAATAACCAGGGCCATGGTGTCAGGATCGGTGACTTATCGTTCGCCCAGTTTAAGCACGGCGGCGCTTTCATCAATAGTAATAGCACACTACCAAATATTCTATGTGATTCTGCGTATTCAGCTACGCGGGGAGTGAAGCCCACGGCC
>Ga0210386_10002232_pt1 | contig 16886 bp, 6 predicted proteins | sample IncBWH32OmetaG_FD_160091 | JGI IMG/M metagenome (GOLD analysis project Ga0210386, IMG submission 160091) | Forest soil microbial communities from Barre Woods Harvard Forest LTER site, Petersham, Massachusetts, United States - Inc-BW-H-32-O ... | reverse complement strand
CGGTCGCTGGAAAAACATTAAAATTAACGTTCAGCACGTGCTTATTTGAAAATGTATATTGCAATTCCGTAAAAGACACGTAGCTGTAGGTAACAGTTTCGTTCCAGGGCCAGGTAAGGCCGTGTACCGGGTCTTTGCGAAATTCGTACGTCATGGTTTCAGAAAAATTTAGTTTATTCTTGATGAGCGGGCCGCCCACCTCCAATCCGGGAGTCATGTTCAACAGCCCGATCAGGTGGTCATGCTTGCCGCGAAAAGACGGAACGATATCCAATAGTTTGTAATTCCAAGCCGGGGCCGGAGGGCGAATATCGATTCTGGTCAAGCCACCCGAAAATCCACCGTATGCGGAACTGTCCGGCGTGGTGAAAACTTGAATGTTTTGAATCGCATTTACAGGGATTGGAATCGCGAAGCTTCCCGATACCGGATCCACATTTTCCGCGGAATCGACCAGCAGCATTCCCTGGCTTTCCGATTGGCCGTTGAAATTCAGCTTCCCCTCTTGCGTGCGAATTACGCTGGGAGACATCGCCAGCGCCTCTGTGAATTTTTGCGTTCGCAGTGGCAATTCTTCCAGTTGCTGCTCGGTAACCGTAGCCGTGGCGGATACGCTCTGCGTGGCAATTTCCGTGGTTTCGCCCTGCACCTCAATGCGTTCTTCCACGGAATTAATCAGTAATGGAATATTTTTGGTGAGTGCTTCGTCGGATGCGAGGTCTACCGTGGCAGTCCACGGTTGAAATCCTTCAATGCCCGTTTCCAGGGTGTAACTTCCTTGCGGCAGGCCCGTAAATTCGAAATGGCCTTCGAAATCCGTGATGGTCGTGCGAGTCGAGGAACTAGAAACAACAGATGTAAGCTTGACCGCGATTCCCGAAAGAATGTCGGACCCGTTTTGACCTGTGGAGGAGGTGACTTTCCCGCTGATGGAGCCGGAACCGGACTGTGCAATGCTCGCGGGCTGTTGCGCAAAAGACCGTATCGAGCAGAGCAGGATTGCGATGAGCAATGCTCCGCGTAGCGCATTCCTTTTGCTTTCACAACTTGTGCAGCGAACTTTCAACGGCACCGCTCACGCTTTCGGAGGGAACACCTTGACATGGCAAAACTGCTTCGAAACGCAAACTTCGCGAGAGATGCGTTTCGTGCAAATTAAATTCGAACCTTCCCACGTGTTTCGAAATTCTTCGTCTGGCCGTGGCAATTCATTACGGCCAATAAAATTGAAATGTAACGGGCAACCGCCAACACTGCCGGAGATGAACTGACTATATTCCGGCACACACGCAGCTGCAGTGCTTTTCTCCGCAACCACATGAGGAATGTATGCTCCCCATGCTCGCTTGTTTCCAGTGCGGTTCCAAGTATCAGGTTCGTCAAACTTTCGCAAAGGGTTACTGTGCGTGAATCGTGCGCATAGTGAAGCAAAAAGGTCTGTTAGGCAAGGTTATCCGTCACAATTGAGGTCATAAATCGTGCCCGGAGAAAGTAACGGAATAAGTGGCTATCTCTCCAGTAGTTACGAGTTTTTCTTGGTTTTGGGAGACAGAAATACTTTGCGTGGACGTCGCTTGTGCAACACGGCAAGGCGTCAACCAGAAGTAAAACCCTATCGGCCCGCTAGATCATTTCTGCGATGGCCAGTGGATGACCACCTGATTTTGAACAGAAATCTTTAGCGCGACGTCAATGGACTGAGTCTGCTTCGCCGCCAGGTCGAACTCTTGTGCGTACTCGTGCATGGAGATTGCGCGAACCAGTATTTGGTGATGCCCGGGAGCGAGCTTCAAGTTCAAGGGTGCAGGTCCGACAAATTTGCCATCGATCCAGGTAGAGGCATGGTCGGGAACCGTACGTACGACTATTTCTGCGGCGGTTGGGCCGGCGTGAGCCTGGAAAAATTGTACGTTAGCTTTTGCAGCAGCTTCGGGCGTCATGGCCGCCGCGCCCGCAGTGCCAGACACAGCAGGGGCTGCCGCCGCAGGGCTGCCTGGAATTGGTATGCTCGGGAAGGGGATCAACGGTTTGGCCGACGCTGCAGCGCCTGCCGCAGTTCCGGTTATAACCCCATATTCTACAATGCCTTGCGCGGATGTGGAGGCAGTCCCCAATGTTACGAAAACGAATAGAGCTACACAATACCGCAGAATGTTGAGGGTCATTGCGAACTCCTAAAATCAAGGTGGGGGACGAAACGGATGATAGCCCCACTTCCTGTTAGCGGCAACCAAATTCTTTTTCATCCAGCCGCTCATCGTGTGCGCCAGTCAGGCTTCAAATGGGTAGAAATCAGCTCGCGAAGTAGTCTTCCATCTGAAGAAACCGCATCAAAACTAGGTAGGAAAACTGGACCTTCATTAAAGATATAGATAAATTCTACCTATTAGGTTCTCCGGGTCTGGGGTAGAATCGATTTCTGCTTGATGAATAGGCCTTCCAATTCCGGACAATCACGGCTGAAACTATGATTCAGATGACAAATGTCTCCAAGACATATGGAGACCAGGGTACGGTGAAAGCTCTGCTCAATTTGAGCATGACCGTCGAGCAGGGTGAGCGCGTCGCAGTGATGGGCCCGTCCGGCTCCGGGAAGTCGACGCTGCTCAACCTCATTTGCGGTTTGGATGAGCCCACGTCCGGCTCGATCAAATTGGAAGGCGTAGAACTTGCTTCGCTGAATGACGATTGCCGCACAAGATTAAGGCGGGAAAAGCTTGGAATGATTTTTCAGACGTTTAATCTGTTGCCCACACTGACTGCCATCGAAAACGCTGCTTTGCCTTTACGCTTACAAGGCGTGTGCAGGCGGGATACGGAAGATCGCGCCATGGCCATGCTGGAGCGCGTGGGACTAAAGGTCCGCGCGCATCACCGCCCTGATGAGTTGTCGGGGGGCGAGCGTCAGCGCGTGGCGATTGCGCGGGCGCTCATTTTTCGTCCGCCGATTTTGCTGGGAGATGAGCCGACGGGAAATCTGGATTCGACGACGGGCGAGGAAATTCTGCGGCTACTTGACGATCTGCACCGCGAATACAACAACACGATTTTGTTGGTTACGCACAATGATCTTGCCGCCGCGTTCTGTGATCGAATTCTCACGTTGCGGGACGGGCAGTTCGTCAAAGAAACGCGCACAGGACGTATCGAACGGGTCGGCACCGCGCCAGCGGGAGAAAAATAATGATTGGCGCGTTGTGGCTCATCACATTTAAACAATGGCGAGCGCACAAGGTGCGCGTCGGACTGACAACGCTTGGAATTGCGCTCGGCGTGGCGGTGTTTTTTGCGATACGTACGGGCAACGCGACTTTGCTTGATTCGCTTCGTTCCACGGTTGAGAAACTCGCGGGCAAGGCCACGCTCCAAATTTCCGCCGGTGAAAGCGGATTTTTAGAAAAAGTTCTGGACACTGTCCGCGCCACTCCCGGCGTGCAACTCGCCGAACCCGTGATCGAAACCCTGGTACAGACGTCGTTTGCGGATGAAGGCGCTCTCCTGATTCTGGGTGTGGATACGACGGGGGATCAACAGTTGCGCGACTACCAGTTCGATCGCGCGCAAACGCAAATCTCCGATCCCCTTGTTTTTCTTGCGCAACCAAATTCTATTTTACTTTCACGCTCCTTTGCTGACCGCCATGGTTTGAAAGTGGGAGACAAGCTTTCGCTTTTTGCTTCCGATGGAAAAAAAGAATTTACAGTACAAGGAACTTTCAAGCCCGTTGGCGTGGGAAACGTCTTTGGCGGCAACATTGCCGTGATGGATGTATATTCCGCGCAAGTAGTGTTTCATCGCGGACGCAAGTTTGATCGCATTGACCTGATGAACACCCCGAGCGTTCCGGTGGAAGTTTTGCAGCAGCGATTGCGCGGAGAACTTCCGCCGGGTGTGGAGGTCGATCGTCCCGAAGTGCGCGGAGAGGCGCTCGAAAATGCGGTGACCGCCATGCGCATAGGAATTCTGATCACCAGCTTCGTAGCGCTGCTCGTGGGCGTTTACATTATTTTTAATTCCTTCACCATCGCTGTCAACCAACGCTGGAAGGAAATTGGAATTTTACGCGCTGTGGGCGTGGAGCAGGGAAACGTGACGCGCATGTTTTTGTTTGAGGCGTTCGTCATGGGCGTTATCGGATCGCTTGTGGGGATCGGCGGAGGATTCTTGCTGGCATCGGCGGCTAACCGGGTGATGCGGGGCATGGTGGCTGCAGTCTATGGCGTCGTGTCCACAGCTACGCCCGCGCGATTCCATCTCGACCAGTGCGCGATAGCTTTTGCGTTGGGAATCGCCGCGTCCATGATTGGCGCCTGGTACCCGGCGCACGGCGCGGCATCTCTGGATCCTGCCATGGCATTGCACAACGTTGAGGCGCGCCGGAGAGAAGCTTCCTTGGGCTGGAAGCGAATCGGTGGTGGCCTGCTGCTGATTGCCGTCGGTTCCGCTCTCGTTTATTGGACTCCTTTGCACATGGGCTTGCCCATTCAATTTGTTTACTCAACCATTGTCCTGCTCGGCCTTACTCTCGTGCTGCCAATGCTGGTCTATTGGTCGGCACGCGCATTCCGCCCGATCATGAATTTGCTGGGAGGCTCGGAAGGCGCGCTCGCGGTTGACGCCATGATTCAGACCCCGCGCAGATGCGCAGCCACGGTCGGCGCGCTCATGATCGGTTTGATGTTTGTTTTTTCCACCACTTCTTACATTCAGAGTTACAGGCAGATGATCGATCGCTGGATGAACCAAGTGCTCAACGCGGATATTTTCGTGGCAACTTCTGCGATGCTGCGCTCCACGAGCTACCATTTTACTGAAGATTTGGGGCAGCGCATTTCAGAGTTGCCCGGCGTCAAGCGAGTCGAAAACGTGCGCTTTACGGCCATTCCCTACGGGGGAGACACGGCGGCAGTGATTGCCATAGAAATGAATGGGTTCCTGGAGAGATCGCAAAACGCGATTGAGGGAGCCAATTCACGCACAATCTATGAACAGCTGACAAATGGCCAGGGCGTGCTGGTGTCCAGGAATTTTGCACTGCGCTGGGGCGTCGGAGTGGGAAGCAATCTCAGCCTTCAATCGCCCACCGGCACGCTGAAAATTCCGATCCTCGGTTTTCTGGACGACTATCGCTCTGAAAAAGGCACGATTTTTATGGATCGCGCGCTCTATAAAAAATACTGGAATGACGACGCCGTGGATTTTGTGGATGTGGATTTGAATCCGGGCGTGGATCAACTTGCCATGAAAAAGGAAGTGGAGAAATTAACCGCCGGTTCGTTCCACGCATTTGTGTATACGAACGCCGAGTTCAAGCGATGGATCGCCAGCCTCGTGGATCAGTTTTTTACGCTTAACTACATGCAGCTGGTGGTAGCCGTCATGATTGCAGTCCTTGGAATCGTGAATACCTTGTTAATATCGGTGGCGGAGCGCCGCCGCGAAATTGGAATCGTTCGCGCGGTGGGCGGGTTAAGATCGCAGATTCAAAAACTCGTACTGCTTGAGGCTGTGATAGTCGCCATCGTCGGAGTGATCGTGGGTTCTATCGCGGGGGTCTTGAATACGCTTTTCATGTCGCATGCCGTGTCCGTAACGCTCGTTGGTTATACGGTGCCATTTTATTTTCCCTGGAAATTTACTCTGTTCTCCGTGCCCGTCGTGGTTATTGTTTCGCTCACAGCGGGGTGGTGGCCGGCGAGGAAGGCTGCGCGAATGCAGGTGATTGAGGCAATTGGCTATGAATAATCCATTTGCGGGAATCTGGCCGCAGAAACGCGAGAAGCTCGTGAAAGTAGCGGCATTGACCGCGGCAGCTTGTTTATTCAGTGCTCTATGCGCCTTTGCCCAGAATGACGCCAGAGGGATCATGGCGCGTGTTTATGTGCAGGACACGAGCCATGATTTGAAATTGCGCGCAACGCTGGATATCACGGACAAAGACGGCCACTCAGTAAAAAAGAAATTTCTACTTAGCCGGATCGGCTCGTTTGGCAACGGCAAGATATTGCTTCGCTTCACCGATCCGGCGGAGTTGCGCGGCGTCAAACTCCTGTCCATCAATCAGCCGGGCACACCTGACCAGCAATGGATCTACACGCCCGCGACGGAAAGAGTCCGCAGCATAACTCCGCGGGAACGCAGTGAGCATTTTGCGGGAAGTGATTTCACATACGAGGATATTGCGGAGCATCCTCTTGATAATTTCACCTATCAATTGCTGCCTGCCGAAGATGTGATCGAAAATCACAAAACGTTCAAAATCATGGCTACTCCTGCGTCGTCCGGGGATTCGCAATATAAATTCATTTATTATTGGGTGGCACAGGATGTACCCTGCATTCTGCATGCGGAGATGTACGATCAGGATGGGCGCAAAGTTCGTGAAATGCATGCCAGCAGTCTTCGGAAAGAGTCCGGCATCTGGGGAGCTCGAAAAACGGAGATGCGGTCCTTGCTCGATGGTACGAGATCGGTCTTGACGATTGACGAAGCCCATTTCAACACCGGGCTGGACAGTGCCATGTTTACGCCGGAATCGCTGGAGAAAAATGAGTAACAATGATATGAAACAGAAATCAGTATTATGAATCTCCGGGTGCTCAATGCGCTTCGGTTCGGCCCGGCAACTTGTGGGGGTTTTTGAACTTTGGCTAAATTTCCATCTGAACGTGGCGCGACATTTACCAGCCTGAATGAACTTCTCCGCATAAGAGCGCATGAACACGGCCCGCGCGTCGCTTTCCGTTACCTCGCCGACGGCGAATCCGAAGAGTCCAGCGTCACGTACGCGGATTTGGAAATGCGAGCAAGAAACATTGCCGCCGCGCTCATGGCGCAATCCTCAGCTGGCGAACGCGCTTTGCTGTTTTACACGGGCGGCCTGGATTTTATATCCGCATTCTGGGGTTGCATCTATGCGGGCATTATCGCAGTCCCGGTTTTTCCCGCGCGCCTTCACCGGCAGTTACCCCGTTTGCTGTCAATCGCTGCTGATTCCGAAGCCAAGCTGATTTTGACCACCGCAAAAATTCATGGACAGTCCGAGGATTTGTTCAAGCGTGCCCCTGAGCTGAGCAAGCTGACGTGGCTTGCGACGGATAACTTGGAAAAGAAATCAGATGATTTGCGCGATCCCGGCGCGAATCTCGAAACGCTGGCGTTTCTGCAATATACATCGGGTTCCACCTCAGCACCTCGCGGCGTGATCGTGACGCACGGCAACCTGCTCCATAATCTTTCGTGTCTGCGAGAAGTATTTCAATTCTCTGCGGAGAGCATCGGCGTTACCTGGTTGCCGCACTTTCATGACATGGGTTTAATTGGCGGACTGCTTCAGCCGATTTATGCGGGCGGCGAGATGATCGTAATGCCGCCATCCACTTTCCTGCAGAGGCCCATCCGCTGGCTGAACGCTGTAACGCGATATAAAGCGACCACCATGGTCGCACCGAATTTTGCCTACGACCTGTGCGTGGAAAAAATTTCGGCAGAACAGCGGGAGCAGGTCGATCTTAGCAGCGTCAAAGTTGCCCTTTGCGGCGCTGAACCTGTGCGTCCGGATACTCTGGAACAGTTTAGTAAAGTATTCGGTCCCTGCGGATTCCGGAAGGAATGTTTCAGGCCAGCATACGGATTGGCGGAAACTACGCTGATCGTTTCCGGCCACTCGCCGGGCGGCACGCCGTTTACGCCCACGGTTCAAGCAGATGAGTTGCGCCGGAACCGCATTCAGTTCGCGGATCCTGCGACTGCCGGAGGCCGTACCCTGGTTGGCTGCGGTGGAGTAGCGCCTGGCCTCACCGTAAAAATTGTTGATCCTGCGACGCGAATGGTATGTGCAAAGGATCGTGTCGGAGAAATCTGGATTTCGGGTTCCAGTGTCGCACATGGCTATTGGCATAAAGATGCGGAAACATCCGAGACATTCGGCGCGCGATTGGCCACGGGTGAAGGCCCGTTTTTGCGCACAGGTGATCTTGGATTTCTCGAGCAGGGACAGTTGTTTGTGGCAGGACGGCTAAAAGATCTCATCATTATTCGCGGCTCCAATCATTATCCACAGGATCTGGAGCACACTGTTGAGAGAAGTCATCGCGCGCTGCGCCCCGCGTCCGGCGCCGCATTTTCGATCGACGTGATGGGGTCGGAAAGGCTGGTCATCGTTCAGGAAGTAAATGACCGGGCAAATGCCTCTCACGAAGATATCGTCGCGGCGATTCGCCAGGCCCTCGCCGAGTCCCACGAAGTTAATCCGGACGCAGTAGTATTGATCGAACCGCGCACGATTTCCAGAACCTCAAGCGGAAAAATTCAACGCTTTGCCTGCCGCGAAGCATTCCTCGGCAACACGCTCGAAGTTGTGCATGAATGGCGCGAACCTGAAAATCAATCGCTGGAAAACCAGAACGGCGAAAGCCGGCCACGCAGCGGGCTCGTTTGGGATTATTTGAGCACGCAGAATTATTCACATCGCCTTGCCGGAAACGCCCACCGCAACCGGGAAAACGGCGCGGAGCCACGGCCGGAGACGAACGGCACCGAACCGATTGCAATGGTGGGCATGGGATGTAAATTTCCTGGCGCCACAGGGCTCGAAGAATTTTGGACACTGTTGCGGAATGGTGTGGATGCCATCTCGAAAATTCCTTCCGACCGGTGGGACGTTGATGCTCTGTATGATCCGCTGCCCGGCACCACCGGGAAAATGAGTACGCGTTGGGGCGGGTTTCTTCCTGGGATCGATCAGTTCGATCCGCATTTTTTCGGCATTTCGCCGCGCGAAGCAGCGTCCATGGACCCGCAGCAACGTGTTCTGCTCGAAGTGGCATGGGAAGCGCTGGAAAATGCAGGGCAGCCACCGGACCAATTGGCTGGGACGCGCACCGGGGTGTTTGTCGGCATCGGCGGATTTGATTATTCCAATTTAATCATAAATTACGAAAACCACCTGCAGGTCATCAACGCGTATCTTGGAACAGGAAATGCGCACAGCATCGCTGCCAACAGAATTTCGTACCTGTTGGATTTGCGCGGACCCAGTGTGGCCATTGACACAGCGTGTTCGTCATCGATCGTCGCGATTCACATGGCGTGCGATAGTTTGCGCAGCGCGCAAAGCGATTTGGCGATTGCCGGCGCCGTCAACCTTATTCTTTCCCCCGAGGTTACTATCGCCTTTTCGCACGCGCGCATGATGGCCGCCGATGGCCGCTGCAAAACATTTGACGCCAAGGCGGATGGTTATGCTCGCGCAGAGGGCTGCGGCGTTGTGATTTTGAAACGCCTGTCGGACGCGCTGCGCGATCGCGACAATATTCTTGGGCTCATTCGCGGCTCGTCGGTCAATCAAGATGGCCGCACCGCGGGTATCGCCGCTCCAAATGCCTCGGCCCAGCAAGCTGTAATGCGCGAAGCGCTGGCGCAGGCAGGAATTGCCGCAAAAGAATTGACGTATGTGGAAGCCCATGGCACCGGCACGTCGATTGGTGATCCGATTGAGGTCGAGGCGATTAAAAGCGTACTTGGCGAAACGATGCCGGATGATCGGCCCTGCCTTCTGGGTTCCGTCAAGGCCAACATCGGCCATCTGGAAAATGCTTCGGGCATGGCCAGTCTGGGCAAAGTGTTGATGTGCTTGCGGCACGATGAAATTCCCGGCCAGTTGCATTACACCAAATTGAATCCGCGTATTTCTCTTGATGGAACGCGCATATTAATTCCAAGCGCGCTTCAGCCATGGCCCACCACGCCACGACGCGTTGCGGGCATTAGCAGCTTCGGATTCGGCGGGACAAATGCACACATAATTGTCGAAGAAGCGCCGTCGAGAAATCGCGCGCAGGGTGTGCCGGATCGTCCATGGCATATTTTGGCGCTTTCGGCGCGCACAGATGGCGCGGTGAAAGCGCTTGCGGAACGATATGAAATATTTATAGCGCAACATCCCAAGGAAAATCTGGCAGATATTTGTTTCACTGCCAATGCCGGTAGATCCCACTTCGCGCGGCGTGTGGCCATAATCGCCGAAAATAAAGAACAGCTCCGCAAATCACTCTCCGCTTTTGCCGCGGGAATACCTGATGAGCGCGTCGTATGCGAATTGACAGCGAGACATTCCGCAAAAAAGGATGGAATGCGCACTGCATTTTTATTTGGTGCGGAGGCTTCCAATGAGTGCGCGGCCCATCAGTTTTACGCGTCGCAACCAGTCTTTCGCGCGGCGATGGACCGCTGCTCCCATTTTCTCGGGCTCCATCAATATGAGCCGTTGCTCGCAGCTCTGTCCGCCGACGAGAGCGGCTCGGAACGCCGCGACGTGGCCTTGTTCGCGCTTGAATTTGCGCTGGGAGAGCTTTGGCGATCCTGGGGCATCGAACCCGATGCTGTCCTGGGAGCGGGTGTTGGAGAATATGCGGCAGCTGTGATTTCAGAAGTGATGAGCTGCGAAGACGCGCTCAAACTCATCGTCAATCGCGCACGCATTTTGCGATTGGCCCCCGATGACAGCGAATTGAAACAAATGTTCGATGAGTTTGAAATGCTCACAGCAAAGATAAAATTTGAATCGCCAGGAATCCCATTTGTTTCAGGCCTGACCGGGCGCGAATTGTCCGACGGAGAAATTCCTGGGGCCAGCTACTGGCGGCTTCATGTGCTGCAAGACACGCATCTCGAACAAGCGTTGCAAACTTTGAGGGCGCTGAATTACGACCAATTTATTGAGATCGGCTCGACGAATTATTTTTCTGAATATGATTCCACCCGCGGCGGAAAAACAACCGCCAGTTTTCTGCACTCACTCGACAACAACCCCAATGGCTGGCAGACGATGCTCACCAGTCTCGCTTCGGTATATGTGCGCGGCGGGCGCGTGGACTGGAAATCATTCGATGAGCCGTACCAACCGCTGAAAATAGGTCTGCCCACTTATCCGTTTGAACGCGAGCGCTGCTGGGAAAACGCGCCCAACGCTTCCTATGTCCAAAAATCGATAAAAAAAGTTCACGCTCTGCTTGGTGCACGTGTGAATTCGGCCTTACCGATGGCGCAATTCCAATCGCGAGTCGGAACAGGAACTTTTCGCTACCTCGGCGATCATAAAGTTCAAGGCTCTGTTGTTCTGCCGGCCGCCGTATATCTGGATATGGCTCAAGCGGCCACATCGGAAATTTTGGGTGCGGGCTCCTCGATCTTATCCAACGTTACTTTCCAGGAGGCGTTAATTCTTCCCGCGGCAGGCGAGCGAGTTTTGCAATTCGTCTCCACGCCCGCATCGGGCGGCAACGCTTCCTTTCAAATTTACAGTTCTATTGGGAATGGAAATGGCAATCACGATAGCCCGGCCTGGACTTTACACGCTTCCGGTGACATGCGCCTCGAAGCGGAGAGTATTGCCCGCTGCGCGGAGGAACAATACAGCGTCGAAGGAATTCAAGCGAGATGCCCGCACCGAAAATGTGGGGCAGATCTTTACGCATCATTAAAAAATGCCGGTTTGGATTACGGGCCAAGCTTTCAAGGAGTCCAACAAGTATGGTCCGGCAATCGGGAAGCAATAGGCGAGATTTCGCTTCCTCCGCAAATTTATATTTCTCAAAATAGTCCGGAACATGAGGGCTTTTTAATTCATCCCGCGCTTCTAGATTCCTGCCTGCATGTCCTTGCGGCTGCTTTGCCCGAGGATAAAAGTGGAACTGGCCGCAGATGGACCTATCTGCCTGTGGGGGTCGCAAGCCTTCGGTTTTTGGGGCGATCGGGGAAGCGAATTTTTAGTCACGCTATCATTCGAAATGAATCCGCTCTCGGAGCGGAATTTCTTGAGGCTGATATTCGCTTGCTTGGCGAAGATGGAAGCGTCGTCGGGGAACTGCTGGGCTTTCGCGCAAAACTTGTTTCCGCTGATGAAGATCGCGAGGGGCGCGAGAATCCCGATGACTTGCTGTACGGCATCAGCTGGATAGAAAAGCCGTTCGCAGCGCCAAAATCTGAAAATAGTGTGGAGTCATCTTCATGGCTCATTGTTGCCGATCGAGGTGGCCTCGGACAATCGCTCGCCGAGCAATTGCGATCGCAAGGAAAGCGGTGCAGTGTAACCAGCCCGGAAGATGCACAAAGCCTTCTTCCTTCTCTAGGGAATATAAATGTCATTCACTTCGCCAGCCTCGATATCTCGAATCCGGATGGTCATCCGGATTCGATTCTTGACGCACAAAACCAATGGATCGAGACTTTTAGATTCATACAATCTCTTCTGAAAAAATCTCACGAAGTGAAACAGCGCCTGTGGATCGTGACGCGCGGGGCGCAGTCCGTCGGTCCGCAATCATTGCCCGTATCAGTCGCACAAACTCCCCTGTTGGGATTGGCAAAATCAGTTGATCTCGAACATCCGGAACTCGCCTTCACGCGAATTGATCTTGATCCTCAAGCTGGTGCTGGAGAAGTCGTTTCGCTAGTGGAGGAATTGTCGCTGTCTGGAGCGGAGCGGGAAGTCGCGTATCGAAAAGGTACGAGGTATGTGGCGCGCCTCGTCCAGCGGGCCCATAAAGCATCGAATGGCTCGCTGATGGAAATTCCAGAAACAGATTCGTTTCGCATGGAAATTTCGCGGCCTGGAAAATTGGAGAATTTGCTGTTGCGGCCAAGCGCCAGACAAACGCCAAAATCGGGCGAGGTTGAGATCCGCGTAATCTCCGCAGGCCTGAATTTTCGAGACGTTATGAATGCCGCCGGAGTGTATCCCGGTGGGCCCATTCCATTCGGCGCCGAATGCGCGGGAAAAATCTCAGCAATTGGCGCGGAAGTGGCGGATTTCAAAGTCGGCGACGATGTACTTGCCGTGGCGAACGCCAGTTTCGGCTCTTACACTACGGCAGATGCAAGGGCTGTGGTCTGCAAGCCGGCAGCATTCAGCTTCGGACAAGCGGCTACTATCCCGATCGCATTTCTCACTTCCTACTATTCGCTCCACTATCTGGCGAGGCTTTCGCGCGGAGAACGAGTGTTAATCCATGCGGCGGCCGGGGGCGTTGGGCTCGCTGCTGTGCAAATCGCGCGGCACGCAGGCGCGGAAATTTTCGCAACCGCGGGCTCCCCTGAAAAACGTGCCTACCTGAAATCGATGCGCGTGCCGCACATCATGGATTCGCGTTCTTTGAATTTTGCCGATGAAATTATGCAGAAGACCAGTGGGAAGGGCGTCGACGTAGTTCTCAATTCCCTTCCCGGAGAATACATCACGCGCAGCCTTTCCACGCTGGGCGCCTACGGCAGATTTGTCGAAATCGGTAAAACCGATATTTATCAGAACAAGCCGCTTGGGCTTTTTCCGTTTCGCAACAACCTTTCCTATTTTGCTCTCGATCTCGAGCGTGTGTGCCGCGAGCGGCCGGATCTGCTTCGCTCGCTCCTGCTCGAGTTGATGGCCATGTTTAAGCAGGGAAGCTTGAAACCATTGCCTCACAATATTTTTTCCGTCGAAGATGCTGCCAATGGTTTTCGATATATGGCGCGCAGGAAAAATATTGGGAAAGTTGTTATCTCATTCGGTGGCAGCGAATCGAAAAAGCCTTCCCAGCGTTCCGTTGCTCTTCGCGAGAATGCAACCTATCTGATTACGGGAGGGAATGGCGGGCTTGGACTTTCCGTCGCGCGTTGGTTGTCGGAAAGAGGCGCGCGCCATCTCGTGCTCCTGAGCCGCAGCGGTGCTTCCTTGGCAGGCGAAGACTCGATCAGTGAATTAAAGCAAAGCGGAACTGATGCCATAACCATGCAAGGCGATGTTTCAAGCCATTCCGATATCGCGCGCGTGCTGTCTGAAATCCGAAGCACGATGCCGCCGCTTCGCGGAATTGTTCATGCCGCTGGAGTTCTGGACGATCACATTTTTCTGAAACTTGAGCCGGAGAGTTTTAGCCGCGTGCTGGCCCCCAAAGTTCTGGGTGCCTGGAACCTTCATACGCTGACCACGGATTTGCCTCTCGATTTCTTCGTGCTGTTTTCTTCGGTGGCTTCCGTTCTAGGATCTCCCGGGCAGGCGAATTATGCGGCCGCCAATGCGTTTCTCGATGGGTTGGCAGAGGATCGTCGTTCTCGAGGCTTGCCGTGTTTGTCGATTAACTGGGGCCCGTGGGCCGAAGTGGGCATGGCCGCGCGTGCAGCCACCGCTCATGGACCGGCGTCGCGCTTGATGCACCCGCTTGCACCCACCCAAGCGTTAGCGGTGCTTGATTGCCTCTTCGAAAAAAATGATTCTGCACAAGCAATGGCCATGTCCGTGGATTGGGCATTGCTCGAACGTTCATTCAACGGACAGCAACCGCCATCTCTCATCGCTGATCTTATTCGAGAAAAAGGCTGCTCCGCCTCGTCCAAGGCATCGCACGGTTCAGGACCGACTTTTTCGACGGAAGAACTTTGGGCCGCACCCGCAACTCAGCGGCATGGATTGATTCTTGCTCATGTCCAGAAAAGTTTAGCGCAGGTGATGGCCCTGGAATCGCCGGAACTCGATCCGGAAGAATCACTGAGCAATCTCGGTCTCGATTCGCTCATGGCGCTCGAGCTGCAACACTCGCTCGAAGAATCGTTCGGCGCGAAGTTGCCCATTGAATTGCTGATGGGGATCCCCAGCTTGAATGAATTTGCGAACCGTCTGCTTGAAATTCTTGCGAAATCGGAGCCAAAACTCGCGCAGGAAATTATCGTCGTCGAATCGAAATTCGAGGAAGGCTTCCCGCCAATTGTGGAAGCGTGATCGAGTAGTGCGGGCTTCAGAAGCTGCGGAAAAACCCAATACTCTGTCATTCTGAGCGAAGCGAAGAATCTCTCCTTGTTTCTTTTCCTATACTTAAATCGAAAAGAGATTCTCCCCTTCGCTCAGAATGACAGAACAAGGCCTAATACCCGCAGCCTACTCAGCCTGCGGGGATTAGGCCTTGCAAGCGCTAAAGCCCACAGGCTGGCACCCGCGCAACGAAAATCTACGGCTTAACGCCAATCTTCCGCAGCATGGACATCATCGGGCACCAATCCGTGAAAGCGGATTGGAAAAGATTTAATCCCACAAAGCCCGTAAATAAAAACCAATACGGGTTCATCCAATAACCAAGAGCAACCGAAAGAACAACGAAAGCCCCGGCTATCAATCTGAGATAACGATCCACGGTCATGGCTTCACCTGCCTTTCCTTCGTGACGCTTAGAAAGTTTCTTCTACCGGCGCAGCAGTTTTAGCTTTTCCCCGTTCACTCATGTAATAAAGAATTGGAACCGTCATGCGAGCGAGGACCGTTACGCTACTTCGCCGGCCATCAAAGAAATAGCCAGACCCTGAAATATTGGATCGAACAATATCACACTGGCACCGACGACCACCGCCGCTGCCGTTAGCAGCATCGGGCGAAAGCGCACCGCTCCCGCGTCCACCACAGCTTCTTCCAGTGACATGCCGTGAGCGCGGCGCAACTCTATGAAATCGACAAGAATGATCGAATTGCGCACGATAATACCGGCGCCCGCGATAAATCCAATCATCGAAGTGGCTGTGAAAAATGCGCCCATTGCGGCGTGAGCGGGAAGAATGCCCACGAGAGTCAGCGGGATGGGGGCCATGATCACCAGTGGCGTTATAAACGATTTGAACCATCCAACAACCAGAATGTAGATCAGCACAAGAACCGCTGCGAAGGCCAAGCCAAGGTCGCGAAAAACTTCCACCGTGATGTGCCACTCGCCGTCCCATTTCATCGAGTAACGGTCTGTGCGTTCCGGCAGCACGGTGCCCAAGTACTGCTGCACATGAGCGCCGTCCGGCAGTTGGATTTTGTCGATCGCATCTTTCATATTAAAAATGGCGTAGACCGGGCTTTCCACGATGCCCGCCACGTCGCCCGTCACATAAACCACAGGCCGCAAATTTTTGCGGTAAACACTCTTATCGATAACGGTTTCGTCGACGTGCGTGATTTCGCCTAGCGACACCTGCGCGCCCGAAGGTCCCGGCAATGTTATATCGCGCAATTTGTCGATTCCCGATCGGTCCGATTGCGATAATCGCACTTCGATGGGAACGTCTTCGCGAGATGCAGGATCGTGCAGCAATCCCGCCGAAGCTCCGCTTAATCCGATTTGCACCGTGCGCGAAACCTCTGCCGCGGACACGCCCTGCAATGCCGCCTTGTCGAGGTCCACTTTTAAATCATATTTCGTTTGCGGATCTTCCACGTACCAGTCAACGTCCACCACGCCTGGCGTATCCCGGAAAATCTTTTTTATTTTCGCGGCCAATTCAATTTGCCCTTTATAGTCCGGGCCGTAAACTTCCGCGACGAGCGTCTGCAAGACCGGCGGGCCTGGCGGAACCTCCGCAACTTTGATTCGTGCGCCAAAGGGCGCAGCGATCTTGTCCAGTCCGGGCCTCAACCTTCGCGTAATGTCATGGCTTTGTGCTTTTCGATCGTGCAGCGGAAGCAGGTTGACCTGAATGTCAGCCTGATTCGGCGCGCTTCGCAGGAAATAATGCCGCACAAGTCCGTTGAAATTGTATGGACCGGAAGTTCCGGAATAAATTTGATAGTTCACTACTTCAGGTTGCTCGCCCAGGTAGCTTCCCAGCTCCTGCGCCACGTGCGTCGTCTGCTCAAGCGGCGTGCCATCCGGCATGTCGATTATCACTTGAAACTCGCTCTTGTTGTCGAAGGGCAGCATTTTGACCTGCACCCAGTTCAGCGAAATGAAAGCGACAGCCGCAAGAAGCAACACGACAACTCCACCAAGAAAAAGCCATCGGCGCCCGGCTTTTTGAATCAACGGATTCATCAAGCGCCGGTAAAAATTCGTGGTCCAGCTTTCCGCTTCGTGTCCGGCATCAGATCGATCTGCGTAATG
>Ga0210386_10002225_pt1 | contig 16893 bp, 14 predicted proteins | sample IncBWH32OmetaG_FD_160091 | JGI IMG/M metagenome (GOLD analysis project Ga0210386, IMG submission 160091) | Forest soil microbial communities from Barre Woods Harvard Forest LTER site, Petersham, Massachusetts, United States - Inc-BW-H-32-O ... | reverse complement strand
TTATCCTTCTTGATCAGCGCGTTTGCTTTCGAGTTGTCGCCATAAAGATAATTGTACCAGCCGATCGCGGACGCGTCGACGAACCGCCGAACGACGTCGGGATGGTCCTTGACCAAATCGGCGCGGGTCTCAATCGTCGTCGCATAGGTTCCGTAGCCGTTGTCGGCAAGGAGGAAGATGTTCGGCTTGAAGTGGCCCTCGCGCTCGACGGCGAACGGCTCCGAGGTCACGTAGCCTTGTTGAATCGAATGGGTGTCGGCGATGAACGGCCCAGGGTTGAATGTATAGGGCTTGACGATTTCCTCCTTAAACCCGTAGGCCGAGCTCATCCACTGGTAGAAAGTGACCAGCCCTTCCTTGCCGACGAAAGCTGTCGTCGCCTTCGGCAGGTCCGCCCATTTGTCGAGTCCAACCCCAGGGTGCGACATGAAAATTTGTGGATCTTTTTGGAAATCTGCGGCGACCACGACGATCGGCACGCTGCGGGCGACCGCGTCGAAGGCCAGCAACAGATTGCCGCCCATGTAGAAATCCAACCGTCCAGCCGCTAGCAAGAGCTCGTTGTTGGCCTGCGGGCCTCCCTGCACGATCGTGACGTCGAGACCGTATTTCGCATAGGTGCCGTCGGCGACCGCCTGATAATATCCGCCGTGCTCGGCCTCGGCGAGCCAGTTCGTTCCGAATGAGACTTTATCGGCGGCGAACGTCGACGACGCGAGCATGCAAAGTCCAATGGCTAGGCCAGCGCCAGGGAATTTCATCGTTTGCTCCGTTCAGACTTGCGTAGCCGGATCGACGCTTGCAACTTGGGCGCCATTGAGGGCGCCCGGCCGGGGGGCGCCAAGACGCTCCAATACCGGGTCGCTGGAGACTTTCGCAAGATGCGCAGATTGAACCCGGACGCGATCCATCCGCCGTTTGCAAAATACGCGCATGGAATGGAAGTCGACCCCGGCGCGCGACTGGTCTTCTGTTCCGGCCAATTGGGGATTGGGCGCGATGGCGTCATTCCCGAAGACGTGGAGGCTCAGGCGCGCCTTTGCTTTCGCGCGATTGCCGCGATCCTCGGTGAAGCATCGATGTCGCTCGCTGATCTCGTTCGCCTGAACGCGTACGTCGTTTCGGCTCAGTATTTGGGCGGCTACATGAAGGTGCGTGACGAATTTGTGAGCAATCCGCCGCCGGCCTCGACATTGATGATCGTTCAGGGTTTTGCTCGGCCCGAATTCAAAATCGAGATCGAGGCCGTCGCCGCGCGCGCGCCGTGAGCGCCTGGAGATCCGTGATGCTGCCAACCAAGTTTTGGGCCGAGATGAGCTGGCGTGATTTTGCCGCCGCCGACATGAGTAAGGTCGTCGCGGTTCTGCCGGTCGCCGCCATCGAGCAACATGGCCCCCACCTGCCGGTCGGCGTCGATATGTTCATCAACGAGGGCTATTTCGCAAGAGCGGTCAAGCGCATTCCGGGCGACATGCCGGTGTTGATCCTGCCGATCCAGGCGATCGGCAAGTCCAACGAACATATCGAATATCCCGGCACGCTGACGTTTTCGCTCGAGACGGTCACGCGCGCGTGGACCGAGATCGGCGACAGCGTCGCGCGCACCGGATGCCGCAAGCTTATTTTCATGAACTCGCACGGCGGCAACGTGCCTGTCATCGACGCCGTGGCGAGGGAGCTGCGCGTGCGCCATCGCATGCTTGCGGTCCACGCGGCCTGGCATCGACTGGGCTATCCGGCGGATTTGTTTTCACCGCAGGAACGCGCGCACGGCATCCATGGCGGCGAGGCGGAGACTTCGCTCATGCTCGCCTTCAGACCTCAGACCGTGCGCATGAGCGAAGCTCAGAACTTCGTCAGCTCGGCGATCGGAATCGAGCAGGAGTTTCGCCAACTTCGCGTCACTCAGCCGATCGGCTTCGGTTGGATCGCCAGCGACTTGCACCCGCTGGGGACGGCCGGCGATGCTTCCAAGGCGACGGCCGAAAAAGGCGAAGCCTGCGCCGACAACGCGGCCGAGGCGTTTCTCGATCTGCTGCGCGACGTGTTGGCTTTCGATCTGACGCGTCTTGGCCACGGGCCGCTCGCCAACCCGAAGGAGCAGCCCGCGCGGTAAAGACGACCGGCCGCCGTCAACGACGCAGGATCAGCGAGCGGCCAGATAAGCGCGCCAGCCGCCGAAACGTGAGATGTCGTCCGCGCCTTTGACTGCTTCGGATTCAACCAGAAAGCCTTTCACCGAGCCGCTGTCCTTGAGCCGAATCGTCCCGATTCCGAGCGGCGCAGGGATCTTGGCGACAAAAGCGCCGAAGCCCGCGCAGTCGAGCGTCCACACTTCAGCCTTGATGGTTGCGCCGGCGCCGTCGCTGACCCGCAACAGACCCGGTTTGGCAGGACTCGATCCGGGCAGCGCGAACAGACGGTAATCCGGCGTCGTTTCGACCTCGCGAGAGAAGGACGCGCCGAGCTCGACGAGTTCGCGATTGAGCGGCAGCCCCGAGAGATGCGCCCCGACGACCGCGATCTCGACGCGTTCGTCCTTCGCTCGGGAATTCACCTGCCGCCGGAGCGACGCCACAGGCCTCGTGGACCCGCTGGAACGCGACTCAATCTCCGCCGCGACGCCGGCGATGAGGCCGTCGGCGCCGGTGGGCGCAACCAGGGTCACGCTCGACGGCAAACCGTCCGCGCGAATGCTCGAGGGAACGGCGATCGCGCAAAGGTCGAGTAGGTTGACGAAATTGGTGTAAGTCCCAAGCCTGGAGTTGAGGCGAATCGGATCGGCCATAACCTCAGCGACCGAATAAAAGCGCGGCGCCGTCGGAACCAGCATGATGTCGAATTCCGACCAGACCCCGCTGGTCTTCCGCTTCTGATCCGCGAGCCGATAAAACGCCTCAAAGGCGGCGACAGCGTCGAACTTGCGCGCCCCCTCGATAATCCCACGGGTGACGGGATGCAGAGCCTGCGGATTGTTCTCAATCAGCGCCTTCGTGGCGGCGTATCGCTCGGCGACCCACGGACCTTCGTAGAGCGCGCCGGCGACCTGGGCAAACGGCTCGAAGTCGAACTCAACGACGCGGGCGCCGAGTGATTCGGCTAGCTGAATGTCGCGCGAGAACGCGGCTGACGCGTCTGCGTCGTCGAAGAACTGCCGTTGATCCGCGCGAGGAACGCCCAGCCGAACGCCGCTCGGGAACGCAGATAGCGCGGCTTGAGGGAACGGGCGGCAGTAAGCGTCCGTTTCGTCGAAAGCGCACGCCTGCTGATACACTGTGAAGGCGTCGGCGACATCGTGCGCAAAGACCGAGATCGTGTCGAGCGTTCGGCAAGCCGGGACAACGCCGGACGCGGAGAGAGCGCCGAGCGACGGCTTCAACCCGACGATTCGGTTGAGCGCCGCCGGAACGCGCCCAGACCCCGCTGTGTCGGTGCCAAGCGAAAACGGAACGAGGCCGGCGCCGACTGCGGTCGCTGAGCCGGAGCTCGATCCCCCAGGGATGAGATCTCCGCGCAGCGCGTTGCGTGGAACGCCATAGGGAGATCGCACGCCAACGAGACCGGTCGCAAACTGATCGAGGTTCGTCTTCCCGATGACGATCGCGCCCGCGCGTTCAAGCCTCTTGACGACGAACGCCGACGTCGCGGGACGATAGGCGAAGGCAGGACAGGCCGCCGTGGTTGGAAGTCCGGCGACGTCGATATTGTCCTTGACGACAAACGGGACGCCAAAGAGGGGTTTGCCCTGCGGTCCTGACGCCTGCACGCGCTGCGCAATCGCCAGAGCCTCAGGCTTTGGGCGGATCGCGATGAAGAGCGCCGGATCGTTGTGCTTCTCGATGCGAGCATAAGTCTCTTCGATCGTCGCGGTCAGCGCCATGCCGGCCGAGTGAGCGGTGAGATACGTCCCGATCGTGTCGGTCATCAAGTTAGGGTCCCTGGCCAGCGACTACTCACTACCGCCGCGACGGCCATCGAGGCAAAGCAAAAGGTGGGCAAACGCGGTCTCGGCAGCGCGCCCCTAAGCCAATTGCAAACGCGGCGGAATGGATCGACGGCTTTCGCCTAACGTTCGGGCGCGGTGCCGAAAGATTGGGCGAACCGCGATTGTGGGGGTCACGCGGGGCACGGGTAAAGGAACACTCTGGTACGCTCGACAACGAGATCAATCGTGGCTATCAGCACTAGAGATCGATGGCGCGAGATGGCGACCGGCTCTTCGACCCGCGAGGCGACAACGTTCGACATGATCTGCGTGCAAAAGGCGACGTTCAGCCGAATGCCGCCTCCGTCCGCGTTTAGACAGGTGGTTGCGTGACTGGGGATCCGTTTGACCCAGAAGCCTTGGTAAACGTAACGGTCCCTCTCCTGGGGCTAACCGTGACCGCGGAATCGCGTGCTCAGACAGTGGTCCATTTGCGGATCGCGGCGGACCACGCTCATAAGCTTCTTTCGGTCACGCTCGATGATGAGGAGGAGCCGGCACCGGTGTTCACGCCGTGACGGGCGCGCTCCTGGACGGAACGGCCCAAGCAATCGCCGCGGCGGTTAGGACCGGCACCGCGAGCGCGCGTGAGATCGCCCAACTAGCGCTCAATCGCATCAAAGCTCGCAACGGCGTGCTTGGCGCGTTCACCGACGTAACGGCGATGCGCGCACTCGCCAGAGCCGACGCGATCGACGCGGCCCGCATGAGCGGAACCAAGTTGGGGCCGCTCGCGGGCGCGCCGTTCGCTGTCAAGAATCTGTTCGACGTCGTAGGACTGCCAACGCGCGCCGGCTCGAAGATCAACCGCGATCGCTCGCCCGCGAGAGCTGACGCGACGCTGGTTGCGCGCATGGAGGCGGCAGGTGGCGTCCTGGTCGGCTCCCTCAACATGGGCGAGTTCGCCTACGACTTTACGGGAGAGAACGCGCACGACGGCCCTTCCCGCAATCCCCACGACTTCGAGCACATGACCGGCGGATCATCCGGCGGATCGGCCGCGGCGGTGGCCGGCGGCCTGGTTCCGATCGCGCTGGGCTCGGACACCAACGGATCCATTCGCGTGCCCAGCTCGTTCTGCGGATTATTTGGCCTCAAGCCGACCTATGGCCGCCTGTCGCGCGCCGGCGTGTTTCCGTTCGTCGCCAGCCTCGATCATGTGGGGCCGCTCGCGCGCTCCGTCGACGATCTTGCACTCTCCTATGACGCTGTGCTTGGCCGCGACGACAGGGACCCGGTGCAAGCCGACGTTGCCGCGGCGCCAGCATCGCCAACGCTCAACGACGGCGTCGCCGGGCTGCGCATCGCAAGGCTCGGCGGTTATTTCGCGCGCTCCGCCGAGCTCAGCGCGATTTCCGCTGTCGACACGGTCGCGCACGCCTTAAATGCGGAGCGGGTCGTCGAGCTCGCCGGGGCCGATGTGGCGCGTTCGGCCGCCTATCTGATCACAATGGTTGAAGGCGCGGCGCTTCATCTCGAACGGCTGCGCACGCGCGCCGGAGATTTTGATCCCGACGTCCGAGACCGGCTGATCGCCGGCGCGATGCTTCCCGGGGTCTGGATGACGCAGGCGCAGAAATTCCGGCGCCGGTTTCGCGCCGAGACGCTCGCGCTTTTTCGCGACGTCGATATTCTGCTCGCGCCGGCGACTCCATGTCGGGCGCCAAGGCTCGGGCAGAGGACGTTCGTGCTCGACGGCCGTGAGATGCTGGTGCGGCCAAACCTCGGGCTTTTCACCCAACCGCTGTCCTTTATCGGCCTGCCGGTGGTCGCGGCGCCAGTCTGGACGGACGGTGAAAAGCTTCCGATCGGCGTGCAAATCATTGCTGCCCCGTGGCGCGAGGACCTCGCGCTGCGCGTCGCCTGGGCGCTGGAGCGAGCCGGCGTCGTTCGCGCGCCAGTCGCAAGACTGTCTTGATGAGCCGAAAATGGCCGAGCACGACGATTCTCGATGGGCCGGGCGCAATGGCGCAAAAGCCGCTGTACGCGATCGGGTATGGAGCGGATTGGCCGAGGCCCGAGTCAACGGCCCTGTTTTCGACCGCATCCCGAATTTCGTCGGCGCGGATGTCGCCCCCAAGCGACTGAGCGAGCTCGACGAATGGCGGCGCGCTCGTGTCGTCAAGTGCAATCCAGACGCGCCGCAAATCCCCGTCCGCCTGCGCGCGCTTTACGACGGCAAGCTCTTGTTCTCGCCGGTTCCCTATTGACCAACGGTTTTCCGCACCTGTGCATCGACCCCGACAAGCTCGCGGCGAAGGGTGTGGATTTCGAGACCGCCGCTACCGCGCAAGGGTTCATGGAGCATGGGAGCCGATCGGATTTGAGGACATGCCCAAACTCGATTTCTGTGTCGTTGGCTGCGTCGCGGTCACGCGGTCCGGGCGCACGGGGAAGGGTGCCGGATTTGCGGATCTCGAACAGGGGGTGATTCGCGAACTCGGGCTCGTCAGCTCCTCGATGCCGATCACGAGAACGGTTCAGCCTCCCAGGTCGTGGCCGATTCCGAGGTGGTCATGGAAAGCCATAACTCGGCTTTGGATTATATCGCGACGGAACTCGAGCTGATCGCGACCGGGACAGAGCACCCGCAGCCGAAAGGAGTGGATTGGGCCAAGGTTCGCCCGGATCAGTTCGCCGACATTCCGAGCGTGGGAACGGGCCGCGATGACCGACCAGGATCCGGAAGGGCTGTCTAAGCCTGGCTTGCTCAGCGGCGAGGCCCGAGTTTGCGCCGCCGGCGCTCACTTGCGATGATCGACAGGCCCATCATGTCGGATACATTGCCCATCATCGATCTCGGATCATCGGGCGAACGCGATGGAGTCTCGCTCGCAAGGACCGGCGAGGAGGTCGGCGCCGCCTGTCGCGATGTAGGCCTCTTTTATGTCGTCAACCACGAAGTCGACAAAGAGCTGATCGCCAAATCATTCGCCCAATCGCGCAGGTTCTTCGCGCTGCCCGTCGCCGACAAGCGGAAGCTCGCGATCGAGACGGTTGGCGGCAATCGAGGCTATTCCGGGTCCGGGGTTTGCCCATAGTAGGCGCCCGCACCGTGCTTGCGCTTGAAATGCTTGTTTAGGAGCTCGTCCTCGATCGGCTCGAGGTGAGGCTCAAGTTGGAGCGACATCAGGGCCATATGCGCGATGCACTCGAGGGCGACCGCGGTCTCAAGCGCCTTCGCCACGCTCGGCCCCCACGTGAACGGCGCATGCCGGTTGACGAGAACGCCAGGAATGTCGGCCGGGTCGCAATGCCGCATTCTTTCGACGATGACGGCGCCGGTCCCCCATTCATAGTCCGTGGCGATCTCGCTCGCCGTCATTTTGCGGGTTACCGGCACTTCGCCGTTGAAATAGTCCGCGTGTGTCGTGCCGAGGATCGGAATAGGCCGGCCGGCTTGCGCGAAGGCGGTCGCGTGCGACGAGTGGGTATGCACAACGCCGCCGATGTCCGGGAAGGCGAGGAACAGCCTGCGATGGGTCGGCGTGTCCGACGACGGGTTGAGACGTCCTTCGACCTTGCGTCCCTCCAGGTCGACGATAACCATGTCGTCGGGCGCGAGCGCCGCGTAATCGACCCCGCTTGGCTTGATCGCGAACACCCCCAGCGCGCTGTCGATCGCGCTCGCGTTGCCGAAGGTGAGATTGATGAGGCCATGCCGCGGTAAGGCGACATTGGCTTCGTAAGCTTCGCGCTTGAGCTCCTTGAACATCAACCAGTCCACGTATCAGGCGCGGAACCCCTGGGCAAGATAGTAGTAGACGGCGTTATTGCGCAGGTCCTGCTTCAACGCGGCGAGCGTGGTTTCCGGGCCGATCGAAACCAACTCGATGTCGGCGATAGTCGCGAAGTCCTCGAGCATTTCCCGGGTCACGCTATAGCTGAAACCCGTATGGTGCGCGCCGCCGGCCAGGATCCACGCGGCGCACGCCGTCTTGAAGTCGGGCTTGCACTCCCAAACCGCGCGAGCGACCGGCAATTTGGGCAGCGCGGGATGGGCGATTGCGGTCACTTCATTGACAAGCAAGCGGAAGCGCGCGCCCAAGTCGATGAGGCTGGCGTTGAGGGCCGGGCCGGGGGGCGCGTCGAACACGAGACGGACTGGGTCCTCTTTGCCGCCGATGGACAGCGCATGGATCTCGAGCGATGGCTTGCCGGCCGCGATCGTCGGGCAGATCTCCAGCATGTGAGCGCCGAGAACCTGATGTCCCTGCGGCGACAAATGATATGTGTAGTCTTCCATGAACGAGGTCCCGCCCGGCAGCCCTTCGCCCATCACTTTCATGGCCCGCACCAACGCCGCCGTCTTCCAGTCGCCCTCGGCGCCGAAGCCATAGCCTTCGGCCATCAAGCGCTGCGGCCCAAGGCCCGGGAGCTGCCTGAGCCCGTGCAAGTCTTCGAACGTCGTCGTAAAACCCTTGAAGCCGCCCTGCTCAAGGAACGCGCGCAGGCCCAGTTCGAGCCGTGCTCCGTAGAGAAGGGATTCGTGCTGGCCGCCAGACTTGCGCAGTTCCGGCGCCACTACGTATCCCTCCTCGTATTCGCTAACCAATTCCTTCGCCGCGGCGTCGGAGACGGCGTTCACCGCGTGTGCGAGGTCGCCGACGCCATAACCGTTCGTAGCGAAGCCAAATTTCATTTCGGTGGCCACTTTATCACCCTCGGTGACCGCCACCTGGCGCATATTGTCGCCGAAACGGCAGAATCTCGCGCCCTGCCAATCGTGCCAGGCGCGCGCCGCGCGCATCCAGGCGCTGACGCGGTCCTGAACTTCCGGATCGGACCAATGGCCCACGACGACTTTGCGTGGAAGACGCATGCGCGTGTGCATGAAGCCCGCCTCCCGGTCGCCATGCGCCGATTGGTTCAGGTTCATGAAGTCCATGTCGATCGCGTCCCAGGGAAGGTCACGATTGAACTGGGTATGGAGATGCGCGAACGGCTTATGAAGCGCATTCAACCCGCGCACCCACATTTTCGACGGCGAAAATGTATGCATCCAAAGAATGAGCCCGGCGCAGTTGGGGTCGGAATTCGCGTCAAGGCAAAGCTTGACGATCTCATCCGGCGTCGTCAGCAGCGCCTTGAAGCTGGTCCGCAATGGAAGTTTCGGCGAGTCAGCGAACGCCCCCGCGATCTCGCGGCCGTGCGCCGCAACCTGCTCTAGCGGTCCCGGGCCGTAGAGATGCTGAGAGCCGCAAACGAGCCAGACTTCAGCGGTAGCGAGACCAATCATAGTCGCCTCAGTTTCCCACGTTGACCCGGCTTCCGAGCCGATGTTGCGCGACGCGCCTCCGGCGAGCAAAACTCGGCGGAGGGCCTTTCAGACGAGTGGTCATGTGCGCTGCGCATATTTGATATCGAGTAATCTCTTCATGACTTGCGACAGATCTGCGGATCGGGTCAGTCCGCCGAAGCTGTCGTGCAGCGCGCGGTAGAGGGCGTAGAGCTGGTCGTAGACCGCGCGGTTCTCGTCGATCGGCTTAAACGATTCCGGCTTCAGCGAGGTCATCGCCGCTTCCGCGCTGGCGAAGTCAGGATGCACGCCCGCCAGCACGGCCGCGGCGATCGCCGACCCGAGAGCGCAGGTCTGACTGGAGCCCGCGACCTCCATCACGCGGCCCGTGACATCGGCATAAATTTGCATGAGCAGCGGATTCTTCTCCGCGATGCCGCCCGTGCACACAACGTGGTCCGTACGGACGCCATATTGCTGAAGGCGCTCGATGATGGCGCGCGCGCCAAATGCGGTCGCTTCGATCAAGGCGCGATAGATAACCGCACGCGTCGTATACAGGTCCTGACCGAGCATGAGACCGGTGAGCCGCTGGTCGACGAGAATGGTCCGATTGCCATTGTTCCAGTCGAGCGCCAGAAGGCCGGCTTGCCCGGGACGCTGTTTCGCCGCCTCGGCCGTCAGCTGAGTGTGAAGCGCAGCGTCGCCGCCCAAAACAACCTCGACCCACCACTTGAATATGTCGCCGACCGCCGACTGGCCGGCCTCGATGCCAAAGAAGCCGGGCAGAATGGCTCCTTTGACGATCCCGCAGATGCCGGGAATATCGGCGATCGGCTTCTCAGCTGAAACGACCGCGCAGTCGCAGGTCGACGTGCCGATCACCTTGACCAGCGTCCCCTCGCGCACGCCGCAGCCGATCGCTCCGTAATGAACGTCGAACTCTCCGATGGCGATCGGAATGCCTGGGGCAAGCCCCAGCTTCGCCGACCAGTCGGAGCAAAGCGACCCCGCTCGCTCGCTCGCGTCATACGCCTTTTCGTAGAGCCGGTCTCGAAGTTCGGCCAGGCGCGGGTCCAGCGCCGCCAGGAACTCCTTGTCTGGAAGGCCGCCCCAATCGTTGGAGTAGAGCGCCTTGTGACCAGCGGCGCAGACCCCCCGTTTGACCAATCGCGGGTCGGCGACGCCAGCGAGGACGGACGGCGCCCAGTCGGCGAGCTCAACCCAGGAGAAGGCGGCGCCGAACGTCTCCGGAGCGACGTTCAGGCAGTGCCAGAGCTTGGCCCAAAACCATTCCGAGGAGTAGACCCCGCCGCACTTCGCAATGTACTGGGGTCGAAGCTTTGTGCAGAGCTCGGTGATTTTGGCCGCCTCGCGCCAACTGGTGTGATCCTTCCACAGCCAGCACTGCGCGTTGGGGTCGTCCTTCCACTTGGCGCTCCACGCCAGCGGCTGGTTCTTGTCGTCAACCGGAATCGGGCTTGACCCAGTCGAGTCGATGCCGATCCCAACGACGTTCAACCGGTCGAAATTCGGTTTGCTCCCGGCCTCCGCGAGCGCCCCCCTGATGCTCTCCTCGAGGCCGAATACATAGTCGCTCGGCTGCTGACGAGCCAACAGCCCGTCTTTCGGATCGAGCAGAACGCCCTGCGCGCCGGAAGGGTAATCGACGACCCGACTGCCGTATTCCGCTCCGTCCGAACAGCGGACGACAAGCGCCCGCACCGAGTTGGTTCCGAAATCGACGCCTAGGGTGAACATGAGCCCTCCGTGGCTCGATAGCGGGCAGGCGCGCCGGTCAATGGCGAACGCGCGCGAACGCGCACCGAAATGGCCAATGGCGGGAGCCCAATCGCGTTACGCTTTGCTCTTCTGATAGACGTCGACGTAGACCGCCGCCAGCAGCACAAGGCCCTTCACCACCTGTTGCCAGAAGATGCCGATGCCGAGAATCGACATGCCGTTGTTCATCACTCCCATGAAGAATGCGCCGATGACGACGCCCATCACCTTTCCGACCCCGCCCGAGGCCGAGACGCCGCCGATGAAACACGCCGCGATCACGTCGAGTTCGAAGGAATTACCCGCGCTTGGCGTCGCCGAATTGAGGCGCGCGGCGACAATCAAGCCTGCAAGTCCGGCAAGGACACCCATGTTGACGAAAGTCAGTAAGGTCAGTCGCTCGGTGCGGACGCCTGAAAGCTGCGCCGCTAGCCGGTTCCCGCCCATCGCGTAGATGCGGCGTCCGATCGTCATGCGGGTGGTGATGAACGTATAGAGGAGGATCAGCACACCCATGATGATAAGGACGTTGGGCAAGCCCTTGTTCGACGCGAGCAGATAACTGAACCCGACGGTAAGAATCGCGAAAATGGCGTTCTTGCCGATGAACAGCGCGAACGGCTCCGTCTCCATCGCTTGCGCGTTGTCGCGCATCCACCGGCGCGTGCTCGTGTAGATCAGCAAGATGGCCCCAACCACCCCGACGAGCATGGACAGCCAGAAGAACTGCGGTTGTCCGGGCGGTGCCTTGAGGATCCCGAAGTCGCTGAAGTCCGGGATAAAGCCGGCGCTGATCGACTGGAACCCCTTGGCGAACGGTCCCACGAATTGGCCCTGCAGCATATTCCCGGTGAGCCCGCGGAAGATCAGCATGCCGGCGAGCGTTACGATGAACGCCGGGATCTTGCTGTAGGCGATGAAATAGCCCTGGCTCGCGCCAATGAGGCCGCCCAGGATTAGCGACAGCACGATAACCAGTTGCCAGGGAAGCTTGACGTCAATGTCAACCCACGGAACATGAAATCCGACCATCAGGATCGCCGCGCAGCCGCCGACAAATCCCACGATGGAGCCGACCGAAAGATCGATGTTGCCCCCGACAATCACCAGCAGCATGCCGAGCGCCATGATGACGATGTAGCTGTTCTGGAGGATGAGGTTAGTCACATTGACGCCGCGGAAGAGCACGCCGCCGGTGACGACTTCGAAGAACGCCATGATGAGAAGCAGGGAAACAAGCAGCCCGTAGTCGCGAAGATTGCTCTTCCAGAAGCTCGCGTCCCCGGCCGACGGCTCAGCGGCGGGCGCTCCGGTGATGATCGTTTCCGTGCTCATGCCGCCGCAACCCCGTATTGCTTCATGATCGAGGCCATGATCATCTCCTGGGTGGCGCCCTTTGCCGGCATTTCGTCGACGAACTTGCCCTCGTTCATTACGTAAATACGGTCGCAGATGCCCAGCAACTCTGGCATTTCCGATGAAATAACGATGACGCCTTTTCCCGCCGCCGCCAGATCATTGACGATCGTATAGATCTCATATTTGGCCCCGACGTCGATGCCGCGCGTGGGCTCGTCCAGGATAAGCACCTTGGGCTGCGCGAACAGCCATTTACTCAATACGACCTTCTGCTGATTGCCGCCCGAGAGATTGAGCGTCTTCTGAAAGATCCCCGAGGAGCGTATCTTGAGCAGGCTGCGATATTGTTGCGCGATCCGGGTTTCCTGGTGTTTGTCGATCACTCCGCGCCAGGCGATGCCCGGCAGATTGGCAAGCGTGACGTTGTTCTTGATGTCCTCGCTCAAGACCAGTCCGAGACTCTTGCGGTCCTCTGTCACATAGGCGATGCCGTTGGCGACAGCCTTCTGCACCGTCGAGACGTCGATCTCCTTACCCTCCATGAGGGCGCGGCCAGTAATGTTTCGTCCGTAAGCGCGTCCGAAAATGCTCATGGCGAGCTCGGTGCGCCCGGCGCCCATCAATCCGGCGATGCCGACAACCTCGCCACGGTTGACATGCAGGTCGACGCCCTTGATCACTTGGCGTCCGGCGTGGAGTGGATGTTCGACGCGCCAGTTCTCGACCGCGAATAGGCGCTCGGCAATCTTGGGGACGCGCTGCGGATAACGATCCGACATCTCTCGCCCGACCATGCTCTTGATAATGCGGCCTTCGCTGATCTTCTCGCGGCGGCAGTCGATGGTCTCGACTGTAGCCCCGTCGCGCAGCACAGTGATTTGGTCGGCTACCTTGGCCAACTCGTTGAGCTTGTGCGAAATGATGATCGAGGTGATGCCCTGAGCCTTGAATTCGACGAGCAAGCGCAACAAAGCGTCGCTGTCGGTTTCGTTGAGGCTGGCGGTCGGCTCATCGAGGATCAGCAGCTTCACCTTCTTGGCGAGCGCCTTGGCGATCTCGACAAGCTGCTGCTTGCCGATTCCCAGATTGGTGATGAGCGCATTCGGCGATTCCTTGAGCCCGACCTTGCTTAGGAGCTCCCGCGTCCGGTTGAAGGCCACGCTCCAATCGATGACGCCCATTTTGGCTGGCTCGTTGCCGAGGAAGATATTCTCGGCGATCGATAGGAGCGGCACGAGCGCCAATTCTTGATGGATGATTATGATGCCGAGATGCTCGCTGTCGGCGATGCGCGAAAAGCGGCGTTCCGGCCCCTGAAAGACGATCTGCCCTTCATAAGAACCGTAAGGGTAAACCCCGCTCAACACCTTCATCAAGGTCGACTTGCCGGCGCCGTTCTCTCCACAGATCGCATGAATCTCGCCTTCGCGGACTGAAAGATTGACATCGCGCAGCGCGATGACTCCGGGAAAAGTCTTTGTGATCCCCCTCATTTCCAGAATGGGACTCATGACTCAAGGCTCGTCAGTTGTTGCAGGCGATTAGCCTGCCAGACCATGCAATGTGAACGCCTCCGCCTGCAACGAAAAAGGGGCTTCAGCGCGCGAAAAGCTCGGCGCGAAGCCCCTGCTCCGTCATCTTGCCGGATTACTGGAGCTGGTCAGGCTTGTAGTAGCCCGTGTCGACTAGGGCGGGCTTCCAATTGGTCGCGTCGACCGTGACCGGCGTCAGCAGATAGGACGGTACGATCTTGACCTTGTTGTTGTAAGTCTTTGTATCGTTGATCTCGGGCTTGCCCCCGGAAACCACAGCGTCAACCATGTTAGCGGCCACCTTGGCGAGATCACGGGTGTCCTTGAAAATCGTCGAGTACTGCTCGTGGTTGATGATAGACTTGACCGACGGGACTTCGGCATCTTGCCCGGAAATGATCGGCATCGGCTGGTCCGCAGTGCCATAGCCGACGCCCTTCAGAGAAGAGATGATGCCGATGCTGAGGCCGTCATAGGGTGAGAGAACGGCGTCCACGCGCTTCTGGGTGTAATAGGCGCTGAGGAGGTTGTCCATGCGAGCCTGAGCGACCTCCGCCTTCCAACGAAGGGTTCCGACCTTGTCCATGCCCATCTGCTTCGACTGGAGGACGAGCTTGCCGCTGTCGATGTAAGGCTGCAGGACCGACATGGCGCCATTATAAAAATAGAAGGCGTTCGTGTCGTCGGGAGACCCGCCAAACAATTCGATGTTGAACGGACCGTTCTTGCCCGCGTCGAGGCCGAGGCCATGGACGATGCTGGTGGCCTGGAGCACGCCAACCTTGAAATTGTCGAAGGTCGCGTAATAGTCGACGTTGGGCGAGCCGACGATGAGGCGGTCATAGGAAATGACCTTAATGCCAGCGTCGGCGGCTTTCTGCAGCGCGTCCGACAACGTCGTGCCATCGATGGCGGCGATCACCAGGACTTTATCGCCCTTAGTGATCATGTTCTCAACCTGAGCGAGTTGATTGGGAATATCGTCATCGGCGTATTGAAGATCGGTCTTGTAGCCCTTGGCCTGGAGGGTCTTCACCATATTGTCGCCGTCAGCGATCCAGCGAGCAGACGTCTTGGTAGGCATGGCGATGCCGATCGTGCCCTTGTCCTGCGCGTACGCGCCGCTTCCCGCCGTCAGCAGCCCGACCGCGACCGCGACCGCCAGAGTTTTCAAATTCATTTGTCTTCCTCCCTTTGGAACGCCACGCGAAGCCTGGCATCGTGAGCCCTATACCATCAACTGTTGGAGTTTTCCGAGTCTTGCGCGAGCCAACCTCCCATCTCGAAACCCAGAGCTCGACTTGAGGCGACGAGAAGGGCGATTGGTGCCGCAAGAGAGATTCGAACTCCCGACCCCATCATTACGAATGACGTGCTCTACCAGCTGAGCTATTGCGGCCCCGTTGACCGACGCGCCGCCGGCGGCGCCTCTCGAACGGCGCCGCTGTCTATGCCAGTTTTCCCCATCTTGGCAATACGCCCGACCGGCGCGAAGACGCGGGTCCGCTAGGAACGCGGCCGCAAGTCGCCTAGAAGCTCCGCTGGGCGGCACTCGGGACGGCCGCGGGATCGAGATTGGGAAGGAGCGGCCCACATGGCGGGACGATTGGCGGGAAAGGTGGCGTTGCTGACCGCGGCGGCGGCGGGCATAGGCCGCGCGACGGCCGAGGCCTTTGCCCGCGAGGGCGCGCGGGTCGTCGCGACGGACATCGACGTCGGTGGCCTCGCCGGCCTCGAGACTGATAAGCGCAAGCTCGATGTGCGCTCGAACGAAGCGGTCGAGGCGCTCGCGCGCGAGATCGGGCCGGTTGACATCCTCTTCAACTGCGCCGGTTTCGTCCATCATGGAACCGTGCTCACCACCTCGGACGCCGACTGGGACTTCTCGTTCGACCTCAACGTCAAGTCGATGCACCGCTTAATCCGAGCCTTTCTGCCAGGAATGGTGGAGAAGGGCGCTGGCTCGATCATCAATATCGCCTCCGGCGCCTCATCGGTGCGCGGCATCCCCAACCGCTACGTCTACGGCGCCTCGAAGGCCGCGGTGATCGGCCTCACCAAGTCGGTGGCCGCCGACTTCATCCGCCGGGGCGTGCGCTGCAATGCCATCTGCCCGGGCACGATCGAGAGCCCGTCGCTCGACGGGCGGATCGAGACGTTGAGCAAGACGAGCGGCGAGCCGATTGAGAAAGTCCGCCAGGCGTTCATCGACCGCCAGCCGATGGGTCGGCTCGGCAAGCCGGAGGAGATCGCCGCGATCGCCGTCTACCTCGCCTCCGATGAGAGCGCCTTCGCCACCGGCCAGACCTTCATCGTCGACGGCGGCTTTGCAATGTAGAGTTGTATTCCTAGGCAAATAAAGGCAAGTAAACGCTAATAAACGAAAATAAACGAAAGCAAATTTGCTTTCTTTTGTTTACGTTTATTTTTTCGAATCGGGACTTTTCAATGGGTTACGGCCGATCCAAATAAAAAAATTCCTCGCTCCGTGTCTCAGGTTGCACACAATCTCCGTTCTGCCGCTACGAGACACTCCGTCAACGCCAATCCTCACCCGGCCGATGGCGATTGAATAGCACAGGTTCTGAATTTCGACAAGAAATTGTACGCTTTCCAAAAACGCCGGAGCCGCCGCTCCGCCTGTCTTTCAAGAGAGAAGGCCGGCAGTCTCATTCATTGAGTGCCCGCGGCCCGCTCACGAACGGACTGCCCCGAACATAAAATCGCAAAGTGCGGTCCGCATCCCGCGAAATGCCGATCCTGACGCTCTCGCCGATTTTATTTTCCCCGATCTCGCTCGCGCCGCGATCAGCCCGCTCGAGCCAAAGAAAGCCTTCCTGGCAAAGATCGAGCCCATCGAGCGAACGATCGATCCTGAGCGCCTGGGCGAGCCTGCCCGGACCTCGCGCCAGATCGCGTAAGCGCTCGACGCCTCGATTTTGGCGCATGATCGACACGCCTTCGACCGGCTCGAGTGCCCGAATGAGCACGCCGGC
>Ga0210386_10002224_pt1 | contig 16895 bp, 18 predicted proteins | sample IncBWH32OmetaG_FD_160091 | JGI IMG/M metagenome (GOLD analysis project Ga0210386, IMG submission 160091) | Forest soil microbial communities from Barre Woods Harvard Forest LTER site, Petersham, Massachusetts, United States - Inc-BW-H-32-O ... | reverse complement strand
CAGAACTTGAGATATACAGCCGTGGACGCGACACATTTCGCCTTCGCGTGGTCAAGTCCAATGCTCGGGCCGTTCTGTTTTATCAAAGCCGGGGCTGGAAAGTTCACCGCGAATTTCCGCATGAGAAATTCGGCCATGCGATGTTTGAAATGACGAAATCGAGCCGGACGATTCCCATGCCCTGAAACGATTGACGGCCCGCGCCTGTGCGCCAAACCGCTAGTGGCAATGGTCAGAAAGGCCTAGCGTTTACCTTTTACCTCGCCCACCGGAACGAGCCGGGCCACAGGTTTTGATCCACAAGGCAGTCACGTTTTGATGCGGTTGATGCCCTTATCCTTCATTGCCTTTAGACTTGCTTTCACGGGTTTCTTCACCAATGTTATTGGTACTGGCTTACCCTTTGGGAAGCTAACAACGGCTTTCGTTGTAACATAACCTGCACGTTCGTTCCTATGTTCTTGTATTACTGAAGGCGGTACATGTAGGCGTACGTAAGGTTTCTTGAAGCCTAACCAAGCAAACATGCCGTCGTAATAATCAACTCCAGGATTGGAATATCCGGGCATCTGGAAATAATCGGCGCGTTCAATGGCACCAGGTGCTGCCGCCCGTATGGCCGCTCTGATCTTCGCCAAATCGCCTTGCGCCTCTTTGGGACATCTTGCTATGTATTCATCTACTTCACTACTGTTGCGTTTTGTCACGGTTGCGTTCTCCCCTCGTCGTAGTGTTTCTTTCATTGTAATCAACTGTTGTAATTTCACCGGCAACTCTCGCCAGCGCCTATTTAGCCCGCTTGGTTAACACGACATGAGCAGGCTTCCGCGTTGCCACATGTTCCGTGCATTGGTACGCTCGACACAAGTTGCCAGTCAATGAGGACTCAATCGGAGCACGCTTTAGATTCCTCCACTTCTTGGGACAGGCAAACTGAGGCAAACTCGACACAAACTCTACTAAAAAAGTTCTAAGATCGTGTCCTTGAGCGCGGCATTCCTCAATTTTCCGCATCGAGACGTTTAGTCCAAGCATGAAAATCTGAAGTTAGATCAAGAGCCAGGGCTAACTTCTGGCTGGCAACGGTCAACTCCCATACAGGTTTTATTGTTCCGGCTTTACAGCCGATTCCCGATTCCTGCGGGCTTGAAATTTCGGTACCTCTAGTATTTAGAGGCTACTCGCATGACATCGGCACAAATCGCAGTGATTGCGGTGATTGTAATCGCCCTGATAGCTGCTGTCGTTGTGATCGTTTTGCGAAACCGCACCAGGAAACTCCGCGCTCAATTCGGCCCGGAATACGACCGGGCTGTCGCGGAAACCGGAAACAGGCTCAAGGCCGAAGCAGAGCTCGAGAGAGTCGAAAAACGTGTCAAGCGTTACCCCCTTCGGCCGCTGACCGCCGTTGATCGCGAACGATTCCAACAGTCCTGGCGAGCGATTCAAGCGATGTTCGTGGACGATCCCGCTCGTGCGTTTTTGGAAGCGGATAAGCTTCTAGGCGCGGTCATGTCTGCTCGCGGTTATCCTGCAACCGATTTCGAGCACCGCGCAGCGGAAATCTCCGTGGACCACGCGGCGGTAGTTGAGCATTACCGGGCCGGACACGAAGTCGCACTCCGCCACTCCCAACGCCAAGCCAGCACGGAAGATCTGCGAAGAGGCATGGTTCATTACCGCACCTTATTTGATGAATTGATGGAAGAAGAGGCCGTCCCGATGCGTGCACGCGCCGTTGGTCGCAGCTAACTGCGCCGGCTCACTGTACTGGACCGGCCAGGAAACCCAGTTTTCTTGAATACTGAACAAAAGGGGAACGTTCATGATTGAATACTTTCGTAAAGACCCGCGCCTCATCGCCAATCAGGCAAGAATTGTTGACCCGAACACAACTGATCCGCGCACAACTGACCAATCCGCTGAGCGAACGGACAGAACCGAAACCGAGTCGGACGCCATAGTCACTCCGCCACCCACAGAGCCTCGGTCCTCCAGCGTCACGAGCGGCCCCGCAACCGGCACCGCGGTTGCGCGAGCGCCGGAGGAGGAAAAGGCCGCCTTATTCGCGTCGAACGAGTCAAGTGAGCTACGCGCCCGCTGGGATAGCATTCAAGTGGGATTCGTTGACGAACCACGCAGGGCCGTGGAAGAGGCTGACGCGCTGGTCTCTCAGACGATGAAGCGCCTAGCCGAAATCTTCGCCGGCGAACGCCAAAAACTCGAGCAACAATGGGACCGCAGCGAGAACATTTCGACTGAAGATTTTCGCGTCGCGCTGCGAAGGTACCGATCCTTTTTTGCACGGCTTCTTGCGATTTAAAAACGCCGCGCGAGGGACATCCGACTCAAGCCCGCGCTTCGCCGATTCGCTTTGCGACAGGCCTCGCGATGGGGAGATGACCTGGCCTTAAAGTCCAAGTTGACTAAGTCCCGGATGGTCCTGCGGCCGTGGCCCCAGCGGCCAGTGGTAAAGACGCTGCGACTCCTGAATCGGGAGATCGTTGATAGACGCATACCGGTGATGCATGATGCCCTGCGCGTCGAACTCCCAGTTCTCATTGCCGTAAGACCGATACCATTGGCCGGAATCATCGTGCCACTCGTAGGCGAATCGCACCGCAATCCTGGCGCCATCGAAAGCCCAGAGCTCCTTGATAAGACGATAGTCGAGCTCCCGGTTCCACTTGCGCGTCAGAAATTGAATGATCTCTTCCCTTCCATTAATGAATTCGGCGCGGTTGCGCCATCGGCTATCCATTGTGTAAGCGAGAGCTACGCGTTGCGGATCGCGCGAATTCCAGCTGTCTTCGGCTTTGCGCACTTTCTGCACGGCCGTTTCGCGAGTGAAGGGCGGCGCCAAACTGATGGGGGCTTGACCCGTCATATTCATATGAGCACTCCTTTGTCCAGCACACGGATTAGAATCTCGCTGCATGGATTTCGATGCAATGTGTTTTGCCCTACCATAGCCGCCGAATCCTGGCAAATATCCATCAAATCTCGTACCGCACGGCTAATCCTCTGGGCTACTACAGGTTTCCTTATGCACCGGTACTCGTTTCTCCGTATGGTGCCTCGCGCGATCTAGCCTCATATTCAAAAGCGAAAGCTGTCCCGCCGTAAGAAATACCCGCAGTAGGCTCGAGTGTTTTTTTTAGTTCTTGCGCCACGAACTAAAAGCGGCGATTTAGACGCGAGATTCGACGCATTCGAGCGCTGAATTTGAAATGCCGGAACGGCGCGGAAATGGACTCAAGGTGCTAGGAGCCTGGGATCCGTCGTTCATTGCAATCAGAAGGAGGCCGTGATGAAGATCAGAAAATATTTGCTGGCTGCTGGGGCATCTTTGCTGTTTGCCGGCTCGCTGTTGGCGAGTCCCTTTCAGCAGGACCAACAGCCGCCACCCGACAACACCAAGACGAATCAAGGGGATGCCAATAAGGGCGCGATGACTGCGGAGCAGCAGAAGATGAATCCAGCCGATCGCGAAACCACCAAGCAGATTCGCAGTGCGCTCATGAAGGACAAATCACTTTCTACCTACGCCCACAACATCAAGGTCATCACCCGAGACGGAAAGGTCACGCTCAAGGGCCCGGTCCGTTCCGAAGATGAAAAGAATGAGATCGCTGCGAAGGCCGCATCGATTGCCGGCGCGGACAACGTCACCGATGAATTGACTGTCGCTGCTCCGAAACAACAGTAACGGCGCGTTAACCCTCAAACTCAAGCAACGGGAGACTCAAATGGAAAATAAAAAGACTGCAGTGTTCGGGATTTACACCATCTTGTCGGCGGCTGACACGGCCACGGACGAGTTGATAAAGTCGGGATTTTCTCCTTCCGATATTTCGGCCCTGCTCCCGGACAACCTCGGCAACCGGCCCATCGGAACCGAAAAAGCCACAAAAGCTCCTGAAGGTGCGGCAGCCGGTGCGGGCTCGGGAGCAGTGGTGGGAGGCGCTCTCGGTTTGCTGGCTGGTATTGGAGCGCTCGCGATCCCCGGCGTAGGTCCGCTCATCGCCGCTGGGCCGATCGTGTCGGCACTCGCAGGTCTCGGCGTGGGAGGAGCAGTTGGCGGATTTACCGGCGCACTCATCGGCATGGGTATTCCCGAGTACGAAGCAAAACGCTACGAAGGGCGGCTGCAAAAAGGAGGCATTCTGCTTTCCGTGCACTGCGATACTTCCGACGAAATCAAAAGCGCTAAGGAAATCATGAAGAGAACGGGAGCCGAAGATGTCTCCTCGACTGGTGAATCTTCGGCGCACACCGCGAAGACTCGGACCGCAAATCCTTAGTATGAATGCTGAGACTTCGTTCATAAGAAACGCAAGCACGCCCGGCGCGAAAGGAGATCCCTGATGTTGTTACTGATTATCTTGCTGGTGCTCTTGTTTGCCGGAGGTGGTGGATACTACGGCTATTCTCGCTGGGGCACTGGAGGTGGACTCGGAATCGTAGGTACGGTCCTGGTCATCGTCCTGGTGTTGTATCTGCTCGGAATGTTGCGCTGAACAAGGACCTGCCGCAACACTCGAAAAATCCCCACGAGACACTTGGGCCACTGAACTCGCAGGTCCACGAGTTTCGTGGCCCAGGCCGCAAGACTATTCTCTTGGGCTGCGGATCGAGCACGCTGGCAGCGCGCATTGTTAACGGTACCATGACACGCGGCCCGCGAAAAAAAAGACGGCGCCTCTTTCCAAACAGCTCACGTTATCGCTCCCGTCGAAATGTCTGGCGCTTAAGTTGGACCAGTTAGTCCCGCGTTCTGCGGATCATCGCGCATCCGCACGAGCGGCGAATGACAAGTTCGGTAGGGAGCAGTATCCGCTGGTTCACTGCGGGCAAATCCGGACTCCGCGAACGAATCCAATCCAGCAACATACGAGTGGCGGTTCTACCAACCTCCGCAGCTGGTTGGCGAACGGCGGTGAACGGAACGCTCAGCAAGGCTGCTGATTCGAAATCGTCAAATCCAATGATGGCAACTTGGTCGGGCACGCGGATGTTCTCTCGTTGCAGCGCTTGCAGGACGTTCAGGGTGATAACGTTATTCAGTGTGAAGAGTGCTGTCGGCGGATTGGAAGAGCGCAGTTGTTTCAGAAGCTTGGGGATCGTGGCCATTGGTTCATCCCCAACGATGAATTCGGGAGACAATCCCGCCTCCGTCATCGCCTTTTCATAACCCTCGATTCGCAGGCCGATGGAGTTGAACTCGCTGTCGTATCCCACGCAGAGAATGCTGCGATGTCCGTGTTCCACAAGGTGGTTCACGGCCTTTCGTGCACCTTGTTCGTTCTCCACCATCACTTCCCCTGCATCCAAGCCAGGAAAAGTGCGGTCCAGCATCACCACAGGAAGTCCTCTCGCACGCACCTCTTGCAATTGCTTGACACTGCCGGGGCTGGAAGGCACAAGAAGGATGCCGGCAATGTTCCGCGACTTCATCATGGCCAACTCTCTGGCCTCGCTATCGCGATCGCGCTCGGACGCTAACAGCAATGTCAGATAATGGTGCTTCGCGGCGAATTGCTGTACGGCGTGCGCACACGTCGAGAAGAACGCGTCGGCTAGATCGGGAATAATCAGACCGATTGTATGGGAGGAGCGACCCTTTAGAACGCGCGCTGCCTCGTTCGGTTCGTAGCCAAGTTTTCGAATCGCTGCTCGAACGCGCGCTGCCGTGGGAGCGCTTACTAGATTTCCCCCGTTGATAACCCGGGAAACGGTCATCTTGCCGACTCCGCATTCCCGGGCAACGTCTTCGATTGTCGGCGGACTGGTTGCTTTCCTGGGCACGAACGCCTCCAGGGCCGAAGTCGTAGCTCATTCATCCGCCACGAGGCGCGTCATCATAGCGCAAATCAAGGACGAATGGGAACGGTACCACCTCTCACAGTACCGGGAAGGAGCCTAGTGAGACCGCATTTGTGCCCGGCCGACACAGCAGCCATTGCTCGGTCTTGGCGGCTGAGGAGACTCGTTAGATTGAAATCGAGTATCCTGCATCCGCCGCATCCCGGCCCTACAATGTGTATTGAACCGAACGGAGATCGCTCGATGAACACGAAACGCGTTGCCTGGCTTGTCGTGTTGGCGTGTACTGTTCCGCGTGTCCCTATTGCGCGAGTGAAATCGGGCGGGCAAAACGCGACAGCGCGCGTCGGCATATTTGAGAGTCACCAGGATATCGGCACAGTCCTTCACGCGGGCTCCGTCGAGCACAACGCGTCGGCGAGAACCTACACCGTCAGCGGTAGCGGCGAGAACATGTGGTTAACCGCGGACGCTTTCCAGTTCGCTTGGAAGCAAGCTTCGGGTGATGTTGCGCTGACGGCCGATATTTCGTTTCTCGGCAACGGCGGCAATGAACATCGCAAGGCGGTCTTGATGCTGCGGCAGGATCTTGACGCGGATTCCGTGTATGCGGACGTGGCGTTGCACGGCGATGGACTGACCTCGCTGCAGTATCGCGATGGAAAGGGCCAGGCCACACACGAGGTTCAATCAAATGTTTCCGCGCCCCAGCGCCTGCGTATCGAAAAGCGCGGAGACTACGTGTATGTGATGCTGGCTGCAGACGGTGGCGAGCTTCATCCGTCTGGAGCATCCATGCGCATCGCGTTTCATGGGCCATTTTATGTGGGCATAGGAGTCTGCGCACACGACAAGGACGCCGTCGCAAAGGCAACGTTCGCGAATGTGAAGTTCGAAGTACTCACGCAACCTGCAAGCGCGCAGCAAACTCTCTACAGTTCGCTGGAGACGATCAATATCGCATCGATGGATCGGCACGTAGTGTACGTCGCGCACGAACGCTTCGAGGCGCCCAACTGGATGCACGACGGCAGCTCGTTCCTCTTCAACCAGAAAGGGCGGATCTATCGCCTGCCGGTCGGCGGCGGAACTCCGCAGATGATTGACACCGGATTCGCGATTCAGTGCAACAACGATCACGGAATCTCGCCCGATTCCACGTCGCTCGCGATCAGCGATCAATCTCAAGAGCCCCATCTGTCCGTTGTTTACATCGTGCCGATTGGTGGCGGCACGCCCCGGCGCATCACCCAGAATTTCCCGTCGTATTGGCACGGCTGGTCGCCCGACGGCGCCACGCTCGCGTTCGTCGGCGCGCGCGGCGGTGAGTTCGACATCTACAGTATTCCGATCACGGGCGGCGACGAGGCGCGGCTGACGACCGCAAAAGGCCTCGACGACGGCCCGGAATATTCTCCCGACGGGAAATACATTTACTTCAACTCCGAGCGTACCGGCATGATGCAAATCTGGCGCATGCGCCCGGACGGCAGCGAGCAAGTGCAGATCACGTCGGACGAATTGAATAATTGGTTCCCGCACATTTCGCCGGATGGAAAATGGATGGTGATTCTCTCGTACGATAAGAGCGTCACGGGGCATCCCGAAAACAAGGACGTCACGCTGCGTCTCATGTCGCTCGGCGACAAGAAAATCAGCGTTCTGGCAAAATTGTTCGGGGGGCAAGGGACCATCAACGTCCCCTCATGGTCGCCGGACGGCAAGCAATTGGCTTTCGTAAGTTACGAGCTGCTGCCGGCGAAGTGAAACCTCGTCGCGCTGTTTGCGAAAACCTCGATCGGGAGCCAACCACCCGCACATGTACGATCGTCGTGAATTTCTGAAAGTTTCGATTGCGGCTGTGACTGGATTCGCCGCGAACAAATTTGCGGGCGCGGCAACGCATCGTCCTCTCGGCGCGCAGTTGTACACCGTGCGTAATGAAACAGAGCGCGATCTTCCCACCGTTCTCGAAGCCATTCACAAAATCGGCTATCAGGAAGTGGAAACCTACTGGAACGTTTACACTCACCCGGCCATGGAATTGCGACGCCTGATCGCCGATCACGGTCTGCGCGTTCCCAGCGGACATTTCGATTACGACGGTCTCGAATCCAAGATTGAATATGCGAACACTCTCGGCGTCGACTACATGGTCTGTCCCATGCTTCCAGAAAATATGTGGTACACGCTGGACGGCTTCAAGCGCGCGGCCGATCAGCTGAACATCTGGGGCGAGAAGGTGCGTCAGGCGGGAATGCAGCTCGGTTTTCACAATCATAATTACGAATTTCGGCGTTTTGGCGATACCACCGGCTTCGAAACCATGACGAAGATCGCCGATCCGAAGCTGGTTTGCCTGGAGATGGACTGTTACTGGATGGCTCAGGCCGGCGAGGATCCCCTGCGAATGTTCGAGCGCTACGGCAACCGCATCCAGCTGCTGCACTTGAAAGATCGTAAGCCGGGATTCCCCACGTCGCAGGTGAAAGACGCCGCCGCGGAGCACTTCACGGAAGTTGGCTCCGGCACAATCAACTGGAAACCTATCCTCGCAGCAGCAGAAAAGAACGGCGTAAAACATTTCTACGTAGAGCGCGACTCGGGTGACCTCCCGCCAATGCAAAGCCTGCGAATCAGTTTCCAGTATCTGCAACACTTGATCTGAGAACGCCGCAGCAGCAACGGCGAACCGGAAAGACCGATCAGCTTCGCCGTCAACGGCCGCAGTGGTATCATCCCTTTCCGCGATTCCTTAAGAAAACGTGACAGGAATTTGGAAGTAGATTGAGCGAAAGGGTGTGCCGCCCGCCGCGATATAGCCGCTATCGGAAGTCTCACGTGGTGTACACCAATGAGAGAGCCTGGACTCCTGATAAACGGCACGAGTCAGGGTGTCTGTTTCGAGATCCCAGGCAGCGATGCAACTCACTCAGCTGATCTTTATAGGTATCGTCGTCGCTGGCCTGATGGCTTTCGCCCTGGCCTTCAGTGTACGGCTTAGAAAAGGACAATCGGTAGCGGTTCCCGGCTGGAGGTGGGTGATCTTCAGCCTTGGCTTCTTGGCTGTTGCTGCACAGTTTCTTCTCTTTGCTCTCTCGTGGACTCGTATCGGGACGGATTATGCTCTGTTTGCGAGATGGGCTCGCTTCGTATACCGATCGTTCGTAATAGCCATTGTAAGCATCCTCGCGGGTAAGAGGGCCGCTCGGTGGTGGCTCCTTGCATGGTCTACCGTCTTGTTCGTAATCTGCCTCTTCATCATGCTGTCCCCCTAAAAATCCGGCTCCTTCTTCCAAGCAACCTTGGTAGCGCTGCCGACCAAGGCCTGCCTGCCGCAAGCAAGCTCGGAAGAAAGCAGCCGAAGGGAAACAAACAACCGCGCCTCGCCTCAATCGCCAACTTTCACGCACTTCGCATGCCACGAACCTGCCTCGCCGGCAGGCGGGATACGGCACTTCTAATCGTCACAGGGTGTGAGTTAGAAATCGCCAAAAAACAACAAAAACGCCATTTCCAGCCGTTCTAATCGTCATTTTTTTGCGGTTATTCGAACAGAGAGAGCGCGGACTAGCCGGCTTTGCGGGATTTCTTTTCTTTTTCGGGTTGTTTTGGGACTGCGCGGAGCAGAGTCTTTTTCTGCGTTGTTTCTTTCGTCTTCAGGCTTTCTTTGAGCGCGGTCATCAAGTCCACAACCGGGGCGCGCTTGGCGTGCGGGGCTACTGTGAGTTTCTGGCCGCGAGCTTTCGCTTCGATGAGCTTTTCGAGCGCTTGCTGATAGGCGTCGGAATATTGCGATGGCTCGAAGGGAGCCGCCAGGCTTTCGATGAGCTGCATGGCCAGCTTGGACTCCGCCTCTTTCAGTTCCGCTTTTGCCGGCGCGGACACGTCCGAGACGGCGCGAATCTCATTGTTGTAAAACATGGTGTGAAGCGTGAGTCCAGTCTCGCGGGCGCGAATGATTACGATATTTTCGCGGCCATGCATGGTGACTTTGGCGACTCCGGCATAGCCGGTTTTGCGCATGGCATCGAGCAACAGGTGATAAGCGCGCACGCCCGCGTCCGCGGGTTTGGCGTAGTAGGACGCGTCGAAATAAACGGGATCGATTTCTTCAGCCTTCACGAAGCTCAGAATCTCCATCGTCTCCGCTGATTCGGGTTCGATCTCGTCCAATTCTTCCTTGGAGAACAGCAGGTACTGATCCTTTTCGTATTCGTAGCCCTTTTCGATCTCCGCGCGATCAACGAATTTTTCGCAGGTTGGACAGTAGAGCGGCTGCTTGATGCGCGAGTGGCAGACGGAGTGAATCTGATTGAAGCTGATGCGCTCGGAGCGCGCTGCCGGGGATAGTTCAATGGGGATCGAAATCATCCCGAACGTTAGGAAACCTTTCCATGTCGCGGCCACTGGAACCTCCCATGAATGGCCCGATTATCTGAGATATGCGCCCAAGTTGCAATCGGGTGATTGCGGCGGGGCGATGAAAAAGTGATGGCGAAGAAATGGCGAAGACAAGAAGCAGGGCGCAAGATGCTGCGGTCTTTGGCGCTGGATCGTGAAGGGAAGCGAGGGACACGTGCCGCGCCTCCGCTGCTGGGATGTGAAGTGGCTAAAGGTGCGTGGCGGAAAGAGCGCGAACGATTCTTCGTTCAGGGAAATCACGCTCAGCTCGCTTGCGAGAATTGAAAGTCGGGCTATTTTGTGGGGATTGCGCGGGTGTCCGTTGACCAGATTACGTTTCCGTCCAGGTCATAGAACTCGAGCAACGGATGACGATCGCCATCGACGGTCATTTTGCCGCGCATAGCGCCTGCGGAGTCTTTAAGAATGAAGGCCTGAGCTTCCACGGTCGTTTTCGTTGCCTTGACGCCCGGGTCGAGCTGGGCTGTGACGTTAGCCGTTGTTAACGAGAGGAACGTGGCCAGAAGTATTAGCAGCCCCGCCGTTTTCCATAGGCGATTCTGCCTTTCGAGTTTCGTCACGCGACCGACTAAGCCTTTGTAATCAGCGTCTGTCATTTGCATGTGTCATCTCCTTTAGCAGTGCTCGTGGCGCTTTCTGTTGGAACGAACGGGCGCGAAATTCTTGCAGAGCTGGGCTCCAAACCCCCATTTGACAGCGGCACACGAGTACTGTTCCCAAAGCATAGACGCCAAGAGAGATCCTTCGCTGCGCTCAGGATGACGGATCGGAAAAGGCATGAATTGTACTGGGCCAATTCACAAAATGGCTACGAGAACGGGACATTTGTTTGACTTCTTTGTGACAAGCGGCCTGGCGGTGATGCGTACCGTAGCGGCTTGCGGTGTGCTTCTCAATACACAGGAGGGTGTAATGGAGAAAGAAAAGCGTGTGACTGCTCGTCCAGTAAATCGCCGGTCATTCCTGAAAAAGGGAGTGCTGGCGGGGGGCGCTGCGACGATCGGCGCGGGATTCATCGGCGGCAAGGCATTTGCATTCCCGCAGGATAATTCCAGCAGACCATCAAAGGGCGACATTGCCATTCTGCGGTTCCTCAATGCCGTAGAACAAATCGAAACCGACCTCTGGCTACAATACGCGGAACTGGGAGGAGTGCAGGACAGCACCATTCCGGGAGCCAACGGAGGGAATCCGCTTTATGTTGGCGCCCTGCAGATCCTCGACGGCGACATGGCGCAATACATCACCGACAACACCGACGACGAAATCAGTCACGTGGCTTTCCTGAAAGCGTACCTGGAATCGAAGGGCGCGGAGGCGGTGGACCTCAGCCCGTTTGCGACGATCCCGGGCAGCACCGCGCAAGGATCCAGCAAGAAGCTGCGGCTGACAAACCTGACGCAACTCACCGTGGACACCAGCTATTGGTCGCGGTACCGCAGCATAACGAACCCCGATGTCGATCGCGGCGCGCCGTTCGTGCAAGCGGTGCCGAGCCTGGGCGTCGGGCGGCACACAGCGATTCCTCGAACGGATGCGGACACGGCGGGAAGTTCTCTGAGCAGCGACAACACGAAAAGCATAACGACTCACTTGCAAGCGATCGCGTTCACGGCCGGTTTCCACTTTGCGTTTATCGAGCAGGGCGGCACGAGCCTCTACCCGACGCTTGCTCAACAAGTGAGCAACGTGGAAGTCTTGCGAGTTTTGCTGAGCATCGGGCCCAGCGAGACGATGCACTTTCAAACTTGGCAGGACAAGGCAGGCAATGCGCTTCCACTTTCGGATACGGACAACGGACCGGGCGGAACAGGTGCAAAGGTTACGTTTACGAACCTGGCTCAAGCGCAAGGCGAGACGAACCCGGAATCCCTGAAGGGGAATACCTTGCAGGCCAACCTAATCATGCCCGAACCGACTCACTTCCTCGACAAAGACTTCCCGCCCGTCGCGATTATTCGTCCGAGCTCTACGGAGAATTCGGGCGCCATGGCCGCGTTTAACAGCCTCATGGCCGACGGGCTCTTCATCGGCCAGAAAAACCAGGAGTTTTTTCAAGTGATGCGTAACCTGGCGCAAGAGGCCGATTCGGCTCGACGAGAGGGTAACGGACGAGACGAATAGCACAGGCTCGTCGAACTCGAATCGGGTTATGTGCACGCCCGAGGGTGGTCCGGCCTCGTTTCCTTGAAGGAGCGAGGCCGGACTTCATCACATTCTCATCCCCGCAGTCAGCGGCCTCGAATTGCAGATTGGCGCTAACGTAGGAATAAAAATCTGATTGATCTCCGGGCTGCTAGTCGGCGAGGTGCATTTGTTTTAGTAGCCCAGCGTAGCGGGGGTCTTGGCGGAGGTTTATCATCAGCGGGCTCCTTTTCAATTCTGGAGCGCCCGCGTCGCGTTGTCGCACGGCGCGGTCGAGCCAGTGAAATGCTTCGTTGTTCTCTTCGCGATAGGCGTAGGCCTCGGCAATTTGGTACGCGCAGTCGTTTTGATGCGTGGCAATCAGTTTTTTCAGAGCTGCGTCAGACTCCTTCCGCTGTCGGAGTAGATGGTGAGCCATCGTCTCGCCGGAGAACTTCTCCCACTCGCCGGTTTCCTTCTCCATCTCAGCGAGGGCTTCTTGCGGGTGGCCCTGGGACATCAGAATTTTGGCGCGCGTGAGGTGAAGCGAGGAAATTTGAGTATTCAATTCTTCGGCTCTTTGTAGCTCGGCGAGGGCTTCCTCGTTTCGGCCCACAAAAAACAGCTCATAGCCCAGCGCCAAGTGAAAATTGGCCCTCAGGGGGTCGAGAGCAATCGCCTGCTTGTAGAGATCGATCGCCTCGTCCCCGTGCCCGAGGTATCTTGCCAAGTAAGCGCGATAGCACAACCCGTCGGCGTTGCCCGGCTCCAGTGTTCCAGCTTTTTTCAAAGAAGCATTCGCGCCATCCCAGTCCCAGTCGTGGTTAATCTGGATCAACCCGAGGGCCAAGTAACCCGTGGCGAGGTTGGGATCAAGCGCAATCGCTTTCGTTGCGCTCTCGTGCGCGCGCCGAAATCCATCCTTGTTCTCGATGAGCGCGACCGAAGCCATGGTTTGCAGCACTTGCGAGCGCTGCGCCCAGGCTGGCGCAAAGCTGGCATCCCACTTGATCGCTTGATCGGCATAGGAAAGGGCCTTATCGAGATCTTCTTTATCTTGTCCGCGAGCAATGAAGTATTGCCCTTGCAGATAGGCTTGATAGGCTTCGGGATTCGTGCTGGGCGAACGCGCTGAAATCCCGGATCCTGCGGGCTTCAACAGCCTGATTTGCAAGGTCGAGGTTACGTCCCGCGCAATGTCGTCCTGCGCTTCGAAAATGTGATCAACGTCGCGGTCGTAGGTTTCCGACCAAAGTTGAAAACCGTCGTCAGCTTTGATGAGCGATGCGGTAATGCGCACGTGGTTGCCTTCCTTGCGCACGCTTCCTTCGAGGATGTTGGCAACTCCGAGCTCATGACCCACAGTGCGAAGGTCTTCGCTCTTACCCTTAAACTGAAACGCCGAGGATCGTGCGACGACTTTGAGCCCCGAGACTTTCGCGAGGTCGTTGATCAGTTGCTCGGATAGCCCGTCAGCAAAATACTCCTGGTCTTTGCCTGGACTCATATCGGTAAAAGGTAGTACTGCGATGGAGTTATTTTTGAATGACGAGGCGTGCAACCTGCTTCGCGTAAGCCAAATAAGCCCAATCATACAAGTCACCGCGACGACCAGCACCAACGCCGGTATAATCGCCAGCTTCCATGTCCTCCCCTTACTAGAGAAGCTTTCCCGCTCTGGCGTGGCCGTTTCGTCTCTCGCCTTTTTTTCCCTTGCACTTGGCGAAGACAAGTCCGGGAGCTCGGTCGCGCTGTCATCTGTCACGGGAGCAATGAAACGGTATCCGCGCTTGGTCACCGTTTCAATGAACGCGGGATTTTTGTGCTGGTCTCCGAGGACTTTGCGGATTTCCAGTATGTATTTTCTGAGGACTTCCTGGTTTACGTAGGTCTCCGGCCAAAGGGCCTCAAGAAGTTCGTTTTGAGTAACCAAACGCCCCGCATTTTCGACCAAGTGGCGAAGGACATCAAACGCCTTTGGGGTGATTATTACCCGTTCTTCTCCACGCCAGAGGCAATGGTCTGCTGCGTCAAGCCTGAACGACTGGAACGACTTCATTCTCTATGACCCATTCTGCGCCCGCCCCAAGGAAGCACGACCTTACAAGATTAATGTTATCTACGCACCACGGACTGCTACCGGCCCTAAGTTACAAATTGTGACGGCATAAATTTGCGCTCGCCACGCCAACGGCGAGCGATGCGATGCGATGAAGACTAAGATGCGGTCCTAGGCCTTGGCGATACAAGGATTCCACGGAAACGGAACGGGAACGTCACACGTAAATTTCCTTCATCTCATACTCTGTTCATAACTTGCCGGGGGCATTCCATCGATACCCAGGGCAAATATTTCAGGAGCGTGCAAATGCTTTTGTTGAATCACAGTGACAGCGAAACGGGTACCGGTGCATTTCGCATCGAACGACCGCGCAAACTGGCGTTAGTGCGGTTGGCACGAGATCTTTTCAATGGGCGATATCGCGCCGGCGAATCCGTTCAACTGTTTGAAATCGAGACGGAGTATGACCTCGACCGCGAGTCTGTACTAAGCGTTCTTTCCGAATTCCAGACGCTTGGGATGGTTACGATGTCTGGAAGGTTTTCCGCGACCGTCCACCCGCCGAATCCGAAAGAGATGCAAGACGCGTACGAGATACGGGCTGCCCTGGAAGAAATCAGCGGCCGAAGCGCAGCGCCTGCACTGAAAGGCAACACTGCGGTACTACGGGGCGAGTTGGACGCGATGCGCGCGGCCGTGCGCAAGCTCGATCTCGACTCCTACGCGGAACACGACGTGAAATTCCATCGAGGGATTCTGCAAGCGTCACAAAACGACGTTCTCATCCGCGTGTGGGACACGCTGGCTTGTGATCTGCGCATACGGGCCGCGATTGAAAAGGTTACGAAGAACCTGCAGGATGTGGTCGAGTCTCACCAGCCGATCATAGAGGCTCTTGAGCGAGGACAAGGAAGGGAAGCTGGTGCGCTGTTGCGCAATCACGTGGAGACCTTCGTAGAGTTTCTCAGGAAATCGGATTCGGCAGTTCATAAAGCGCTACGCAACGACCTAGAACACGCGAAGGGCGTGCAGGCAGCGTTTTTCCCACAGCAGAATCTGGCGATACCGGGCCTGTGCTGCGAGACGTTCTACAAACCGGCTCAGAGCATCGGTGGCGATTACTACGATTTCCTGTCCTTGCAGGACGACCGCTGGGGAATCGCGATTGGTGATGTGTCTGGGAAAGGCATCGGCGCGGCGCTACTGATGGCCAGCCTGCAGGCGTCGCTGCGCGCGCAGGCCTTGCACACTCATTCCGATCTTTCCGAGCTCATCGCGAACGTGGACCGGTTGGTGTATGCGGCCTCACCGGATCATCTTTACGCGTCGCTTTTTTACGCAGAGTACGACCCGGCCACGCGCATCTTGAGATACGTGAACGCGGGGCACAATGCTCCGATGGTGCTTCGCTGGAAAGGGAAAAAGTGCGGGGTGTTTCACTTGAAGGCGGTGGGGACACCTGTGGGGCTCTTTCAAGGCGCTCAATTTGGGTCGAAAACATTTCAACTGCAAATCGGCGATGTGCTGGTTGCCTACACCGATGGAATTACAGAATCGGAAAACTCCGAACGTGAACAATGGGGGCAGAGGCGGCTGGAAAGTCTGCTGCGCACTTGTCGCGGCAATACGCCGAAACAAATTAGCCGGTGCGTTCTTGATGAACTGTGTGCCTACTCAGCGGGGCGGTCGCAAAAAGACGACATTACCCTCATGGTGATGCAAGTGCAGGGGCGGGAGAGGATCTCTTGACCGACTTCAAGAATCGACGGATAGCAATGACGGAGATGATTGACAGTGGTGGCGGGCTGTGGCAACACTCGGTGGGGTTGAGAGATGCAGCCGAGCGCACGGCGGTTGACCACACACCAGAAGGCGGTCCTGATTCAGGTGCTACTTACGTTTCCCGAGCAGCAGGTTCGCGTCTGCTACGATCCTGCGGCTAGCGACATGCATGATTATGCACAGGATTTTTTGACGATCTTCAAGGTGATTGGATGGAACGTTAGTGAGGGCGCGCTGGCGGCAACCTGGAACGGCCAATTTGACGACATGTCGATCGTGGTGAACGCATTAGACGACCTGCCTCCGGGCGCCGAGGCGCTGCGAGATGCGTTACGAATTTATGGGATCGAAGTTGCGACGATTTGCGACCCGGCGTGTGCAATGAAGGCTGGTGGATTCATTCTGGCTGTCGGTGGCGGCAATTCGTAGCGCGGGCTTTGCGTTCCCTTTATCACTCACCAGTTTGGCGCGTCTTTGTGGAATCGCATGCGGATCGGCTTCACTCTTTCCTTCAGCCAGCCGTGTTCGGGACATTCCAATCTTTGCGGGAACCTGATCGCTCCCGGCACCGGCTTCACTATCAGCTTCGCGTTACACTTCGGGCAGTTCAAACGGTCTCCGTTCGCGTCGATGCGACTCCGGGCGCGGCTTGATTCCGACCTGGAAGTACACGCCT
>Ga0210386_10002223_pt1 | contig 16896 bp, 16 predicted proteins | sample IncBWH32OmetaG_FD_160091 | JGI IMG/M metagenome (GOLD analysis project Ga0210386, IMG submission 160091) | Forest soil microbial communities from Barre Woods Harvard Forest LTER site, Petersham, Massachusetts, United States - Inc-BW-H-32-O ... | reverse complement strand
GCGATCAACAGCCGCGATGCCATGCTGGAAGGCGGCCACCTGACGATTGAAACCGCCAACGCGCATCTTGATGGACAGTACGCGGCCGTGCACGCGGAGGTTCCGGCTGGGCAATATGTGCTGATCGCTGTTACCGACAACGGCGTTGGCATGCCCCCCGATGTGGTGGCAGGGCATTCGATCCGTTCTTCACCACCAAAGGTGTTGGCAAGGGAACCGGATTGGGGCGGTCGCAGGTCTACGGCTTCGTCAAGCAATCCAACGGGTATGTGAAGATCTATTCCGAGGTTGGCCACGGCACCACGGTGAAGCTATATTTGCCGCGCTTCTTTGTCGCGGAAAGCCTGACGCTCGAGAGCCATTCCGGTGCGGGTTCGATACCGACTATTGTGACCGGATACGAAACGATAATGGTGGTGGAGGATGAGGATAGGGTCCGCCGGACGACGATCGAGAGCGTGCGCGAACTCGGTTACACCGTGCTGGACGCTGACGGCGCGGCCGCGGCCCTGCGCATCATCGATAGCCACCCGGAGGTCAAGCTGGTGTTCACCGATATCGTCATGCCAGAAGTCGACGGGCGGCGGTTTGCCGAGGAGGCGTTGCGCCGCAGACCCGGGCTGCGCGTGCTGTACACCACCGGCTATACGCGCAACGCGATCGTGCACAATGGTGTGCTGGATCCAGGCGTGCAGTTGCTGTCCAAGCCCTACACGCTGGAGCAACTGGCGCTGAATTTGCGCGAAGTGCTTGACACACCGGTTGCCGCGTCCGGAACGGGGCCGCACGACAGAGCGGACGCTTGACCCGATCTTAACGGTCCGCGGGCGCCTGATCGCCCGGTGGCTCAGATGGACGCCAAAGCGGGATGGACGCGGCCCTCCTACCCTGGCGCTGTGTTTGATCGCGTGAATCAGATCCACGGCGATGCTGGCTTTGGTCACACAGGGGTGCCGACACTCTTGGTAGCGGCTTGACCTTGCCGCGCATCCGTTTTAGATATATCTATGCTATATCTGTTGAGGCTTCTATGACCTTCGCCCACCTTGTCGTCTTCGCCGCCGCCTACCTCGCCGCGCTCGTCCTTCCCGGGCCCGGTGTGACGGCGCTCATCGCCCGCGTGCTGGGCCGCGGGTTGCACGGCGCTTGGGCTTACATCGCCGGCTTTGTCGTCGGTGCGCCGATTTGGTTCACGATCGCCGCGACCGGACTGGCAGTGCTCGCCACGACCTTCGCCGCCCTCTTTGTGGCGGTTCGGTATGCGGGCGCAGCCTACCTTCTCTATCTCGCGTGGAAGCTGTGGACCGCTCCGGCCCGCGCCCAAACTGATCCAGAGGTTTCGCCCGAGCATCGCGGGCGCCTGTTCCTGACCGGGGTTGCGATCAACCTCGGCAACCCGAAGGTCATCATCTTCTTCCTGGCATTGCTCCCAACGGTGGTTGACCTGCGCGCCCTCACCCCGCTCGGCTTCGCGGAGCTGGCGGCAATCATCGTCGCAGTCGCGGGCAGTGTGCTGAGCACCTACGCACTGGTTGCCGCGCGGGCCCGCCGGCTTTTCAACTCCGCCCGTGCCGTCCGTCGACTGAACCGCGGAACGGGGGTGGTGATGGCCGGCGCCGCGGTGATGGTCGCCACGCGTTGATCCGCGGGGCGCGGGCTGCAGCCCGGGAGGCCGATGACTGTCAGGGACGCAGTTGCTGGATTTCAGCTGATCCAACCTGTCCGGCCAGCTCACCTGCATTCATGACCAGATTGCCCGGATGGTGGCCCACCCGGTGAGGCCCGCCGCAACAGCGGGCTGGAGCTGGACGCCGTGGTGCAGGCGACCGAGACGGCGTCGAACCAGATCATGGCGGCGGCCGAAGTGATCGGCGAGCTGACCCAGAACGGGCGGCGCGATGCGGCATCACCCTCGCCCGGCAACGCTCCGCTCGCCGGCTGCTCCCGTGGCGCGCGAGAGGTGTGCCGCATTCAAGCCATTTCGACACACCACCAGAGCGTGGATCACTTCATTCAGCTCCGCCGGTCGGCGCACCCGGTGCACGACCAGATGTGCATACTCCTCCGAGGCCAGCAGCACCGCGTACTCAGCCTGTAGCTGCCGCCAGGTGCGCCAGGCCCAGCGGATCGGATGGCTCGGCCGCAGCAAATGCGTCCAGCGCTCGACATTGCCCGACCACATCCGGGTACGGAGGATCGCGCGCGACAGCGTGCGCCGGACCACGCGGACCATGATCAGCTTGCGACTGTAATCCAGCCAGATGAGATGCGTCGCGCGCTCCCAGGTATAGGCGCGGGCCAGACGGTAATTGCCGTCCGCGATCCAGCATGGGCCTGCGGTCGCTTCGTCGACGCGGCGGGCGAACTCCATCGGGTTGGTGTGGGTCAGCGCCTGCCAGTCCGCTTCCCAGTGCAGCGCGTCGAGTTCGATGAACGGCAAATCCAGCACGACGGCCAGTCGTTTCGATAGCGTCGTTTTGCCGGCACCCGACGTGCCAATTACGGCGATGCGCATGGGTGTGTGCTCAGCCATCAGTGGCCACATCATCGCGTGGGATCAGTGCGGTCGCGCCGGCGGCCAGCAGGGATGCCAGGCCCGCCGCGGCGAAGGCCGCCGGCAGCGACCAGGGCAGCAACACGCCCGCCAGCGCGGAGCCGAGCGGGATGCCTGCCAGGTTCAGGCTCATCGAGACCGACAGCACGCGCCCGAGCTCTACCGGGTCGGTGCGGCGCTGACGCAGGGTCAGCACGGCGATATCGACCGGCCCAGCCGCTGCGGCGATCAGCATGAGACCGAGAGCCAGGCCGAACAGGCCATGCGTCGCGGCGACCGGTCCGGCCGCCAACGCGGTGATACCCATGCCCAGGGCCATCGTTGGGCGTTCACGGCCAAGCGTGCGTAGGCGTCCCGCGATCAGCGTGCCGATCACACCGACGACGCCGGAGCCAGCCCACAACAGACCCGCGGTTGCCTGCCCCGCACCGCCGGCGACGTGACGTGCCGCGACAACCGGTACGACCACCAGCAGCGCGCCCCAGGTGACCTGGTAGAGCGAATAACTGAGCGCCATCGCGCGAAGTGTCGGCGCACGCGATACGCGCACGAACCCGGTCCACGCCGTGCGTAGCAGGGCGGGCAGCAGTACCGCGCGCGGGTGCGGCGTGCGGATACGACCGACGCAGATTGCGGTCGTGGCGTAGAGTATCGCGATCAGAATGAAGGTCGGTGCCGCGCCAACGAACCCGACCAGCACGCCGGCCAGCGCCGGACCGACGATATCCGTCAGCCCGTGGATTGACGTGTCGAGCGCGTTCGCGCGATCGCGCGCCTCGACGCGCACCAAGCGTGGCACCAGCGCGCGGATACCGGCGGCGCTCAACGGGCTGGTCAGAGAGAACAGCCCGGCGAGCGTCAGCAGTACGGGCGCCGATGCCCAGCCGATGCGATCGACCAACGCGAGGCCCAGCAGGCAGGCGGCGCTTGCCGCCATGTCGACGGTGATGGCCCACACGGCGCCCGAGCGGTCGATCAGGGCGCCTGCGATTGGGCTGGCGATCAATCCGGGGGCGAACAGAGCGAACGCCATCCAGCCGGCGAGCGCGGGCGAGCCGGTGCGTGACAACGCATAAAGAACGATCGCCAACGCCACCATGCGGCCGGCTAGGCGCGATAGGGTAGTGGCGAGCAGCAGCGCGGCCATGTCCGGCAGGCGGAGAAGTGCACGATAGGACAGGGCGTGGCCGACCATGCGCCCAAGGATAGCCGAAACTTGCCGATCCCGCCGCTCTCCCGCACGATACCGCCCCGTCGTCCCCCGCCGGGACCCCATCGTACGGAGCCATGCCGATGTCCGCCGCCCTGCAACTCGCCAAGTCCGAGATGTCCGATGCCGAATGGCAAACGCGCTGCGAGCTCGCCGCGCTGTATCGTGTGATCGACCATCTGGGCTGGACCGACCTGATCAACACCCACATGTCGGCGCGCCTGCCCGACCAGCCGGATCATTTCCTGATCAACAACTACGGTGAGATGTTCGACGAGATCACCGCGTCGTCCCTGGTGAAGATGGACATGGATGGCAACGTCCTGTCGCCCGGCGGCAAGTTCAACAATGCTGGTTTCATCATCCACAGCGGTGTCTACAAGGCGCGGCCGGATGCGATGTGCGTGCTGCACACCCACACGCGCGCCGGTGCCGGCGTGTCGCTGATTGAGAAGGGCCTGCGGCCGATCAGTCAGGATGCGTTGGGGATCTACGATGACGTGGCCTATCACGAGTACGGCGTGCCGGCGACGGTGGAGGAGTGCGAGGCGCTGGGCCGCACCTGCGCCGGTGGCGCTGGTTGCATCATCCTGCTGAACCATGGGCTGCTGACGCTCGGCCCGACCATCCACGGCACGTTCTTCCGCCTCTACAATCTGGAGCGTGCCTGCGAGCTGGAGCTGCTGGCGCGGCAGATGCGGATCGAACCCGCGCCGATCAGCGACTACGTGATCGGCAAGGCGGCGGAACGTGGCAAGAAGCGCCGCAACCTGCCGGAATACGGCCTGGCCGAGTTCAAGGGCCTGGTGCGCACGGTGGAGAAGCGCGGCGCCGACTACCGGCACTGAGACGGGCGGCCGGGAGGAAACAAACCATGAGCGGAACAACCGCCCACAGCCCGTACCTGGCGGTGCGGGAGGATTGGTTGCGGCGCCGGCGCGAGGTCGTGTTGGAGCCGGAGCTGCCGATCGTCGACCCGCATCATCATTTGTGGGAGCGGCCGGGCTGGCGTTATTTGCTGCCGGATCTGCTGGCGGACGTTGACACCGGCCACAACATCGTCGCCACGGTATTTATCCAATGCCGTGCGATGCATCGTGCGACCGGGCCGGAGGAATTCCGCCCGGTCGGCGAGACCGAATTCGTCAACGGCATCGCGGCGATGAGTGCCAGTGGCGGCTATGGGCCGACGCGGATCTGCGCCGGTATTGTCGGGCATGTCGATCTGCGATTGGGGGCGCGGGCTGAGGAGGTGTTGCAGGCGCACACCCAGGCGGGGGGCGGGCGGTTCCGCGGGATTCGCCACATCACCGCCTGGGACGCGGACCCGACCGTTCTGAACCCGGCCTATTCGCCGCCGCCGGGGTTGTTGGGTGATGCGACATTCCGGCAGGGTTTTGCCAGGTTGGCACCGCTGAACCTGTCATTCGATGCGTGGCTGTATCATCCGCAGATCGACGAGCTGACTGACCTGGCGCGGGCGTTTCCAGACACGCGCATCGTGCTGAACCATGTCGGCGGGCCGCTGGCGATCGGGGCCTATGCCGGCAGGCGCGACGCGGTGTTGCCGAAATGGGCGGCCTCGATCCGTAATCTGGCGAACTGCCCAAATGTGTGCGTGAAGCTGGGCGGGATCGGGATGCGGATCAACGGGTATGATTTCCACACCCGGGCTGATCCGCCGTCGTCGGAGGCGCTGGCCGCGGCATGGAAGCCGTATATCGAAACGTGTATCGCGGCGTTCGGCGCGTCGCGCTGCATGTTCGAGAGCAATTTCCCGGTGGATAAGGGTTCGTACGGGTATCGCGAGTACTGGAACGCCTGCAAAATACTCTCGCGTGGGCTAAGTGCGAATGAACGGGCGGAGCTGTTCGCTGGAACGGCCACGCGGTTCTATCGGCTCTGAGCTTCACGGCTCCCTGGCTCTCGGTCTTCTTCGTGGTGAAAATCGAGCGACGCAGCACGCACCGACCGTGCCGTTCCAATTCCGGCAAGGATTCACCACGTCGAAGACCGAGAACCACGAAGGGCCGCGGGGATGAATGCATGGCGCTGCGCGCTTGTGCCGTTAGCTCCGCCGCAGTTGAAGGACGATCGCCTCGGCCTCATCGCGGCCCATCCGCAGTGCCCTGCTCGCCACGTCCTGGTTGAAACCCGCCCGTGCCAGCATCGCGAGCTCCCGCTTCCGATCCTCCTCCGCCTCCCGGAACGGTCCGATCCGGCGTCGCCGCGCCAGTACCAGCGCCGCCGACAGCTCGTCGTTCTCGCCGGTCTCTAACACCGCCTTCGCCGTCTCGGCCCCTACGCCTTTTGCCACCAGGTGTGCCGCGACCGCGCGCCGCGAACGCCCGCCCCGCAGCAGGCTGCGCGCGCGGCTTTCGGCAAAGGCGACATCGCTCACCGCGCCGGCCGCTGCGAGCTGTGTGACCACGCCACGCACCGTCGCGCGTGCCGCCGCTGCCTGCGTGGCGACCTGCTCGGTGTCCGCCCCGTCCGCGGCCGCGCGCCGTGCCCAGCGGTCCACGCCACGTGCCAGCACCCGCGCCAGGCCCGCCTCGGTCGCGGTGTAGCGGGCCAGATGCGCCAGGGCGCGCTCGCGTAGGGTCGCGGCGGTGGGTGCGGGGCCGACAGAGGGGGCTGGGCGTCTTGCCATGCCCGGACGATGCCGTATCGCCCGTGGTTACGGCAATCGTCGCAATCTTGCGTTGCATCATTTCGTTGCTAAATCGTATCATATCGGCGACGTTTTGCGGGGTGGTCATGGCAACGCGGAGCTGGAACGGTGGCAGTGGGGATTGGTATTCCACCCGCCTGTGGAACAGCTCGGGCGGCACCAATTCCTATCCGTTCCCCGGCGATACGATGTTCATCAACAGTGGCACGGTCGACCTGCTTGCGGGTGAGGAAGCCGCGATCGGCACGGTCGACGGCGTGCAGATCAGCCTGGGGTCCAGCAGCGCCGCGCAGCCGGCGGCGATCGTCGCGACCGAGGCGACACTCGGGCATTACGAGACCAGCACCATTCCGGGCAGCGTGCAATCAACCATTGAGTTGCAATGGAACGCCGCCTGGCCCAGCACCGACGGCGGCGTTTCGGACGAGCTGGGCATGGCACTCCACAATACGTCTGGCCAGCTCGTCGCATTGTCGAACCAGGTATCCAGCGAACCCGATTACGGCGATATTCCAGAGATCGCGCTGAGTGTACCTGGTTCATCAACCACGACGCAGTACGAACTTGCCATTTACCAGATCGGCCCGACTCCGGTCTTGCAGTTCAAATACATTCTGTTTGGGTCGCCCGCTTCGGACGGGTTGGACGTGACATCGGCTGAGGGATCGACCACCGAGCCGCAGGATCCTGGCGGCATCATCGACGATCCGGACGCGGGACAAGGGTCCGGCTCGGTGCATGGCCATCAGTTGGTGCTGGGCGTCAACACCGTCGGCGCGGTGTACTGGTCCAACGCCCCCGCCCATGGCGTGGCGCCGGACTGGACCGAATATTTTTCCAGCGGTGGCCTCGGGACGTTGTTATACAGCCAGAACGGCACGGCGCTCGCCACGCCGGAGCCCGCGGGCAAGGTCGACTTCGTTGCGCCGGATGGCATTCAGACATCGGTGCCGAATTTTCCGGGCTTTTCCGGCACCTCGGCCGCGACGCCGAACGCGGCCGCGGTTGCGGCGCTGATGCTGCAGGACAATCCCGCGCTGACCACATCGCAGGTCACCGCCAGGCTCGAAGCCTCGGCGGTTAGCATGGGTCTGCCGGCGGCCCAGCAGGGCGCGGGTCTGATCCAGGCGCCGGCTGCAGTCGATTGCGCGATCGCCGCGGCGGGGGCGTCGGGCACCTATGCATGGACCGGTGCGAGCGTGCATGGACCGGTGCGAGCGGCGGCAATGTTGGTTCGGTAGCGAACTGGGATGATCTGACGACGTTCATGGATCCGGCGGCGCAAGCGCCCGGGACGTTGGATACGGCATCGTTTCCGTCCGGCGACGGGATTGTGACCGGCACCGACACGGTGAGCGTGCTGCAGTTCGGCAGCGGTGGCCTGTGGTCGCTGGGGGCAGGCGCGTCGCTGACCGCGACGAGTGCCATCACTGAGGGGGACGGCGTCGTCGCGATCGGCGCCAGCGCCAACATCACCGGGCAGGGTACGGTCGATGCGATCTCCGGGACGGGGGGCCAGAGTGCCGCGGTCATAGTCGCGGGCGCGGGCGCGTCCCGGAACAGTGCGGGCCGCCTGGTGATTGGCAAAGCCGGGCCGGGCGATCTGTCGATTTCTGGATCCGGCACCGTCATCGCTGCGGGCGCGACGATCGCCAACACCACCACGGCTTCCGGATCGTCTGCGTCGGTCACCGGCACGGGCTCTGAGTGGCAGGTGGGTGGTGCGTTGATTGTCGGTAACGCGGGTGCCGGGTCGCTGAACATCACGGTGGGCGGCACGGTGACGGCGGTGCGAGCGAAGCTGAACGGTTTGGCCCGAATTAAAGAGACAGGCGGCCTGACAATTCGGGCCACGCGCCACCGTCTCCTCTGTCACGCCCCTGCCGTCGCGCCTCTGCCGTTTGACACCGTCCCGCCGCCTCGCCAATCTCCCCGGCTTCCCAAAGACCCGCCCGTGAAGGATCGCGGGCGGGAGATCGTTTGGGACGTCCAATCAGAGGGTTACACCCCCATGATCTCCGCCTTGTTGCCGAACTACGCACGCGCTGACCTCGCTTTCGAGCGGGGCGAGGGCGCTTGGCTGTGGACGGTGGACGGGCGACGATTCCTCGACTTCGGCTCCGGCATCGCCACGACGTCGCTGGGCCACGGCCATCCGCACCTGGCGAAGACCATCGCCGAGCAGGCGGCCAAGGTGATGCATGTGTCGAACCTGTACCGTATCCCGCAGGCGGAACGTCTTGCGGCGCGGCTGGTCGAGCACACGTTTGCCGACAGCGTATTCTTCTGCAACTCGGGCACCGAGGCCAACGAGGGCATGATCAAGATGATGCGCAAGGCGGCCTATGAGGGCACCTCGCATGACCGCTTCCGCCTCATTACGTTCGAGGGCGCCTTCCACGGCCGCACGCTGGGCGCGTTGGCCGCGACAGGCAACGAGAAATACCTGAAGGGTTTCGGTCCGCCGCTGGAAGGCTTTGACCAGGTCCCGTTCAACAACATGAACGCGGTGCGCAACGCGATCGGTCCGGCGACGGCCGGCATCATCGTCGAGCCGATCCAGGGCGAAGGTGGTGTGCGTTCGGCCGATCCGCAGTTCCTCCGCGACCTGCGCACGGTGTGTGACGAGTACGGGCTGATCCTGGGCTTCGACGAAGTGCAATCCGGCATGGGCCGCACCGGCAAGCTGTTCGCCTATGAATGGTCCGAGATCGAACCAGACGTCATCGCCGCGGCGAAGGGCATCGGCGGCGGCTTCCCGCTGGGCGCTGTGCTGGCAAAGGAAGCGGTGGCAAAATATCTCGTTCCTGGCACGCATGGCACGACGTTCGGTGGCAACCCGCTGGCCTGTGCCGCAGGCAACGCGGTGCTGGACGTGATGCTGGTACCGGGCTTCATGGAAGAGGTGCAGCGCAAGGGCAAGAAGTTCCGCGCCCAGCTCGATGCACTCGCTCGCGAATATCCGCAGGTCTACGAGGATGCGCGTGGCATGGGCCTGTTGCTTGGCCTGAAATGCGTGCTGCCGCAGAACGAGGTGCAGGCCGCCTGCGTCGCCGAAGGGCTGATGGCGATCACCGCGGGCGACAACGTACTGCGCCTGGCGCCGCCATTGGTGGTGACGGACGCCGATCTGGATGAGGCGGTCGACATGCTGCATCGGGCGACCCGTCGTGTGCTGCCGTCCACGGCCAAGGTCGCGGCAAAATGAGTGCGTCACTGAAACGGACACGGGACGTGACGGGCCGGTCCACCGAAGCGGGAGCCGGTCCGCGGCACTTCCTCGACCTGCGGGATTTCGACGCTGCAACGTTGCGGCACATGCTGGACGTGGCGGCGAACTACAAGCGCGGTGGGGTGTCGTCGCGCCCGCTGGCCGGCAAGACGCTGGCGCTGATCTTCGAGAAGCCCAGCACGCGTACCCGCGTCTCCTTCGAAGTCGGCATGCGTCAGCTGGGTGGCGACGTGATCTACATGAACGCGCGCGACATGCAGTCGGGTCGCGGTGAAAGCGACGCCGACACGGCGCGCGTGTTGTCGCGCTATGTCGATGCGATCGTCATGCGCACGGATCGCGTTGGCAGGATCCGGGAGCTGGCGCAATTCGCGACGGTGCCGGTGATCAACGGGCTTACTGATATTTCGCATCCGTGCCAGTTGATGGCCGATGTGCTCACGTTCGAGGAGCATCGCGGGCCGATCGCGGGCCAGGTGGTGGCCTGGTGTGGTGACGGCAACAACGTCGCGCGCAGTTGGATCGAGGCGGCGGTGCGATTCGGCTTCACATTGCGTCTGGCGACGCCGGATGGGTTGGCGCCGCCGCGGGAGCTGATCGACTGGGCCCGCGCGCAGGGCGGCAGGATTGAACTGACGGATGATCCGCAAAAGGCGGTCGCCGGCGCGCGCTGCGTGGTGACCGACACCTGGGTGAGCATGGCGGATGACCCGAATACCGCACGGCACAACATGCTGGCGCCGTATCGCGTCACCAGCGCGCTGATGGCGACGGCCGCCAAGGACGCGATCTTCATGCATTGCCTGCCAGCGCATCGCGGCGAGGAGGTCACCGAAGCGGTGATCGACGGGCCGCAATCGGTGGTGTTCGACGAGGCTGAGAACCGGCTGCACGCGCAGAAGGGCGTGCTGGCCTGGGTGCTGGGCGCCACGCGGTAAGCTCGGCCGGTTTGTCAGGCGTCCCCGCGCATGCGTGGGGTGCGCCGCCCTCGGGTCGTGTTGCAGTGCAGCAATTCCCATATGCTGGCGCCTGACAGCATGGGATGACGCACGGCATGGAGTGGTCGCGGCAGATAAAGGTGGCCCGGCGCGGTCTGCGCACGGCGTTGCGTACGGCCTCAGCGGTCATGGCGCCGGCGGCGGTTGTGGGCAGCCCCACCTGGGGTACCGGCGTGGTGCTGGAGGTGCCGGAATTCGGCGACAATCCAGGCAAGCTGGCGATGCGCATGTACACGCCGCACGACCTGCCGGGGCGGGCGCCGCTGGTGGTGCTGTTGCATGGCTGCGGCCAGGACGCGGCGGGGTTCGCGGTGGAATCCGGCTGGATTGCGCTGGCCGAGCGGATCGGGCTGGCGCTGGTACTGCCGGAGCAGTCCGATACCAACAACCGGCAGCGGTGTTTCCATTGGTTCCGCGCGGCGGATACCGAACGTGGGAAGGGCGAGGTGGGGTCGATCCGCGCCATGGTGACCGAGGCGGTGCGCCGTTGCGACAGCGATCCGGGCCGGGTGTTCGTGGTCGGGTTGTCGGCCGGTGCGGCGATGGCCGCGGCGCTGCTGGCCGCCTACCCGGATGTGTTTGCTGCCGGTGCCTCGGTCGCGGGCCTGCCAGTTGGCGCGGCCAGCGGTGCTGCCTCGGCCCTGGCGCATATGGCGCATGCCGGGCCGGAGGATCGTCCGCCCGAGGCCTGGGCGGCATTGGCACGCGATATGGGGCCGCCCGACTATCACGGCCCCTGGCCGCGTCTGTCGATCTGGCATGGTGGGCTGGATAACGTGGTGGATCCGGGCAACGCGGACTTGCTGGCGCGCCAGTGGTGCGCGCTGCATGGGATTGGGGTGGCGGAACCGGCGGTGGCTGTCGGCTTGGTGGCGCGGCATGTGACCTGGCGCGATGCGACGGGGCCGGCGGTGGAGGTTTGGACGATACCGGCGATGGCGCATGGCTACCCGACGGTCGGTGTCGGGATGCCGGTCGTCGGCGTGCTGCCGGTCGGGCTGTCGGCGACGGATCGCATCGCGGCCTTCTGGGGGTTGCTGTAGATTTGGCTCACCTCGCGGTCTGGGCCATGTTGGAATTCGGGTGAGGGAGGCCGCTTGAGCGACCTCGCCACCCGGTCGCGGAGGCGACCGGCGGACTGCGATCCTCACTCGTAGCCCCCCCACCGGATTTCCCAGCGAATGCGCATCTGCATCCTGGTTCCTCCGATGTCGCCGGACAGGATTGTCCCGGGAATCGCGATTTTCGTGGCAAAGTACTGATTTCGATGACTGACAGGGATGGGCGGGCCATATCGCAGCGCATAGGTTTGACTATTCATCGCTAATACGGCAGTAATCATGTTTGAAACATGATTACTGCTGCACAAATGCGCGCCGCCCGGGCGCTGCTGGGGATCGACCAGCGCCAACTGGCGGCGCTGTCCGGGCTGTCGCTGCCGACCATCCAGCGCATGGAAGCCTCCGACGGCGTGGTGCGGGGCAATGTCGACTCGCTGATGAAGCTGGTGGGCGCGCTGCATGAGGCTGGGGTCGAGCTGATCAACGAAGGCGCGGCCAGCATGGGCAGCGGGCGAGGCGTGCGGCTGATCCATCCGAAGGCGCGCGAGCCGGGCAAATGATCATCGCGCTGCTGCTGTGCGTGGCTGGCCTGTTCGTGCTTGCGATCGCCGCGGTGCCGCTCGCTGGCACCGCGGTGGGGCGGAGGGTGGTGTATGGCGGGGCGCTGGGGGTGACGGCGCTGGCCGCGGTGTTGGCGCTGGTCGCGATCGGTGCGGTGCCGGCGGCGCTCACCTTGCCGCTCGGCCTGGCGTGGCAGGGCGCGCATTTCCGGCTTGATGCACTGGCCGCGTTCTTCCTGTTGGTGGTCAATCTGGGCGCGGCGGCGGCGAGTCTCTACGCGCTGGGATACGGGCGGCACGAGGAGGCGCCGCACCGCGTGCTGCCATTCTATCCGTCGTTCCTGGCGGCGATGAATCTGGTGGTGCTGGCAGCCGACGCTTACAGCTTCCTGGTGGCGTGGGAGCTGATGTCGCTGGCGTCGTGGGCGTTGGTGGTGTCGCAGCATCGGGTGGCGGAGAATTTGCGCGCTGGCACGATCTATATCGTGATGGCGAGCTTCGGCACGCTGGCGCTGCTGCTGGCGTTTGGGCTGCTGGCCGGCATCGGGGGTGATTACGCGTTCGCGACGATGCGGGCGGCGCATTTGTCGCATGGGCTTGCCGCGCTGGTGTTGGCGTTGGTGCTGCTGGGCGCCGGATCAAAGGCCGGGCTGGTGCCGCTGCACGTATGGCTGCCGTTGGCGCATCCCGCGGCGCCGAGCCATGTCTCGGCGCTCATGAGCGGGGTGATGACCAAGGTCGCCATCTACGCCTTCATTCGTATCGTGTTCGATTTGTTGGGCGCGCCGAGCTGGTGGTCGGCTGTGGTGGTGCTGGCGCTGGGCGGGATTACCGCGATGATGGGCGTGCTGTATGCACTGATGCAGCGTGACCTGAAGCGCTTGCTGGCCTACTCGACGGTGGAGAATGTCGGGATCATCTTCATCGGCCTGGGGCTGGCGCTGGCGTTCCAGGCGAACGGGTTTGCCGCCGGGGCCGCCGTGGCGCTGACCGCCGCGCTGTTCCATGTTTTCAACCATTCTCAGTTTAAGAGCTTGCTGTTCTTCGGCGCGGGCGCGGTGTTGACGGCGACCGGCACGCGCGATCTGGAGCGTCTCGGCGGATTGATCCATCGCATGCCGCGCACGGCGGTGCTGATGTTGCTGGGCAGCGGGGCGATCGCGGCCTTGCCGCCGCTGAATGGGTTCGTGTCGGAATGGCTGACGTTCCAGGCGATCCTGATGCGGCCCGATCTGCCGCAATGGGGGTTGAAGATCGCGGTTCCGGCCGCCGGCGCGTTGCTGGCGTTGTCGGCGGCGCTGGCCGCAGCGTGTTTCGTGCGTGCGTACGGGATCGCGTTCCTGGGCCGTCCGCGCAGCGAGGCGGCCGCGTCGGCGCACGAGGTGGATGGGTTCTCGCTGTCGGCGATGGCGGGATTGGCCGTGTCGTGCGTCCTAGGTGGCACGTTGCCGGGGGTGATGATCGATCTGCTTTCCCCGGTGGCCCGCATGCTGACCGGCGCGCGCCTGGCACCGCAGATGGCCGTGCCGTGGCTGTCGATCGTGCCGAATGCCGACACGCACAATTCCTATAACGGGTTGCTGCTGTGCCTGTTCATCATCGGTGTGGCGTCGGCATCCGCGTATGCGATCCACCGGCTGGCGTCGCGTGCGGTGCGGCGCAGTGCCGCGTGGGATTGTGGGTTTCCCGATCCGCGGCCGACATCGCAATACACCGCCGACAGTTTCGCGCAGCCGATCCGGCGCGTATTTGGCGCTGTGGTTTTTCGCACGCATGAACGTGTCACCGTGCCACCGCCGGGTGACACGGCGCCGGCGCGGATTGAGAAGTTCGTGCCGGATCCGATCTGGGATACGCTGTATGCACCAGTGGCGGACGCGCTCGATGTTGTGACGCGCGTGCTGAACCACCTGCAGTTCCTCACCATCCGCCGCTATCTGAGCCTGGTGTTCGCGGCGCTGATCCTGCTGCTGGCGACGGTGGCACTATGGCAATGATCCGCGATCTGCTGGTACAGGGCGTGCAGATGTTGCTGGTGCTGGCGCTGGCGCCGCTGCTGACCGGCATTGTGCGCAAGGTGAAGGCAAGGCTGACGCGGCGGCGCGGCGCGTCGGTGGTGCAGCCGTATCGCGATCTGCGGCGGCTGCTGGCCAAGGAAGTGGCGCTGGCGCCGAACGCATCCTGGCTGTTCCGCGTGGCGCCGTACCTGATCTTCGCGCTGACCTGGGTGGCCGCGGCCCTGGTGCCGACCTTTGCCACCGGGCTGATCTTCTCCTGGTCGGGCGACCTGATCGCGATCACGGCACTGCTGGGCACTGCGCGCTTCCTGCTGGCGCTGGCGGGGATGGATATCGGCACCAGCTTCGGCGGCATCGGTGCGTCACGCGAGGTGATGATCGCCTCGCTGGCTGAGCCGGCGATGCTGATGATCGCGATCAGTCTGGCCCTGGTCGCGGGGTCGACGCAGCTCTCGGCGATCGCCGAATTCATGCTGCGGTTCGGCAGTCTGCGCGTGACGTTAGGGATGGCGCTGGTGGCGTTTGTGATCGTTGCGGTTGCAGAAAATGGGCGTATCCCGGTGGACAATCCGGCGACGCATCTGGAGCTGACGATGGTGCATGAGGCGATGGTGCTGGAATACTCCGGCCGGCATCTGGCGATGATCGAGCTGGGCGCGTCGCTGAAGCTGCTGCTGTATGTCTCGGCGATCGCCTGTCTGTTCATTCCGTGGGGATTGGCGGTGGACGTCGACGGGATCGAGGGTTACGCGGTGGGCATGGCCGCGTACCTTGGCAAGTTGCTGGTAGGCGCGATGGCGCTGGGCGTGTTCGAGACCTCGATCGCGAAGATGCGCGTGTTCCGGGTGCCGAATTTTCTGGGCGCGGCGTTGATGTTGGGGCTGCTGGGCGTGCTGCTGCGCTTTGTGTCGCGGGGGATGTAGCGCGATGCAGGGCTTCAACTTTGACGTTGCGCATATGCTGGCCGGAGGGCTGGTGCTGGTCAGCTTCATGATGCTGTACCAGGATCGGCTGTACTCGGTGATCAATACGCTGGCGCTGCATGCGCTGGTGCTATCGCTGTCAGTGGCATGGCAGGCGTATATCCGCGACGCACCGCATCTTTACATCACCGCGGCGATCGCACTGGGATTCAAAGCGATCATCATTCCGATTGCGTTGCGCCGGATGGTGTTCCGGCTAGGGATCCATCGTGAGATCGAGACAGTGGTGAGCATCGGGCTGACGATGCTGGCGGGCTTGGCGCTGGTCGGGCTGTCGATGGAGGTGATGCTGCCGGTCACCACGCATGCCGATCCGGCGACGCGGGAGGATATTGCGCTGGCGCTTTCGGTGGTGCTGCTGGGCCTGTTGATGATGGTGACGCGACGCAATGCGGTGAGCCAGGTGGCGGGGTTCATGTCGCTGGAGAACGGCATCAATCTGGCGGCGACGGGGGCGCAGGGCATGCCGCTGGTGGTGGAGATCTCCATCGCGTTCTCGATCCTGATTGCGTTCATCGTGATCGGCATCTTCCTGTTCCGCATCCGCGAGCGGTTCGACACGGTCGATTTGCAGGCATTGGATGCCTTCCGGGGCGAACGGCGATGAACGAGCTGGCAGTGCTGCTGGTGCCGTTGATTGCTGCCGCGGTGTTGGCGGTGGTGCCGGATTACCGGCTGTCGGCACGGATCAACGTGGCGGCGAGTCTGCTGGCGTTGGTGGCGGCCGCGTCGTTGTTGTGGTGGCGGCCGGCGACCGGGCAGTATCTGCTGGTAGACGATCTGAACATCGTCTTCATCGTGCTGACGAATTTCGTTGCGTGTACGACCAGCGCATTCAGCGCGAGCTATATTGGGCACGAGCTGGAGACGGGGCGGCTGACGCCGACCTATCTGCGGTTCTATCACGCGATGTATCAGATCATGCTGTTCGGCATGAACCTGGCGCTGATTGCCAACAATATTGGCCTTATGTGGGTGGCGGTGGAGCTGGCGACGCTGAGCACGGTGATGATGGTGGGAATCTATCGCACGCATGAGGCGATCGAGGCGGCGTGGAAGTATTTCATCCTGGGCAGTGTGGGCATCGCGTTGGCGTTGTTCGGCACGATCCTGGTGTATCTGACCGCTCGGCCGGTGGTGGGCGAGGGGATGGACGCAATGGTGTGGAGCGTGCTGCTGCGCCGCGCCAGTGAGTTCGATCCGTCGTTGCTGAATGTGGCGTTCATTTTTCTGTTGCTGGGGTATGGCACGAAAGTGGGGCTGGCGCCGTTGCATGCGTGGTTGCCGGATGCGCATGCCGAGGGTCCGACGCCGATCTCGGCTGTGCTGTCGGGGTTGCTGTTGAATGTGGCGCTGTATGCGCTGCTGCGGTTTAAGATGCTGCTGGCCGCGAATGCGGGGGCGATCGCGCCGGGGCCGCTGATGATCGCGCTGGGGTTGCTGTCGGTCATCTTCGCGGGGTTCATGTTGTATCGGCGGCGCGACATCAAGCGGATGTTTGCCTACTCGTCGATCGAGCACATGGGCATCATCGTGTTCGCGTTCGGCATGGCGGGGCCGATCGGCAATTTCGCCGGGCTGCTGCAGATGACGATGCACAGTCTGA
>Ga0210386_10002222_pt1 | contig 16897 bp, 17 predicted proteins | sample IncBWH32OmetaG_FD_160091 | JGI IMG/M metagenome (GOLD analysis project Ga0210386, IMG submission 160091) | Forest soil microbial communities from Barre Woods Harvard Forest LTER site, Petersham, Massachusetts, United States - Inc-BW-H-32-O ... | reverse complement strand
TGGACTTGTCACCCTGTGTTGGACTTGTCACCCTGATGTGGGCTCGTGCACTCCTGTCCGGGAACGAGGGGTTCCGATACCACAAAGCCGCCGCCTCTCAGCGACTGAGTGCCTCGACTCATCTAACCGGGCACATCCTTGCTGTGCCAGTCATCCTCCTCCAAGAATAGCCGCGTAGCGGCGACAGATACTAGCCCAGCCCGTAAGGGCTGGGTAGGCGCCCCAACCAGTTCGAGCCCCCTTCAGGGGGCGACAGCAACATCTCCGCTAGAGGGATTCCCACACAATTCACTGGGCGACAACCAATCCATCAACCTTCCGCGCAAAACTACAGGGGATCAGATCTCTGACGACCTTCCTTACGTCTTGTCCGGCAACACCAACCACTTCAGGGCCATATTCACCAGGCTGAGCACGATCGCTCCCCAGAACGCCGCGCCAAAGGTATACACATGAAAACCCGGAACGATCGCCGCAGCCAGCTTGATCACCACTGCATTGATGATCAGCCAGAACAGCCCTAGCGTCAGCAGCGTCAATGGAAATGTAATAATTTTCAGGAAGAGTCCAAGCGTGGCATTCACGAAGCCGATCACAACTGCCGCAATCAGCGCCGCCATCGGCCCGCTCACGGAAAAACCCGGTACCAGCCGCGACACAATCCACAGCGCCAGCGCGCTTAACAGCCAGTGAACCAGCATTTTCATCGAAAGCCTCTTTCAACGGACGCAGGAGACTATAAGACCCGAGGGAGGAATTGCGCAAATGCCCTGAAACTCGTCGTTGGTCGGTAGTCGTTGGCGAACAGGGCGTGCTGTTCCCGTTATGACATTTCTGGGTGGCATGGCATAGTCGACACTCGTCCGTCGGCAGTGTCCGGCAACACCCCCTAAATTTGTCATTCCGAGGAGCGACATTTGTCATTCCGAGGAGCGAAGCGACGAGGAATCTCGTTTCGCAAAGACCAAGGACGAACGACCAACGACTGGTTCTTGCCGACGACCGACGACGGTTAGAATCATCCCGTGCCCGCCAAGACCAATGCCGCCCGCCTGCTCGACCAGATGGGCATACATTACGAACTTCGCGAATACGAAGTAGATCCCGACGACCTTGCCGCCGAGACGGTTGCCGGAAAAATAGGGCTGCCGCCTGAGCAAGTCTTCAAGACACTGGTCGCGCGCGGCGACCGCAACGGCATCTGCCTCGCCGTGATTCCCGGCAATGCCGAACTCGACCTGAAAGCTCTGGCGGCAGCTTCCGGTGATCGGAAAATTCAGCTTGTCCCGGTGAAAGAACTGCAAGCTCTCACGGGCTACATCCGTGGAGGTGTAACGGCCCTAGCCGCCAAGAAAGACTACCCCGTGTACGTGGACGAAACCGTCGAACTCTTCGACGTCATCTCGATCTCCGCGGGCGTGCGCGGCCTGCAGATTTTGCTCACCCCTGCCAACTTCTTGAAGGCGACGAAGGCCACGCTCTCCCGGCTAGCTCATCCCAAGTAGCGAGCTCGGGTCTTGCTTCCCGGCTAGTCCTCGGCTCCCCTACTTCGCCCCAACCGCGTTCGCCTCTAACCTCTCAAACACGTCCTGCGCCCGCCGCACCGCTTCCTGCACGTTGTCGCAGATATTGTTCTTCCCAATCAGTTCCTCGACCTCCGCCTCGTGCAGCAGTTTCGCAGGTTGCTCACGCGCACCACACAAAATCAATGTACGTCCCGTCGCTTGCAGGGCCCGTGCCATTTCCTCAATAGCAAACAGACCCGTCGCGTCTAGTGCCGTCATGTTCCGTAGACGCAGTATTACTACCGGCGGCAGCGAGTGCATGTTCTCCGTCACCACCGAAATCTTGTCCGTCGCTCCGAAAAGGAACGGCCCATGAATGCGGAAGATGGTCACATAGTACGGAATATCCTTGTCCTGCAGGATGTGTACGCGTCCGTCTTCGATGTAATCATCCGTCACCTGCGAGACAGTCGTCGTCGCGGCCACCCGGCTGATGAACAGCAGCGCCGCCAGAATCATTCCCGCCTCGACTGCAACTGTAAGATCAGCAAACACCGTCAGCGCAAACGTCACCAGCCACACGCTGATATCGGTCTTCGTCAATTTGAGTAACTGCGGGATCTCGCGCCACTCGCCCATGTTGTAGGAGACGATCATCAGGATCCCCGCCAGCACAGCCATGGGCACATAACTCACCAGCCGGGACGCGAACAGCAGCACGCACAGCAGCGTGACCGCATGGATCATGCCCGCGATCGGCGATTGTGCGCCGGAACGAATGTTCGTCGCCGTTCGCGCGATCGCGCCCGTAGCCGGCAACCCGCCGAACATGGGCGACGCGATATTGGCAACACCCTGCGCCATCAATTCCACATTTGGATTGTGGTGATCGTTGCTCATGCGATCGGAAACCACCGCCGACATGAGCGACTCGATCGCGCCCAGCATTGCTACCGTCACCGCCGGCCCAAGCAGCCCATGTATCAGGTCGGCATGAAATTTGGGAATGTGCAGATGCGGCAGGCCGCTGGGAATCCCCCCAAAACGCGACCCGATCGTCTCAACCGGCAGTTTGAACACAAACACCGCCGCCGTGCCCAGCACCAGCGCCACGATCGGCCCTGGCACGCGGTTCGAAACCGCGCGGCACACAATCAAGATGACGACGGTCGCCACCGCCAGCAGCGTGGCATCATAGTTCAGCGTCTTGAAGTGCGTTGCGAACGACTCCAGGCGCAGCCAGAAAACACCCGGAACCTTCTCGATCTGCAGCCCGAAAAAATCTTTCACCTGGGTGCTGGCAATCAGGATTGCGATGCCGTTCGTAAACCCCACCACGATGGGCCGCGGAATAAACTTGATCGCGGAGCCCATCCCGGTAAGACCCATCGCCAGCAGAACCACGCCCGCCATCACCGTGCACATGAATAAGCCGTCCACCCCGTGCGCCGCGACGATGCCGGCAACAACGACCACAAACGCCCCGGTCGGCCCGCCGATCTGGGTCTTCGTACCTCCGAGCAGCGAGATCAGAAATCCGGTCACGATCGCACAGTAGATCCCCGCCTGCGGCGACAGTCCCGACGCAATCGAGAACGCCATGGCCAGCGGAAGAGCTACCAACCCCACCGTGACCCCGGCAATCAGGTCTCGAGTAAATTTGTTCAGGTTGTAGTCGCGAAGACAGAGGACAGACTTCGGAAGCCAACGTTCTTCCAGGAAAGCACGCGCCATTTAACTATTATGACAACAATCGGCGCAAATACCACGAGAACGTTGGTACACGTTGTCAGCAGCACTCCCGTTTCTGGACCTGCTGCCTCCCTTGATTTCTCGTCGTCAGCACGTCGAACCGCTACAATCCGCGGGCACCTGTGATCTTTCAAGAGGTTGTCGATTCGATCGGAACCGTTGTCGATTCGATCGGAACCAGAAAAGTCGGGTGCCCCATCCTAACCTCGCGCCCTTTGCGAGGTTAGGGTGGGATTCCACTGCCCTATGCATCTTAGGTTTTAGAGCGACCGATGCCGGGCGCTGTTCCAGACGTGCTTCAGCAAACAAACCCAGATCCACCCTAATGCCGGTGCTACATTCATACCGCACGCCGGGAGCCCTCATGACTCGACCACTCACATTAATCCTGATCGCCCTCGTCCTCCCCGCCACCTTCGCCAACACCCAAACCGCCAATCCCCACGTTGACGTCCCCACCATCGAACCCCGCCCCGCAGACGTAGCCACCCTCGACGGGCTCATCGCGGCTTACTATGACGTAATCTCCGGCCCCGCAGGCCAGCCTCGCCAGTGGTCACGCGATCGCACTCTTTACATTCCCGAAATTCGCTTCGTCGCCATGTCGATGGGAAAGGACGGCAAGCCGGTAGCCCACAAAATGACGCACCAGCAGTTCGTCGACTCGTCGAACGCCGAGGTACTGAAAGGTTTTTACGAGAAGGAAGTCCATCGCGTGACGCAACGTTTCGGGAACATCGCCCACGTTTTTAGCACGTACGAGAGCCGACTGAAGATCGATGGCCCAGTCATCGCACGCGGCATCAACAGCATCGAGGCATTCTGGGACGGTCAACGCTGGTGGATTGCCTCCGCGCTCTGGGATGAGGAACGTCCCGACAATCCTCTCCCCGCGGAGTATTTGGCCAACCCAAAATGATTTACTGGCCCACGCCTACCATACCCGGCACGCATTCGCCCGCACCATCGGCTGCCCCGCCTTGCATCCGAAGGCATGCGCGAATTCCGGCATGTTGCCGACAACATTATTCACGCGATAGCGGTTCAGTGAATGTCCCTGCGTGAGCACAGCGGTGCGTGCCGCCTCTGGCCGGAGTTCTCCACACCATACGTTCGCGTATGACAGGAAGAAAGTCTGCATTTCCGTGACGCCGCCCTCCGCAGGCGAATCAAGCTCTTTGCCCTCCGACTTGAGCGCTCTCTCCAATCCGCCCATCGCAATGTGGATCCCGCCGTTATCGGCCGTGTCCTCGCCCAGCGAAAGCTTTCCGTTCTGCTTCACGCCGGCTTCCGGAACCTCCTGGGTGTACTCGTCCGCAATGCAGTTGTCGCGCTGCTCATAAGCGGTTGAATCCGCCGCAGTCCACCAATCCTTCAGATTTCCATCGGCATCGAACTTACGCCCCTGGTCGTCGTAACCGTGAGTGATCTCGTGCCCGATCACGGCGCCAATCGCGCCATAGTTCGCGGCATCCCCCAGCTTCGCATCGAAGAACGGCGGCTGCAGAATTCCGGCCGGGAAGTTGATGGTGTTCGTCTGAGGATCTTCATAGGCATTCACGGTAGGCGGAGTCATTCCCCAGTGATACCTGTTCACCGGTTTTCCAATCTCCGCCAGCCGCCGCCGAATCTCAAACCGGCTGGCCCGTTGCATGTTGCCCAGATAGTCATCGCGCTTGATCTCCACGGTGGAGTAGTCCTGCCAGCGGTCGGGATACCCAATCTTGTCCACCTGCGCCGCCAGCTTGATGTGCGCCTTCTTCTTTGTCTCCGGCGACATCCAATCCGCCGCATCGATCTCCTTTGAGAGCGCCGTCTCCACCGCTTTCACGAGCTCAAGCATCCGCTCTTTATTCTCTGCCGGGAAGTAGCGCGCCACATAGGCCTGTCCCACCGCATCCCCCAGATCAATATCGGCAAAGATCGAACACCGCCTCCACCGCGGCTGGATCTCTTTCGTCCCGGACAACGTCCGCCCATAAAAATCAAAACTTTCCTCCACGAACGGCTGCGACAGCGACGAGGCCGACAAGTGTAGGAGCGAGTAGCGCAAGTACGCGCGCCAGTGTTCCACCGGCTCCGAGGCAATCAGTTTCTCCACCCCGCGAAAGAAATCCGGCGACAGCACCAGGTACTGCGCGGCTACAGGCGTCTGCATCGCCTCGAAATAGTGGTTCCAGTTGAAAGAACGAGTAAGCGCCTGTACTTCTTTGATGGTCAGTTTGTGGTCCAGGTTCTTGGGATCGCGCCGCACCACAATATCCATCGCCGCCTTGGCGAGCGCGGTCTCCATAACTAGAACGGCCGCCGCATCCGCCTCGGCCTGAGCCTTCGGCTCGCCCGCCAGTTCCAGCATGCGGCCCACGTGCGCCACATATTTCTGCCGGATCTCTTTCGATTTCTCGTCGTCGTTCAGATAGAACTCGCGCGACGGCATGTTCATGCCCGACTGGTCCAGCACTCCGATATTCATCCGGGCATCGTCAAACTGAGGACCGTTGTACATCCCGAACAGAATCCCCTGGTACTGCGCATCAATGAAGTTGAGGTTTGCCGGACGGACAATCTGATGAAGGCTTGCGACCAGTTCGGGAAGCTGCGCCTTGTTCTTGAGAGCTGCGATCCGGTCCAAATCCGGCTTCAACGGCGCGATCCCCGCCTTGTTGATGGTTGCTTCATCCATGCACGAGGCGTAATGGTCCCCAGCTTTCTGGTCCACAGCGTTTCGCTTGGGGTCTGGACTGGACACCTGTTCCAGCGTGTTTCGGATAGCCGCAGTGTTCCAGATGGCCAGCTTATTGAATGTGCCCCAAGTCGCCTGGTCCGCCGGAATGGGATTCGCCTTCACCCACTTGCTGCAAGCGTACTGGAAGAAATCCGAGCACGGATCGAGAGACTTATCCACCTGATCCGGGCTGAAGTGCTCCAGGTCAGGCATGTCGTTGTTCGAGGCTCGAGGCACGGATTGCGCAGCCGAACACACTGCGAACACAAGAATCGTAAAAAGGGTAGTCAGTCGCATCAGAGGACTCCGGTTTGAAAGCGCAAGAGAAGTAGACGGGGCCGAAGCCGAATGGTAACAGCCCTTTGGAGATTTCGTCGTCCGGGTCAAGAGGGACCAGCCACCCAAGCGTCCTAGTCAGGGCAAACGGAAAACCGCCCCCAAGTCAACTTATTGATAGAAAAGCCGATGCCTGTTCCGCCCCCACGATGAAGATGCCCCCGAGCTATCAACCGAGGCAACCCAAGAAGGGGTTTGAACTGAGAACTGAGAACTGAGAACTGAGAACTGAGAACTAAGAACTGAGAACTGAAGACTAGGTACTAGCAACTGGGTACTCGTTACTCACGGGTCCCACACCGCGCTTCCATACCCGGCCTTGCGCGCCTTCTCCTGCATCTGCTCGAGATCCCTCTTCTGCTCATCCAGTTGCCCCTGCAGACGCTCTACCTCTTGCTGTTTCTGTGCCTGGAGTTTGTTGTACTCGACGCCGTTGCGGTACGCATTCGCCTCAACAAAATGGATGGAGCCGTTGACCTTGTCGACCCGGGCTTTCAGGTCAGCAATGATTCCTTTCTGCCGCGCAATCGCCGATTTGAACTGGTCCCCACTCTGCAAAACGTCGGTCGCCGACCGCTCGACCGACATTTCTTCATGGGGCCCGTCGCTGGGCGGAACGTCCTCATCTGGGGCATGCGCCGGCATATCCTCGTCCGTCACGACCTTCTTGGGCTTGGCCGCCGACGCCTTGTTTTTCTCTTGCTTCTCGCGCTGCTTCCGAGCCAGATCCCCGAGCGAGGGCATATCGGAGGACTGACCCAGGCTCTCCATGGAGAGCGCGAAAACGGCGACCACGGCAAGTAGTCGCAGGCACCGCATGACTCTGCGCACGAAAACGGCAGACAGACGCATAAGACCTCGCGCCGTACAAGATTCACTGGATCAATGGCTAAGATGGTAGGGCGAAATGTGAGGATGGCGAAGTTACCTTGGTACGACGTCGGTGGGTGCACGACTGTGGGCTAAACCACCACCCCTCCTGTGTCGCTAACTTGTAACCTGCTCGGAAACTACCTTGGCTTCCTGCTCACCGATCTCCCATTTCTGCGTCCGTTCGAATGTTGGCCCGCTCCCTATTCATTCATTCAACGCGGCCGGGACGTCCCTTTCGTGGACAAGTTGAAGGTAGAGACCGCGCTCGCCAGGAACTGGTAGCCACCAGAAGACAATAGTTGTGTAGTTGACGGCTGAGACACTTTGGACTCAGGAACGGAGACGTGGCAATCTCATTGGCGAAGACCGCGCTTCTGTTCCTCCTTTGCGCCACAACGACCGGAGCCCAGGCCCCTTCGAGCCCTCCATCACTCACCGACGCAGACGAGATCCGCCTCGGACAGGCGATTGCCGATGATTTCGTGGCGCAAGAGGGCATGCAGCCCACCCCGCAGACTAGGAAAATCGATAACTACCTGCAGAGTGTCGGAGATCGCGTGACCGCCCATGCCCGCAGGAAAATTCCCTATCGTTTTCATTTCGATCCGAGCCCATCGTTCCGCAGCGCTGTGGGACTGCCCGGAGGTCAGATTTTCGTCGGCGCCGGCATCCTGGCGTATATGGATAGCGAAGATCAATTGGCCATGGTCCTCGGTCACGAAGTCGAGCACATTGATCTGAATCAATGTCGCGACCGCCTGATCAAAGTTCTCTCCGAGCAGCACCTCACTGTCAGCATGGCCGGCAAGCTGAAGGTGGATCCCTTCCTGCCCGGCTATGGTCGCGAGGGTGAACTCGCCGCTGATCGTGAAGGAGTATTGCTCGCGATGCAAGCTGGCTACTCAGCTGAGGCCGCTATCCGTCTACTCCAGACCTACATCATTCTCGGCGAGCAGATGCCCAACACTCCCAAGGAAGCCAAGGAGAACCTGGAGCGCCGGATCGCGCAAATTCGCGCGGTAACCGCCGAGAGCAAGCTGCCGAAGCCGGTTGCTGAAAAGCCGCTGTCGTTGCCGTAGTCCATCAGCACAGGGCCGCCACTCAGATTGACTTTCCGTGTTCCACCGCCCACAGTGTGTTTCGCAAACCACGCGTGTCCGGGTGTGTGTGACGGCCAACTCATCTGAAATCAACGGCTCCCGCTCTGGCGCAAACCGTGCCATCACTCTCTCCGACTGGGCAACCAGCATCGGAGGCTACCATGGCAAACTTTACTCAGCTTCACCTTGGCAACAACTCACCGCAGCATCCTGCGCACAAGAATGTGCAAGAGAAGAAATCCCTCTCCAAAGAGAAGGCTCTGTTCGGCGCGGGTCTGCTGGCCGTTACGGTCATGTCGGGAGTTTTCCTGCTGATCACCAACGGCTGCTCAAAGGGATCGTCCAAGCCCGCTAGCATCGAACAACCAACTCCCATCAATCCGCAGACTGTGACGACTCCGGCGATCCCGGCGGTCGCTGCAGTGCAACCACAGGCAGTAACCCAAAAGCCCGCTAAGAGGCGCGTGCAACACAAGGCGCCCATGGCGACCTATACAGAGCCGTCCTACGGCGTCTCGTTCCGCTACCCCAAGAGCTACACTCTCAAGACGGACGACGAACAGGAACTCGACCTATCTGAAGTCGGACCGGTGCAGACCGACTTCATCCAGCCGGGAGGCGTGACCGTGGCTGCTATCGAGATGCCGCGTAGCTCTTATCCGGGCACCGACTTCACCTCGGCGTTCTTCAGCGTGAGCGTGAATTCGTCGCTGTCTAAGGACCAGTGCCAGCAGTTCGCCGTCACGAAGAGCGAGCATGCTGAAAACGAGCTGGGAGTCCCGGCGAAAGTGAAACTCGGCGGCACCGATTTCACCATGGTCGAAAATTTCGGAGATTCCGCGAACAAGGAACCTCGCATGAAGTATTTCCACCACTTCGAGAACGGGAACTGCTACGAGTTCGGCATGGGTCTTGGCACAGTCGAGGACAACGTGGCCGGCTTGAAACCAGTGAATCGTTCGCTGGTCTTCGGTAAGCTCGAGCAGATTCTGGCGAGCGTCAAACTACAGCCAGTCTCGGCTTCACAAGTGGCGAAAGAAGCTCCCGTGCATCCGGTAATCGAAAACAACTCCGTCCACCCGGTGGTCGAAGGCAGCAAGGAGTAGTCATTCATAAACGGGGTCCTAAGGACGCTGCACACGAGGCCACGCAAGCAATTCAAGCGTGGCCTCGTTTCTGATTACCCTCCGCCTGCCATCCTGTACCCTTGTGGTCCAAACATTTTCCAATACTCAGAAGTTCGTCTTTCTGACGCACAAAAGCACCTTTCAGCATCGAAACCTATATCCATCGAAATTCAAATTAAGGAGGTTCACTATGTACGTCATTACCGGAGCCACCGGCCATACCGGCAGCGTCGCAGCCAGGACTCTTCTCTCTTGCGGCCAAAAAGTACGCGCAATTGGAAGGACGGCAGACCGACTGCAGCCGCTCACCAGCGCAGGCGCCGAGCCGTTCGTCGCCGATGTCACCGACCCAAAGCGGCTTTCCGAGGCGTTCCGCGGTGCACAAGCCGTGTACGCCATGATTCCACCCAACATCCAAAGCAACGACGTTCGCGGATATCAGGAACAAGTCAGTGACGTCATCTCTTCCGCCATCGCCAATGCGAAAGTGCCGTTCGTTGTCGCGCTCAGCAGCATCGGCGCCGACAAACCCGATAAAACCGGCCCGGTAGTGGGCTTGCACAATTTCGAGCAGAAATTAAATCGTATTGATGGGACCAACGTCCTGCATCTGCGCGCCGGCTACTTTATGGAAAACACACTCGCGCAGGTGAACGCGATCAAGGCTGTGGGCAAGAGTGCTGGCCCCCTGCGGCCCGATCTCAAAGTCCCGATGATCGCCACGCAGGATATCGGAACCGCAATTGCGGAATTCCTTCTTCACCCCAAGTTTCAGGGCAAGCAAATACAGGAACTCCTCGGCCAGCGCGACTTGAATATGACCGAAGCTGCGGCCGTCATCGGCAAAGCCATCGGCAAACCTGGCCTCGAATATGTCCAACTGCCGGACGAACAACTGCGCCCGGCTCTGATTCAGTTCGGCATGTCCCAGAACCTGGCCGACCTGATCCTGGAGATGGCCCGCTCTCTCAATTCGGGCTACATGCGCGCTCTCGAACCACGTTCCCCGAAGAACACCAGTTCCACCAGCTACGAGCAGTTCGTCAACGAAAATTTCGTGCCAATCTTCAAACAGCAATCAACCGCAGCCTGATTGTGTTCGGCTGTCCATCCCAACTCAAGAGGGTGCCAAAATTAAGAGGGTGCCCCGTCCAAGCTCCGCTTGGGCGGGGGTGTTCATCGGCAAAAGATCGCGCGACACTCCGCGAGCCGGGATAACGCGGGGATGTTCATCGGTCACAGATCGCCTACTTTTGGACGCTAACCTGGGTAGGACAGTTCCCCGAAGACTCATGACGGGAGATGGGGAATCGCAGGCTGCACCGGACGAGTAGCCCGGTCCTACGCATCGTTCCGACCCCCGAGGGTGCCCCGTCCAAGCTCCGCTTGGGCGGGGGTGTTCATCGGCAAGAGATCGCCCGACACTCCGGGAGGTGGGATAACGCGGGGGTGTTCATCGATCACAGATAACCCGAACACGCTAGGGGCAAACTCATGAAGTGCCCTGGTCACTGAAGCACTTCCAAGAATCCGGTCAACTACACTACCTCACCTTCAGCTGCTATCATCGCCAACCAAAACTAGGCACGCCCGCGCCGCGTGACCTCTTCGTCAAGAGACTGGAAACAGTGCGCCAGCAATATGGATTGTTCGTCTATGGCTTTGTAGTCATGCCCGAGCACGTCCACTTACTGGTAAGCGAACCGGAAAAGGGCCGCCTGGCACAAGCCCTGCAATCGCTCAAGCAATCGATCGCGCGCAAACTTGCTCTGCGCGTCGCGGAGCCCTTCTGGCAACATGACTTCAACGTCAGGCGCAAGTTCACCGACAAGCTGCGCTACATTCATCGCAATCCCGTCACGCGGGGACTGGCGGCGCGTCCGGAAGACTGGCCATGGTCGAGTTTCCGTCACTATATGACGGGGGAACAATGTGGCGTGCAAATCGAATCTCAGTGGACGGTACGGCGCGGGAGCGCCTCGGAATTTTCCCGATCGTGCAGAGCGCAAAGAAAACCCCCGCCCAAGCGGAGCTTGAGCGGGGCCTCCTTAAGAGTTGGGGCGACGCTTAGCGCGGGCCACCCGCCTGTTAGCGATTCGGCGGCGCCAGTAAGGGATTGTGCCGATCGGGTTCGCGTCCCGCTTTTGGGCGCTAACTTGGGTGAGGCAGTTCCCCGAGAATCCATCTGACGGGGGAGCAATGGTGTGGAAATGGAATCGCAGTGGACAGCGCGGGCACGGGAGTTCCTCGGAATTTGCCCGACCGTGCTGACCACAAAGAAAACCCCTCGAGAGTCGAGATCATGGCGGGGCGGGTGGCCCATTCAATCGCGCACTCTGTGAGTGGGGTTGTGATGCTGCTGATACTCGATAGCCCCAGATTGTCTCATTCGACATGCTCCCCTCCGGAGCGAGACTTGCCTAATCTCAAGGGATCGCCCTATGGGGCTCGACCGCAAGACTTTTGGATGAAGTAACGCGGCGAGGGCGCCAGCGCCGCACGACGCTCCGCTTACCATCCCAGTTGGCCCATGCGCTCAAGGATGATGGCGCTGTAGCGATTCATGCGCTCGGGGTGTCGCTTCAGGGGAGCCGGCAGGATCGCTGCGAGCCGCGCCGCCTGTTGCCGGCCGATATTCCGGGGCGTGGTTTCGTCGTAGTAACGACACGCCGCCTCAGCGCCGTAAATACCAGGGCCCCATTCCACTACGCTGAGGTAGATCTCGAGAATGCGCCGTTTGCCGAGGACGAATTCGGCGACCGGTACCAGCGTGACCTCTGCGCCCTTGCGGAGGACGGAGCGGCCAGTTCCGAAGAACAGGTTTTTGACGAGTTGCTGCGTAATGGTGGAAGCTCCGCGAGTGCGCTCGCCCTCCAAGTCCTCCTGGGCAGCAATTTGGATTTCGTGCCAATCGAATCCATGATGCTGGTAGAAGTGCGCGTCCTCTGCGGCGATGACAGCGTGCTGAAGATCGGGCGAGATCTGGCTGAGCGGAACGAACTGGTAGCGTTTGCGATACGGCGTGGGATGACCCCAGGCCTGCAGGCGGCGCTCGATGTGCACCGCGGTTGTGGGTGGATCGATCCAGCGGGCCGCCACCAGCATCAGGGCGGCAAGCGACCAAAGAAGCACAATGCCGACGACCAGAAATCGAATCAGGGATCGGAGGAATCCCGTGCGAAGCGGGGTCTTGGGGTGTGCGTCGGGCATTTCAGTCACATGCCAGAATAATGCCCGGGGCATTGCAGGACTTGCCCAGGTTGCCGCTACCCCACTCAATCGCACAGAACTTCGGGATGTCCAGTCTCATGACATCCTTTACAAAGTGTCCCGGGACATCCTTTACACTCCCGCACTGGTTCCACCGGCCCGGAGAGAGCAAGGATGGCGTGGAAGACGATGGACGTGGAGGAACAGAAAGTGCGGTTTGTGGTGGCGGCGACACGGCGGGAGAAGTCGCTGACGGCGCTATGTCAGGAGTTCGGGATTTCGCGTCCCACCGGGTATCTGTGGTGGAGGCGGTATGAGCAGGCCGGGTTGGCCGGCATCAGCGAGCGCAGTCGGCGACCGAAGCAGAGTCCGCAACGAACCGCAGCGGAGTTGGAACGACGCGTGGTGGAACTGCGGCAGCGCTATCCGGACTGGGGAGCGCGTAAGCTGCAGGTCGTTCTGGCACGCCAGCAGGTGGAACTGACGCCCAGCACCGTGCACCGCATTCTGCTGCGCCATGCTCTGGTGCGCGATCCCGAACGCCACCGTCAAGCCCCCGGGCGATTCCAACGGGGCACGCCCAATGAGTTGTGGCAGATGGATTTCAAAAGTCCCAAGGGTTGGCATGCGGCGGTTGGTCCGCTGTCGGTGCTGGACGATTGCAGCCGCTATCTGCTGGTGTTGCAGGCGGTGTGGACCAATCACGGCGAGTTAGTACGCGAACAACTGGAATCGGCCTTCACCAGCGGCGGGGTTCCGCAAGCCATGTTGATGGACCATGGCATTCCGTGGTGGAGCGAGCACGCTCCCAGCGGAGCCACGCATCTGACCGTGTGGCTGATGAAACAAGGCATTCGACTGCATTGGAGCGGCTTTCGTCATCCCCAGACCCAGGGCAAAGTGGAACGCTTTCATGGCTGCTTGGAACGGGCGCTACGCATGCGGGCGGTACCGCGGCAGCAGCCGCAAGCCTGGCTGGATGAGTTTCGCTGGGAGCACAACCACATACGTCCCCACGAGGCACTCGGCATGCAAACTCCGGCTACAGTGTGGCGCCGGAGCGAGCGCCGCTACGATCCGCACCCTGCGCGTTGGGAGTATCCGGCAGGCGCTCATGTCTTGAAGGTGGGCAGTCAGGGAACACTCGATGCCTACGGAATCCGCTGGAAGATCGCCCGAGCGCTGGGCGGCGAATGGGTGCATCTGCAGCGCGTCGGCCAGCGCGTGCTGGTGTTTTACTGCCGAACTCTGATTCGCGAACTGGATCTGCAGAGTCGAGCATCGGTCGTGGTGCAACGTTGGCGTCCTCACCTCGAGCCGAATACTCGCCTTGAGGAGACCAGCTCATAACCTCTCCGGGCCCGGTGGAACCAGTGCGGGAGTGTAAAGGATGTCCCGGGACACTTTGTAAAGGATGTCATGAGACTGGACACAAAGAACGCGATTGAATGGGGCACCCGCCAGGTCGTCTCTTGAATCGGACAGGCGTTACTCTCAGTCCTTGGCTGGGTATGCGACAACGATTTGAGAAATACCAGTGATCTTGTCGTCTGGCGAAAGCGCGCTTTCAGTTTCGGGATCCGCCTTGAAATCAACATCGACTCTCAGGAACTCGCAGTCTCGATAGACATAGCTTGTGTGATTGCGGAACGTCATCCCACCGGCGACCACGAAAAATCTCTCTACATCTCGCCTTGCCATACCGACCTTTATGCCTTGAAAATCGCGAAGGGCCCGCTCAACGACGCTGCAGGAGCGGCAATCACTTCCTTGTGCCTGCGGGTGCGCATTCAATGGAAAGTTAAGCAGAACACAAACTGCCAGAAGAAGCAGAGACTTTACTCTGCTGGACATTTATTTGCTCCTCAGGGGACACCGATATTACGGTAAAACAACTGTGTTGACGGGTGGCCCACTCAAGCCTGGTTTTGGCTTGAGTGGGGATGTTCCGACGTCACGGACGACGATCCAGCTGACAAACTAGATTGTCCTCATGCCTTGGGGGCTGACACGTTTTCACCAGAGTGGTCAAAGTCATTTCGTCACATTCTGCTGTTACCACCGCCGTCGCTTGCTTGACACCGATGAACGTTGCCGAATCTTCGAGTCAGCCTTGGAACGGGTGCGGCGTAATTACAGACTCTACGTTTATGGCTATGTAGTGATGCCCGAGCATGTTCACCTCCTGCTCAGCGAACCGAACTGCACCACTCAAGCCAAAATCGGGCTTGAGTGGGCCACCCGGCCAGAATCAAAGATCTCACTTCTATTTTGCCGCGGTGTGAAACTCCTTCGGCTGGCTTTGGGTTTGCGTCCCGGTGCCGGCGCCTTGCGTGGTCTCGACCACAAAGTAGTAGGTCGTGTTCGGCTTCAGGTTCTTGACCCAGACGGTGTGATTGTAGTCACCATTCGGCTCCTTGGTGCCGCCCCAGGGCGCTTCCGCCGTTTCGCTCAGCGCATTCGGAGTGGTTCCATACTTCACGATGCTGCTGCCCGGAGCATCGGTGGACCATGCGATTTCGGCCACCGTGCCCGCGGCTTTCTTCACCACCGGACCATTGGTGATGCGTTCCGCCTGCGCCTTGGTCTGAGCCCAGGCTCCCAGCGTCAACAAAAGCAGCGCCGCCAGACTTGCAAGAGCGATACGTCTCATCTTTTCCTCCATGAATACCCGTAGGCAGATCCACGCCGGGTACTCAAAAAACGTGAATTCAAATTTTCTTCTGGATTGAGATGATCCCGGGCAGGTTCGGGGATGGACGGAGAGATGGGACGGGTGCGACATCCATCTCGATGCGGGGCAAGTTAGCGTCCGATAGATGGATCGGAATTTGAAGCATCGAGCAGAACTACCCCACTCAAGCCAACCCCGGGCTTGAGTGGGCCACCGGCCCGGCCGCAGACTGACGACTGCTACTGCTCGATGGGCAGTTGCGCGTTGGCCACGACCTGCCACTTTCCACCTTGTTTCTGGAAAACATGCAGGCTGCGGTGCGACTCGCTGATTTCCTTGCCCTCTTTCGTGCCCTTGGTCGTTCCGCGATGTGTCATCACCACCACGTCGGGGCTGAGCATCTCGAACTTGTATTCATCGGCCATGTACGAACCGTTCTGCACGCCGGCGGCAGCAGTCGTGTTGGCCGCAGTCAGTTGCTGTTTGTCTTGCGCTTCGCCCTTGGGGCCGATGGCGAGGACGTGGTCGCCGATAATTTTGTCGAGCTTGGTGGTATCGCCTCCGGATCCGCCCCATTCTTTGTCGAGGGAGATCAGAGCCTGTTGCACATCATTCGGCACTTCCTTGGCTTGGCTGCTTATGACCGCAACCGTACATAACAATGTAATCGCGAGAATGCGTTTCATTCGGGGAGACTCCTTTAGATTGTTTTGTGATCGGGAAAACTACGTTTCGGGAATCGGTCGGGACTGGTAGAACTGGTTGCTGTTCCTGATTAACTCCGCGCCAAGCATACACCTTTGCGGTCGAAAAAGATGCATAGAACGAAGGCCGGGTCGCCCACCCAACTCGCCACGCGGGTGCGCCATTCAATCGCGCACTTTGCGATTGAGCGGGGTCACCTACCTTAAGAATCGCCAAGAATAAAAAAGCCCCCCTCATCCCGAGTGGGGCCTTTGGTTTCCCTGACAGCTGAAAGCTGAACGCTGACAGCTGCCACAGATGCTGCCGAGCTTGCGCTCGGCTGGACAGGCGAGGGCGCCTGTCCCTACGTGATTAGTACATGTCTCCCATGCCGCCGCCGTGTCCGCCCGGCATCGGAGCGCCCTTCTTCTCTTCCGGGATCTCCGAGACCAGCGCTTCGGTCGTCAGCATCAGCGACGCGATCGAGCCGGCGTTGGTCAGCGCGGTCCGGACGACTTTCGTCGGATCCAGCACGCCCGCCTTCACCAGGTCTTCGTAATCGCCGGTCAGGGCGTTGTACCCGAAGTTGTTGTCCTTCGAGTCGTTCACCTTGCCCAGCACAATCGCGCCTTCTTCGCCGGCGTTCTCGGCGATCATGCGCAGGGGCTCGGTAATCGCCTTCTTCACAATGTTCACGCCGATCTGCTCGTCGCCTTCCGCTTTCAACTTCTCCAGAGCAGGTACGCACCGCGCCAGCGCTACGCCGCCGCCCGGGACAATGCCTTCTTCCACCGCTGCGCGAGTGGCATGCATTGCGTCTTCGACTCGAGCCTTTTTTTCCTTCATCTCGGTCTCGGTCGCAGCGCCCACCTTGATCACGGCCACGCCGCCGACCAGCTTCGCCAACCGCT
>Ga0210386_10002221_pt1 | contig 16897 bp, 16 predicted proteins | sample IncBWH32OmetaG_FD_160091 | JGI IMG/M metagenome (GOLD analysis project Ga0210386, IMG submission 160091) | Forest soil microbial communities from Barre Woods Harvard Forest LTER site, Petersham, Massachusetts, United States - Inc-BW-H-32-O ... | reverse complement strand
TCCATCGGGCAACGTCGAATACTTCCTGTGGCTGCGCGCCGAGACAGATCGGGGTTTTTCGGCTGATGAATTGGAATCCGCGGTTCGTGCGGCTGTTGAAGCCGGTCCGGTGACGATGCGGGCGGGTTTGGCCCGCGGAGGAGCCGGACAATCAGAAGCGAGTCGCAATGACGAGTGATCGCACCGTCTTGCTCGTGGTCCACACCGGTCGCGAGGAGGCCACCGAGACCGCCCGTCGGGTGGAGAAAGTGCTGGACGACAACGGTATTGGCCTTCGCGTGTTGACCGCCGAGGCGGTCGATCGAGGTTCGTTGCATCTGACCCCCGACGACATGCGCGCGTTGGGTGTCGACATCCAGCTCGCCGACGCCGACCCGGACGCTGCCGACGGATGCGAGGTGGTGCTGGGCCTCGGCGGCGACGGCACCGTTTTGCGCGCCGCGGAGCTCGCTCGCAATGCCGACATTCCGGTGCTGGGTGTCAACCTGGGCCGGATCGGTTTTTTGGCCGAGGCCGAGGCCGACGCCATCGACACCGTGCTCGAGCATGTCGTGGCCCGCAGCTACCGCATCGAAGACCGGTTGACGCTCGACATCGCGGTGCGGGTGAGAGGCGAGGTCATCAGTCGCGGATGGGCGCTGAATGACGCCAGCCTGGAAAAAGGGCCGCGGCTGGGTGTGCTCGGGGTGGTCCTCGAGGTCGATGGCCGGCCGGTATCGACATTCGGCTGCGACGGGGTGTTGGTGTCGACACCCACCGGTTCCACGGCCTACGCATTCTCCGCAGGCGGGCCGGTGCTGTGGCCGGATCTGGAGGCACTTCTGTTGGTGCCCAACAACGCTCACGCCCTGTTCGCCCGGCCGATGGTGACCAGCCCGGACGCCGTCATCGCTATCGAGGTCGAGGCCGACGAGCACGACGCTGTGGTGTTCTGCGACGGCCGACGAGAGATGCTGGTACCGGCCGGTGGCCGGTTGGAGGTACGGCGTTGCGAGGTATCGGTGAAATGGGCCCGGCTGGATAGCGCGCCGTTCACCGACCGTCTGGTGCGTAAGTTCCGCTTGCCGGTCACCGGCTGGCGTGGACGGTAACGGTGCTGAATGAGATTCGCATCGAGGCGCTGGGCGCCATCAGCGTTGCCACGGCCGCGTTCGACCGGGGTCTGACGGTACTGACCGGGGAGACCGGCACCGGTAAAACGATGGTGGTCACCGGGCTGCACCTGCTGGGTGGGGCGCGCGCCGACGCCAACCGGGTGCGCTCCGGTGCTGAGCGGGCCGTCGTCGAAGGGCGCTTCAGCACTGCCGATCTCGACCAGAAAGCTGCTGCCCAGATCGACGAGATGCTGGACGCTTCGGGAGCTGAGCGCGATGAGGACGGCAGCATCATCGCGTTGCGCTCGGTCAGCCGCGACGGTCCCTCGCGGGCCTATCTCGGCGGGCGCAGCGTGCCCGCCAAATCGCTGAGCGGTTTCACCACCGAGCTGCTCACCTTGCACGGACAAAACGACCAGCTGCGGCTCATGCGGCCTGACGAACAACGCGGTGCGCTCGACCGGTTCGCGGCCGTTGGCGCCCGGCTGCAGCGCTATCGCAAACTGCGCGACGCGTGGCAGTCGGCGCGGCGTGACCTCGTCGACCGAAGCAACCGGGCCCGGGAATTGGCCCAGGAAGCCGACCGGCTGAAATTCGCGCTGCACGAGATCGACACCGTCGACCCCGCACCCGGTGAGGATGACGCGCTGATCGACGACATTCGTCGACTCTCCGAATTGGACGCCCTGCGCGAGGCCGCGGCCAGCGCGCGTGCCGCGTTGTCCGGCGCGGAGGATGAGGCCGCCGCCGAAGTGATGGGTCAACCCGTCTCGGCGGCCGACGGTTTGGCACACGCGAAGACGGCGCTGGAATCGACCGACGACGCCACGCTACGAGGGTTGGCGGATCAGCTCGGCGAGGCGCTCACGGTGGTTGGCGATGCAGCACGTGAACTCGGCGCCTACCTGAACGAACTACCGGCCGACGCCAGCACTTTGGACACCAAGCTTGCCCGGCAAGCCGAACTACGCACGCTCACCCGCAAATACGCGGCAGACATCGACGGTGTGCTGCGGTGGGCCCGCGAATCGCGAGATCAGCTGGCTCACTTGGATGTCTCCGAGGAGGCACTGGCCGGCCTGCAACGTCGGGTCGATGACCTCGCGACCGAATTAGCTTCCGCTGCAATCGAACTCAGCAAGGCGCGTAGCCAAGCGGCTAAGCGACTGGCCAAGGAAGTCACCGGCGAACTATCCGGCTTGGCGATGTCCGATGCCGAATTCACCATCACCGTGACGACCATGCCGGCCGCTCTCGACGACCCCGCGGCGCTGACGCTGCTCTCGGGCGCTCGGGCCCATGCCGGTGCGGACGGTGTCGACCAGGTCGAGTTCGGCTTCGCCGCGCATCGCGGCATGGTGGTGCTGCCGCTGTCGAAGAGCGCGTCCGGCGGCGAGCTGTCGCGGGTGATGCTGGCCCTGGAAGTGGTGCTGGCGGCATCGATGGCCGGTACCACGATGGTCTTCGACGAGGTCGACGCCGGCGTGGGCGGGCGGGCAGCGGTGCAGATCGGGCGGCGACTGGCCCGGCTGGCCCGCAACCGCCAAGTCATTGTGGTGACGCATCTACCGCAGGTCGCGGCCTACGCCGACGTGCACCTCATGGTCGACAGCACCGGACGCGACGGCGCCAGCGGAGTGCGACGCCTCGACGGGGACGACCGGGTTGCCGAGTTGGCCAGGATGCTGGCCGGGCTCGGTGAGTCCGATACGGCGCGGGCTCATGCGCGCGAACTGCTCGAGGCCGCCGACTGTGACCGAATTGCGACCTCGTGACGATGTCCAAACGTGTGACAGGTGTGACACGATATAACTTCTGAGGCTGCTGTTACGGCGCGCCTCCCCGGTCGGTCTCGGGTTCACCGACAGAATCGCCTCCATGAGCGTGACGACCACAATCTCAGGACTGCTATCCCGTAATACCTCGCGCCCCGGTGTCATCGGCACCGCTCGGGTCGACCGCGACATCGACCGACTGCTGCGACGGGTGTGCCCCGGCGACATCGTGGTCCTCGATGTGCTGGACCTGGACCGGATCACCGCCGATGCCCTCGTGGACGCCGAGATCGCGGCCGTCGTCAACGCATCCACTTCGGTGTCGGGTCGGTATCCCAACCTGGGTCCGGAGGTGCTGGTGGCCAACGGCGTCACCCTGATCGACGAAACCGGGCCCGAGGTTTTCAAGAAGGTCAAAGACGGCGCGAAAGTCCGGCTCTACAACGGCGGGTTGTACTCAGGTGACCGCCGGCTGATCCGGGGCACCGAGCGCACCGACCAAGAGATCGCCGGCCTGATGCAAGAGGCCAAGACCGGATTGGTCGCCCACCTGGAGGCCTTCGCGGGCAACACCATTGAGTTCATCCGAAGCGAGAGCCCGCTGTTGATCGACGGGATCGGCATCCCCGACGTCGACGTCGAATTGCGCCGCCGTCACGTCGTGGTGGTCGCCGACGAGGACCACGCCGCCGAGGACCTCAAGCGGCTCAAACCCTTCATCAAGGAGTACCAGCCGGTCCTCATCGGAGTCGGCACCGGCGCCGAGGTCTTACGGAAAGCGGGGTATCGCCCGCAACTGATCGTCGGCGATCCCAGCGAACTGAGCACCGAAGTCCTCAAGTGCGGCGCTCAGGTGGTTTTGCCCGCAGACGCCGACGGCCACGCGCCGGGCTTGGAGCGCATCCAGGACCTTGGCGTCGGCGCAATGACGTTCCCCGCCGCGGGTTCGGCCACGGACTTGGCGCTGCTACTGGCCGACCACCACGGGGCCGCACTGCTGGTGACCGCCGGCCACAGCGCCAACATCGAGACGTTTTTCGACCGGGCGCGTCAGCACAGCAACCCCTCGACCTTCCTCACCAGGCTGCGGGTAGGGGAGAAGGTAGTGGATGCCAAGGCCGTTGCCACCTTGTACCACAATCGAATCTCCGGCGGCGCGATCGCATTGCTCATTTTGACGATGCTGATCACGGTCATCGTTGCACTGTGGGTGTCCCGCACCGACACCATGGTGCTGCACTGGGCCGTCGAGTACTGGAACCATGTCACGCTCTGGGTGCAGCACTGGGTCCACTAGGACAGGCACGGATGTGATATCGCTACGCCAGCACGCCATTTCGCTGGCCGCTGTCTTCCTGGCGCTGGCGGTCGGAGTCGTGCTGGGCTCGGGCTTCCTGTCGAACACCCTGGCGTCCGGATTGCGTGACGAATCGCGAAATCTGCACGGCCAGATCAACGCACTCAACGACCAGAAGAACGCGCTGAACCAAAAGCTGAATTCCGCAGATGCTTTCGACGCGCAAATGGCAGGCCGGATGGTGCATGACGCATTGAACGGCAAGTCGGTGGTCATCTTCCGCGCCCCCGATGCAAAGAATGACGACGTCGATGCGGTCTCGAAGATCATCGGCCAATCCGGTGGAGTTGTCACCGGCACGCTGTCGTTGACCCAGGAGTTCGTCGATGCCAACTCGGCGGAGAAGCTGCGTTCGGTGGTCAACTCGTCGATCCTGCCGGCCGGCGCTCAGCTGAGCACAAAACTCGTCGACCAAGGCTCCCAGGCCGGCGACCTGCTGGGTATCGCGCTGCTGATCAACCGGGATCCCGCCGTCGCGACCGTCGACGACACGCAGCGCGATACCGTGCTGGCCGCGCTGCGCGACACCGGTTTTGTCGGCTATGGCAACCAGCACATCGGCGCGGCGAACGCCGCTGCGGTCATCACCGGCGGTGGGCTCGGCGACGACGCCGGCAATCAGGGCGTCAGCGTGGCCCGATTCGCCGCTGCGCTGGCGCCGCACGGCTCGGGTGTGCTGCTTGCCGGACGCGACGGCTCGTCCGGCGGAACGGCGGCCGTCGCGGTGGCCCGCGCCGATGCCGCGGTGACCTCGGCGATCAGCACCGTCGACGACGTGAACACCGAGTCCGGACGTATCACCGCGGTCTTGGGCATGGCCGACTTGGTCAACGGCGGCCGCACCGGTCAGTACGGCACCGGTCACGCCGCCACCGGCCTCACCGTCGCGCAATAGCCGCCCCGCCGGGCGTGTCAACAACGGCACAGCGGCGCGGATGTTAGGGTGGGTTTCCGTGGGTCGGCAGGCCCAATGAGCGCTGGATAACAGCTAAAAGCCTAGCCCTGCGCCGTCTTCACGGAGGTCGCCATTTTGCGCAAGCATCCGCAGACCACCACCAAGCACCTCTTCGTCAGCGGTGGCGTCGTTTCGTCGCTGGGCAAGGGACTGACCGCCAGCAGCCTGGGGCAGTTGCTGACAGCGCGCGGGCTGCAGGTGACGATGCAGAAACTCGACCCCTACCTCAACGTCGACCCCGGCACCATGAACCCGTTTCAGCACGGCGAGGTCTTCGTCACCGAGGACGGCGCCGAGACCGACCTCGATGTCGGTCACTACGAGCGTTTCCTGGACCGCGACTTGTCCGGCTCGGCAAATGTCACCACCGGACAGGTGTATTCGACGGTAATCGCCAAAGAGCGCCGCGGCGAGTACCTCGGTGACACCGTCCAGGTGATCCCCCACATCACCGACGAGATCAAGAGTCGCATCCTGGCGATGGCCAAGCCGGACGCCGACGGGAACCGCCCGGATGTCGTCATCACCGAAATTGGCGGGACCGTGGGCGATATCGAGTCGCAGCCCTTTCTCGAGGCGGCACGGCAGGTTCGTCATGATCTCGGCCGGGAGAACGTCTTCTTCCTGCACGTGTCGCTGATCCCGTATCTGGCGCCGTCGGGCGAATTGAAAACCAAGCCGACCCAGCACTCGGTGGCGGCGCTGCGCAGCATCGGTATCACTCCGGATGCGTTGATCCTGCGCTGCGACCGTGATGTTCCCGAGTCGCTCAAGGAGAAGATCGCGCTGATGTGTGACGTCGACATCGACGGCGTCATCTCTACCCCTGACGCGCCGTCGATCTATGACATTCCCAAGGTGCTGCACCGCGAAGAGCTTGACGCCTATGTGGTGCGCCGGCTCAACCTGCCGTTCCGCGACGTCGACTGGACAGAGTGGGACGATTTGCTGCGCCGGGTGCACGATCCCCAGGAGACGGTACGAATCGCATTGGTGGGCAAGTACATCGACCTCTCGGATGCGTACCTGTCGGTCGCCGAAGCGCTGCGGGCGGCCGGGTTCAAGCACCGGGCAAAGGTGGAGATCCGCTGGGTCGGTTCCGACGACTGCGAGACGGCAAGCGGTGCGTCTGCGTTGCTCGACGACGTCCACGGCGTGCTGATCCCCGGCGGGTTCGGCATCCGCGGTATCGAGGGGAAGATCGGGGCCATCCGGTATGCACGGTCCAGGGGTCTGCCGGTGTTGGGGTTGTGTCTTGGCCTACAGTGCATCGTCATCGAGGCGGCCCGCTCGGTCGGCTTGGAGCGGGCCAACTCGGCGGAATTCGATCCGGCCACACCCGACCCCGTCATCTCCACCATGGCCGATCAGCAGGAGATCGTCGCCGGCGAGGCGGATCTCGGTGGCACCATGCGGCTGGGATCCTATCCGGCGGTGCTTGAGCCGGGTTCCATTGTGGCCCAGGCATATCAGTCGACGCAGGTGTCCGAGCGTCATCGGCATCGTTACGAGGTCAACAACGCCTATCGGGACCGGATCGCGGAAAGCGGCCTGAGATTCTCCGGGACGTCTCCCGACGGCCACCTGGTGGAGTTCGTCGAATACCCACCGGAGATGCATCCCTACGTCGTCGGCACCCAGGCGCATCCAGAGTTGAAGAGCCGGCCCACCCGTCCGCACCCGTTGTTTGTCGGTTTCGTCGGGGCGGCCATCGACTACAAGGCAGCCGAGCGATTGCCGGTCGAGATTCCCGAGCAGCCTTCGAACGGAATTGAACAACACGACGGGGTCGACGTGTCCGAGCCCGAGCCCGTTGCCCGTGGCTGAGCACATCTTCGAGACGATATCGTCCGAAACTTTGCATACCGGAAAGATTTTCGCCCTGCGCAAGGACAATGTCCGGATGCCCGGCGGGAAGATCGTGACGCGGGAGATCGTCGAGCACTTCGGCGCGGTCGCTATCGTCGCGATGGACGACGAAGGCCGCATTCCGATGGTCTACCAGTATCGCCATCCCTTCGGTCGACGGCTGTGGGAGTTGCCTGCCGGACTGCTCGACATCAACGGCGAAGCCCCGTACCTGACCGCCGCCCGAGAACTCCGCGAGGAGGCCGGCCTGCAGGCACAGACTTGGCGGGTGCTGGTCGATCTGGATTCCACACCCGGATTCAGCGACGAATCGGTGCGGGTCTATCTGGCAACCGGTTTGACGCAGGTAGACCGACCCGAGGCGCACGACGAAGAAGCCGACATGACCTTGCAGTGGTATTCGATCGACGAGGCGGTCCGTCGGGTGTTCAGCGGCGAGATCGTCAACGCCCTTGCGGTCGGAGGGATTTTGGCGGCATATACCGTGGCGAAAGGCTTCACGCAGCCGCGGCCGGTGGACACGCCGTGGGTGGACAAGTCGAAGAACTTCGCCGCGCGACAGGCGGCCCGGTGACGATGCGGGCGATGGGATCCGGCCCGGTGACCACGCTTTCGGCGCCGCGCCCGGTGACGATGCGGGCCGGGACGGCCCGAGGAGGAGGCGCGCAGTTGGCCCTGGAGACCCAGCTGCAGGGCTACCTCGATCATCTGACGATCGAACGGGGCGTGGCGGCCAACACCTTGAGCTCCTATCGCCGCGACCTCCGCCGCTACTTCGAGCACCTCACATCGCGGGACATCGACGACTTGGCCAAGGTCAGCGAGGACGATGTCAGCGAATTCCTGGTGGCCCTGCGGCGCGGCGATCCGGATTCCGGAGTGTCGCCGCTGTCTGCGGTGTCGGCGGCGCGGACGTTGATCGCGGTGCGCGGCTTGCACCGGTTCGCCGCAGCCGAAGGCCTGGCCGAATTCGACGTCGCGCAGGCCGTCAAACCACCGACACCGGGGCGGCGGCTGCCCAAGAGCCTGAGCCTCGACCAGGTGCTCGCGCTGCTGGCCGGCGCCGGAGGCGACAGCCCGTCCGACGGCCCGTTGACGTTGCGAAACCGCGCGCTGCTCGAACTGCTCTACTCCACCGGTGCACGCATCTCGGAAGCGGTCGGACTCGATATCGACGACATCGACACGCACGCGCGGTCCGTGCTGCTGCGTGGCAAAGGCGGCAAACAGCGTTTGGTCCCGATCGGACGGCCCGCGGTGCAAGCACTGGACGCCTACTCGGTGCGCGGACGCTCGGAGTTGGCGCGTCGTGGCCGCGGGACGCCGGCCATCTTTCTCAACGTGCGCGGTGGCCGGTTGTCGCGGCAAAGCGCCTGGCAGGTTCTGCAGGACGCCGCCGAGCGCGCCGACATCACCTCCGGGGTGTCCCCTCATACGCTGCGGCATTCGTTTGCGACGCACCTGCTGGACGGCGGGGCCGATGTCCGTGTGGTTCAGGAGTTGCTCGGACACGCCTCGGTGACGACGACGCAGATCTACACCATGGTCACCGTGCACGCACTGCGCGAAGTCTGGGCCGAGGCCCATCCGCGTGCGCACTGAGCGCCTCGGCCGCGGCGATTAGGCGCCCAGATACTCCGATTCCAGCACCAGATCCGAGATCAAGCTCTGATACTCCAGGTGCGTCTTGTGCTCGGTGGTGTTGAACAGCTTGCCCTGCTGTTGACGCATGTATTCGCGGTACTTCGGCGCGCCAGGCACCTTGACGTTGTCGGCGACCACGATCGAGCCGGTATGCAGCCAGCCCCGGTCGACGATGCTGTGCAGGTCCGAGAGATAGGCGTCCTTGTCGTGGTCGAGAAACACGAAGTCAAGTGCACCGGCGGCAAAGCCATGCTCGCCGGCCAGCGCATCCAGCGTGTGCCCGCCGTCGCCAACGGTGCCGACCACACACATGACCCGGTCGGCGACGCCGGCATGCGCCCAGATCTGGCGGGCGTTGACGGCGTTGGCTTCGGCCAGCTCGACGGAGTGCACCTTGGCGGCAGGCGCGGCCCGGGCGATGCGCAGCGCGCCGTAGCCGCAGTAGGTGCCCAGCTCGAGCGCCAGTTTCGGGTCGGCGCGCCGGACCGCGGCATCGAGCAGCGCGCCCTTCTCGTCGCCGACATTGATCAGCATCGACTCCTCGTAGGCGAACCGGTCGATGGTTGCCAAGACGTCGTCGACGTCGCCCGCGCGAGCCTGCTTCAGCACGTATTCGACCGCGGCGGCTTCCCGCCCGTCGCCGATCTGGCCCGTCGTGGTGATGTTGCGGGCCCAGTCGCCATCCGTCATACCGACGAGCGCAACAGGGGAATGCGCTGTTTCCGACTCATGATCGTCACACTAGCCCCGCGACGATGCGGACCGGGGTCGGCCGAGTCGGCCGATGTAAACGAGCCGCGCCAAATTGGCTGGTTACGTTGTTGCGGGTCTCCCGGCGCGGGCGCGTATACCCATTAGACTCTCCTGCGATGTCCGTGATTTCCCGAACGCCGCGCATGCCGGGTCGGTCTGCGCGGAGCCGCGGCGCTCGTGACTGACGACGCCGACAGCGGCACCGGAGTCGGCCTGACCGGGCGGCCACCGCGGGCGATCCCCGAACCCAAGCCGCGCACGTCGCACGGGCCGGCCAAAGTCGTCGCGATGTGCAACCAGAAAGGTGGTGTCGGCAAAACCACGTCGACGATCAATCTGGGCGCAGCACTCGCCGAATACGGCCGCCGCGTGCTGCTCGTCGACCTGGATCCGCAGGGAGCCCTGTCCGCCGGCCTGGGTGTGCCGCACTACGAGCTGACGCACACCATCCACAACTTGCTGATTGAGCCGCGGGTATCAGTCGACGACGTGCTGATGAACACCCGCGTCAAGCACATGGACCTGGTGCCCAGCAATATCGATTTGTCGGCCGCGGAGATCCAGCTGGTCAATGAGGTGGGCCGCGAGCAGACGCTGGCCCGTGCACTGCATCCGGTACTGGACCGCTACGACTACGTGCTGATCGACTGCCAGCCGTCGCTCGGACTGCTCACTGTCAACGGTCTGGCCGTCTCCGACGGGGTCATCATCCCGACCGAATGCGAGTATTTCTCGCTGCGCGGTCTGGCGCTGCTCACCGATACCGTCGAGAAGGTGCGAGATCGGCTCAACCCGAAGCTGGACATCAGCGGCATCTTGATCACCCGCTACGACCCGAGAACCGTAAACTCCCGCGAGGTCATGGCCCGTGTTCTGGAGCGCTTCGGCGACTTGGTGTTCGACACCGTCATCACCCGTACTGTCCGTTTCCCGGAGACCAGCGTCGCCGGTGAACCGATCACCACGTGGGCACCGCGATCAGGCGGCGCGGCCGCCTACCGCTCGTTGGCCCGCGAGGTGATCGACCGGTTCGGCGCGTGAACGGCGGAGTGACCTGCGAGGCATCGTCCCAGAGCGGCTTCCAGGTCAGGCTGACCAACTTTGAGGGACCGTTCGACCTCCTGCTTCAGCTGATCTTCGCCCACCGGCTCGACGTCACCGAGGTGGCGTTGCATCAGGTCACCGATGAATTCATCGCCTACACCCGCGCGATCGGTCCCGAGCTGGAGCTCGACGAGACCACCGCGTTCCTGGTCGTCGCCGCGACCCTGCTCGATCTCAAGACGGCCCGCCTGCTGCCGTCGGGGCAGGTGGATGACGATGAGGACCTGGCGTTGCTGGAGGTCCGCGACTTGCTGTTCGCCCGGCTGCTGCAGTATCGGGCGTTCAAGCATGTCGCGCAGATGTTCGCCGAGCTGGAAGCCGCTGCGCTGCGCAGCTATCCGCGCGCGGTGTCGCTGGAGGACCGGTACGAGGACCTGCTGCCGGAGGTGATGCTGGGCGTCGACGCCGAGCGATTCGCTCAGATCGCCGCGATTGCATTCACCCCGCGGCCAGTGCCGACGGTAGCCACCGAACACTTGCACGAGCTGATGGTGTCGGTGCCCGAACAGGCCGGACAGCTACTGTCGTTGCTGGAAACGCGCGGCATCGGTCAATGGGCGTCATTCTCGGAGTTGGTCGCCGACTGTCAGCTGCCGATCCAGATCGTCGGCCGGTTCCTGGCGCTGCTCGAACTCTATCGGTCACGGGCGGTAGCATTCGACCAGTCAGAACCGCTTGGTGTGCTCCAGATTTCGTGGACCGGAGAACGGCCGACCAACGAAGCCTTGCTGAGGGCGGAATCGGTGCAAGCTCAAGAACTGCGAGACCATTTATGACCGACCGCGCCGGCGACGATGCAGAGCGAAGCGATGCTGAGGAGCGGCGCACGACCCCAGCCGGCGACGATGCAGAGCGAAGCGATGCTGAGGAGCGGCGCACGATCCCAGTCGGCGACGATGCAGAGCGAAGCGATGCTGAGGAGCGGCGCACGACCCCAGTCGGCGACGATCCAGACGCAGCGACGGCTGAGGCGCTCGACGACGCCGGACTGGGTATCGACGTCGCGACACCGCCGGAGCTCGACGACGCCGAACTGGGCGCGGTTCTCGAAGCGTTGCTGTTGGTCGTCGACACTCCGGTGACGGTCGATTCGCTGGCCGCGGCCACCGAGCAGCCGGCTTATCGAGTCGCCGCCAAGCTGCGGTTGATGGCCGATGCGCTCACCGAACGCGACAGCGGTATCGACCTGCGAGAGGCCGGCGGCGGATGGCGGATGTACACCCGCGCGCGGTTCGCACCCTACGTCGAACGGCTGCTGCTGGACGGGTCACGCTCGAAGCTGACCCGCGCGGCGCTGGAGACGTTGGCCGTGGTGGCCTACCGCCAGCCGGTGACGCGGGCGCGGGTCAGCGCCGTCCGCGGAGTGAACGTCGACGCCGTCATGCGAACGTTGCTGGCACGTGGGCTGATCACCGAAGCCGGCACTGACGCCGACACCGGCGCGGTGACATTCGCGAGCACCGAGCTGTTCTTGGAACGGCTTGGGCTGTCGTCGCTGGCCGACTTGCCTGATATCGCGCCGCTGCTTCCCGATGTCGACATGATCGACGATCTGACCGAATCATTGGACGCTGAGCCACGTTTCGTCAAGCTCTCCGGCGGCCCGGTGTCTGGCGACCAGCCATTTTCGTTCGACGTGGACCAGGACTGATGACGGAAACTGGCGAGCCCCGTGGAATTCGCCTGCAGAAAGTCTTGTCGCAGGCCGGGATTGCGTCCCGGCGGCTCGCCGAGAAGATGATCATCGATGGCCGTGTCGAGGTGGACGGGCAGCTGGTGACCGAGCTGGGCACCAGGGTCGATCCCGACGTGTCGGTGATCCGCGTCGACGGCGCACGGGTGATCCTGGACGACACGCTGGTGTATCTGGCGCTCAACAAGCCCCGCGGTATGCAATCGACTATGGCGGACGACCGTGGTCGGCCGTGCATCGGCGACCTGGTGGAGCATCGAGTGCGCGGCAACCAGAAGCTCTTTCACGTCGGACGGCTGGACGCCGACACCGAGGGGCTGATCCTGTTGACCAATGACGGCGAGCTGGCGCATCGCCTCATGCATCCCTCCTACGAGGTGCCCAAGACGTATCTGGCGACAGTGGCCGGCGCGGTACCGCGCGGGCTTGGCAAAAAATTGCGGGCCGGCATCGCATTGGACGACGGGCCCGCTGTGGTGGACGATTTCGCAGTGGTGGACGCCATTCCCGGTAAGACCCTGGTCCGGGTCACCCTGCACGAAGGACGCAAACGCATTGTGCGCCGGCTGTTCTCGGCGGCCGGATTCCCGGTGCAGGCATTGGTCCGTACCGACATCGGCACGGTGTCGCTGGGGGACCAGCGTCCGGGCAGCATCCGGGCCCTGCGCGGCAACGAGATCGGGGACCTCTACAAAGCGGTTGGCCTGTGAAAGAAGTCGTCGTCGCCATCGACGGCCCGGCGGGCACCGGAAAGTCCTCGGTATCAAGGGGATTAGCGCACGCGTTGCGGGCCCGCTACCTGGACACCGGCGCGATGTACCGCATCGTCACGCTCGCCGTGCTGCGGGCCGGGATCGACCCGGCCGATCAGGCGGCCGTCGGAGCCGCCTCGTCGACCGTCAACTTGTCAGTGGGCTTCGACCCCGACGAAGATCGCTCATACCTTGACGGAGAGGACGTCTCGTCGCAGATCCGCGGTGACGAGGTCACTCAGGCGGTGTCAGCGGTGTCGTCGGTTCCCGCCGTACGGACCCGGCTTGTCGGACTGCAACGCACGCTGGCTGACGGCCCCGGCAGCGTGGTGGTGGAAGGCCGCGATATCGGGACCGTCGTCCTGCCCGACGCCGACGTCAAGATCTTCCTGACCGCGTCGCCGGAAACCCGGGCGCGGCGCCGCAATGATCAGAATGTCGCCGCTGGGTTGCCCGACGACTATGACGGTGTGTTGGTCGATGTGCGCCGCCGCGATCATCTGGACTCGACGCGAGCAGTATCGCCGCTGCGCGCCGCTTCGGATGCGCTGATTGTCGACACCAGCGCGATGACCGAATCCGAGGTGATCGCTCACCTGCTGCAGCTGGTGAAGCAACGAAGCGAGGCAGTTGGGTGAGTCAAGACGGCACCTGGGTCGACGAAAGCGATTGGGAATCAGCGCAATTCGCTGAGGCTCTGGAAGACGAGGCTGCGGGACCGCCGCCGGTGGTGGCGGTGGTGGGCCGGCCGAACGTCGGCAAGTCGACGCTGGTCAACCGGATCCTCGGCCGGCGCGAGGCGGTGGTGCAGGATGTGCCCGGCGTGACCCGCGACCGGGTCTCCTACGACGCCCTGTGGACCGGACGCCGGTTCACTGTGCAGGACACCGGGGGATGGGAGCCCGACGCCAAAGGTTTGCAGCAGCTGGTGGCCGAGCAGGCCGCGGTGGCGATGCGCACCGCCGACGCGGTGATCCTGGTGGTCGACGCGGTGGTAGGTGCGACCGGCGGTGACGAGGCGGCCGCACGTATCCTGCGTCGTTCTGGAAAGCCAGTCTTCCTGGCCGCCAACAAAGTTGACAGCGAGAAAAATGAATCTGACGCGGCTGCCCTGTGGTCGCTGGGGCTCGGTGAGCCGTACGCGATCAGCGCAATGCACGGTCGCGGCGTGGGCGATCTGCTCGACGCGGTCGTTGGTGCTTTGCCAGAGGTGGCGGAGTCGACGTCGACCGAGGGTGGTCCGCGGCGGGTGGCGCTGGTGGGCAAGCCGAATGTCGGAAAGAGCTCACTGCTGAACCGGTTGGCCGGCGACCAGCGCTCGGTGGTGCAAGAAGTCGCGGGCACCACGGTCGACCCGGTGGATTCGCTGATCGAGATGGACGGCAAGGTCTGGCGTTTCGTCGACACCGCTGGACTGCGCCGCAAGGTCGGCCAGGCCAGCGGGCACGAGTATTACGCGTCCGTGCGCACACACGGCGCGATTGACGCCGCCGAAGTCGTGATCGTGCTGATCGACGGTTCGCAACCGCTCACCGAACAGGACCAGAGGGTGCTGTCGATGGTGATCGAGGCCGGGCGCGCGCTGGTGCTGGCGTTCAACAAGTGGGACCTGGTCGACGAGGAGCGTCGCTATCAGCTGGACAACGAGATCGACCGCGAACTCGTGCAGGTCCGGTGGGCCCAGCGGGTGAACATTTCGGCGTTGACGGGCCGGGCCGTGCAGAAGCTGGTGCCGGCCTTGGAGAGTGCACTGGCGTCGTGGGATACCCGGATCGGCACCGGTCGGCTCAACACCTGGATCAAGGAAGTGGTGGCCGCCACACCGCCGCCGGTGCGCGGCGGCCGGCAGCCGCGGATTCTATTCGCCACTCAGGCCACCGCCCGCCCGCCGACGTTCGTGCTGTTCACCACCGGCTTCCTGGAGGCGGGCTATCGACGGTTCCTGGAGCGACGGCTGCGCGAGACCTTCGGCTTCGAGGGCAGCCCGGTCCGGATCAACGTGCGGGAGCGTGAGACGCGGAAACCCAGGTCCCGCTGAGTCCGGCGCCGCGTGCAGTGGGAAAACTCATATTTCTACCGAAATCGCGCCGGATAGGCTCGTTTCAGTGGCCTTTTCACACGCGTTGTTGATCCTGCTCGCCGGCTTGGGCGCGGGCGCGATCAATGGCGTTGTCGGGTCAGGCACCTTGGTCACGTTCCCGACACTTGTCGCGATGGGTTATCCGCCAGTGACGTCGACCATGTCCAACGCTGTGGGCCTGGTGGCGGGAAACGTCTCGAGTACCTGGGGCTACCGGCGTGAGCTGCAAGGTCAGTGGGACCGGCTGCGCTGGCAGATTCCCGCGTCGGTTTTCGGCGCCGTCGCTGGTGCGTGGCTGCTGCTGCATTTGCCGGAGAAAACGTTTACCGCGATAGTGCCGGTGCTGCTGATCGCGGCCCTGATCATGGTGGTCATCGGTCCGTGGATCCAAAGGTGGGCGCAGGACCGGGCTGATAAGGCGGGCCGCTCTCCCGGAGACATATCAGCGGGCCGGATGGCTGTCTTGGTATCGGGCACCTTCGCGGTCGGGGTCTACGGTGGCTATTTCACCGCGGCGCAGGGCATTCTGCTGGTCGGCGTGATGGGCGCGCTGCTACCCGAATCCATGCAGCGGATGAATGCGGCGAAGAACCTGCTGACACTGCTGGTGAATGTTGTTGCGGCGCTTGCCTATACATTTGTGGCATTCCACCGGATAAGTTGGCCGGTGGCAGGCCTTATCGCGGCTGGCTCGCTGGTCGGCGGCTGGTTGGGTACGCGCTACGGCCGTCGACTGTCGCCGAATGCGCTACGCGCCGCGATTGTCGTCGTCGGTCTCATCGGGCTCTACCGGCTGCTGAGCGTCTAGCGGTCAGCCTTGTTGGACGATGTTCCCATCGCCGGACTTGTCGATGCTCGGCGAACCGGTGTGGTAGGTGATCTGGTTGTTGAAGCCGGAGACTTCGATGGTGTCGACGGCGTCCACGGTGACTTTGTTCTGGACGCCGGACAGCTCGAGGCCCTTGCAGTGGCCGGTGATCACGACTGTGTTGGAAATGCCGCTGACGCTGACAATGCTGTCGTTGCAGGCGATGGTGTGGCTTTCCTTGATGCCCGCGACGCTGAGGTTGCCACCCGCCGGCGCAGTGGCCACTGGACTGGGCGACGTCGAAGGTGCAGGGGCGGGTGGTTGAGCCTCGCTGGGAGAGGGGGCCGCGGCAGCACTGCTGGAGATGCTGGGCATCGGCGAGAGAGTCACCAAGCCGCCGCGCGAATGTCGGTCCGCGTTGTACGAGATGAGCGAGACCACGCCAATTACCACGAACGGCGCTAGGAGCCACCAGAACCGCGTGCGCGAAGGCGATCTCGTCGAGCTCCCTGGGAACGGGCCGCCGTAACTACCCGGTAGCGGTGGCCGCAATGCCGGCGGGCCGGGGGGGTACGGGTAGCCGTTGGGCGTCGGGGCACTTCCCAGTTCGGACGCACGCGCCGTCTCGGACAGTGGGCGCTCGAGTTCGCGGATTCGCGCTTCCGGGTCGTCCTCCCGCTTCATCCACAGATGCTCCCACACGGGGATCTCGCTTCGGTAGTTTCGGCATCGTGCCCGAGTTGACGAACCGCCAGATCGTGCTGCGCCGCCGCCCTACTGGCCTGGTCTTGCCCGGTGACACCGAGCTGGTCAACGCGCCCGCGCCCGAGCCTGCCGAGGGTGAGGCGCTGGTCCGCACCACGTTTGTGGGCCTGGACGCCGCGGTGCGGACCTGGCTAAACGATCAGCCGGGTTACCTGCCGCCGGTGCAGCTGGGCGAGGTGATCAGGGCGGCCGGGATCGGCGAGGTGGTGTCCTCGCGCTGTGACGCCTACGCCATCGGCGACGTCATC
>Ga0210386_10002218_pt1 | contig 16906 bp, 12 predicted proteins | sample IncBWH32OmetaG_FD_160091 | JGI IMG/M metagenome (GOLD analysis project Ga0210386, IMG submission 160091) | Forest soil microbial communities from Barre Woods Harvard Forest LTER site, Petersham, Massachusetts, United States - Inc-BW-H-32-O ... | reverse complement strand
GATGTACTAGTTTGATCGCGACGCGATGGCGCCTCAATCCCCGCGCTCTCGAGGCTCCTGCACCAGCATGCTGGCTTCAATCGAGACCGCCGCTTTGACCAGTCTGCGATCGAAGCTGGCGAACCCCTCGGCCGCGCCACTGGCGGCCAGATGCACGGCATCGACGAAATCGAATCTCTCGCGGCTCCGGGACAGAGCCTTTCGCACGATTGGTTCGCCCTCGCATCGGACATTGGCCAGCGAGATCAATGCGCCCAAGGCATCAATGCCCGCGCCATGATCCAGTCGATACCGGCGCCGCAGCACCCATTCGGCCTCCAGCAGCACGGTCCGCGCCAGGAACATGGTTTGGGTGCGGATGGTTCGAACTGCTGCCAGAACGTGGTCATCGCCTGGCACGATACCCGACATCCCCGGCGTGGGGACGGCCGGCGCCAGGCCGGCCATGGGGTAAGTGGATCGTGCGGTCCCCTCTAAACCGGGTCCCAGCTAAACACTTCCCCGGACCGGTCCAGCGGCATGAAAGCGGCCGTCAGCGCCGGCAGCGCATGCTCCGCGCAGCTCTCCGGCGTCCAGCCCTGCGAGCGCTGCACAATGCGGATCGGCCGTGGCGAACTGAACAGGATGATCTCGTTCATCCGTGTGCCGAACACCTGTCCGGTCACCTCCTTTGCCGCATCGGATGACAGGAACACCGCCATCGGCGCGTTCTTGTCTGGCGTCATCTGCTGGATCTTCGCCACCCGCGCCTGCTGCTCCGGCGTCGTCGCCGGGATCGAGCTGGTCATCCGGCTCCAGGCAAATGGCGCGATGCAGTTGGACCGCACATTGTATCGTTTCATGTCCAGCGCGATCGACTTTGACAGCGCGGTAATGCCCAGCTTCGCCGCCGCATAATTCGCCTGGCCGAAATTGCCGATCAGGCCGGAGGTCGAACTCATGTGCACGAAGGTGCCGCTCTCCTGCTTGCGGTAATGCTCGGCGGCGGCGCGGCTCACGAAAAACGCGCCGTTCAGATGCACCGCGATCACCGACAACCAGTCATCCGGCGTCATCTTGTGGAAGATCACGTCGCGCAGGATGCCGGCATTGTTCACCACCGCGTCGATGCGGCCATAATGATCCAGTGCGGCCTGGATGATCTTCTGCGCCGAGCCCCATCCCGCGACGGATTCAGTGCAAATCTCCGCCGCACCACCCTTCTGCTCGATCAGCGCCTTGGTCTGCTCGGCCGGCGTGGCCGAGCCGCCCTCACCGGTCAGGGACGCGCCGATGTCGGCCACGATCACCTTGGCGCCCGCGCCCGCCATCATGAGCGCGATCTCGCGCCCGATGCCGCCGCCGGCCCCGGTCACCACCGCGACCTTGCCGTCCATCATCCCCGCCATGCGATCCTCCGGTACACGTACCGGAGTACGCTAGGCTGAGGGGGCGGATTTGTGAACCCGAGGGGTTAGCTTGCGGCAGACGGCCCAGCCACCCGGCCGCAGTAACGTCGCAATACCGCTTTGGTCCCACCTCTCGCGTTCGTGAATTTGGTCAAATATTAGTGAGGGATATCATGTCACCCCTCGCCTAGATGGCGTTCATTTGGATGTGATACAGTTTCGTAAAGTAATCGCTGCGCTTGGCAGGCTCGATGGCCGTGCCGCCTCCAGAATAGAAACGGGAGCCATCTTCATGGACCTGGAACCGGCTGGTGACATCGCCGAGTTGCACGCGAATGACGCCGACACAACCATGGATCTGGCGACCGACGGCGCGTCGGGCAGTCACGGCTTCGGTTTGCGGGAGCTGCTGCAGGCGTTGCAGGCCATGCGCGTCGGCGATTTCACGGTGCGGTTGCCTGGCGACCAGATCGGCATCAAGGGCAAGATCGCTGACGCATTCAACGAGATCGTCGCCGCCAATGAGCGGATGGCCGAAGAACTCGAACATGTCGGACAGGTGGTCGGCCGCGAAGGCAAGACCCGCACGAGGGTCAAGTTCGGCGTGCAGAGTGGCGCCTGGGGCGAAATGGAAACCTCGGTCAACAACCTGATTGACGACCTGCTGTGGCCGACCGCCGCGGTGACGCATGCGATCACCGCCGTGGCACAGGGGGACCTGTTGCAGACCGTGCGCCTCGACGTCGATGGCCGCCCGCTGCAGGGCGAGTTCCTCCGGCTCGCCACCATCGTCAACACGATGATCAAGCAACTCTCGGTGTTCACCTCGGAAGTGACCCGCGTGGCGCGCGAGGTCGGGACCGACGGCAAGCTCGGTGGCCAGGCGCAGGTGCGTGAGGTGACCGGGGTGTGGAAGGACCTGACCGAGTCCGTAAACTCGATGGCGTCCAACCTGACGGCGCAGGTCCGCAATATCGCCGAGGTGACGATCGCGGTGGCGAACGGCGACCTGTCGAAGAAGATCACCGTAGACGTGCGCGGTGAGATCCTGCAGCTGAAGGAAGCCATCAACACGATGGTGGATCAGTTGCGCTCCTTCGCCTCCGAAGTCACCCGCGTCGCGCGCGAAGTCGGCACCGAAGGCAAGCTGGGCGGCCAGGCCGTGGTACCCGGCGTCGCCGGCACATGGAAAGATCTGACAGACTCGGTCAACGCGATGTGCGGCAACCTGACCGACCAGGTGCGCAACATCGCGCAGGTCACCACGGCGGTGGCGCGCGGTGACCTGTCACGCAAGATTACCGTCGACGTACGCGGCGAAATTCTTGAGCTGAAGGACACCATCAATACGATGGTGGACCAGTTGAATGCGTTCGCCTCGGAGGTGACGCGCGTCGCGCGCGAGGTCGGCACCGACGGCAAGCTGGGTGGGCAGGCGATGGTGCCGGGCGTGGGCGGCACCTGGAAGGACCTGACTGAGTCCGTGAACTCGATGGCATCTAACCTGACGGCGCAGGTCCGCAACATCGCCGAGGTCGCCACCGCCATCGCCGGTGGTGATCTGTCGAAGAAAGTTACCGTGAACGTGTCGGGCGAAATCCTGCAGCTCAAGGAAACCATCAATACGATGGTGGACCAGCTCAACGGTTTCGCCGGCGAAGTCACGCGTGTCGCGCGCGAGGTCGGCACCGACGGACGTCTGGGAGGCCAAGCCAACGTGCTCGGCGTCGCCGGTACCTGGAAGGACCTGACCGAGTCGGTGAACTCGATGGCGTCCAACCTGACGGCGCAGGTGCGCAACATCGCCGAAGTGTCGACCGCCATCGCCGGCGGGGATCTGTCAAAGAAGATCACCGTGACGGTGTCCGGTGAGATCGCCCAGCTCAAGGAAACCATCAATACGATGGTCGATCAGCTCAACGCCTTCGCTGGCGAAGTCACGCGCGTCGCGCGCGAGGTCGGCACCGAAGGGCGATTGGGGGGGCAGGCGCAGGTGTCCGGCGTAGCCGGCACCTGGAAGGATTTGACTGACTCCGTGAATTCGATGGCCTCGAACCTGACAGGCCAGGTACGCAACATCGCCGAAGTGGCAACCGCGGTGGCGCAGGGCGACCTGTCGAAGAAGATCACCGTCAACGTGTCGGGTGAAATCCTGCAGCTGAAGGAAACCATCAATACGATGGTCGATCAGCTCAACGCATTCGCCGGCGAAGTCACGCGCGTTGCGCGCGAGGTCGGCACCGACGGGCGACTGGGGGGGCAGGCCAACGTGCCCGGCGTCGCCGGCACCTGGAAGGACCTGACCGACTCGGTGAACTCGATGGCATCGAACCTCACAGGCCAGGTACGCAACATCGCCGAGGTGGCGACCGCCATCGCCAACGGCGACCTTTCGCGCAAGATCACCGTGGACGTTCGCGGCGAAATCCTGCAATTGAAGGAAACGCTGAACACCATGGTCGATCAGCTCAACCGTTTCGCGGGCGAGGTGACCCGTGTCGCGCGCGAAGTCGGCACCGAAGGGCGACTGGGTGGCCAGGCACAGGTGCCCGGCGTGGCTGGCACCTGGAAGGACCTGACCGACAACGTCAACTCGATGGCGTCCAACCTGACCGCGCAGGTCCGCAACATTGCCGAGGTCACCACCGCCGTGGCGCGCGGCGATCTGGGCCGTAAGATCACCGTGGACGTGAAGGGCGAAATCCTCGAACTGAAAAACACTATCAATACGATGGTGGACCAGTTGAACGCCTTCGCTTCAGAAGTGACGCGCGTCGCCCGCGAAGTCGGCACCGAGGGCAAGCTTGGTGGCCAGGCGGCAGTGCCTGGCGTGGCCGGCACATGGAAGGATCTGACCGACAACGTCAACTTCATGGCGTCCAACCTGACCGGCCAGGTTCGCAACATCGCCGAAGTCGCCACCGCCATTGCCAACGGCGATCTGTCGAAGAAGATCACTGTCGACGTGCGCGGCGAAATCCTGCTGCTGAAGGAAACGCTGAACACGATGGTCGACCAGCTGCGCTCCTTCGCCGCCGAGGTGACGCGCGTCGCACGCGAGGTCGGCACCGAAGGCCGGCTAGGCGGTCAGGCGGTGGTGCCGGGCGTCGGCGGCACCTGGAAGGACCTGACCGACAACGTCAACCTGCTGGCGGCGAACTTGACGACCCAGGTCCGCAACATCGCCGAGGTCACCACCGCGGTGGCGCGCGGCGACCTGTCGCGCAAGATCACCGTGGATGTGAAGGGCGAAATCCTCGAACTGAAAAACACCATCAATACGATGGTGGACCAGTTGAACGGTTTCGCATCGGAAGTGACGCGCGTGGCGCGCGAAGTCGGCACCGACGGCAAACTTGGCGGCCAGGCGCAGGTGCCGGGTGTCGCCGGCACCTGGAAGGACCTGACAGACACCGTGAATGTCATGGCCGCCAACCTGACCGAACAGGTGCGTGGCATCGTCAAGGTGGTGACCGCGGTCGCCAACGGCGACTTGAAGCAGAACCTGGCGATGGCGTCGAAGGGTGAGGTCGCGGCGCTCGCCGAAACTATCAACAACATGACCAATACGCTCGCCACCTTCGCCGACGAAGTCACCACCGTGGCACGCGAAGTTGGCGTGGAAGGGCGTCTCGGCGGTCAGGCGAACGTTCCGGGCGCGACCGGGACATGGAAGGACCTGACCGGCAACGTCAACCTGCTGGCCGCGAACCTCACCACGCAGGTGCGCGCCATCGCCGAGGTGGCCACCGCGGTCACCAAGGGCGACCTGACGCGGTCGATTCAGGTGGAGGCGCTCGGCGAAGTGGCCGAACTGAAAGACAACTTGAACACGATGATCGACAATCTGCGGCTCACCACCGACCGCAACACCGAGCAGGACTGGCTGAAGACCAACCTCGCGCGCTTCACCAACATGCTGCAAGGCCAACGCGATCTGGCCACCGTGGGCCGCATGCTATTGTCCGAACTGGCGCCACTCGTCAGTGCGCAGAATGGCGTGATCTATCTGGTCAATCAGGAAGAATCACCCAGCCTGCGCTTGCTCGCCGCCTATGCCGATGATGAAGCGGCCGGCCATCCCGAGCGGCTGCAGATGGGCCAGGGCCTGATCGGCCAATGCGCGCTGGACGGCCGACGGATGCTGATCACCTCCCTGCCCGCCAATGCGATTCCAATCCGCTCCGGCCTGTTCGAGGCCGCGCCGAACAATGTCGTCGTGCTGCCAGTGCTGTATGAAGGCCAGGTGAAAGCGGTGATCGAACTCGGCTCGGTCGGTTCCTTCACCGAGCTACAGATTTCGTTCTTAGAGCAACTCACCGCTGGCATCGGCATCGTGCTGAATTCGATCGAAGCGACCATGCAGACCGAGAGCCTGTTGAAGCAATCGCAGCAGCTCGCCACGGAATTGCAAACCCGCCAGCTCGAGCTGCAGCAGACCAATGAGCAGTTGGAACAGAAGGCGGGCGAACTCGCCGAACAGAATGTCGAGGTCGAGCGCAAGAACCAGGAAATCGAGCAGGCGCGCCGTGCGGTGGAAGAGAAGGCCACCGAACTCGCGCTGACCTCGAAGTACAAGTCTGAATTCTTGGCCAACATGTCGCACGAGTTGCGCACACCGCTCAACTCGATCCTCATCCTCGGCCAGCAGCTCTCCGACAACCCGGACGGCAACCTGTCACCGCGGCAGGTCGAATTCGCCCGCACCATCCATGGCGCCGGCACCGACCTGTTGAACCTGATCAGCGACATTCTCGATCTATCGAAAATCGAGTCCGGGACGATGTCGGTGGACGCGGAAGAGATCCTCTTGATCGGCCTTCAGGACACCGTCACGCGCCCGTTCCGCCACGAGGCGGAGAGCCGAGGCCTGGGTTTTGAAATGCAGGTCGATCCGTCACTGCACAGCATCACCACCGACAGCAAGCGCCTGCAGCAGGTGCTGAAGAATCTGCTGTCCAATGCCTTTAAGTTCACTGAACATGGCGGCGTGCGACTGAATATCGACGCGGTCACCGGCGGCTGGACATCCGGCCACCCGGTGCTGGGCCACGCACCGACCGTCGTGGCATTCGAGGTGTCCGACACCGGCATTGGCATTCCGCCCGAAAAGCAGCGCATCATTTTTGAAGCGTTCCAGCAGGCGGACGCGTCCACCAGCCGCAAATATGGTGGCACTGGCCTCGGCCTCGCCATCAGCCGCGAGCTGTCAAACTTGCTGGGGGGCGAAATCCAGTTGCGCAGCAAGCCCGGCGTCGGCAGCACGTTCACGCTGTATCTGCCGCTGACCTATATGGGCCCGACTGCGGCCGGCGCACCGATCGACAATACCGTACGCACGGACGTCGACTTACCCCCTATCAGCTTCCCCACCCCCACCCGGCTGATGGATCGCCCGCAGGAACAGGTGCCGGATGACCGTGACAATGTCCTGCTCGGCGACAGCGTGCTGCTAATCGTCGAGGACGATCCACACTACGCCCGCGTTCTGGCCGACCTTGCGCATGACCACGGACTGAAAGTGCTCGTGGCTGGCCGCGGTGCCGACGCACTGGTGCTGGCACGCGAATATCAGCCCAGCGCCGTGTCGCTCGACGTGTTCCTGCCCGACATGCTCGGCTGGACCGTGCTCAGCCAGCTCAAGCAGAACCCGGCGACGCGGCACATTCCGGTGCAGATCGTGACGCTGGAGGAGGATCGCCAACACGGCCTGGCGCGCGGCGCTTTCTCCTTCATGACGAAGCCGACGACGACGAAAGGGTTGGAAGACGCGCTGGCCAAGATCACCGACTACGTCAAACCGCGCCGCAAGCGTCTGCTGGTGGTCGAAGATGATGCCGCCGAGCAGATATCGATCACCGAGCTGCTGGGCCATGATGATATCGACATCACGACGGTGGAAACCGGCACCGGCGCGATCCGTTCCTTGCGCGACGACCCGGCGGATTGCGTCGTGCTTGACCTGCGTCTGCCCGACATGTCGGGTTTCGAGGTGCTGGAAAGGATCCGCGACGATGATGCGCTGTCCAACATTCCCGTGGTGGTGTTCACCGGCCGCGAACTGTCGCCCGAGGAGGATGCACAACTTCACACCATGGCGCGCTCGGTGGTGGTGAAAGGCGTCGAATCACCCGAACGCCTGCTGGATGAAACCGCTCTGTTCTTGCATCGCGTGGTATCGGAGCTGCCACCCAACAAGCAACGCATGCTGGAACAACTGCACACCTCGGACGAGAACCTCGTGGGCCGCAAGGTGCTGCTGGTCGATGACGACGCCCGCAACATCTTCGCACTCAGCTCGGTATTGGAACGACGTGGCATGGAAGTGCTCGCCGCAACCACCGGCAATGAGGCCATCGACATTCTGGCATCAACCGCCGGTGTCGCCATCTGCCTGATGGACATCATGATGCCGGAGATGGATGGCTATCAGACGATCGGCGTCATTCGCGCCAATCCCGCTTTCCGGCGCCTGCCGATCATTGCGCTGACGGCAAAAGCGATGAAGGGTGATCGGGAGAAATGCCTGGAGGCCGGCGCCTCCGACTATCTTGCCAAGCCGGTCAACACCGAGCAGCTCTTGTCGGCATTGCGCATTTGGCTGCACCGCTAGCGTCAAGGGCACACAGGTGAGCGCAGGGAGCAAAGTCAACATCCTGCTGGTCGATGACCAGCCGGCCAAACTGCTGAGCTATGAGGTCATCCTTTCCGACCTCGGTGAAAACCTGATTAAGGCCAGCTCAGCCAATGAGGCGTTGCAGCATTTGCTGCGACACGAGTTCGCGGTCGTCCTGATCGACGTCGTGATGCCGGACCTCGACGGGTTCGAGCTGGCGGCGATGATCCGCGAACATCCGCGGTTCCAGCGCACGGCGATCATTTTCGTCTCGGCCGTGCAGATGGGCGAGCTGGATCTGCTGCGCGGCTATGCGGCGGGTGCTGTCGAATACGTCCCGGTACCGGTTGTCCCAGAGCTGCTGCGGGCCAAAGTGCGGGTGTTCGCCGACCTATACCGCAAGACGCGCCAGCTCGAGCAGATGAATATCGAGCTCGAACGACGGGTGGCGGAGCGCACCGTCGAGCTAGCGCAAGCCAACGCAGAGTTGGAACGACGGGTCGAAGAACGCACACGCGAGCACGAAGCTGCCTTGGCCCAGGTGCATGAAATGCGCAAGCTGGAGAGCCTGGGCCAGCTCACCGGCGGCGTCGCGCACGATTTCAACAATCTGCTGATGGTGATCCTGGGCAATCTGCAATTGTTGCGGAAGCGTCTTCCGGACGATCCCAGGCTGCTGCGCCTGGTCGATGGCGCGGTGCAGGGCGCCGAACGCGGCGCCACGCTGACCCGGCGCATGCTGGCCTTCGCGCGCCGCCAGGAGCTGCGGCCTGAGACAGTCAACCTGCCGCATCTGGTGATGGGCATGGAGGAGATGCTGCGCCGGACGCTGGGCCCATCGATCGAGATCAGCACCGATTTCCCGGCCAATCTGCCGACCATCCGCGTCGATCCCAATCAGCTCGAACTCGCGGTGCTCAACCTCGCGGTCAATGCGCGCGACGCGATGCCGCATGGAGGCCGGATGATGATCTCCGGCTGGAACGAGCCGTCCAGCCCGCGCTGCCCGCCGGAACTAAAGCACGGCTGGTATGTCTGCCTGAGCGTATCGGATACCGGTGTCGGCATGGATGAGATGACACTGAAACGTGCTGCCGAACCGTTCTTCACCACCAAGGGCGCGGGCAAGGGTACTGGGCTTGGGCTGTCAATGGTCCATGGCCTGGCAGCGCAGTCCGATGGCGCGATGCATGTGATCAGCCGCCTGGGTGAAGGCACCACAATTCTATTGTGGCTGCCGATTTCCAATGAGGCTCGGGTCGTCGTGGCCGCGCCCCTCCTGGTGACGCAGGGCGAGGTAACGGAAAGCTATCAGGTTCTCGTGGTCGATGATGATCCGCTTATTTCCGCCAGCACGGCGGCGATGCTGGAAGACCTTGGCCATATGCCAATCGAAACGACATCCGGTCAGCAGGCGTTGGAAGTGCTGCAGCGCGGCACCAAGGTGGACGTGGTGATTACGGATCATGCCATGCCGGGCATGACCGGCAGCGAACTGGCGCGGCAGATCAGGCAGACTTGGCCGCATTTGCCGCTGATCCTGGCGACCGGCTATGCCGAACTGCCGGCCAACAGCGACACCACGCTGCCGCGCCTGTCCAAGCCCTATGTGCTGGAGGACCTTGCCGCGCAAATCGCCAAGGCGGTCGCCGAGGCGCCGCGCAATGTCATCCCGTTGGCCAGCGCACGGCGCTGATAAACCGGATCAGAAACGGACCTCTGGCGGAATATCCACCTCGGTGATGCCGACCAGCGCCAGGCTATCAACTACCATGCGCTGCAGCCGTCCCAGCCCCTTGTTCCAGTCGATCCAGTTGTCGACGAAGTCCCGCCAGGTCTTGTCGGGCTCGCGCCGGAGCCCGGCATTGGTCGTGGCGGTGAACAGTGGCTTCGGCACCACCAGCGCGCCGATCCCCGGGTTGCGCGTCAACGCGGTCATCGCCAGCAGCGCGACCAGCACCTGGCAATCGGCCTTGCCGGCCTGCACCGCGAGCGTCGCCTCCGGCCCGCTTTTCAGTCGTTGGATCTCGGCCTTCGGGCAGATTTCGGTGATCACCTGGTCGTAGGACGTGCCCACCTCCAGCGCGATGCGCACCGACGGGCTGTTCAACGCATCCCAGGTCGCCGGCCTGAAACCCGGCCGCGCGACGAGGGTGAACAAGTTATTGAACAGGGGATGGGTGAAGTCGATCGCCAGCGCGCGTTGTGGCGTCGGGTTCAGCCCGAAGAACACGTCCACCTTGTTCGATTGCAGGTCCAGCACCGCGGTGCCCCAGGTGGATTCGACGAATTCCACCTTCGCCTCGGCCGCCGTCGCCAGATCGTGGCCGAAATCCGGAATGAAGCCGCGCCACTCGCCGCTGGTGAGATCACGCACGCAATAGGGCGGCTGGCTGCCCACGATGCCGACACGCACCGCCCGGGTGCGGCGCACGCGATCGAATGTGCTCTCCTGCGGTGCCTGCGCCCGCGCGGCCGGCGCCAGGGCGAGCGAGGCCAGGGCAAGGCCCACGGCGCGGCGGTGGAGCATCAATGCGTCCTTCACAGATCTCTGGTGAGCCTAACGAGTCCTGGCCCGGCAGGTCACCCCAAACGAACCATTTGAACCCCTTGACGCGGCAGGACGCATGCGCCATTTGCGCAATCAGGACTTGAATGGTCCGATTAGGCCTGGAGGGATGCCCCAAGCCATGCTGAGGCTGTCGAAATTGACCGATTACGCGGTCGTGGTGCTCGTGCGCCTGTCGCGTGACGACGGGGTGCAGACCTCGCCCGGCATTGCCGCGGCGATTGGCATTCCGGAACCCACCGTCGCCAAGGTGTTGAAAACATTGGCGGCCAGCGGACTGGTCGCCTCGCAGCGCGGCGCACGGGGCGGCTATCGGCTGATGCGCAAGCTGGCGGCTATTCCGATCGCCGATGTGATCGCGGCGGTGGATGGGCCGATTGCACTGACGGCCTGCGTTGATGGCTCTACCGTCTGCTGTGAGTCTGAAAGCCTGTGCCCGATGCGCGGGCGGTGGGACCCGGTGAATGGGGCGATCCAACACGCCCTGTCGTCGATCACGCTCGCTGATATGCAGGAGGCCTCAATTCCCCGCGCTTTCCGCCTGCCGAGACGCCCCGATGGGCGCGCCGATGCCACGATTGCCGCTGAATAGGATTTGCGGATGCCCGCCGTTACCGAAACACTCGATACTGTCAGTGCCGTCACGCAGTCCGGTTACAAGTGGGGCTTCGAGACGACGATTGAGATGGATCTCGCGCCCAAGGGGCTGAACGAGGACATCATCCGGCTGATCTCCGCCCGCAAGGAGGAGCCCGACTGGCTGCTGGAGTGGCGGCTGAAGGCGTTCGCCGCGTGGCAGCAGATGGCGGAGCCGCATTGGGCGCGGGTGGATCATCCGCGGATCGATTACCAGGACCTGCATTACTACGCGGCGCCGAAGAAGAAGGCCGGACCGAAGAGTTTGGATGAGGTCGATCCCGAGCTACTGAGGACCTACGAGAAGCTGGGCATTCCGCTGAAGGAGCGCGCGATCCTGGCCGGCGTCGAGGGCGCTGACGGACCCCAGAGCAACATCGCGATGGATGCGGTGTTCGACAGTGTCTCGGTCGCTACGACGTTTCGGTCCACGCTGATGAAGGCTGGTGTGATCTTCTGCCCGATCAGCGAAGCGGTGCGGGATTATCCGGAGCTGGTGCAGCAGTATCTCGGCACAGTGGTGCCGATGGCGGACAATTTCTTTGCGGCGCTGAATTCCGCGGTCTTCACCGACGGCAGCTTCTGCTACGTGCCGAAGGGCGTGCGGTGCCCGATGGAGCTGTCCACATATTTCCGTATCAACGCACGCAACACTGGTCAGTTTGAGCGCACGCTGATCATTGCCGATGCCGGCAGCTACGTGAGTTATCTGGAAGGTTGCACGGCGCCGCAGCGCGACGAGAACCAGTTGCACGCCGCGGTGGTGGAACTGATCGCGATGGACGACGCGCAGATCAAGTATTCCACGGTGCAGAACTGGTACCCGGGCGATGCGAATGGCCGTGGTGGCATCTATAATTTCGTGACGAAGCGCGGGGCGTGCCGTGGCGCGCGCAGCAAGATTTCGTGGACGCAGGTGGAGACGGGGTCGGCGATCACCTGGAAGTATCCGTCCTGCGTGCTGATGGGCGATGACAGCGTGGGCGAATTCTACTCGGTCGCGGTGACCAACAATCATCAGCAGGCCGATACCGGCAGCAAGATGATCCATATCGGTCGCAACACGAAAAGCACGATCGTATCGAAGGGCATCAGCGCCGGGAAATCGAACAACACCTATCGCGGGCTGGTGCGCATGCTGCCGAAGGCGGCGGGGGCGCGGAATTACACGCAGTGTGACTCGCTGCTGATCGGCGATCAGTGCGGTGCACATACGGTGCCGTATATCGAGAGCCGCAATCCGACCGCGAAGGTTGAACACGAGGCAACGACATCCAAGATCGCGGATGACCAGTTGTTCTATTGCCGCAGCCGCGGACTGAGTGAGGAAGATGCGGTGAACCTGATTGTCAACGGGTTCTGCAAGGATGTGTTGAAGGAATTGCCGATGGAGTTCGCCGTAGAAGCGCAGAAACTGCTCGCGGTGAGCCTCGAAGGCTCGGTGGGATAAGAACGCATGTTGGATATTCGCGGCCTGGCCGCATCGATCAATGACACGCCGATTCTGAAGGGCATCGATCTGACGGTGCCGCAGGGGGAAGTGCACGCGATCATGGGGCCAAATGGCTCCGGCAAGTCGACGTTGGCCTATGTGCTGTCGGGGCGTGAGGGATATGAGGTCACCAGTGGGTCCGTGACCTATGACGGCAAGGACCTGCTGGCGATCGAGCCGGAGGATCGTGCCGCCGCCGGCGTGTTCCTGGCGTTCCAGTATCCGGTGGAGCTGCCGGGTGTCGGCAATGCGAATTTCCTGCGCACCGCGCTGAACGCGCAGCGACGTGCGCGCGGTGAGGCCGAGTTGGATGCCGTTCAGTTCCTGAAGCTGGCGCGCGGCGAGCTGCGACGGCTGGCGATAGCCGAGGATATGCTGAAGCGCAACGTCAATGTCGGTTTTTCCGGCGGCGAAAAGAAGCGCAACGAGGTGCTGCAGATGGCGATCCTGCGGCCTCGGCTGGCGATTTTGGACGAGACGGACAGCGGGCTGGACATCGATGCGCTGAAGATCGTCGCCGAGGGTGTGAATGCGCTGCGCGGGCCGGATTTCTCGGCGCTGGTAATCACGCATTATCAGCGGCTGTTGGATCATATCGTGCCGGATCGCGTGCATGTCCTGGCGGGTGGCCGGATCCTGCGGTCGGGTGGGCCGGAGCTGGCGCGCGAGCTGGAAGCCAAAGGCTACACCGATATGGTGGCGGAGGCGGCATGATGGTCGTCGACCGTAGGTACGGGAGGTGCGTTGCATGAACGCGCCCATTGCCACTGGCGTCCCGGCCTTCCTCGCGCGATTCGAGGGCCTGCGCACGCGTCTGCCAGGCGACCCCGCGCCGCGCCTTGCCGCGGCGGAGGTGTTGCGCACGCTCGGCCTGCCTGGCCGGCGCAACGAAGCATGGCACTACACCAACCTCCGCCCGATCGAAGACGCCGCGTTCAGCGAGCCCCTCACCGCGCTGCGCGACAGCGGGATGCTGCTGGCGCGTGTACCGCATATCGGCACAAGGCTGGTGTTCGTCGATGGGCGCTTCCGGGTGGATCTGTCCGATACGCCGCCCGCGATCTTCCGACCCTTCGCGATGCATGCGCGGTTTGGGGACCTGGCGCAGCCGGCGCGCGAGCCACTGGTCGCGCTCAACACCATGCTGGCGGAAGATGGTGCCATCATCACGCTGCCGAATGACGCCGATGGCGGAACAATCACACTGGTCAGCCTGGCGACCGAGGCACCTGGCCGTACCACAGCGTTCCATCCACGCCATCAGATCCGGGTTGCCGCGGGCGCACGACTGACCTTGGTGGAGGTCGCGCTGGGCACCGGCACCTATCTGCACAATCCGGTCACCGAGATCGCCGTCGAGGACGGTGCCACGCTGACGCATGTGCGGCTGCAGGACGAATCACCATCGGCTTATCACCTCGCGACGCTTTACAGCTCCGTGGCCGCGAGCGGGACGTATGACAGCTTCACGCTGACGCTCGGCGGTCGGCTGTCACGCACGGAGATCCACGCGACGCTGACCGGCGCCGGTGCCATCGCGCATCTGAACGCCGCACAGATACTCACCGGCATCCAGCATGCCGACTTCACCAGTGTGGTGCGCCACGCCGCGCCGAACGGCACGTCGCGCCAGACAGTGAAGAACGTGCTGGCCGGAAGCTCGCGCGGTGTGTTCCAAGGCCGGATCGAAGTCGCGCGCGACGCTCAGAAGACCGATGGCTACCAGATGAACCAGGCGCTGCTGCTGTCGCCCGATGCCGAGGTGAACAGCAAGCCGGAGCTGGAGATCTTCGCCGACGACGTGAAGTGCAGTCATGGCGCGACGGTAGGCGAGCTGGACGCCGAGCAGTTGTTCTATCTGCGCAGCCGCGGCGTTCCAGCCTCCGAAGCGCGGGCGATCCTGGTGCGCGCCTTCCTGTCTGAAGCAATCGAAGCCGTCGCGCACGACGATGCTCGCGCCATGCTGGAGCGGGCGGTGAGCGACTGGTGGGAGCAACACCCCGCATGAACGTCACGACACGCCCTGCCCTGCTAGACGTCGCGCGCATCCGCGAGGATTTTCCGATCCTGCAGGAAAAAGTGCGTGGCAAGCCGTTGGTGTTCCTCGACAGCGCCGCGTCGGCACAGAAGCCACGCGTGGTGATTGATGCGATGCGCGCGGCGATGGAGCATCAATACGCCAACGTGCATCGCGGCCTGCATTGGATGAGCGAACGCACAACCGATGCGTATGAAGCGGCACGCGATGCGATTGCCGCGCTGCTGAACGCACCGGAGCGGCACGAGATCGTCATCACACGCAACATTACTGAATCTATGAACCTGATGGCGCACAGCTTCGGGCGCGGCGTGCTGAAACCCGACCAGGCGGTGCTGATCTCGGGGATGGAGCATCACTCCAATATCATTCCCTGGCAGTTGTTGCGGGATGAGCGCGGCAACGAGCTACGGGTGGCGCCGATCACCGATGCCGGTGAGCTCGACATGGAGGCGTTCGAGCGCCTGCTGTCCGACGGCAAGGTAGGGCTGGTGTCGATCACCCATATGTCGAACGTGCTGGGTACCTACACGCCGGCGGAACGCATCGTGCAGTTGGCACACGCCTATGGCGCGAAAGTGCTGTTCGATGGCGCCCAGGCCACCGTGCACCGTCGCGTCGATGTGCAGGCACTGGGCTGCGACTTTTATGCCTTCACCGGGCACAAGCTGTACGGCCCGACTGGCATTGGTGTGCTGTGGGGTCGGCGCGAGCTGCTGGAGGCCATGCCGCCGTTCATGGGTGGCGGCGAGATGATTTCATCTGTGACGTACGAAAAATCCACCTGGGCCCAGGTGCCGCACAAGTTCGAGGCGGGCACGCCGCCCATCCTGGAAGGCATCGGGCTGAAGGCGGCGATCGATTACGTACAGGCGATTGGCTACGAAGCGATTGCCGCGCATGAGGCCTCGCTGACCGACCATGCGCTGGCACGTCTGGGCGCGTTGGAGGGCGTCCGCATCCTGGGGTGCGCGCAAGACCGCGGGGGCGTGATCTCGTTCGCGGTTGATCGGGCGCACGCGCATGATATCGCGACCTTGCTGGACCGCAATGGGATTGCGGTGCGCGCGGGGCATCACTGCGCGGAGCCGCTGATGCATCGGTTTGGTCTGGAAAGCACAGCGCGCGCCAGCTTCGCGCTCTACACCACGCGGGAAGAAATCGACTTCCTGGCCGACTCACTCGCGCGCGTGCGGGAGTTCTTCGCTTGATGTCCGGAACGTTCGACGATCTGCGCGATCTGTATCAGGAAGTGATCCTGGATCACGGGCGCCGCCCGCGTCACAGCGGACGGCTGGAGCGCTTCGATGCCACCGCCAAGGGCGACAATCCGCTGTGCGGTGATCGCATCCAAGTGTGGGTGAAATACGCGCCTGACGGTACGATTGCCGATACGAAGTTCGAAGCCCGGGGCTGCGCGATCAGCGTGGCGTCCGCAGACCTGATGGCCGAAGTGGTTGCGGGACGCAACAAAGCCGATACTGCCGCGCTGTTCGACGCGTTTCGCGAGCTGGCGCGTACCGGTGCTTGCCCGCATTGCGAAGCCGCGCAACAGGAAGCACTGGATCGCCTGGCGCCACTGGCCGGCGTGCACGAGTATCCCTCGCGCGTGAAGTGCGCGACGTTGCCATGGCATGCCTTGTCCGCCGCGTTGCAAGGTCGTGGTGAGGCCAGCAGCGAGGGAGGTGCGCCATGAACGACCCTACCCCGATGCCGCACACCGCCTGGACGCCGGACGGCGAGACCACGCCGAAACCGACCGAGGATGCGTTGATCGCGGCGATCGCCAACGTCTACGATCCGGAAATCCCGGTGAACATCTATGAGCTTGGGCTAATCTATACGATCGACATCCACGACGACGGCCGCGTGAAGGTCGAGATGACGCTGACCGCGCCCGCCTGCCCCAGCGCACAGGAACTGCCGCAGCAGGTGCAGGAAGCGGTGATGTCGGTTCCGGGTGTTGTGGACTGTGAAGTGGAAACCGTCTGGGATCCGCCCTGGGACCCGAGCCGGATGAGTGAAGAAGCCCGACTGCAACTAAACATGTATTGATGAGCGAACGAGCACACGCATGAGCACAAGCACCACCACTCGTCCCGCGCGCACCCTGCCGCCGATGATGTCGCTGACCGATGCGGCCGCCGATCGCTTGCGCCGGCTGTAC
>Ga0210386_10002215_pt1 | contig 16921 bp, 18 predicted proteins | sample IncBWH32OmetaG_FD_160091 | JGI IMG/M metagenome (GOLD analysis project Ga0210386, IMG submission 160091) | Forest soil microbial communities from Barre Woods Harvard Forest LTER site, Petersham, Massachusetts, United States - Inc-BW-H-32-O ... | reverse complement strand
CCCTGCACCACGCGGGCGAAGGTCTTCACCAGGTCGCAGATGACGTTTTGCGGGCCGCTGGAGATTTCGCCGAAGCCGACGAGGCCCTGGTCGGTGTGCACTTCGACCAGCACGAGCTGGGCGCGGCCCATGCGTTCATGCGCGGTCCATCGCGGCTGCGCCAGCGCGACGGAGAGCGGATGGGCGATGATGTCGGTGATCTTCATGGCATATCCTTCCCGCAGCAGGTGTGAGCGATCATAGGCCAGATCCGCTGGGTGCGCGCGGCGGCGTGGTCCCGGACGGGCCGCGCATGGACGAAAACGGCCTGATGCGGTACCCCGGGACAGGCCCGGCGCAAGGGCCGCACGCAACGACAAGGACAACGTCATGGACGCTCAATCGATCCTGGGTAGCGGCGACTTCCGATATCGACTGATCGCCGATTGGGCGCGGCTGCCGGATGGCTGGGACTTTCATGAAGTCGCCGCGGTGGCGGTGGATTCCCGTGATCAGGTCTATGTGTTCAGCCGCAGCGCGCATCCGGTTACGGTGTTCGATCACGACGGGAATTTCCTGCGCTCGTGGGGTGAGGGCGTGTTCAAGCGCCCGCATGGCCTCAGTATGGCGCCGGATGACACGATCTTCTGCACCGATGACGGCGATCATTGCGTGCGCCGCTGCACCTCCGAGGGGAAGGTTCTGCTGACGCTTGGGACGCCCGGCACGCCGAAGCCGTATATGGGTGGGCAGCCGTTCTGCCAGTGCACTCATACTGCTCTCGCACCGAATGGTGACATCTATGTCTCTGATGGGTACGGCAACGCTCGCGTGCACAAATATTCGCCCGATGGCAGGCTGATCATGTCCTGGGGCACCTCGGGCGTCGGCAGGGGGGAGTTCAACCTGCCGCACAATATCTGCTGCGACGAGGATGGCTGGGTGTATGTCGCCGATCGTGAGAACCATCGCGTGCAGATTTTCGATGGCACCGGAAGATACGAGACCGAGTGGCGCAACCTGCACCGGCCCAGCGCGCTGTTCCTGCCGAAGGGGCGGTGTCCCTATTGCTATGTCGGCGAGTGCGGCCCGACCTTCGGCTTCAGTCGCAATGCGTCCAGTCTTGGGCCACGCGTGTCTGTTGTCAGCCGGCAGGATGGGAAGGTACTCGCACGCTTGGGCGATCGTACGCCCGAGAATTTCCCCGGACCGTTCACGTCGCCGCACGGAATCTCGGCTGATTCGCACGGGGACATCTATGTGGGTGAGGTGGCAAAGACTGGCTGGGGCAATCTGTTTCCGGGAGTGACGCCGGAGAAGCCGCGCGCGGTGCTGCAGAAATTGGTGAAATTGCAATAGACCGGATACGATATGGCAAACTGGGTTGAAACCTACCGCGGCGCGGTGCCGCCGTGGCAGTGCGACGTGACCGAGCATTTCACGGTCGCCTATTACTTCGACCGGCTGGAGGAGGCGGAGGCCAATCTTGCCGACGTACTGGGCCTCGGCGATCTGGCGCGGCGCGGGGATTTGTCCTGTCAGATCGACGCCCGCTTCGCGCGGGAACTGCGCGAAGGTGCCAGCTTCCATGTTGAGAGCGCGGTGCTTGGCGTCGATGACGTTTTGCGTTTGGGCCATCGCTTCGTTGATTCGACGAACGGCGAGGTCGTCACCTGGTTTGACGAACGCTGGAATCTGTCCACACCCCTGACGCCGCACCAGCGCGGCGCTGTCGAAGCGCGCGTGGCGGAGTGGAACGGCCCGGTGGCGGAACATCGGCCCGAGCCCACTACGACCGACCGGTTCATCCCCACCGCACGCGGTCGCGTCAAAACGGCCGACATGGATGCGGCCTGCCAGTTCGCGCTGGGTGCGATCGTGCATCGGTTCTCCAATGCGTCGGGACAGACCGGCGCGGCGATCGGGATGGATGCCGCGTTCATGCAACAGCAACGGCGTGGCTTTTCCACCTTCGAGCTGGTGTTGCGGCTGTCGGGCGGGTTGCCGCTTGACGCGTCCTACCTGGTGGAAACCGGCATTGCCCATCTCGGCAATTCGTCGCTGCGCATGATCCATCGCATGACGGATGCGCGGACGGGCGCCGAGGTGGCGCGGCTCAGTCAGTATGGCGTCAATCTTGATCTCGACACGCGCCGGCCTGCTCGCTGGCCCGACGACATCCGCCGCCGGGCGGAGGGGTTGGTGGTGCCGGTCGCGTAACGCAACGACTCAGCGGGAGCCAACAACAATGGCAACGACAAACAAGATCGCGGTCATCACGGGCGCCGGCAGCGGCATCGGGCGGGCCACTGCGCTGGCGCTCTACGCCGATGGATTTTCGGTGATGCTCGCTGGCCGCCGCCGTGACATGTTGGAGGAGACCCGGGCGCTGGCCAAGGCGACCGCACCCAGCATGCTGGTCGCGCCGACTGATGTCATGGACCCAACCTCCGTCACGTCGCTGTTCGAGACGGTGAAGGCGACCTATGGCCGGATCGATCTGCTGTTCAACAATGCGGGTACCAGCACGCGCAACGTCGCAATCGAGGACCTGACCTACGAGCAGTGGCAGTCCGTCGTCGCGACGAACCTGACCGGTGCGTTCCTGTGCGCGCAGCACGCGTTCCGCATGATGAAGAGCCAGACGCCGCGAGGTGGTCGCATCATCAACAATGGGTCGGTCTCGGCGCATGTGCCGCGGCGAAATTCCACCGCTTACGCGGCGACCAAGCACGCGATGACTGGACTGACGCGATCGCTGTCGCTCGACGGGCGCGAATACGACATCGCCTGTGGCCAGATCGACATCGGCAATGCCGCGACCTCACGCAACGAGGACACGGCACGTGGCCGTCTGCAGGCCAGCGGCAAGGTCGAAGCCGAGGCGCGCATCGACGTCAACGATGTCGCACGCGGCGTCGCCTACATGGCCAGCCTCTCGCTCGACGCCAACGTTCAGTTCATGACCGTAATGGCAACGAAGATGCCCTATATCGGCCGCGGCTGACCGGTCGCGGCGATCTAGGACACCAGCGCCGGACGTTTCGACCGCCAGTCAGTGGCCGTCTCGTACGCGTGGGCGGCCTGGAACAGCACCGGCTCGGCGAACGGTTTGGCAATGAGCTGCATCGACAGCGGCAGACCACCGACGCCGAAGCCGGTGCAGATGCTCATCGCCGGATAGCCGGTGACGTTAAACGGCATGGTGAAGCTGGGTTTATCCAGCGTGGCCCATTTCGGCACCTCTGTGATCTTCGGCGGCTCGCTGACCGCGGCGGCGGAGACCAGGATGTCCAAATCCGCCATCGCCGCTTTCAGCTCCAGGCACAACGCGCGGCGCTTGCGGATGGCGGCAATGTAGTCGGCCGAGCGGATGAATGCGCCGAGGGCGATCCGGTCACGGAATGACTCGCCGTAGTCGTTGAAGCGTGACTTCAGCCAGGGCTCGTGCAGCGCGTAGGCCTCGGCGACCAGAATCAGGAAACCGCAGGCGTGGTAGTCGGCCATCGGCGACAGGTCGACATCACGAACCTCGGCGCCCATGGCGGTGAACTGATCGAGCGCGGCGTTGATGCCGGCGCGTGTGGTGTCGTTCACGCGGTTGTCGGAGTCGAAGAAGGTGCGCGCGACACCGATGCGCAACCCCTTCACGTCCTTGCCCAGCAGCGCGGTGAAGTCGGGCGTGGGTCGGTTGGCGCTGGCGGGATCGTTCGGGTCGTGGCCCGCCATCGCTTGCAGCAGCAGCGCGCAGTCTTCCGACGTCCATGCCAATGGGCCGGTGTGGTCCAACGTGTAGGACAGTGGCAGCACGCCGGCGCGCGAGCACAGGCCGTAGGTCGGCTTGATGCCGGCCAGGCCGCACAAGGCGGCGGGGCCGCGGATCGAGCCGCCGGTGTCAGACCCGGTGCCACCCAGCACCATGCCGGCGGCAACCGCGGCGCCAGTGCCGGAAGATGATCCGGCAGTGAAATGCTCGGGGTTCCATGGATTGCGCGCGGGCGGCCAGGGCAGGTCGAAGGACGGGCCTCCCATGGCGAATTCGTGTGTCGCCAGCTTGCCCATCATCACGCTGCCGGCCTCGGCCCAGAGCTGGACGACCTTGGAGTCCTCGGTGGGGACGTTGTGTTCCAGCAGCTTGGAGTGCGCCGTCGTGCGCAGGCCCGCTGTGTTGTAGATGTCCTTGTGGCCGATCGGGATGCCGTCGAGCCTGCCCTTCAGCATGCCGCTCATCATGCGCGCTTCGGCGGCGCGAGCCTCGGCGAGCGCACGTTCCTCAGTCAGCAGCAGGAAGGCGTGCAGCGTGTCGTTGTGCGCATGGGTGCGCGCGAGGCAGGCCTCGGTCAGTTCCACTGGCGAGAGCTGCTTGGCCGCGATCTGTTTGGCGGCGTCGGCGATGGTAGGGATCGTGGCCATCAGCGCACCTCGGGGACGAAGATCAGGGCAGGTTCGGCCTCGCGCGGCATCGGCATGTTGACCCGGGCGATCATGCCTTCCAGCAGACCGTAGGCTTGGTGGATTTCCTGTTTCTGCGCCTCGTTCAGGGGTAGGCCGGACTGGGCTACCAGCATGTCGAACTCGGCGCGGCTGATCTTCGATGGCATTGAGACACCCCCTGTGGCTACGCGGGGAGCGTACCATGCTGGCAGGTGGTGGCTAGAGGCCGTCACCTCTCCCGCTTGCGGGAGAGGTGTACGTCGAAAGGATCAACCTTCGTAGGCCAGGATCGACAGGCCGCCGTTGGTGTCGGTGACGTAGACCGTGCCATCGGCCGCGACGAACACGTCGGTCGACTGCGTCACCAGTTCCGCGCCGGGGCGAATGTCAACGATGCGGTCGGGCGTGGGCGGAATGAAGTGCGCGACCTCCTTCGGTTCATGCGCGGTGCTGATGTCGAACACACGCACACCGGCATTGTGATACGTGGCGAAAATCAGCTCCTCGCTTTGAAACGACCCTGGACGATTCTCGTGCAGATTGTGCGGGCCGAACTTGCCGCCTTTGTTGCAGAAATCCTCGCCCTGCGGGGTCGGCAGCGAGGCGATGGTCATCGGATTGTCCGGCGCGCGCACGTCCAGCACCCAGGTATAGGCAAGGCCCTTGGCGCAGCGGTTGGCGGTGGCCTCGTCGGCGACGACAGCCAAGCCGCGGCCCGGCAGCGGCAACGGCGTGTGGGTGCCGCCGGCGTAGGGCGGCGCCCAGTTGCGGTGCGCCTGCAGCTTCGGCGTGGTGGGATCGGTCAGGTCCATGATGGTGAGGCCGCCGTCGCGCCAGGCGGCGTAGCCCAGGTCGCCAGCAGTGATCATGTGATGCAGCGCCCAACGCTGGCCCTGCGGCCAGGTCGGTGTTTCGTCCCCAGCGCGATGCATGCCGGGGAACCACCAGCGCCCAACGATCTGCGGCTTCGTTGGATCGGCCATGTCAATGGTCACCAGGATGTGGTCGACGAAGCCATCCAAATGGCAGGACGCATAGGCGTAACGTCCACCCACCCACCAGATGCGGTGCAGCCCAATCCCCTCCACCGGCATGAAGCCGATCTCGCGCGGTGCCGCGGGGTTGGCAAGATCGTACACGCGCATGCCGGCCGCAAAGCCTCGTTCACGCTGATCGAAACTGTCCGCTAGCGACTTGCCGAAATAGTCCTGCTGTTTCTCGTATTTCTGCAGCGCCCAGACATTCGCCGCGTTCACCGCCAGCAACAGCCCATCATGCGCCTGGATATGACTGGCACGCGTATTCTCCGGTGCCGAAACGAAATTCACCGCCTTCGGCGCGCGTGGATCGGCGACGTCGATCACCGCGATGCCGTCGGAGAACATGTGCCCGACATACGCATGGCCGCGCGCGACCATCACCTGCACACCGTCGGGCCGCCCCCCCTGGTCGGAGCGGCCCAACAGACGCATGCGATGTCCTGTGCTCATGACCTACCCTTCCGGCGGCGCCAACGCATCCAACGACAGGCCGCGTGCCTCGGGGCCAATCATGTTGACCGTCGCGGCGGCAATCACCAGCACAACGGCGATGCTCACGAAGACCGCATCGACGCCATAGCCCGTCTTGATCCATAGGATGGCGGGGATGATAAACGCCGCACCCAATCGCCCTGCCCCTTGCGCGATCCCAAATCCCGTGGCGCGCGCATTGGTAGGAAACACCTCGGAGGCAAAGATCTGCATCGAATTGCCAGCCAACTGCACGAAGAAGATCATGCAGAAGCCCATGGCGATCAGCATCACATCGCTTGCGGCATTGGCGAAGGCGACCGCGAACAGGCCGGCGAACATGAAGGCGGTGATCGACGTCTTCTTCCTCCCGTACTTCTCCAGCGCATACATCATGAACAGGCTGGCGCAAGGGAACGCCAACTGGATGATCAGCGTGTAGGTCAGCGACTTGGTGATGGTGTTGCCGCGATCGGCGATCATGCTGGGCAGCCAGGCGCCCAGGCCCAGCGCAACGCCGAAGAAGGCAACGAAGCAGACCATACCGGCAACAACGCGTCCCCCATAGTGGCGGAACACCACGGCGATTGGATCGCTTTTAGAATCACTGGCGGCATTTGTCGTCAGCTTCTCGGTCGGGCCGGCAATGCCCATGCGCTTGAGGATGTCCAGCGCCTGGGCACCCTTGCCGTGCGTGGCCAGCCAGCGCGGCGATTCCGGCAGGGTGAAGCGGAACAGGAAGACAATCAGCGCGCAGACACCGATGACGATCCAGCAGCCGCGCCAGCCCAGCGAGTCTCGGAAGGCCAGCGCGAACAGCGTGGTCAGTGGCCAGGAGAAGGCGCCGCCGATGAGCTGCACGCCGGCGATGAAGCGGCCGCGGATGTTCTTCGGCGCGTATTCGCCGGCATAGGCGAAGCACAGCGGCTGCTCGGCGCCCAGGCCGATGCCGGCGATGAAGCGCAGCGCCGCGAGCCACATCCAGTTGGGCGAGAAGGCGGCGGCGATTGTTGCGACGCCGTAGAGCAGCAGATTGAACTGGTAGATCGCCTTGCGCCCGAAACGGTCGGTGAATTCGCCTTGCACGACGGTGCCGAAGAACAGGCCGAACAGGGTGGCGCTGGCCACCGTGGCAATTTCCGGTGCGGTGGCGAAGCCGCTGCCGGTCATGTCGGGGATGAGGGAACCGAGGATGACGTAGTCGGCGACGTCGAAGAAGTAGCCCGCGGCGATCAAGGCGAAGACGCGGTAGTGGATGGGACTCAGCCGCGCATCATCCATTGCGGTGCCGACGAATCCCTCGATCGATTGGGCCATGCCTGTCTCCCCATGCACCGACTGTTGCGGCTTTGGAGGGAGAGCGTTGCAGAGGCGTGTGTTGGCCGTCAACTGGGGGTAGGGAAGAATGAAAGTCAGCGGTCACGGAGTTTCACCGAGCGCACACGGAGTTCCGCCGAGAAGGGAACTATGGCGCTTCGCGCGGGATTGCCGCACCACCGATGCTACCACACGGCGCGCAGCGCCCAAAAAACGCCTTCTCAGTGGAACGCTGTGGGCACTCAGTGACCGCTGACTTTGTTGGCCCCTATCCCATCCATCACCGCCGCGACGCCGACTCCAGCAACCAGGTCACCGCATCAATACAGGACATCCCCACCCCGACGCCCGCAGCCCGCGCCTGCTCGTTGACCAGTGTGATGCGCCCATCCTGATAGATGCTGCGCGGGTCGCCGAGGTCAGCCGACAGATGCGACACCGCGGCGCAGGCGATGCCCATGTTCTGCAGGATGGTCAGCCCCGCCACCGCCATGCCGTTACGCCCGAAGCCGCCATCACTGCCGATGATGCCCGCTGGGCGGACGCCGTGGCGATGCACGTATATGGTCATCGTGGTGTCGACCGGCGTGCCGACGCAGAACACCTCCCCCGCGCGTTCGCCGTGCACCAGGCTCATGCTCCAGCAGCCGAAGATGCGTGGCCGGAGCTGGAAATCCTGATCGGGCAGCGTGGCGTGGACCTCGCGCTTCTGGCCGGGCGGGGCGCGCAGCATCAGCGCGGCGGCCGCTGCGGTCGTCTGGCCGGGTTGCACGCCCAAAGCCAAAGCCGTTTCGTTGGCGCGGTTGATCACGCCGTCGGCCCAGACCGAGGCACCATCGCACATGTCGCAGCTATAGACGCTGACCGCGGCGGCGGGGACGGCGAACGGATCGGCCAGGGGCAGTGCACCGATGCCGGCCTCGTTGCGGCCGACGCCGGCGTCGACGCCGAGGAAGCCACGAAAGCCGCGACGCAGCAACTGGGTGCCGACGGCGACGGCGAGGTAGGCGCCATGCACGACGATGTCGTGCGCCGGGTCGATCGGCACGTCTGAATGGTCGATCTCGCGCGGCGAGTCGATGACGATGACGTTGCCTTCCGCACCCGCGTGGCCGCGGAAGGCACGGTTGCCGAATTCCAAAGGTGGCAAGTAGCCCGCCATATGCGCCCTCCCCGGTCTGTGCCTGACGCTACGACACAGTGCGGCGGGAGCGCGCGGCTCGCAATGACCGCCAATCATGCCTATGTTGGCGGCGATGCGTGCCTTGTTGATCACGATCGGCCTGATGATCATCGCCTGCGGTCTGCTGTGGCCGTGGTTCAAGCGCGTCGGCATTGGCCATCTGCCCGGGGATTTCCAGTTTGATCAGCCGGGGTTCAGCCGTTACATCCCGCTGGGCAGTGGCCTGCTGATCTCGATTGTGCTGTCCCTGGCACTGACCGCGGTCAGCCGGTACGTGCGACAGCGATAGACGACGGCAAAGGAGGGGAGACCCGTGATGAGCGAAGAGAGCGCGACCTTGGGCGGCGGCTGCTTCTGGTGCCTGGAGGCGGTGTTCAAGGAGCTGCGGGGCGTTGGCAGTGTGCAGTCGGGGTACGCCGGCGGGCATGTGACCAACCCCAGTTACAAGCAGGTGTGCAGCGGCACGACCGGGCATGCCGAAGTGGTGCAGGTGTGCTTCGATCCGGCGCAGATCACCTTCGCCGACCTGCTGCGGGTGTTCTTCACCACGCATGATCCGACGACGAAGGACCGGCAGGGAAATGATGTCGGGCCACAGTATCGGTCGATCATCCTGACGCATTCCGACACGCAGGCCGCGACGGCGAAATCGGTGATGCAGGAGATCGCGGCGGCGAAGCTGTGGCCGGCGCCGATCGTGACGCAGATCGAGCCGCTGGCTGTGTTCTATCCGGCCGAGGCGGAGCACGACGATTATTACGCGCGCAATCCGTGGAGCGGCTACTGCCAGGTAGTGATAGCGCCGAAGGTGGCGAAGGCCCGCAAGGTGTTCAAGGACCGGCTGAAGCAGGTCGCAGCGGAGTAGGGGCGTACACCTCGCGCGCTTGCGGGAGAGGTCGGCAAGCGATCGCGAGACGGGTGAGGGTCTCGCCACGAGCACCACCCTCACCCGCCGCTGCGCTCCGCGACCTCTCCCGCGCCGCGGGAGAGGTGTTCATCGGACCGGTCAGCTGGTCAGGCGGGGGATCAGCGCGGCGATACGTTCGTTGCGGCGCCACATCATGCCGATGCTGGTCACCGCGACCAGGCCGCACAGTGCCACGATGTCCACCGCCAGTAGCGGGCCCACCTGGCTCGCGATCGCACCGATCAGCAGGATGCCCAGCGGGCCCATGCCGATGCTGACCGTCAGCAGGCCCATCAGGCGCGACCGCACATAGGGCGGCGCGTGCAGGATGATCAGCGAGGTCTGCATGTTGGCGAACGCCGCCGAGCCGATGCCGCCGATCATCAGCAACACCAGCGCAACAAGGTAACTAGGAGCCAGCGGCATCAGCGACACGCAGACCAGGAACAGCAGCGAGCCACCCACCATCAGCACGCGCCCGCTGCCGGGCGGGTCACCACTGGCCAGGCGGAGGCCGCCCAAGAGCGCGCCACAGGATTCGGCCGCCGCCAGCACGCCCACCAGCGTCGGCGAGACCATGAAATGCTGCCGCCCGATCGGCGCGACCAACGCGGCGTAGGAAAAGCCCAGCAGGTTCATTGCCATCGTCACCAGCAACACGCCGGCGATCACCACGTGACCGCGGGCGAAGGCCAGGCCCTCGGCCAGGTCGCGCGGCACCAGCGCCAGCACCAGCCGCCGCGTGCTCTGCCGATAGGTCAGGCCGGCGGCGAGCAACGCGGCAAGCAGATAGATCGCGGCGGAACAGGTAAAGGTGCCGGCGAGCCCGGCGCGTTGATACAAAGCACCCGCGGCGATCGGACCCAGCATGCGGGTGACGGAGTTGGTGATGGTGTCGAATGCCAGCGCGCGCGGCACCAGCGCGCCCTCGACGCATTCGCCGACCATGCGCCGGCGGGTGGCCATCTCGGTCGACCACACCGTGCCCGAGACCAGCGCCGCGGCCGCGACATGCCAGGGCTGCGCCAGTCCGCGCCAGGCCAGCATGGCCACGGTGGCGGAGGCCATCGCGGTGAACAGTTGGCCAATGACCAATATATACTTCCGGTTCACCGCTTCGGACATCACACCGGCGAAAGCGCCCAGCAGGAACATCGGCAGGGTGCGCGCGGCCGTGACGAGCGCAACGGCAAAGCCCGAGCCGGTCACATCCAGGGTGAACAGCGCGGCGGCCAGTACCTCGAACCAGCGCATCGCATTGACGCATCCGCCGATCGACCACAGGCGCAGGAATGCTGGCGCGGCCAGCAGGGCCCGCAATCCGTTGCGGGGTGGGATGGGCATCGGCAGCGACGTCTCCTCGGTCTTGCCCGCCCGTTCAGGTCCGGCGGGTGGGGCGGGCGCACGTGGACCTGTGCGACGCCGGACAGTATGATGCCGTCAATTCATGTGATCCGGCAAAGGGGAGAGCCAAGCAATGAATGATTCCATGATGCCGCATTTCGACCGCGCGGCCGAGGACCTGGGTAACATCGTCGAGCTGGGGCATGTGAACGTGACGGTGCCCGACCAGACTCATGCGGTTGGGTTTTACATCATGGGCCTAGGCCTGACGCGCGATCCGTATCTGATGGCAGGGCTGGAGAACATGTGGGTGAATGTCGGGCGCGGGCAGTTCCATTTGCCTAGCCGGTCCCCGCAGGTGGTGCGCGGCACCACAGCGCTGGTGATGCCCGATCGCGCGGCGCTGCTGAAGCGGCTGAGTTATGCGCAGAAATATCTGAAGGGCACCAAGTTCAAGTTCCACGAAACCAATGATGCGGTGGAGACGGTGTGCCCGTGGGGCAACCGGATCCGCGTGCATGAACCGGATCCGGCACGATTTGGCCAGATGCGCGTGGGCATGCCATATGTTGAGTTCAGTGTGCCGGAGAAAGCCAATCTGTCGGCGATCGCCCGGTTCTATCGCGAGATCCTGGGTGGGATCGCGGGTGTGGCGACGGACGAGCGCGGCGAATACGCCTGGGCCAGCATGTCGGCCGAGAGCAAGGTGATGTACCGGCACACGAAGAAGAAGCTGCCAGATTATGATGGGCACCATATCCAGATCACGCTGGCAGATTTCTCCGGGCCGCATAAGAAGCTGCTGGAGCGCGGGTTGATCAGCGAGGAGAGCGATCAGCACCAGTACCGGTTCCTGGACATCGTCGATGTGGATACCAACAAGCCGATCTTCCGTATCGAGCACGAGACACGCAGCATGCGGCATCCGATGTTCAATCGCGTGTTCGTCAACCGGAACCCGGATATGACCAACCGGAATTTCGTTCCGGGGTATGAGGTTGGGGTCTGGGCATTGAATTGACGCCGAGCGACAGCGAGGCGTCATGGCCGGCGAAGGCCGGCCATCCACGACTTCGCCATATTCGGCACGATAAGTCGTGAGTGGCCCGCGTGCGCGGGCGACGACGCGATCATATGGAGCATTGACATGCAAATCGGCGTGATCGGCCTTGGCCGCATGGGCGGCAACATTGTGCGGCGGCTGACCCGCGCGGGGCATACATGCGTGGTGTACGACGCGAACGCGGCGACGGCACAGGAGCTGGGGAAAGAGGGCGCGACGCCGGCCGGGTCGGTCGCAGATCTGGTGAGCAAGCTCGCCCCCGCGCCGCGCACGGTGTGGGTGATGCTGTCGGCGGGCAAGATCACCGAAGCCACGGTAAGCGAACTCGGTAGCCTGCTGAAGACGGACGACATCATCATCGATGGCGGCAATGCCTACTACAAGGACGACATTCGCCGCGGCAAGATGGTGGCGGCCAAGGGCATTCGCTATATCGACTGCGGAACATCGGGAGGAGTCTGGGGGTTGCAGCGCGGCTATTGCCTGATGATCGGCGGCGAGAAGGCAGCGGTGGAGCATCTGGATCCGATCTTTTCGGCGCTGGCGCCAGGACTGGGCGATATCCCGCGCACCGATGGGCGCGAGGGACGCGATCCGCGGGTCGAGCGTGGCTATCTGCATGCCGGGCCGGTGGGCGCCGGGCATTTCGTGAAGATGATCCATAATGGGATCGAATACGGCATGATGCAGGCGATGGCGGAAGGGTTTGACATCCTGCGCAATCGGGCCTCAGACAAGCTGCCGACGGATGAGCGGTTTGACCTGGATGTCGCCGACATCGCCGAGGTCTGGCGGCGCGGGTCGGTGGTGACGTCGTGGCTGCTGGATTTGACATCGGAGGCACTTGCGCGCGACGCGACGCTGGAACATTTCTCCGGCACCGTGGAAGATTCCGGCGAAGGGCGCTGGACCGTCGAGGCAGCGATCGAGGAAGCCGTGCCGGCCGATGTGCTGGCCGCATCGCTGTTCGTAAGGTTCCGGTCGCGGCAGGATCATACCTTTGCCGAAAAGGTGCTGTCGGCGATGCGGTTCGGCTTCGGCGGGCACGTGGAGCAAGCCGCCAAGAAGCCCGCATGACCATTGCGGTACTGATGGGTGTGTCTGGCACCGGCAAGACCACCATCGCCAGGCTGATGGCGGAACAGTTGGGCTGGCAGATGCTGGAAGGCGACCAACTACACCCGCCCGCGAACGTGGCGAAGATGCAGTCGGGTACACCGCTTGACGATGCGGACCGCTGGCCGTGGCTGCATGCAATCGCCACGCAGATCGACGCGTGGCGCAATGGGGGTGTGTCCGGCGTGGTGGCGTGCTCGGCGCTGAAACGCGCCTATCGCGACATCCTGATTGGACCGCGGCCCGACCTGGTGCTGGTGTATCTGCAAGGCACCAAGACGCTGATTGCGGAGCGGTTGACTGCGCGCAAGGGGCATTTCATGCCGCCGGGGCTACTGGACAGTCAGCTCCAGACGCTGGAGCCACCCACCGCGGACGAACATCCGATCGTGGCCTCGATCGCACCGGCACCGGAGGCGATTGTCGCGGCAATCGTTGGAGAATTGAAACAGCGGGAGCACCTGCGATGAGTGACGCCTTCGCGATCTACCCGAGCCTGAAGGACCGCGTGGTCTTCATCACCGGCGGCGCCAGCGGCATCGGCGCCGAGCACGTGCGCCAGTTCGCGGCGCAGGGTGCGAAGGTAGCGTTCGTCGACATCGCGGACGACGCGGCGGCGGCGCTGGTCGCCTCGATCCACGACGCCGACCACACGGTGCCGTTCTATCAGCATTGCGACCTGACCGACATTCCGACTCTGCGACATGCGATCGCCGCGGCGGCGCAGAAGCTAGGGCCGATCACCGTGCTGGTGAACAACGCGGCGAACGACCAGCGGCACAACTACGCCGATGTGACGGTGGAATACTGGGACGAACGTCAGGCGGTGAATTTGCGGCATCAGTTCTTCGCCATCCAAGCAGTGGCGCCGATAATGCGCGCGGCGGGCGGCGGATCGGTCATCAATTTCGGTTCGATCTCCTGGCATACGAACACAGGCGGCATGCCGGCCTACACCACCGCGAAGGCGGCCGTGGAGGGTCTGACCAAAGGCATGGCGCGCGACCTGGGCGGCGACGGCATTCGGGTGAACTGTGTGATCCCCGGCTGGGTGATGACCGAGCGCCAGATCAAGCTGTGGCTGACACCCGAAGGCGAGAAGAACCTGCTGGAGATGCAGTGCCTCAAGGAGAAGCTAGTGCCGGCGGACCTGACGCGGATGGTGCTATGGCTGGCGTCTGACGACAGCCGGCTATGCACAAGCCAGCTCTGGGTAGTGGATGCCGGACGGATGTAATGGGTGATGCTGTCATTGCGAGGAGCGGCGCGAGCAGGCAATCTCAGGCCGCGGTAGCACCACAGCTCGTGCGTCGTTGGACCGAGATTGTCTTCGTCGCTACGCTCCTCGCAATGATAGTGGATTATGCTGCTTTCTGGGATCAATACTTGCGCGCGCATGCCGATCCGCGCACGCGCGCCCTACATTATTGTGGCACATCACTGGCCTTGCTTGCACTGATCGTGGGCGCGTTCGACTGGCGCTTCCTGATTGCCGCGCCCTTGATCGGCTACGGTTTCGCCTGGGCCGCCCATTTCGGTATCGAACGCAATCGGCCGGAGACTTTCGGCCATCCGCTGTGGTCGCTGGCCAGCGACCTGCGCATGCTGGCGCTGTTCTTCACCGGGAGGTTGGGTCCACACCTGGACCGCCTCGGGTTGCGGTAGCCGGACACCGGCGAAGCCGCTAGCATCCCGCGCGACGCAACCAGTGGGGGAACGATCGTCATGTGGGAACCGAGCCTGCGCTATCCCGATCCGGCCGTGCGGGTCTTGGATCCCGAGTTCAACAAGTACCGGCTACCGTTGGCCTCGATCGATAAGCTGGCCGATGGCTGCCGCTGGTCGGAAGGCCCCGTATGGTTCGGCGACGGCCGCTACGTGCTGTGGAGCGACATCCCCAACAACCGCATCCTGAAATGGGACGAGGAGACCAGCAGCGTCTCGATCTTCCGCCAGCCATCGAACAACGCCAACGGCAACACGCGTGACCGGCAGGGCCGGCTGGTGACCTGCGAACATGATTCGCGGCGGGTGACGCGCACCGAATATGACGGCAGCATCACAGTGCTGGCTGACACCTACAACGGCAAGAAGCTGAATTCGCCGAATGATGTGGTGGTGAAGTCGGATGGCTCCATTTGGTTCACCGATCCGCAGTTCGGCATTTTGGGTTACTACGAAGGTCACAAGGACGTGTCGGAGAACAAGCCGGCGGTGTATCGGCTGGACGGCAAGACCGGCAAGCTGACCGTGGTGACCGATGACATTCCGGGACCGAATGGGCTGGCGTTCTCGCCGGATGAGTCGAAGCTGTACATTGTGGCGTCGCGCGCCGCACCCAATCGGCTGATCGTGAGCTGCGACGTGACCGGAAATGGAACGAAGCTGGGAAAGAGCCGCACGCTGATCGATGCGGGCGAGGGCGGATCGCCCGACGGATTCCGCGTCGATGTCGATGGTAATCTCTGGTGCGGCTGGGGCATGGGCAGCGCGGAGCTGGATGGTGTGCGCGTGTTCACGCCCGGCGGTGATGCGATCGGGCATATTGGGCTGCCCGAACGTTCCGCCAATCTGTGCTTCGGTGGGCGTTACCGCAACCGGTTGTTCATGGCGGCGAGCCACGGGCTGTATGCGCTGTATGTGAACACGCAGGGCGCGCTGGGCGGCTGAGCTCGGTGTCGCCGCGCGCATGAGCTATAGTACCGTCCTTCCGGTTACCTGGGACGACATTGACCGTGACGCGGGAAGGCTTGCCGCGCAGGCGGTGGTGCGGCGTCCCTGGGACGGGATCCTGGCGATCGCGCGCGGTGGCCTGGTCCCGGCCACGCTGGTCGCGCACCAGCTCAATATCCGCAGGATCGATGTGATCGCGATCGCAACCTACGACGACCGGTCGCGTAGGTCGCCGGATATCCTGCAAATGCCACGGATTGATGGCGATGGCGCGGGATGGCTGGTGGTGGATGATCTGGTGGACACGGGTGTCACCATACGCATGGTGCGTACGATCTATCCACGCATCACGGTGGCCGTGCTGTATACGAAACCGTTGGGGCATGCTCTGACCGACGCGTTCGTGCGGTCCATGCCACAGGACACCTGGATTCACTTTCCGTGGGACCACGCCGACGACCCATCCGTCGCCCCAGAGTGAGGCAGCCATGTTCAACTTCCAGCTCGCCGCCCACAACACGTCGGTCCGCACTGAGCTGGTGGCGGGTGCGACGACGTATCTGACGATGGCGTATATCGCCGTGGTCAATCCGGCGATCCTGACGCCATCGGGAATCGATCCTGGGGCGGCGTTCGTGGCAACCTGCATCGCCGCGGCCCTGGGATCGGCGGCGATGGGACTGTTCGCCAATCTGCCCTTGGCGCTGGCGCCTGGCATGGGGTTGAACGCGTTCTTCACCTTCACGCTGGTGAAGGGCATGGGCGTGCCCTGGCCGGTGGCGCTGGGCGTGGTGTTCCTGGCCGGCGTGCTGTTCCTGATGGTGAGTTTGTTCCGTATCCGAGAGTGGTTGATCACGGCGATCCCGCTGTCGCTGAAGCTTGGGATCGGCGCGGGAATAGGGTTGTTCCTGGGCCTTATCGGGTTGGAGGACATGCGTGTCATTGTCGCCGACCAGGTGACGCTGGTGACATTGGGTCCGCTGGGACAGCCGAGGACGCTGCTGGCGGTGATCGGCTTCCTGATCATCGCGGCACTGGCCGCACGCAATATTCGCGGCGCGATCCTGATCGGCATCATCGTCACCGCGCTGCTGGGCGTGCCGTTCGGGCTGACGACGCTGCACGGCGTGGTGGCGATGCCGCCGTCACTGACGCCGACGTTTCTGAAGCTGGATATCATGGGCGCGCTGTCACAGGGATTGATCGCGGCAGTGCTGACGCTGTTTCTGGTGGACGTGCTGGACAATGCGGGCACGCTGATTGCGACGACGCATCGCGCGGGGTTGATGCGCGCGGATGGCACCGTGCCGCGGTTGCGGGAGGCGCTCCTGGCCGACAGCGGCGGCGCGATGATCGGTGCGCTGCTGGGAACCAGCACGACTTGCAGCTACATC
>Ga0210386_10002211_pt1 | contig 16926 bp, 17 predicted proteins | sample IncBWH32OmetaG_FD_160091 | JGI IMG/M metagenome (GOLD analysis project Ga0210386, IMG submission 160091) | Forest soil microbial communities from Barre Woods Harvard Forest LTER site, Petersham, Massachusetts, United States - Inc-BW-H-32-O ... | reverse complement strand
CGTGAACGAGAACTTCTGTTGGCCGGGGCCGGGGGATTGGTACCTCAATGACGTCAAGCCTCCCCATTCGCGACCGAGAACCGGGAGCCTCCAACGGAGGACGGAGCATTACCGCTCGCATGATAGCTAATTCCCCCAGATTCGTTGTAGGGCAGCGCTTAACACTGCTGTGTCAGCATCGAAGAGATCGATGCCGTCAAATTCTGCAAGCGCGGCGGCGGCTCGCTTCTCTGCAGAGGCGCCGGCCGCGCTGTAGTTCGCGATCCCCGCTTGGGGAATGTTGGGATTATCTGCGTCGGCGCGCTGGTCAACCTTCACCCGCAAGGGCGCTCCAAAATCGTTTTTTGCCATCGGTATTCCTCACCCCTGGTGTGTAACGGTGTCCTCTCCCGCGACGCCGGCTGATACGAAGTGTATCACTGAAGGTGTTTGGGTGAGACGGTGCATCAGACCTTGGTCTTACAGGGTGGAGCTGTGATTGGCGGGACGGATAAGAATTGTCAGAATCGCTCGATCCCGTGGCGACTGAACTAGATCAACGGCAGCTGGCCGGGCAATCGTTGGCTCAGGCCAGAGAGCAAAGCGCGGAGTTGGTGGGCCCCGACAGGCCGCCGGGTCGAATGACCAAGAAGTGCTGGACGCCACTGTGGATGCGCGCATTAACCTTCATCAAGAGAAGCACGACCCGGCTAGGCGCCGTGGCCGTCACTTGCACAACGGTATTTGAGTCAAGACAGTGTTTGCCGACATTGGGCCTGCGCGCATCGAGGTGACCCGCGACACCGACAGCTTTTGTGAACCGCAGATCGTCAGGAAGCGCCCGCGTGACTTCTCAGATCAGTGAGATCGTGTTGTCGTTGAGCGCAACGGTGCCGGTAACGGTCATCTCAGCTGACGAGGGCGCGCCCGTTGGATTGGCAGTTGCGCGAATTAGCCTCCGCGACATGGCCCGAGCCCGCCGTGCCGGGCGGCGATGGCGGGTGGGCGGTGGTCGAGTCCCTGCCCGCTTGCCTGGAAAGTTCCTGTACTGCGACAGTGACACAGTGGATCGTTTGGATGTCGTTGAGTCGCGGGTCGCAGCACGTGCGATAGTCGCGAGCAAGGTCGTCCTCGTCGAACTGTTGCCAGCCGCCGATGCATTCAGTCACATCGTCTGCGGTGCTTTCCAGGTGCAGCCCTCCTGGAACAGTGCCGGTCTCGCGGCATGCGTGGAAGAACATTTGGATCTCCGACGTGATGTCATCAAGCCGCCGAGTTTTGCGCCCGTTCCCGACCACGTGGGTATTCGCGTGCATCGGGTCGCACACCCAACACACCGGGGTGCCCGTCGCGGCGGCAGCATCGAAAAACGCGGGCAGCATCTGCTGTGCCCGCTGGACGCCGAGCCGGGGGGTTAGGGTGAGCCGACCGGGAATCTTCTCCGGATTGAGCACTCTGCATAGGTGAGCGATATCGTCCGGGCTAGCTGCAGAACCGAGTTTCACGGCGACCGGGTTGGCGATGTTTCGGGCCCATTCGATGTGTGCATGGTCGGATTGACGGGTGCGTTCGCCGATCCATAGCAGGTGCGCCGAGCCGCCCCACCAGCGATCGTCGGCTGTGTGCCGGGTCAGGGCATGCTCGTAGCCGAGAACGAGAGCTTCATGCGCGATGCGCAATTCAGGTAGAAGAGTGCGCAACGCACGGGAGTGGGGCGGAGCGGTGACTGCTAAATCGAACATGTGGGCCATATCGGCAAGGATGTTTGCGTAGGAGCGATCCGGGCACACGCCGGCTGCCCGGCGGATCAGCCTCGTTACCGCGGCGCCGGGCGCCAGGGGGTGTGTGCGCAAGTGGTTCATGGTGGCCGCAGAGTGAAAGTAGGCCTCCACCATGCGATGTGGATTGGGAACGCGTGACGCGGGGTCGGGATCGAAGGTGTTCACCATGTCACCGAAGTAGGCAACCATCCCGGTGGCTGCATCGATCGGGTTCGAGCGAGGCTTCGCGTACTGGCCGGCGATGCGGCCGATGGTGACTGCCGGCCGCCCGCTGCCGTAGGTCAAGACGCTTGCGGCCGCAGCAGCTAGTGCTTGGCGGCTTACCAGAGAGTCGACGTTGCAAGAGGAGAATGTTTCGGCGCAGTCCCCCATAACCAAGACAAACGACTGGCCGTCGACGGCAGCAGCAAGATCGTCGGTGAGCTGGTCGCACTCGGTGAGGCTGACCAGCGGCGGAAGAGTGCGCAAGCGGTTGTAGCGTTGGTGTGCCGCGTCGGGGTCCGGCCAGGGGGGCTGCTGCAACGCCGGACGCTCGGTCACGCTGAAGGCGGGATTGAGACTGCAGTCGACTGGTGACACCGCTGCGGGGTCATCATTCCATGTGTGATCAAGGCTTTCGCGGCAGCTGGCGTCAGCTAGATCGGGGGATATCACTGACGGGTTGAAGGTTTCGCGGATGTAGCACACGGGCTGATCATCGAGTAGCACGATGTAAGCCTTGGCGACGCAGACCCGACCGTCTGGCCAGCGGGCGAGGCCGGCACGCACGTTGCGCCGCTGCTGCGAGACGCCGGCAGCGATCAGGCTGTACCCGATCGGAGTGTCAACGTCATCGATTCCCTGCGCTGTGGCCGAGCCCAGGATAGCGATAACCAAGTTGACTGAGACCGGAGTCATCTGCGGGTCAACAAGACAGGTGCGGCGCACCACCACGCGATCACCGCTGACTAGCCGCACCTCGTCGGCGACGCCGTCAGGAATTTGCTCGGCGGAGACGTAGTCTTGGCGCAGCACGCGCACTCGTAGGGCGGTACCAGTGGCGGCTTCTAAGACCGGGGTGGTCAGGCCGTTGCCGGCTAGCAGCATCCGTGTCTGCGGGCTGGCGAAACCGCCAACCGCAGCTTGCTGCGATGTCGCGGTGTCGGTGATTTGGACTCGCGGCGGTGCCCCAACATCGGTGTTTAACATCGGTATTCCTCAATGTCGGTGTAACTTCGGTCGGCGCTGCCTTGCGCCGCTGGTCGGTTGCTTGCTTGGCGAGTCACGTAATCGTCAGAAGGCGCTCTGTCGCTGTGACTCGGTCGCGGCTAGCAACGTCATGATCTCCGGCCAACGTGTCTTCGACTGGGCTGCCGCGAACTCGCAGCATTCGCAGTGGTCCCAGGCGTTCGAAAACAAGCGATAGTCAGTAGACCTTCCCAATCACTGGTGATACACACTGTATCGAACGAAGCCGGGTCGGACATAGAACAGTTTTGTTACGGAATTGTAAAATTCCGTCGGAAGGCGGCTGACAACCGCTTGGGTTCCAAAGCAACCGTACGAAGGTGCATGAGACCTCAGAATCACTTAGCGACAGCATCTTTCCGGTCACCGGTTCTGTCCTACGTGGGCTTTTTGTCCAACCCCGGTATTGAGAACGGACACCTGGTCTGATACAGAGTGTATCAGGACGAGAGGTGGTTCTCGCGGGATCTGACATCACGCAGCGGTGACTCGAACGTCGATTCGTGATCACGCTGGTGCACTCGGAGTCGAGCACAGCAACGCGGACAGCGTTACTCAGCAGCACGTTCTGGACAGTCGGTGGCCTCCACGGCTGGCGACAATGCTGGGCGCGTGATCGTCGTTCGTGGATCGTGCAGGTGATCAGTGCTTGGGTCGACGTCGCCGTCTCGACGAAACTGGGCCCGAGTTCAGCGTGAAAGTCACGTTTTGGAGACGGGGACGGTACCCCATGATGCGCGACACCCGCGCACTGATACCCATCGTCGTTGATCTGCCTCCATCGGGCTGCGGCCGTCACGCGAGACCGCACGAAGACTTGTCCGCGTCCTCAGACCGTTTCGACGAGAATAGGTAGATCCCCAGCTATCACGGCCTTTTAGGGATGATGAACCGTCGTCACAGTGATCACCACGGCGCGACGGCGGGGGTGTTAGCGGGGATGGTTTGGACGATCGAGTCGGTCACGGCATCTCGCACTCCGAGGCCCACTGTCACAATCGCCCAGATAATGCCGAGAGCCGACACGACCAGCGCGACCCCGATCGGCGCTGTCGAGCCGGTACGAGGGCGAGCAGATTCGGGTGCGATGGGAGTGAGTTGCTCTCCAGCGTCTAGGTCGTGTTGAGAGAAGATGCCGGGCCCAGTCATGTCGTCGGGGCCCATTGGGTAATGGAGGTCTGCAGGCACCGTCGGCGGGGTCAGCGGCCACCAGTCGGTCGCGCCGTCAACGGCGAGCCACCCGTTGAGAATGCCGTAGACGCCCGCGGCAATGAAGGTTGCGGGTATCTGAGCGACCAGCCAAGGGGTAAGTAGCGCAGTGTCTAATCCGGCGCCATGGTGATACAGACACAGGGTCAGGGCTCCTAACCCCACGCCGGCCCACAGGAGAGCCGGCACCGGATAAGAGCGCAGCCGATGTGGTATCAGCTTCAGAATGCGCTGGTACATCATAATTCCCGCCGGCCAGCCTATCGGGGCGAGCAGCGCGGCGACCACCACGATCGCCGCCTCGGCACGCCCTTCGACGCTTCTGGCGGTTCGCGTCGGCAAGGGCTTGATGACGTTGTCATCGTGGGGGTTTGGTCGCGCACCCGCCAGCCTGCGGTGACGGTCGTGGATGCGGCGGTTGAGGACTTCGGCGCGGCGCTTCTGGATGATCGAGACACCGGCGTGGCGAGCGATCCATTCGCGGCGGATCTCATCGAACCGGTCGGAGGGCATTTCACTCAACATGGTGTTCACGGGTTGTATTAAATGTGCAAATCTGCCACGATATCGACATGAGCGGAATGGTATCGATCGTCGGGTCGTTTGTCGACCCGTCGGCGGGGTGGGTCGATACGAGAGAAGCGGCAACGATCAGCGCAAGCGGGACGCGGCTTGAGCTTTCCCGTACAGATTGGATGGTCGGCGCGGGTGCCCGTCGGATGGGCAATGCGGAGTTGGCAGCGCAGCGCGTGGCGCCCAATTACACACTATTGGTGCACAGACGCTGTTTTTCCAAGTTCGCCGCGTATCGCGAGCCCGGCGCCGCGAGGGCCCGGACCGGTTGGTTCGCGCGGCCTGACCACACGCGGTGGGTATGCCTGGCAGGCCTGGTCAATGGCCCGCGACCGCGATCCGGTCGAACTCACCGACCCACGGTGGCCTCGCCCGCGCGAGGGGGGCCGTCGCGGTGAGCGCCCGGCTCAACGACACCGAGTGGCTGCGCCGTCAGCTCGGTCTGGACGGCTCGTCGGGCAATGACGGCACGGTCGCTGGCGAGGCGGATGGAACCGCCAGCGCATCAACCGATATCGACGCGCCCAAGGCCCCGATGCTGGGACTGGATGGATCCGGCGATCTCACCCTGGACGGCACCAAAACCGGCCGCGGACGCCGCCCGATCGGGTCGGGCCGCAAATCACTTATTCGGTTCGGCCGGTTGGCGGCCGCCGCGGTTGTGATTTCGTTGCTTGGTTCGACGCTGCTGTATGGCGGCGACAAGCCACGGGGGCAGCGCGGCAACGACTCGCCCGCTGCACAGGCCGCGATGGAAACGACCGCTGCGCCAACGCCTGTTGCTTCTGAGTCCGTCGGGATAGATCGGCCGCTGCCGTTTACGGCCAGCGCGAATTGCCCGACGGGCTCAACATCAGCTCAAACCCTTGCTGGAGCTGATCCGACAAACGCCTTCGTCTGTGTACGAAAGCTGGTTGATGGCCAAATCGTTCAGATTGATCTATCCAAATCCTATGTTTTGACCGCGATTTCACTGACGCCGGGTTGGGTGGGCAAGGACTCCAGCGGGAGCTCCCAGTGGGCGCAGCACCGGGTCGTCACCCGGGTGCAATACATATTCAATGACACTGATCGCACGATCATCGTGCAAGACACCGGCAACGTGCACGGCGAGGCCGTCCGACCCGTCAAACATGTGCTCGCGTCGAAGATCACCATGCTGATCTTGCAGACGTCGCGCCCGCCTGCCGAGACCACGTCCCCGGCCCCAGAACCCGGCGGCGGCCTGTTCGGCGACCCTGACACCACATCGCCGTCCTCGCCGTCGCTACCGCTAGCCCCGTTGGGTCCAGGCGGCCAGACGACGACCGATCCGGTCGATGCTACTTTTGCGATCAGTCGTTTGAAAGTTATTGGGCACGAGGCGATATGATGCCCGAGCTCAATAAGACTTGGCAAAGCCGCGTCGGCACGACACGCATGACCGCGGGGCGGATAGGCCGCTCGGCGGTGTTTGCGCTGGCGGCGTTGGCTGGGTTGCACGTCGTCTGGGATTTCTTTTTCCACTCACCCGTGGATGTGGTGAGCCCGGCGCGCACGGTGGTCAATCAGTCGGCGGTGGTCAGTTCGTTCGCGCAGGACTTTGTGTCGGTGTGGTTGACCGCGACCTCCACCAACCCGGGGGGCATCACACAATTTATCAGCGTCAAAGGTGCAGATCTCAAGCTGCCGTCCACGCCGGCGGTCGTGATCGATGCGCCCACCGTGGTGACGGTGACCAATATGGGCAGGGCCGGCAAGGACGGTGCCGCCGCGGTCTTTGCGGTGGTCGTTGGTGTGACTCAGCGTGCCTACGAGTCGGCGGCCCCAGTGCGAGCGTTGTATCGGGTGCCGGTGCTGTGGTCGAAATACGGGCCCCGCGCCATCAGTCTGCCTGACCGTATTAGCGATGTGGGCGCGGGCGCCGATGTGGCGATGGCCTATCCGGAATCACTGGGGGCCAAAGACCCGCTGTTCGCGGTGGTCTCAGGGTTCATCACGGCCTACCTAACCAAGGCCGGTGGAGTTGATCGCTACGTGACGGCGGATTCACGACTGACGGGCCTCGGTGATGCCTATCAGTCGGCGACCGTGACTGCATTATCGGCCACTGAGACACCGACGGGCGTTCCACAGGACGGCGACACGGTGCGCGCGCTGGCCAAGGTAACGGCGATCACGTCGCAGTATGCGCCCACCGAGCTCGTGTACCCGCTCACGCTGACCGGCGTGGGCGGCCGGTGGTCGGTGGCCGCCATCGACCGTGCACCGGTCATGTCCACCGACCGCGACCCGGTCCCAGTTGTGACTTCGTCGACGTCCAAGTAGCCCAACAACACTGAGGACAAGAGAAATGGTAGAAACTACATTGGCTTTGGGTGATTTGATCACCACCATTCCGAATCTGTACTACCAGCTGGAAAAGCCGGTTGCAGTCATCTTGTTGCTGGCCGGCGCCCTAGGCGGCGCCTTCAGTATTCATAGAGGGTTCGGCAGAGCCGCCGGGAGGGTCATCGGTTCGATCGCGCTTGCTTCGTTGGTTTTCGGGGGACTGAGCCTGGCGCACTCGATCAATTACACGGTCAATATGCACAGTGGTGGCGGACCCGTCATGCTCGATACCGGTTTCCTCCCGTAGAGACGGCCGGGTTTGGTCATGGCAGAGGAAACAGCCCGAGTCTTCGCTGAGGTGCGGGACTTCCCGATCTACATCTCGCACATCGACGAAAACACCCGTATGTGGTTCGCGCCGTGGCGAATTTGGGATGGGCTGACGGCGCTGACCGGAGTTGGGTTGACGGTGTTATCCACTTGGCACTGGCTGAATTCCGGTTTTGCCGCCGTGATATTCGTGTGCGGCGCGGCCGCGACGGCGGGGGCGACCACGCTCGCGCGCCAGGTACCGATCCACCGGCCTACTTTGCCTTACCGCGTGTTGTGGTTGTCTCAGTGCGTTTTTGGTACCCAACGGCGCAGCACCGCGCGGGCGCGACGATGATTACGGTCACCGATCGCTGGTTGTCTCCGCCGAAGGCGGTCGTGGGGAATTTGCGGTTCACACACGGGGGTGTGTACGCCGAGTTTGTGCTGCGGGGTCAACCGGGGGGCATGCTGCCATACTCGCAGAAACGTAAGATCGCTGAGGGGCATCGACCGTTGGTGCGCCAGCTGCCCTCGGGAATGATGTTCTCGGGCTTGCTCGCTCCCATCGATCCTCGCACGGTCATTCGCCGCATGCTCGTGGGCTACGAGGACTGTGCGGCGTGGGTCAGTGAGGTGCGTGACTGGGAGCCGTATCTGGAGATCGAGCCGTTTTACGAGCGGGTGTTTTGGCTGACGGTCCCGGTGGATTCGGGTCTGGCTGGGCGCACGGAGGCGGGTCGGCTGCACAAGACGTGGGGCACGTTGGTGGGTCGCGACCCTGACGATGAAGCCAGCCTTGAGGCGTATTGGGCTCTGGCGGGTGAGATCGCCGCCAAGATTCCCGAGCGATTCGCGCCGCAGCCGGCTACGCCGCGCCAAATTCGGTGGGTGTGGCGTCGGCACGTGACGCGGGGTGTCGCCGACACGTCGTTCCCGCATGGCCCCGGCGGTCCAGAGCGGTTGAGCACCATAGATTTTGAAACCGCCAGCTTCGACGAGGGTGACCAAGCTGGTCGGCGTTGGCGTTGGCTTCCGACGATGGCGCCGGTGCTTCGCGTGACCGCGGAGGGGGAGCAAAGCAGCTACCAGGCGTTGATGCCGGTGGCCCAGTTACCGCCGGGCGGCCTAGCCTACCCGCGCGCGGAATATCTGCTGTCGATCGATGACGTGGACGTCGATGCCACCGTGGACTGGTTCCACTATGTGACACTTCACTCGGCGGAAAAGGCGCTAGCACGAGTCGATTCAGCGCAGCGCAATCTTCGTGATCAGTCCTGGCAGCGCGCGGGCCGGCGGGCAAGTGACACCGACCTGGGGGAGCGTTTTCAGGCGGCCGAGCAGTACAACGCCGAACTGCGTTCGAGTCGGTTGGAACGCGAGGCCGAGTTCACCACGGTGATCGCGGTGGGATCACCCTCGCGTGAGCGGACCACGCACGCCGTTCAGCAACTGCACACTGAGTTTTCCGAATCATTGGACACCGCGCTGGCGCTGCCACGCGGCGCCCAGCGCTCCCTGTGGCAGATCGGCAATCCCGGCAGCGAGGAACGGGTTCCGCTGAGCCAATTCGGCCACCCCACCACCACAAAGCACTGGGCGCGGTTTTCGCCGCTGGTGTCTTGCGAACTGGGCAATGACACCGGAGTACTGCTGGGCATCAACATGGCAACCCGCCGACCCGCGCCGGTACTGGTGGATCTGGAAGGAGCCCCCACACGGCGGCGCAGCCCTGGGATGCTCTACATCGGCTCGCCGGGTGGTGGAAAGTCGCAGTCAGCGAAGAGAGTTGTGGATGCCTGGATCAAGCGCGGCGGTCAGGCCTCGATCAGCGACCCCGGGCCCAAGCGCGAATGGGTGCCCGCGCTGGCCCATCACGGCGATCAGGTTGCAGTGGTCGATCCGGCCCGCGCCCAGGTTTCGCTAGATGGACTGCGGATCTTTCCCCGCGAAACCGCCGTCGAACACACCTTGGATCACCTGCTGCCGATGATGGGGGTGGAGGCTGATTCGGTCGTGGCCGGCCAGTTGCGCACCCTGTTGCGTCCCGATCAGCGGGTTGCCGAAAGCATCGGTGGCTTATTGCGTTATCTGAACTCATTGACCGGATCGGCGGCAACTGAATATGCCGACCTGAGTGCCAAATTGAACATGTGGTCCACGGTCGACTATCTACGGGCGATGTTTGACGACTCATTGCCGGTTCCGCCGATCGCCGACAAGGCGGCGATGATCTGGCTGACTTCCGAGCTGGAGCTTCCCACGGAAACCGAGACGGACGCGCTGCACCTGTACAAGCGTCAAAGTCCCCGAGCGCGTGCCGGTTTAGCGGTGTACGGGATGATCGCCGCGCTGACGAGGGTCACGTATTCGACATCGCGGCGCCGCGGGGTGTTCGTGGCTGAAGAGGCGCGACCGTACCTGGCGTCGCCGGTGGGTAAGCGCGAGACATTGCGCACCGTCACGCAAGGACGCAAGGAGGGTTTCGGGTTCATCGGTATCTCGCAACGGGTCGAGGATTTCGACGGCATTGGCCGTCAGTTTCTTCCGCAGCGGGTGATTACACCATTCACCGACCCGGACTACGCGCGCAGCGCGTTTTCGTCGATCGGGATCGATCCAGGGGAGTACCCACAGGTGCTCGACTTGCGCACCGTTGAGGGCCACGCTTACGCCTATTTTGTTGACGAGCAAGGCCGCACCGGATTGGTGGACTTGCTGGCGCCTGCCCAGCAGGAGCTGGTGAGCGCGTTTGACACCACCGACGTGGACGGTCCGTGGATGGGCTCGTTGGGTTTTGACGATCGATCTGAGGGACCGCGGTGAGTCCGGCGCAGGAACTGCTGGTCTGGTTGTATGAGCGACCGCGACTGCGGCGCGCCTGGATGGTGGTCTGCACATTGTGGTTTGGGTCGGTGTGGACACTGGTGACTGCGCCGACCGCGGCGGCCGATTGGGGCGGCGGCATGATGTCGTGGACGGGGCTCCGTGACACCTACGGCGTACCGGTTAGCGATTATTTCGTCTCAGTGGTTTCCCCGGTGCAGGCGGCCGCTCATACGTGGCAGACGTCGTTTAGCTTCGATCCTTCGTCGTGGGCGCCGGCAGTCCTCTCGACGGTTAATTCGGCCTTGTCGAACGCTATGGCCGCAGGCTTTTTGGCCTTGGAGTCCAGCTTTCTGGTGTTTATGGGTGCGGCGGGGATTTGGTTCCTGAAGTTCGCGCTGTCAGCGCCCTGGCTTTCGTGGCTGGCGACCCTGGCCGATCCGATCGTGCACAGCATCAACGTGTTGGTCGACCAGCTCTACGTCATGCCGATCGCCTTGCTGGTCTGCATCGGGGTCGGCGGGGTCATTGCACTCACGAAAGGCGTGGGCCGCGGGTTGGGCATCATCGTTGGCGGCCTGCTGGTCATCTTCCTGGCTTACTGGCTGCTACGCGATCCGGTGCAGGACCTGGTCGGTCCTAACGGGGTACTCGGAATCGGGCAGAGCCTGGGTTTTATGGTCGCCGAAGGCGCGGTGCACAACGGCCCACTGGCATCGGGAGGTAGTGGTGCGCAGCTGAGCGCGTTGACCAGTTTGTTGTGTGATGTTCTGCTGCGCGAGCCGATTCAGTTGATCAACTTCGGCACAGTCATCGACGACAATCCCGCCTGCGCAGGCGCGTGGTCGGCGGCGGTCATGACTGGCCAACTCTCCGCGCCCGCAAACGCGATGGCGTTCTGCAATCCCGCGGCCCTCGCTTATGCCGACCAGATGGGCTTGGGGACTGCGGGCTGGTTCCTCGTGGTGCTGTTTGTGGAGTTGGTGGTCCTGTTGGCTCTGGTCTACATCGGGTTTCAGGTTGTCCTGATTGGATTCAAGACCTTCACCAAGGTGTTGGTGCTTGTCGTGGCTGCGCCGTTGGCGGTCGCGCCGGGTCCACCGCGGCGGTTCGCGGTCAGCACCGCCACTACGGTGGTCAAGGACGGTGTCAAAATGCTGGTCACGACAGCAGGTTTGGGCGTCGTCGCTATTGTCGACGTTGAGGTGACCAGCGGCACGGTGCCGGGCGTAACCGGCATGTCACACCCGATCGCCAAGCTGATGGTGTTGCTGGTGGTGACGGTGGCCTTCGCGATCGCCTACCACCAGATGCTCGCCTCGTTGGACAACCGCAGACACGATCAAGGGTTGTTGCACCGGATCGGCGAATTTGGGAGGGATCTGCAAAGCCTCGATTACCTCACCGTCAACGCCACCGGCGGCTCGATGTCCGGCTGGCTCCGGAGGCGCTGGTATCACGATCCCAAGAGCAGCGACTTGTGGGCGGGGCCAGACTCGGACTACTCACCGAGCAACGATCGGGCACAACCCGTTTATATCGTCCCAGAACCAGATGCACCGGGCCGCACGGCGCCGATGCCCGGTGACCGCGGCGGCGGCGGTCCGGGTCGCAGCGGCGGCGACGATGGCACCGGTGGTCTTCATCACCCCCATGGTGGATCGGGCCATGGCGGTGCCCCATCCTCTGGGGATGGCCGGGGCGCAGCGCCGGCGCGCGGCGCAGCAGCGGCGGCGGGCCCGAGAGTAGGCGCCGGAGCGGGGCGCGCCTCGGCGACACCAGGCGCGCCGGCTCGAGGTCCAGGAGCCGCATCACCTGGCGGACCTGGCGGGGCGCCCGGTGTGGTGCCGAGATTGCCTGGAGCACTTGCTGACATACCCGCCGTCATCCCGCCGGTCTAAGAGTTGAGGAGGAGACGATTGACTTGCATATTTATTTGGACGTCAATATCGATGTCGACCCGTGTGGCGGAGGTTGCTCCGATCAGAGCAACCCCGCTGTGCGCGACGCATATTGGTACGCATCGCAATTGATGAACGCCGGCTGGGTGATCCGACGGATCGGTAACACGAGCGACGGGAGCTTCTTTGTCGCCGAGACACCGGGGCGGCGGGTCGTCACCGTTGACGCATTTGCCTTCCCGGAAACGGACCCGGCCACGCGATTCGCCAACAGCATCACTGCGCTGGCCGCGGAAGGCGGTGACGACCTCAACAATCTGGTGCGGCTGCTCAGGGAGCACGCCCCGCTGCGTCAGCCGGCGACGCTGAAGTGGCGGACCTGGCAGATCCCTGGAGTGCCGGCCAGTATCCAACCGATCCCCAAGATTCGCGCGGCCTATTGGTTCGCGGTGACACTGACCGACGAATACGGCTGGACCCTCTCCGATATCGGTTCGCCCACGGCCGGTGGGGGATTCATCGCTGAGATCCCCGGCGAAACCGTCGCGATCTATCCAGCGGCGGCGCCTGATGATCGCACGGTCGCCTCAGCGTTAGCGCATCTGCTCGCCCAGATGACTGCGGCGGAGACGGCTGTCGTCGCCGCGCTTGTCAACTGGCATAGCAGCGTATGCCAGCATGAGGAGCGCAATCCTCGGAGTCGGACGCGCTGAAGAGGCTCCAGCCAGAAGCGACGCTGAGCCCCGAGTGTCAGCACGGGGCGGTTGCGGTCCCCGCCGCGCGGCGAGCTGTTGTTACCCCTTTGCGTGTGACAGACGCAAAGAGTCGAGCAGTGGTCGTGGGCAATGTCACGTTCTGCCGATGACACACTGGGGTAGCTGCTCTCAGGTCGGCAGAGCTACGATCTATGTCTGTTAACAGTTTTCTGCGTCGTAAACGATGTATCGTCTACCTAAGTGTGGGTCTTGAAGGATAAAGCCGTGGTCACAACCCCGCGGGATAAGGCGTCCGTAGCTCACCCGCGGCGTGAGCAAATTATTGAGGCTGCTCGAGCCGTGATTGAGGAATACGGTCCGGACGCATTGACCGGTCAGATCGCCGAGCGCGCCGGGCTGGCTCGCCCCAACGTGTATCGACACTTTGCCAGCAGGGACGAGCTGCGCTTGGCGGTGGCGCGAAACGCGTATGAGGAGCTGCAGGCGAAGGTTTTGAGCCGATTAGACATGGGCGGCACCGCGCTCGACGTCATCCGAGCGCCGATCTCGGCTCAAGTCCTGTGGGCGGACCGCCATCCGAATCTTTATCGATTCCTGATCAGCCACGGCTATGAACGCAGTATGCAGCCCGATGATAAGGAGCGGCGAGATTCGGCCATCGAGCTCGCCGCGGCCGGGGCGAGCCGTTTGCCACACTTTATGGACGACCCGGAGGCCGCCGCCGCGGTCGCGGTCGGCCTCGGCGGACTGATCGACGCTTCGGTCTCGGATTGGTTAGGCCGCCGGAGCGAGACGCGCAAGGGACTGATCAACCGGCTTAGCCTGCATGCCTGGCTGATTGTCGATCATCATCTGCGCGACCTCGGTGTCTCCATCAACCCAGAGGTGCCGTTACCCCGACTCAAGCTGCCGCGAAGCTAATACTCGCGATCACAGATTGGCGGCTCGGACGAGGCCCCTTGAGACAATCCGACCATTGCAGCCACTCGACCAACTGGGCACGGAGTCAATGCGCGGCGAACCCGCTGGCTGTCATCGGCGGGGTTGCCACGCTCGCCCACCGTCGAGCTGTCGCCCTGTCTGGCCCAAGATCCGGCGCGACCCAATGAACGATCAGACGCTTGGCGCCTGGCACGTACCGCGACGCGAGTAGCTCGCGCTTGCGGCATCGCGACGACGTTAATAACAGTCGTAGCTAAACTCACGCCGGGGAATCGATGAGGAGATGCACGGTGGGCGCGTACGAAACGCTCAACGCAGGCCAACCCGAGACACAGCGGTCGGTTGTCTCTCGCACGACGCCGGCAACTGGGCGCAACCAAGCCAGCATGGGCTCACGACCTTGGTTCAGATCGGGGCCAGGCAGACCTCGGCTGTATGACCAGGTGCGGCACGTCGGATGCTGTCGCCTCGGCAGGGTGCGAGGCCGCCTCGGCCGACGCAACGGCAAGACCTCGTGACGTGAGCAGCCTGGCCGACTCGCTGATCGCGCGCTTGGCCGCGCAGCGTGACTTGCTGCAGGAGATGGATCACCGGTTCTCATCGGTCTCGGCCCTGATCAACAGCCGCGACACATCGGTCAGTGTCCAGGTAGACGCTCTGGGCGCGCTGACTGGACTGTGGTTAAGTCCACAGGCGCTCGAACTCGGGCCCGGCGCGCTGGCAGCGCTGATCGTGGAGACCGCCGCGGCGGCAGCGCACGAGGTTCGCCACCATCAAGATCGCTTGATCGGCGAACTGAACAGTCGGGTTGATGACGTGCGTGCGACACCGTTAGACCTATGGGACGGCAGCGTCATCCAGGCTCCCTAGGACACCGTCTGGGCGTCCGATCCGATGCCGCCGCACACGCGCCGAATTTAAGTGCGTGAACAGGCTTGTCAGCACCCCATTCTCGCGATACAGTCTGTATCAGTAGGCGGATACAGCTCGTATCCACCCGGTCAACCCTCGGGAGGCGTTGATGTCGAATATTTTCTCCGCCGAATTCGGCGGTATGGAGGCGTTTGCCGCCACCCATCACGCCGCGGGTGAGATGGTCACGTCTGCCAGCTCAGCGGATTCGGCGGCCATGCTTGGTGCCGCGGCAACCGCTCTGGGGCCGATTGGTGCGTCCTTCCTCGCCGCTTACGCCCCCGCCCAGTCCAACACCCTTGCGGGCGCAACGTTGGTAGGGCAGCTTCACCACGCAATCGGCAGTGCGACCCAGGCGGTCAAAGCGGCGCATATCGCCACAGACAACGCTTGAGGCGGTGGACGGGATGTCAGCTTCGTCAAACGGGGCAAGTGGGATTCAAAAAATCGGCAAGGACATCACACGCGACATCCCTTAAGCTCCGCAGCAGAAAGTCGCGACGACATCGTGGCTCCAAGTTACAAGTCACAATACCTTCCGCGATCAGCATGATTGCGCAACGTTCGCCCGGCGGCGGTAACCGTCAGCGCACGTATTGTTCCTGTTCGGTGAGTCGCGCCGAAAGCGGAGAACACTCGCCCGGTGAACCGAGTCCGTGCGATTTGGCGGATATTTGCAGAAGATCGTCAATGTTGTGAACCGCCCCGGCAAGTCCGGAGACTCTGATGTGCCCCGGGTTCTACGGAGTCGGTTTGCTTGACTTCTGGTCACGACACCTGTCGAAGGAGCCGTGTCCATGCCGAAGCGTTATCCCGAGGAGTTTCGCCGCAAAGTACTTGATCTCGTGGCCGCCGGGCGCCCGGTCGCCCAGGTCGCTGCCGATCTGGGAATCAGCGACCAAACGATCTACACCTGGCGCAAGCAGGAGTTGATCGACACCGGCAAGCTGCCCGGTCTGAGCCGCAGCGAGCAGTCCGAGCTGAGCGCGGCCAAGAGGCGGATCCGGGAACTGGAGAACGAGGTGGCGATCCTGAAAAGGGCCCATGAGCTGCTGCGGGAGCCGCACGACCCAAAAGACGATACGCGGCCATAGCGACTATGGCCGCAGGGGGATTACCCGTGCAGCTGGCCTGCCGGCTGTTGGCGGTGGCCGAGTCGGGGTACTACGAATGGCGGTCGCGGCCGCCCTCGCAGCGCGCGATCCGCCACGTCTGGCTCACCGAGCAGATCCGCGCCGTACATGCCGCATCTCGGGGCACCTACGGTGCTCGGCGGGTCCATGCCGAACTGACCCTCGGACTGGGCTTGCAAGTCGGCCACAATCAGGTCGAGGTGTTGATGGCACGCGCTGCCATCAAGGGCCTGCCCGGCACCCGTCATCCTCGGCCCCGCCACGAGACTCCCACCGCGGCCGATCTGGTTGAGCGCATGTTCACCCGCACGCAGCCAAACCGGTTGTGGGTCACCGATATCACCGAACACCACACCTATGAAGGCAAGGTGTACTGCGCGGTCGTCTTGGATACGTTTTCCCGGCGGGTGGTCGGATGGTCGATCGATTCGAGTCAGACCGCGGCCCTGGTCACCAATGCTCTGGGGATGGCCATCGCCAACCGCGACCCACAGCCCGGCGTGATCGTCCACTCCGACCACGGGGTGCAATTCACGTCATGGGCGTTCACGGATCGCGCCAAGCGGTCGGGTCTGGTTCCGTCGATGGGTTCCATCGGTGACTGCTACGACAACGCTGTCATCGAATCATTTTGGGGCAGAATGCAAACCGAGTTATTAAACCGAAAGCGGTGGCGGACAAGAATCGACCTGGCCAACGCGATCTTCGACTATCTGGAGATCTTCCACAACCGGCAACGCCGCCATTCCGCACTGGGAATGTGTACCCCGATAGAGTTCGAACTCCTACACCAAACCGCCCAACCCGTGGCCTGAAACCCAGTAAGACGGCTCCAGGAAACCCGGGGCACATCAAACTCTCCGGACTTGCCGGGGCGGTTCACCACGACACCGTCGACCAATTCGGCAAACTCACCCTGCGCCACAGCAGCCGCCTGCACCACCTCGGCATCGGCCTCACCCACGCCCACACCCCAGTGCTGATCCTGGTCACCGCCACCACCGTCACCGTGATCAGCAAAACCAACCACCAGGTCCTCAGCAGCCACCACATCGACCCCGACAAAAACTACTGGCGCCAACCAAAACAAAAACCCCGGCCGATGGCC
>Ga0210386_10002210_pt1 | contig 16927 bp, 15 predicted proteins | sample IncBWH32OmetaG_FD_160091 | JGI IMG/M metagenome (GOLD analysis project Ga0210386, IMG submission 160091) | Forest soil microbial communities from Barre Woods Harvard Forest LTER site, Petersham, Massachusetts, United States - Inc-BW-H-32-O ... | reverse complement strand
ACGCTCTTCCGATCTTATTCTTATTGGAAATAATTCTGACTGAAGGATATATTGTCCTAAGCTTTTCAATAGTTCCATCAGTAGAATTATTATCTACAACAATTATTTCAAATACTACGGCTTGTTGCAACAATATGGATCGTATACATTTATCAAGGTAATCCCAAACGTTATAACTAACTATAACTATGCTTATTTCAAGTTTCTGATGCATAAAATTATTGTCAGGCAGACTTATTTTCCCTTATCAGGTTCTTGTACTTCTCCCGGTTCTTGACAATGTATGTGGGGAAGGTGTCATCAAGCGGAACAAATTTGTAAGTAAAGTCTCTTCCAAAAATATCTCTTCCTTCGTCCAGGGCTTGTTCAATCTTCTTGGGGTCTTTATACTCTGCTGTATTGTATTCTGAATGAGCAAAAGCCTCAAGTTTTTTGATGATCTTTTCTACCCCGCCAAGAAAACTGAAATGCCATCCACCATTTTCAACGGTATAAATGTTTTGCATGAGTTTAATCTTCCACTGAAGTATTTTTAACCTGGAATACATCCTTACTATCAACCTGTCTGAATAAAGCCCCAGGAACTGAATGCTTATATACCGGAGTGTTTGCGGAGATATTTTACTGTTATATGATGCCATTATGGTTCCGCACCATGCATAGTTTCCGCTATTGCTGGTATTTATACAATTGATAAAATAATAGAATGATCGCTGGCAAAATATTTTAATCCCGCTTTTATTTTTAAAAGCCTTTATTTTTTCAGGGTCAGGTATTTCATCAACGTCTGAAATAAGAATGGTGTCTCCGGGCTTGGCTGTTTTCAATCCTTCAGCTATCATTTCACGTTGGTACCGTTCAAGTGTCCATGCCGAGCTGGCATCAATAGCTGGAAAGGTGTCTATGATTACGTGGATTATTTTATCAGCAAAAGCAGCGTACCTTGATTTATTTTCATTGTAAAAAAGAGGCTTATCATTACCCTGATGGGTTTTGGTAGCCTCAACAAGCACAAATTTATCGACTACATCATTCAATGTGTTTAATCGAATTTCGAGTATATCAAGTTCATTAAAAAAGGTAAAGCAATCGAAAACCATTTCAGTTGAATTATAACGCGTATAGTGTAAAATTATACTTTCTAAGCAAATGCCCGCTTTTGTTTTATAAATAGCAAAACAAGTTTAATAAATACATTACCATGTTTATGCTTGTTTATTTCAGGGTATTTATTGCATGCCGCTTCAAATCTTCCTGAATTTTCTTTATTTGAATTCATTGCACTTTTATATGCCTCGTATGTGCGTACCCTGAAGAAAAGGTTTAGTTTCATTTTTTGCCGGCCGGAAAGCGCTTTTCTGAATGAGGCAAAATGAGCATTATATAATAGCAGGTGAGTAGTAATAATGGGGTCGATATGTAGCATGGAAAACTGCCTTTTAGAGATATTGGCACTTGAAGCAGACCCACTATGCGCACCAGCCCTGAAATAGGTTAGGGCTTGAGGAATGTATTTCATACCGTACCTGGTGGCAATTCGAAGAAAATATTCCAGGTCGCATATTTGAACCAGGTCAGGGTTAAAATACCCTAATTCTCCAGCCATTTCTTTCCTGAACATAACAGTGGTGGGCTCTCCGATAAAATTCATGCAAATGTGATCTACTGTGAATTTTGTTATTTGCTCCGGCGTCAGGGCAATTGGTTTTTCTTCATGTATACCCAATTTAGAGAATGTCAGGGTTTCATTCAATGAGTAATTTTTTGAAGCTTCATCAATTGATTCTTCAAAAACAAGCCTTCTGCCGGAGGTTATAATTTTGTCTCCGTCAGAAATACTTTCAACCATTGCGCTGATACAATCTGAATCAAAATAATCGTCCTGGAAAAGAAATTTTATCCACTCTCCTTTGGCAAGATCCATGCACCTGTTCCAGTTCCCTACCAGGCCAAGGTTTTTCTCGTTCCGAATTAGTTTTATGCGACTATCTGATGCAGCATATTTCTCAATTAACTTGCAGGTATTATCAGTTGATTTATCGTCAACTATCAATATTTCAATGTTGGCATATGTTTGTTGAATAGCCGACTCAATACATTGAGCTAAATATGCCGAACCATTATATGTAGGTATACAAATGCTTACCAGTGGGTTATTCATACATATTATATTAACTTCTTTTATGTTTTAATGTACCCCAAATAATTGCCAGGCGACTGACAATATTAAACCAGAGATCACTCGCTATATCATTCTTGCCAGTCAGCCCGTTGAAGAGATCAGCCGGTATTGTATACAATCTCTTTATCTGTTTTATGTAATGAGAAGGGAAAGGATCAAATCCCATTACAACCATACTCCACCACCTTTCTCTTATATATCCGCGTGTAATTATTTTCTTTTTTATTAAAGGGAATCCTTGTTCAATAAGTTTTTTTGCATCCATTAAAGCATAGTTATACTGGCATTGACCGGGCACAGAATACATTGCCTTTATTTCCATAGAATTATTCATAAGGTATTGGCTTAGGCCAATTTCATATGTTTCAATTACACCTGCATTATCGGTTATAATTCCATTTTTTGTAAAATAAGCAAGAACAAGGGGAATGGCTTTTTTATTGATGACAAGGAAATATGATTGAAGGTGGTGTTTCAATAAATAGGAATCTGTAAATCCTGCAACATCAGAGCTGTCCTTATCAAGCCATTGGAAGAATGGGTCAAGCTTTCCAAATAATATACAAGAGTCATTCACAAGGCCTATTCTATCGTACCCTGATAGATCATATTCTTTTAATGCTTTGTACCACAATCCGAAATCATACCCTTCATTACTAAAGAGTTGCAACTGTATTTTATTTTCTGAAAGAAAAGCCTTATCAACACTTTGAATTTCTTTCTCAGTGGTTGCAAAAACTATTTCGGAAAAATGATTGCTTAATTCTTTTAAATAGAATTTTACGTAGGCCGGAATATTGCCTTCGGTAAAATAGCTGCTGAAAAAACAAACCGACCTCATTTAAGTATATTTCTGATGAAGCGATAAGGCCATAAAAGAATAACTCCCAACCGATAGGTCATAGAACTGTTTATTCCTTCATACTTTTTATTCTCTTTGTAATATTCAAATAACATATCTGGCTGAGAGAAGTATTTTGTATAAATACTTTCATGCTTTATATATATGGCTGTGCGAAGCCGTCTTTGCTTGGCTTCATCCAGGTCAGTATTTCTCGATGTATCCTTTAAGCGATAATAAAAAAGAACTCGTGGAATCTGAAATACTCTATCTGTTTCGGTAAGAAATGAAAGCCAGAAGTCCCAATCTTCAAATCCTTCCACCATTTTAATATCGTAGCCGGATGTTTTATCAAAGTCAGCTTTTTTAAACACCGCTGAACAAAAAATAAGATTTTCAATTAAAAGGTTTTTATAAGAATACGGCGGAAGGTTCCATTTGCCTCGCTTTTTGCCGAATAATGCTGCCCGGCAGTAGACTAATTTGGTGTTGGGTTCATTTTCAAAAACTTTAATTGCTTCAGCTAAATAAGCCGGCGCTATTTTATCGTCAGCATCTAATGGTAATATATACTTACCTGTGCTTTGGCCTATTGCATTATTTCGCGTTGCCGATACACCTTTGTTCTCCTGGTGAATGTATTTAAACCTTTTATCTTTCTGAGTATATGTAACTGCAATTTGTTTTGAATTGTCAGCTGATCCATCATCTGCTATAATACATTCCCAATTTGCATATGTCTGGGCTAATACACTATCCAATGCTTCAGCAAGGTACGGAGCAGAGTTATAGCAGGGTACTATTACCGAAACTAAAGGCGTATCAACTATTTGCTGGGGCATATTATTTCTTTAACCGGTCAATTATTTTTCTTAACAGATTTCTTTTGTGACTCTTTTTTTTTGGAACTGCATCAATCTCAGTCTCACTAAAGTATTGTAATTGCACTTTTCTTCTTTCAGTTTTTAAGAATACATCATTTTTGGGGTCAGAACTTATACCATTTAACAAAAATACTGAAACAATTATGTGTATGTGCCTGTAGGATACTTTATTGACTAATATGGCTTTTAAAAAAAAGTCATAATCTGAAATTATAGTTATATCTTCCCTGTAATAACCATAGGTATTAAACAAACTTCGTTTTATAAAAGAAACCGGGTGCCAAAGGGTATCATTGATCATGTGTTCAAATGTTAAGGATTCGGGCATTTGCCCTTTATATTGCTTTCCTGAAGCGTCTTCTATCATCATATCCCCATATAAAATGTCTTCAGTGAAGTTTTGGCTGAAAATATTTTCCAATACATCCGGTGCAAACAGATAATCTCCGCTATTCAAAAACAGGCAATATTCTCCATTAGCTTTCTTTAGGCCTTTATTCATAGCATTGTATATACCGGTGTCTTTTTCTGATACATGATATCTAATAGCCGATTCATTGGTTTTAATAACATCTACACTTCCATCAACAGATCCACCGTCAATAACTATATATTCAAAGTCCTTATAGGTTTGTTCTATGACACTTTTAAGTGTCCTTTGCAGACCAGTTTTATTGTTCAGGTTTATCGTTATTATTGATAACTTAGGCATGTGCTACGCTAATATCTTTTTTACTGCCTGAAAAACTTTTTCAGACGGTATTAAGTTCATATTCAATTCAGATTCTTTACCAAATAAATTTTCCCGGCTTTCTTTATTGCTGATCATATTTTCAAATTCACCAGGCAGTACTACTAACAGCTTAACGCCCATTTCATCAGGGTAGGGGCAAAAGCGGTTGTAATTATTTCCATTTGAAATACAAATGGTTGGAATATTTAAAGCTACTGAAATATGCATTGGCCCAGAATCGCTTGAAATAACCAATGATGCTTTCTGCATGGCTTCAGTAGTTTCAAACAAACTAAATTTCCCAGTACTATCTTGAATAGGTACGTCGCTATTTGCAATAATTTCCCTGGCAACTTCACTGTCACGTTCCGATCCGCATATTAATATGGGTAATTTATAGGTCTGGCTAATATTTTTGCAGAGGGCTGCGAAATTATTTACAGGCCATTTTCTGTTTTGATGACCTGCACCCGGAAAAATAATAATATACCCACCTCTTTCACTGTTTGAAACTGGTAGATTAATTGCAGGTTTCGTGACACTTAGTTTTTTATTCAGAACGGCTTCAAAGAAATATTTGTTCCTGTAAAATTCGAACATGTTTTTTTGCGAAGGTTCTATTAACCGACTATAGCGTTTATTATTTTCCTCTTTTTTTTCTGCACTAATGTTAACCGTGTCTCCATTGTAACCTACAATTTCTCTGGCTCCGCTATGCAATGCTAGTTTGTCGCTTTCATCAGTCCTTGAATAAACAGGGTGCAATAAAATAGCACATTGTGTTGCCTGTAATTTTCTGTAAATCGAAAACCTATACGCATTGGAATGTAGCAAGGGCACATTTACCCAAATAAACTCAGAAATGAATCTGCAATCAAGTTTCTCTGCCAGGTCCTTCCATAAAATGTTACCGCACAACACAATCTTTCCTGAGTTTTCTCTTGCTCTATAAACATCTTCAATGAAGTTCCTGAATAAGATGTAATCACCTATTCCATCAAGTCTTAAAATAATAGTGTCGGTATTATTTTGTTTGGCTTTTTTAGAATAGAATGCCTTTTCTATTGAATCAGTGAGCGTGTATTTAAGCTTTCGCCTGCCTTTATTCACAATTTCATTAATTGTGCCCATACTTTATTTGCCCTCTTTTATAAACTTATTTTCAATAAAGGCATAATCTTCTTCAATAAGCGATTTACGCGAAGCAGGTGCAGACTCAGAGAAAAACCTTCCGGATATCTTTTCAGCAATTGATTTCTTTCTCGGAGTAATAGTGGCTGTAAATAACTTACTATCTATTTCATGATCAGTTATCAGGTGCAGATTATGATTATTGGAATAGAGTTTTTTGTTGAACTGTCCTGCAATAAAATTTAAAGATTCAAGTGTGAAAAATGCTATATGTTGACCCGATAAAGGCGCCCTGTACCACCATGTATCAAATTCATTGGGGGTAGAGGGTGCGAGAAGTGTGGAAAAGAAAATGGAGGGCGCAAATGAAAGCATCTTTTTTACTTCGTCAATTGGGTTTACAAGGTGTTCGAAAACTTCAAACGCAGTAACAAGGTCAAATGTTTTTGCTTCAATGTCTGACAGATCAAAGTGCTGAGCAAACAGGTTTTTACAATGTGTATCGTAGCGATAAAATGAAAACCCTTTATCGCGCATTAAACGGACAAACATTCCATACCCACCACCGTAATCGAGAAATTGTTTTGCATTGCCGAAAAAACCTGATATGACCTTTTCTGTAGTTGCTGATAATTCAATATTACGACCTATTAAGCCAATATCAAGTGTGGCAATGGCATCACTATATGCTTCATTCAGCCAATATGGTTCTTCCGTTTGAATAAATCCACAGGTGTTACATTTGAAATAAGCCACATCGTACTTGTTTAGTACTTTTCCCTTGTAAAAAGGTGCAGATTCAGAATTGCAAATTTTACACTTCATTTCAAATAGTTTTAATAGCTTCCTGAAGTTTCAATTTAAAGTCTTCCTTAAAGTAATTAAAAGAGTTAAAGCGGGTAGTTTCTTTCAGGACGAGTTTGCTTTGGGCTTTTAATTCAGATACTGATAAATCTTGTGATTTCTGTACTGCACTACTTACTGATTCAATGGTCAGTTCATCTATAAGAATACCATAGCCGTTGAGGTCTATATCAGCATTTTTAGAAACAACGGGCACTAACCCTCCGTTAGCCATACATGTTAGTACAGCCGGTGAGTTCCCTTCTGATGCGCTTGGGTAAATTACAAATGCACAACTCTGCAATATCTTTTTAAAAGAATCTGATTCTACATTTACAAACCCATGATACTTGATATTAGAAGATGACTTAATAAGAGGACTATAAAGCTTAAAAAAATCAACCTCATTTTCAATGTCGCCACAAATATGCAGTGTACAATCTTTACGTTCAGTAAAAGCATCTATGACCAAATCCAGCCCTTTATGTATGGCTCCATTACTTCCAAACCAAATAAAATTCTGCTTGGCTGTAGCCCATTCATTATCTGTCCTGGTTATATTGTGTTTGATAAATACAGGCGCATGAATGGAACTGATATTTTCTTTTCTGTATGTTGACCTGGAAAAAGTGCTGCCGTGTAGAATTATCCAGTCTGCAAATTCGTGCTGTAAAACCCAATCTTCCTTAATATATCTTGAAGATGTTAATACTATTTTACCATGTTTTTTATAAAAATCATCAACACGTTTAATGGTAGCTGTATTTGAGAATAACGGATTACATCCGGTACCGAACCAAATAACCTTAGGTTTTTTTGAGCTACTGCGTTTGCTTAAAACGCTATCGAGTGATTTACCTAAACCAATTACTATATCGTAGGTATTAAACCTGTCCTCAATATCATCTGAATAATTAATTACGTCTACATTATACCCCAGGTCACGCAAGGTTTCAGCTATAATAGCTGTGGTTAACCTGTTTGTGTGCCGCTCATCGGCCTGGTTTCTTGCATCTTCAAACACATTTTGTATATATGAAACCAGGGCGGTTCTATTGTAGGTGGTATTGAATACATTGCATAAAACCTTTGCCTTGTGTGTGGAATTGGATATTGAATACCCAAGCCCTGCCAGTATGTTTCTGATAAGGAGTTTTAGATATTTCATGCAGGAGTGCTTGTGTGTTTTACCATTAAACTTTTCTCCACTCTATTACCGGTAAAATAGCCCCGTTTCTTCCTTCTGTAGTTTTAGCAACCGGGCTTATAGAATCAAAAACAGAGAATGTTGTTTCATATTCAAAAACATCCAGAACTTCTACTTTAGGAATTGCACTGGCTGCAGTAACGGAATAGTCGCCACCACGCAGAATATTCATAGGCAGCTCTATCAAATATTTATACGTTCCTTTTTGCCATACTTTAGTGTTGCTCTCAACAGGGTCTACGTCTTTTATACAGCTGGTGAAAATAACACCATATTGAAAATGATTCAATTGAATAGTTGCATCATACCCTCTGCCTTCCTGTAAAACCTCAAACTCAATTTCAACAAAGCCTTTATTTTCATTGTTCAGTTCCGAAACAGATAGTGAATTATTATTGAGTATCCGAATACTCCTTATTTTCAATTTTGCGTTGGCTGAAGCCGGTGAATCATCTCTATAACCACCTGTATTTTTTTTGCCGGCGTGTAAGTAAGAATTTATAATTGCTTCAGTGTCTCCTATTTCTTTCAGCCTGCCTTTTTCCATAATGGCAACCCTATTGCAAAGCGCAGTTACTGTAGCCATGTTATGACTAACGAAAAGAACTGTCCTGCCATGTTTGGAAACATCCTCCATTTTACCAAGGCATTTTTTTTGAAAAGCGGCATCGCCAACAGCCAGTACTTCATCTATAATTAAAATATCGGGCTCAAGGTGTGCCGCAACGGCAAAAGCCAAACGAACATACATGCCACTGCTATAACGCTTTACAGGAGTATCAAGAAATTTTTCTATTTCAGCAAAAGCTACTATCTCATCAAATTTGGCCTGTATCTCCCTCTTTCCCATTCCAAGTATTGATCCGTTCAGGAAAATATTCTCCCTACCGGTAAGTTCAGGATGAAACCCTGTACCTACTTCAAGTAAACTACTTACTCTTCCGTTTATGGTTACACGCCCCTCAGTAGGGTCAGTAATACGGCTGAGAATTTTAAGCATAGTTGATTTACCAGCTCCATTCCTTCCTATTATTCCTAATCTTTCTCCGGCATTAACCTCAAATGAAACATCTTTCAATGCCCAGAATTCTTCTGTAGTAGGTCGCGTACTTTTCTCACCACTGAAAACCTTTTTTACGTTGTTGGTCATTACATCCCGTAATGCAACATAGCTTTCTTTCGCCTGGTGTTGCAGGATGTATTTCTTACTCAGTTTTTCTATTTTAATTGCCGGCTCCATTAAATAACATCTGCAAATGAATGTTCTGTTTTACGGAAATACCATATTCCAATAATCAAAAAGAAAAAACTTACCACAATTGAAATAAGGAACCCGGGCAGGTAAATAGTGCTATTGCTGCCAATAATACACCACCTGAAACCATCAATAACACTAACCATTGGGTTAAGTGAGTAAACAAACTTTAATGCCTCGGGTATTCTACTACTATTGTATATATAATCGCTACTGAAAGCTACCGGGGAAATATATAAACCAATTTGTACAATGAAAGGAACAATAATACGGAAATCGCGATACTTTACATTGAGTGCGCCAATAAATAGGCCTGTTCCTATAGCTATAATAATTGCTAATAATAAAAATAGCGGTAAAAAAAGTATTTTCCAATCAGGCACAAAGCGATAGAAACACATTATAACTACCAGCAAAGCAAGTGAAATACAGAAATCAATTAGCGCCACAATAATTGTGCTTAAAGGCACAATCAACCTCGGGAAATATACTTTAGTGAGTAGGTTTGAATTAGTGACCAATGAATTACTTATTTCACTGAATGCTCCCGAAAAAAACTGCCAGGGTAATGCCGCTGCCGACACTAATAAAATACGAGGTACACCAACTGGCACCTGAGAACTGAATAGCCAGCCGATAAACCACATTACAAGAATGGTGAATAGTGGTTTTATAATACTCCAGGCCAGGCCAATTGCTGTTTGTTTATAGCGGACCAAAACATCGCGCCAAGCCAGAAAGTAAAAAAGTCCCCGGTAATTCCATATATCCTTCCAATAATGCTTAGCTTTTGCCCCAGGCTCAATAACAATGCGGTTGCTCACTTTCTGGTATAAGAATTAGTTGCTCAAAGTTACTGAAATTTGTGCACCTCCAAGCGGGTAAATAAGGCATTTGCCAACGTCTTTTTGTTAAATTCGCATTAGGCATAGAACGTATGTGAATATGCTATTATTATAATACCGCTTATGAAAGATATTGCTGAACAGATAAAAGCATATAACGCTGGCCGCATTCCGGAAATATTAGCGTTGAAGTATAAAGCCATGCGAGAGGATAAATACAGGTTCTATCGTGCTATTCCTCATGTGTTATATGGCGATATACCCAAAAAATCATTTTTATTCGATGCACCAAATGCATGGCTCTGTGGCGACCTTCATCTAGAAAACCTTGGGAGTTATAAGGCAGATAACCGCCTGACCTATTTCGGCGTAAATGATTTTGATGAGTGCATTTTAGGCTCCTTTTTTATAGATATTTCAAGAATGTTGACCAGTATTTATGTCTCAGCAGATGGATTAAAGCTGAATGTAAGTGATGCTGATGCCCTTTGTAAAGTATTTACAGATGCTTATTTCAATAGTTTAAGGCAGGGCTATATACGCGAACTGGAGGCTGAAACCACAACGGGTATAATGAGAGACTTTCTGCAAAAGGTTCAAAAAAGAAAGAGAAAGGATTTCTTGGAAAAGAAAACCAGTAAAAAAAAGATCTTGATTGATGGCACACATACAGTACAAATACCAGGAAAAGAAAAAAATAAAGTAGCCGAGCATATTGAGAAATGGGCTAAGGGAACCAGTGATCCGGAGTTTTATAATGTGCTTGACGTTACTTTTCGTATTGCTGGCACATCAAGCCTTGGGCTTAACAGGTATGCGGTATTGGTTGAAGGCAGGGGAGGATATGATGGCCGCTTTTTGCTCGACCTGAAGGAGACATTACCATCATGCCTTGGCGGAGTTATTAAAACCAAACAGCCAAATTGGAAAACCGAAGCCGATAGAATAGTTGAAGTACAGAAAAGAACACTTTCGGCCCCACCTGCATTACTGGCAAGTATAAATATTGATAAGAAAAACTATGTATTGAAAGAATTGCAGCCCGTTGCCGATAGAATACATTACCCTTTATTTGCGGCTAATCCTAAAAAGCTGAAAACGATATTGGAGCAAATGGGTAGCATTTGTGCATGGAGCAATTTAAGAGGAGCGGGAAGGGATAATTCAGCAATTGCCGATGAATTGATTGAATTTGCAAATAAGAATGAGAAGCTTAAAAAAGAGCTAATGGATAATGCATATACAACACTAAAAACTACTACTGATTACTATAAGTTGTACTGTACTGCCTATGATAAGGGCCTTTTTAGAACTGTAAAAAAATAAACTAGCCTATTTTTACTCCCATAACGCATATATCATCCGTTTGGGCATAGGAATTCTTCCACTTTTCAATGGTAGAATCTAATGTTTGTTTTTGCTCAGCACATGTAGTGTTGGAAATGGCGACAAGCATATCACGGAAAGCTCTCGAAGTAAATTTTTTATTTTTCTCTCCTCCAAACTGATCCTGGTAACCGTCAGATGAGATATAAATAGTATCGCCTTTTTTCAACTCAATAGTTTGTGTGGTAAATACTGTTTCCATTTTACCTTCCTGGTAGCCTATTGGTTGTTTGTCTGCCAACACTTCCACCATATCGCTTCCATGTGGCCTGAATTTTGGGTTCTGAACCGGAGTACCATTAATACCCTTTCTTACCAGGTATAGTGAATTATTAGCTCCGGAATATTGCAGTATATTCTTATCTCTGTCCCATATACAAATGGCCATATCCATTCCATCGCGTGAAACTGATTCCTGCCCTCTCTGTTTTAGTTGCCTTAACAGGTTATAACGTACCTGGTTCAATATTTCTCCCGAATTGCTTAACACTTTATTTTCAATGATTACCTGGTTCAGCATACTGTTACCGATCATACTCATAAAGGCTCCGGGCACACCATGACCTGTACAATCAACCACTGCAAAAATTACCTTACTACCTTCTTTATGGCACCAATAAAAGTCACCGCTTACAACATCCCTGGGTTTGTAAAGCACAAAATAATCGCCAAGTGAATCTTTTAAATATTCTTCAGACGGAATAATAGCGCTTTGTATCTTACGTGCATAGGCTATACTGTCGGTTATATCCTTGTCTTTTTCCTGCAACTGGCCGTAGGCGGCATCTACATATTTTTTTTGTTCTTCAATAACCTTCTTCTGTTCATTGGTAACTTTAAATCTTCTGAAAAGAAGGAACAAAAAGATAAGTACCAGGCCAAGCCCTACTGAAACACCTGCAGTTGCAAGTTTCTGGCGTTTATCCTGTTCTGCAGCTACAGCCATTTCCTTTTGCTGTTCAAGAAATTTTTTATCATCGTCATATTTGGTTTCGAGCTTACCAAGCGCTTTTTCCTTTTCATCACTGAAAAGAGAATCTTTTAATGTTAAGGTTTTATCAAGGTATTTAGCGGCCATTTCGTATTCACCCGCTTTCAGGTAAGTATGGCCGAGGTATTTTGCATTCAGCATTTTTTCATCAAGTACTCCAAGGCTATCGGAAATATTATAGGCCTGCAGGTAATAAAAAATGGCACGATCATAGTTATGTTGCAAAGAATAAATAGCTGCCAGTCCCTGGTTTCCGTTCATAAGGCCCATTTTACTACCTGTTATGGAAGAAGCTATTATTCCATTATTTTCATATACCCGGGCACTATCGAGCAAAGCATCATGAGCAATATATATGGTTCGCCCGTTATTGACATAACTGAATCCTTTCTTGTCAGAATCGCTTTCGAAGATGTTTATGAATGCCTGGCCAACATTGCCTAAATTATTTGCGAGATTACCTGATGCACCTATTTTTCTGCTTAAAGCAATTGCTTTAAAAGAATACTCAAGCGATTTATCATTTTTACCTAAAGACATATAACAGGTTCCTATATTTGAATAACCCAGTGCTACGTTTGCATCTTTGTGTAAGGTACTATCTATTTTAAGCGATTTTAAATGGTTTTCCAGCGCCTTTAAATGATTGCCTTGTAAGTCGTAAATATTGGCAAGATTATCTTCAGTTGTTGCAATTCCATCATCGTTATTCTGCTCGTGATATATCCTCAGCGCATTAAAATAATAACTCTCAGCTTTTTCATAATTACCTTCATCCTGGTAGTTAAGCCCGATATTATTATATAGGTCAGGTATTGTATTTTTTCTTGATATACTATCAATTGCCAGTGCTTTGAAATAATAATTTGTACTTAGCGAATAATGATCTTGCTCGGCCGTAATGTTACCAAGGACGTTATAGATAGATGAAAGCCGTTTATTATTATTGTATGTACTGCATAAAGCAAGTGCACTATCTTCATATACCAATGCTGTCGAAACCTCTCCTTTCAGGTCGTGGTACAGGCCTACATCATACATGGCGCATATAATACCTTCAGGCCATGAGATCTTTCGGGCTAATACAAGTGCCTGCTGGCTAAGGGTGAGTGAAGAATCCGGATTACTGTTCTCAAGTAAATATGCCAGTTCAAAATAGGAACGTACTTTCCCTGTATCAGGCGTAGCATTAGTCAGCACTGTTTTCAAAGAATCTATCTTATGCTTTTGACCGAATGAAGGATTACAGACCAGAAGAAAAAATGCAAGTACCAGGGAGAAGGTTTTCAATACGACTATATTAGGTATGCAAATATATAATACCTTATAAATAACAAAACCCCGATTATTGCTAATCGGGGTTTTGTTGGCAGTTTTAAGAATCCGGGCTGATTATTTCTTGTCAGCAGCCTTGGTTTCGGTCTTTTTGGCTTCTTTCTTAGGTGCAGCCTTCTTATCATCTTTCTTTACTGTTTCTTTCTTTTCCGTCTTTTGTTTGTCTTGTTTTTTGCTTTTTACAATTGGACTTGCAAAAGATACACCGGTGAACAGAACCAGTGAAGCGAGGATTAAACTTAAGTTTTTCATGACAGTTTTAATTTAATTGGTTATTTATGAAAGCAAAACTACAGTGGCAGAATGAAGGAAGCGTGAAGAGAACTCCGCACTATGTTAAAATTCCTTAAAAAGGATATATTTGGAGAAACAAACCTATCTCATGAAAAAAATACTGATACTAATTGTTGCTGTTACGGTAGTTGTTGCTGTTAAGGCACAAAGCATTGAGAACTCAAGCGGCTCTTCAACCGGCTCTATCAGTTCCGACGGAACCATTGAGAACTCAAGCGGTTCTACAGTTGGTAAAATCAGTTCTGATGGAACTATTGAAAACTCTAGTGGTTCAACCATTGGCAAGATCACTTCAAGCGGCGAAATTGAGAACTCAAGTGGCTCTACCGTAGGTAAAGTTAATTCCGATGGAACGGTTGAGAACTCAAGTGGTTCTACTATAGGAAAGATTAGTGACGACGGATCAGTTGAAAATTCAACTGGTTCTACCATCGGTCGTGCCAGCGGAGTGAAAAAAGAATGGGCAGCGGTAGTCTTCTTTTTCTTTCACTTTAACTGAGAACTCTTTAATTTTTTGGCGGGTGAGGAGGAGGTGGTTCTATTTTGGTCATCTCTTCAACAGAATGAACAAGTGTATCTAGCTCTTCAAGGGTTGTAAATACATTGGGTGAAACCCTTATGCCATTTACAGCATGATAATCCGTAATTGTAGTTACAACAATTTTAGCATCATTATAAAGCTTTTCTGAGATGGCGCGAATTGGCCATCCCATAACATCAAGGGTAGCCAGCCCGCAAGCAAACTGCGGATGCATAGAGGTATATAGCTTTATCTTGGGCAGATTTTTTACCTTATTGCACCAATAATCTTTCAGGTAACGTATACGTGCTTCCTTACGGGGCCCGCCAATTTTTTTATGAAAATCAATTGCACTGTCAATAACCATTTCGGCTACGGTTGAACGTGTACCAAGGTTTTCGAACTTTCGGATATCGCCACTTGTAGGATCGGGAGCAGATAAAAGCGCCCAAACGTTCTTGATCTTCTCCTTTTTTACGTACATCATACCTGTTCCGAAAGGTGCCCCAAGCCATTTGTGAAGCGAGGTGGCAAAATAGTCGCAATCCAGATCAGGTATTTTAAACTCTATTTGCCCGAATGTCTGGGCTCCGTCAACAATTACCTCACAACCTTTCTGATGGGCTATGTCGGTAATTTTCTTTACAGGTACAATTTGCCCTGTCCAGTTAATAAGGTGAGTAATATGAACTATTTTTGTTTTTGATGTAATTACCTTAGTATAAGCTTCAACCATTTGCTGGTCATCTTCAACCGGAAAGGTAAAATCTTCTATCCACACCAGTTTAATACCATCCCGTAATTCTCTTTGCCTCCATGCATTCAGCATGTTAGGGTAGTCGAAATTGCTTAACACTACTTCATCACCTGCCTTCAGGTTAAGGCCAAATATTATTGTGTTAAGCCCTTCGGTAGAATTCCGGTTTATGGCAATTTCCTCAGCGCTGCAACCTGCCAATTCAGCCAACTTCATCCGCAATGGCTCTCGGCCTTCATCCAGCCTGCGCCACATGGTAAAAGTAGGTGCTTCGTTAGCATATTTATAATCAGTAATAGCAGCTTCCTGTATGCTATTAGGTTGTGGGTTTATGCCTGCACTATTCAAATATATAAGCTCCTTTGAAAGGCCATAAGCTTCCCGTACTCCTTTCCAAAAATCTTCGTCAGTAGCCGCTTCAGATGGTGTAAGCTTCTCAAAACGCTTGAACTCTTCACTTGCAAAAAGTTTACTAAAGGGCGAAACAGATAAAAAACCTGCCGTAAGCATTGACTTACCTAAAAATTCCCGCCTTGATAACATAAAATTGTGAGTTGGTGGAAAGCTAAAGTAGATAAAAATATAGCTTTTACAACACGATTAGGGCAGAATATGCAGAATATCGGCCAGACCATCAAATTAGGTCGCTTAATTCATTTTGAGCATTTTGCGGCTAACATGGAAAACTTTTTTACTTTTGCGTTCCTTTTTAAGATTAGGAGAGGTGCCTGAGTGGCCGAAAGGAGCAGTTTGCTAAACTGTCGTACGCCCAACAGCGTACCGGGGGTTCGAATCCCCCCCTCTCCGCTGACGCAAAGGAACAGGCTGTAAACATAATTTGGGTCAAATTCATACAACCTAAGGCAGGAACTTCCTTTCATTTTGTGTTCCGATCATAAAAATAAACATGCTGATACATAATAAACAAATAGCTATTATAGGCGCAGGACCAGGCGGGTTAACTTTAGCAAGGCTTTTACAACTACAAGGCGCAAATGTAAAAGTGTATGAAAGAGATATTAATAAAGAAGCCCGTGTGCAGGGTTCCCCGCTTGATATGCATGAAGAATCTGGGTGGGTAGCTTTACGCAAGGCCAATTTAACAGAGGAGTTTAAAAAGAATGTCCGTAAAGGGGCGGATAAAAAAATCATTGTAAATGAACGTGCAGAAATAATTTTCAGTGACCATGAAACCATACCTGGTGAAAATATAGTCAATGAGCCTTCGCGCCCCGAAATAGACAGGGGCGTATTGCGAAAAATATTTCTCGAATCCTTACAGCCGGAAACAGTTGTGTGGGAAAGTCACTTTCTTTCAATGGAGAAACAAAATGAAGGATGGCTGTTGCATTTTAAAAACGGCTCATCTGCATATTCGGAGATTGTAGTTGCAGCTGATGGCGCTAATTCTAAAATCCGCCCATATGTTACAAACAGTAAAGCTTTTTATTCCGGTGTTACAATGGTTGAGATAAACGTTGATAATGCAAAAAATTCAATCCCTCATATTTATGCTTTGCTCAATGGAGGGAAAATAATGGCTTTCGGAAATGAGAGATGTTTATTGGGAGGCCAAAAAGGCAATGGTGGCCTGGGTTTTTACGCGAGTTTCAAACCCGATGAAAACTGGGCGGCAAATAGCGGCATAGATTTTTCTGATAAAGCACAATTGTTGGCATGGTTTAAAAAAGAATATAGTGAATGGAGCAGTATTTGGTATGAA